>CAFBLM010000001.1_pt1 | contig 71313 bp, 65 predicted proteins | sample 7268201 | NCBI WGS metagenome assembly CAFBLM01 (sample SAMEA6814037, study PRJEB35770) | freshwater metagenome | biome: Freshwater; feature: Freshwater reservoir; material: water | place: Czech Republic | collected 2017-05-23 | depth 30m m
AGAGGTTCCCAAGATCAAATCGTCATCAATGGTGATGGCCGACGAGCTCGGGGCTGCAGCTGGCTCGACATAGCCAGGGCTTGCTGGCGTGTATTGCAGGTCCAGTAATCCTTCGTTGATTTCACGGAAGGCTACCGACAAGGACTTTTCTTGAACGTGGGTCTCAACAAGGGGGCCAACATATTCGAGCAGACCTTCGGCCAACTGCGAGTAGTAGGCGTTAATTTGGCGGGCACGCTTTGCACCGAAGATCACAAGGCTGTATTTGTTGTCAACTTTGTCCAACAACTCGTCAATAGGCGGGTTGGTGATGCCTTCAGGAACAGCAGAAATGCGAGACACGTCGGCCCTCTCGATGCAGTGGCAGCCGGCCCAGATGGGCTTGACTCCTAGGAACTGTGTGCTAACTCTACCAGTTCGGCTGCGGCCGTGGACACATCCTCATTGATGACCACGTAATCGCACTCACTTTCGGCTGCCAGCTCTACTTTGGCAATTTGCAGGCGCCGGAGGATGGCATCCTCATCCTCAGTGGCCCGATCCCGCAAACGCGCTTCCAATACCTCAAAACTAGGCGGTGCCAAGAAGACTAAAAGCGCTTCGGGAAGGGCCGCCTTCACATGACGAGCCCCAGCAAGATCGATTTCTAGGATGACGGACTGCCCAGCGTGGAGTCTGTCTTCCACGGCTTGCCGGGGAGTGCCGTAGGGGTTACCCGCATAGGTGGCCCACTCAAGAAACTCATCGGCGTTGACCATGTCAACAAAGGCGCTTCGTGAGACAAAGTGGTAGTCAACCCCGTTGACCTCGTCAGGCCGTGGTTCACGTGCCGTAGCCGATATGGATAACCACAGGGCTGGATCCAACTCCAAGGCACGTTGGATCACGGTGCCTTTGCCCACACCCGATGGCCCAACAACGACGACAAGTCTTCCCTGATCGGTCATGACGGACTCCTTATAGACAGTGCGCTATTGGCGACCACGGCTAGCTGTGCTGCAGCCATTGCTCGATCTGGCGCTGCACAAATGGGTCGGCCAATGACTAATAGGTCGGCGCCATCTCCAATGGCTTGTTCAGGAGTTGCCACGCGCTGCTGGTCTCCGACATCGGCGCCAGCTGGTCGCACACCTGGCGTGATTAACAGTGTCTGATCCCCCACCTCGGCTCGCACACCTGCCACTTCGGCTGGCGAACACACCAATGCGGTGGCTCCGGCGCCAACAGCTAGCGCGGCAAGGCGACGAACAGCGTCCATCGGAGGCCCGATGATGCCGAGTTGATCCAAGTTCGCCGCTGACAGCGAGGTCAAGATGGTCACGGCGGCGATCTTTGTGTTGGGCAGTGCTTCAACAGCGGCTTGAATCATGGCCGCACCACCGGCTGCGTGCACGGTAAGAATGTCTGGTTGTAATTCGGCCACTGAGCGAGCAGCCCCACCGACGGTATTGGGAATGTCGTGGAGTTTGACATCGAGAAAAAGTTTGCGACCGGGCGCGGCTGCAGCAATGGCGTGGACAGCTTCCGGGCCGTAGCGCATGTACAACTCAAGGCCGACCTTGAAAGTACTCACACTTGTGCTGACTTGTTGCGCAATCTCAACCGCACCCGAAAGGTCAGGGGCATCTAAGGCAACTGCGATCGGCGATGGGTCAGCGAAGGAACTCACAAGTCCACGTCCGCTTGGTCATCGTCAAGAGCTTGTTCAAACTCCACAAATGCAGGTCCGGTGGGTGCGAGTTCAACGTCGGGCTCGCGGTGGGCGTACCCAATCGCATCGATCAAGGTTTCAAAGCCACGTTCGGCAATGGCTCGCGTGAGTTCATCGCGGATTCGAGCAGGAGCGGTCGGGTCGTGGAAAATTGTGGTTCCCACTGACACCGCACTCGCGCCTGCCAAAATAAATTCGAGCGCGTCTAGGCCGGTGCGAATGCCACCCATTCCCAAAATTGGAACCTCTGGCATGGCTTGGTGAACCTGCCACACGCAGCGCACCGCCATTGGGCGAATTGCCGGACCAGATAAACCACCGGTAATTCCGGCCAGCGCCGGACGCATGGTTTCGGTATTGATCACCATGCCCAAGGTGGTGTTAATCATGGACAGTCCATCAGCACCAGCGGCCACCACCGCTTGGGCCACCGCAACGATGTCAGTGACATCGGGTGAAAGTTTTGCCAGCACAGGGATATTGGGGGCGGTGTTTCGGCGAACAGCAGTGATGACTTCGGCAGCGGCAACCGGATCGCACGCAAAAACCTCACCGCGGGATTCGACATTGGGGCAGGAAATGTTGACTTCGATTCCGCTGACGCCCTCTGCTAGGCGAAGCTTGCCGGCAACGCGGGCAAATTCTTCAACACTTCCGCCAGCGATGGAGACCACCGTGGTGGCTCCCCTTTCACTGAGCCAAGCAAGATCTTTTTCAATGAATGAATCAATACCCGGGCCTTGGAGTCCAATGGAGTTCAACATGCCCGAAGGTGTCTCGGCCATGCGTGGAGTGGGGCGACCCGATCGCGGGTTTTGCATGACCGACTTGGTAACGATCCCGCCCAGCGTGGTGATGTCAAAGAATTGATCGAGCTCGCGACCAGCAGCAGCGCAACCTGAGGCCGTAAGAATCGGGTTCTTTAAGTCCAATAGGCCAAGATGGGTGGACATATCGATCTCTGGCAGTGGATCAGACTCGTTGGTCTTCACCGTCAATCTCAAACTGGTCACGACAGTTCCTCCGATGCGGCCGCAACGTCGTCGTCGATGAGCTCTGGCTCTTCAACTGCCACTGGCAACGGTCCAGAAAAGCGAGAATCATTAACTGCTTGGGTCCAGGCGATCGAACCGATCACGTCATCGGGCACGGTTCCTACTTCAGACCAGCGCACGCGATCACCGCGGAACACCGGACCCTCAACACAGGAACGGACCATGCGAGTTTGACCGTCATCACCAACAACGGGCATGACGCAGGTCATACACACGCCCACGCCACAGGCCATCGCTTCTTCAACCGCGCACTGACTATGAATTCCATAGCGTTCAGCAGTTTTAGCAACGGCCTGCAACATGCCCATCGGCCCGCAGGCATACAGGACTGCTGAATCGGCACGCTCAATGACTCGGGGCAAAACATCAGTGACGCGACCGCGTTCACCCAAACTTCCATCTTCGGTGGTGATGGCGATGGATTGCGAGATGCGCTTGGCCTCAAGGGCGCCAAAGATTCGATCTTCGGTGGATGCCCCAAGAACAAAATCAACTCGACAACCGCGTTCACGCAGTTTTTCGGCCAGTGAAAACAGCGGAGCAGCTCCATAGCCGCCACCGATCAAAACGCAGGGAACAGGTTCGGCCGGCAAAACAAAGGGGCGACCAAGTGGGCCCACTACATCAATGACGTCGTGTCGGGTGCGCTCGGCTAACCACGCGGTGCCAGGTCCGGCGACTGAGAAGACAATGTCAACGGTGCCGCCGTAAACACCGCGCTGGTCCGTGCGATAGATCGAAAAGGCACGGCGCAACAGCATGCTGGAGTGCTCGCCGCCCACATTGATCGCAACGAAGTTTCCAGGCTTAGCATTTTCAGCCACACCAGGAGCCACCATGCTCAACACGTGGTACTGCCCCACTCGACGAATGTCGAGAACTTCACCGCGGACTTGCACTGCCATTAACGAGCTCCATCGCTTTGTCGAGCCAATTCAATTTCCTCAGCGTAAGCCTGTAAGGATTTCACATCGATCTCGCCTGCGATCAAGGCCTCAATACCCTGAACCGCAGCGGCTAGACCTTGGATCGTGGTGATGCACGGAATCCCACGGGTAACCGCTGCAGTGCGAATTTCGTAGCCATCCAAACGAGCACCCACACCGAACGGCGTATTGATGATCAGGTCCACATCGCCGTCGAGGATGTACTGCACCGTGTCACGACGACCATCGTCGGCCTCAAAGTGTTTGCGCACGATCTGAGCGCTCACGCCATTCCTGGCCAAAATATCTGCAGTGCCTTCGGTAGCCAAGATGGTGAAGCCAAGATTGGCTAGCTGCTTGATGGGGAAGATCATGGCTCGCTTATCGCGGTTTGCCACCGAGACAAAGATTTGACCAGTCGTTGGCAGTGGTCCGTACGCTCCGGCTTGAGACTTCGCATAGGCCGTGCCAAAGAGCGCGTCAATGCCCATCACTTCGCCGGTTGATCGCATCTCTGGTCCAAGGACAGTGTCCACACCATGGAAGCGACCGAAGGGCAGCACCGCCTCCTTGACAGCCACTGGTGAATTAGCCGGAAGCTCTCCCCCATCGCCAAACTTGGGAAGTAATCCTTCGACTCGCAGTTGCGCGATGGTGGCCCCCATCATGACCCGAGCAGCAGCTTTGGCCAACGGAACAGCTGTTGCCTTCGAAACAAAGGGCACTGTTCGCGATGCACGCGGATTAGCCTCAAGCACATACAAGACATCGGATGCCATCGCGAACTGAATATTGATCAACCCGCGCACGCCCACGCCTTCAGCAATGGCCAAGGTTGAGTTACGGATGCGTTCAATATCTGATTTGCCCAGCGTGATCGGCGGCAGTGCGCAGGCCGAGTCACCAGAGTGGATACCGGCCTCTTCAATATGTTCCATGACGCCACCGAGAAACAACTCAGTTCCATCAAAGAGAGCATCTACATCAATTTCGATGGCATCGTCTAGGAATCGGTCCACTAACACTGGGTGCTCTGGACTGATTTGGGTGGCTCGCTCAATGTATCCGCGCAACATCTCGTCGTCATAGACGATTTCCATCCCCCGACCACCGAGCACATAGGAGGGCCGAACCAAAACCGGGAAGCCGATGTCGGCGGCGATGGCCTGGGCCTGATCAAAGGTGGTGGCCGTACCGTGTTTAGGGGCTGGCAGTTTGGCATTGGCCAGCACCTTGCCAAATTCACCACGATCTTCAGCTAAGTCAATTGCTTCCGGACTAGTTCCCACAATGGGAACACCGGCATCCTTTAAACCTTGTGCAAGGCCCAGCGGAGTTTGGCCACCCAGCTGAACGATGACACCGGCAACTGGTCCTGCTTGTGATTCGGCGTGAAAAATCTCCAACACATCTTCTAGTGAAAGTGGTTCGAAGTAGAGCCGGTCACTGGTGTCGTAGTCAGTCGACACAGTTTCCGGATTGCAATTAACCATCACCGTCTCGTATCCGGCTTCATGCAATGTCAAAGCAGCGTGCACACAGGAGTAATCGAACTCGATTCCCTGACCGATGCGATTAGGACCACTGCCCAAAATCAGCACGGCAGGCTTTTCCCGTGGCTCGACTTCGGTTTCCTCATCGTAGGAGGAGTAGTAATACGGAGTCTTTGCCTCAAATTCGGCCGCGCAGGTATCTACCGTCTTGTACACCGGGCGAATGTTGAGTTCATAGCGCTTGCCGCGAACCTGGGCTTCGGTCAGGGACCGGAGTTGGCCAATTTGCTTATCCGAAAAGCCCATTCGCTTTGCTTCACGCAAAATCTCAGGGGTCAATTCAGCCGCAGCCCTGACAATTTCAGCCGCCTCATTGATAGCCACGAGCTGATCAAGGAACCAAGGGTCGATCTTGGTCGATGCATGAAGGGCTTCAATACTTGCGCCGGCACGGATCGCATCCATGACGGTGTTGATTCGACCATCGGTGGGACGCTGAGCAATCTCCAGCAATTCAGTAACTGAGCCAGTTGGCTTTGACCAGTCAAAAGCGCCGTCCGCTTTTTCTAGTGAGCGAAGAGCCTTCATCAATGCTTCAGGAAAACTTCGCCCGATGGCCATTGCTTCGCCGACGGACTTCATTGTTGTGGTCAAGGTGTCATCGGCCATCGGGAACTTCTCAAAGGCAAAACGGGGAACCTTGACCACGATGTAGTCCAAGGTTGGCTCAAAGGATGCGGGGGTTTCCTTCGTGATGTCGTTAGGAATCTCATCCAAGGTGTAGCCAATGGCCAACTTGGCCGCGATCTTTGCGATGGGGAATCCGGTTGCTTTGGATGCCAAAGCACTTGAGCGTGAAACTCTAGGGTTCATTTCAATGACGATCATTCGACCGGTTTGCGGATCTATGGCGAATTGAATATTGCAGCCACCGGTATCGACCCCAACGGCGCGAATAATGGCAATTCCAATGTCGCGCATGTGCTGGAACTCAACGTCGGTCAAGGTCAAGGACGGTGCCACCGTGATGGAGTCGCCGGTGTGCACGCCCATCGGATCAAAGTTTTCAATCGAGCACACCACGACCACGTTGTCGTTTTGATCGCGCATCAGTTCTAGTTCGTACTCTTTCCAACCCAGGATGGATTCTTCAAGAAGCACCTCAGTGCTAATGGATGCCTGCAGTCCAGCACCAGCAATGCGCTCTAAGTCAACTCGGTTGTAGGCAATACCGGAACCAGCACCACCCATCGTGAAAGACGGTCTGACCACAACCGGGTAGCCGCCGAGCTCGTCCACGCCGGCCAAGCAATCAGCCAGCGTGTGAGCGATAACCGAGCGCGCCGACTCCCCGCCAATATCGGCCACGATTGATTTGAACACCTGACGGTTCTCGCCCCGTTCAATGGCATCGATGTCCGCGCCGATGAGCTCAACGTTGTACTTGGTGAGAACGCCATTTTCGTGAAGGGCGATAGCAGTATTGAGTGCGGTTTGGCCGCCCAAGGTTGGCAGCAGCGCATCGGGCCGCTCCTTGGCGATGATCTTTTCCACGATCTGCGGAGTAATGGGTTCAACATAGGTTGCATCGGCAAATTCGGGGTCAGTCATGATCGTGGCCGGATTGGAATTGACCAGGATCACTCGTATTCCTTCAGCACGAAGTACTCGGCACGCCTGCGTTCCGGAATAGTCAAATTCGCAAGCCTGGCCGATGACGATCGGACCGGAGCCGATGACCATGACCGATTTAATGTCTGTGCGCTTAGGCATTAGTTACCTGCCATCGCGTCGCAGAAACGATCAAAGAGATATCCCGAATCATGAGGCCCGGCTGCAGCTTCTGGGTGGTACTGCACGGAAAATGCCGGCACATCGTGGCACATCAGCCCTTCAACAACATCATCGTTGAGGCACACATGGCTGACGCTGACCCGCCCAAACTCGGTATCCACTGGTGAATCCGGCGTAGCGGTAATGGGTGCATCAACAGCGAAACCATGATTTTGCGCGGTGATCTCCACCCGCCCAGTTACGCGGTCCATCACTGGTTGATTAATTCCACGGTGCCCGAACTTCAATTTGTAGGTGCCAAATCCCAGCGCACGTCCGAGGATTTGATTTCCAAAACAAATGCCAAACAGCGGAGTACGAGCCGCCAGCGCTTCCTTGGTTACCTGCACTGCATGGTTGGCTGTGGAGGGATCACCGGGGCCATTACTGAGGAAGATTCCGTCAGCTCCGATCGCCATCAAGTCGGCATAGGTGCTCGTTGCCGGCATAACGTGGACTTCAATACCGCGTTGAGCCATCTGCTGGGGAGTCATGCCTTTGATACCTAGGTCCAAAGCCGCGACGGTGAACTTCTTCTCCCCGACAGCCTGAACAACATAGGGCGATTGCGTGGTCACATCGGAGACGAGATTTGCACCCGCCATACCTTGACTGGCGAGAACTTTGACCAACAATGCTTGCGGATCAGTGTCGATGGTAGAAATTCCGACTCGCATTGCTCCTCGGTCGCGCAAGTGCCGAGTTAAAGCTCGTGTGTCGATTCGAGAAATCCCGACAACGCTGGCCGCAATCAGGTCGTCTTCTAGGGTTCGTTCACTGCGCCAATTCGATGAGATCCGAGATGGTTCGCGCACCACATAGCCGGCCACCCAGATCTTGCGGCTTTCCTCATCGGTGGTGTTCATCCCGGTATTGCCGATATGCGGAGCCGTCATCACCACAACTTGACGGTGGTACGACGGGTCAGTCAAGGTTTCTTGATAGCCACTCATGCCGGTGGAAAAGACTGCTTCACCGAATGTTTCGCCCTGCGCCCCAAAGGAAAGACCAGAAAAACTGCGACCATCTTCAAGCACGAGTAGTGCTGGAACACGCGAAGTCACTGGGCCACCTTCTGACTGCGGTAGGTGATGTTTCCGCGTAAGAGTGTCAGAGTGATTTGAGCCGGCAACGACCGCCCGGCAAATGGTGAATTGCGAGATTTTGAGCCCAGTTCGATCGGGTCCACAATCCAGGTCGAATCTGGATCAACCAAGGTCAGATTGGCTGGCTCACCAACTTCGATGGGTCGGCCCTGGTCGGACAGGCCAGCAATTTCCGCCGGGCGCACCGACATGCGATCAGCGATGCCGGCCCAGTCCAACCGATCGCCCATCGCATCGACCACTACTGACAGCGCCGTTTGCAAACCGAGCATCCCAAAGGATGCGCAACCCCATTCGCAATCCTTATCTTCGTCAGCATGCGGGGCGTGGTCAGTTCCGACCACGTCCAAAGTGCCATCGGCCAATCCATCCCGCAGAGCATCAACGTCGAGTTGAGTTCGAAGCGGTGGATTGACCTTGAAGACCGGGTCGTAGGTGCGAGCCAATTCGTCGGTCAAACTTAAGTGGTGTGGAGTGACCTCTGCAGTGACATTGACTCCACGAGCCTTTGCTTCACGAACCAACTGCACCGAACCAGCCGTGGAGATATGACACAAGTGCAATCGCGAGTCAACGTATTGAACCAACATCAGGTCGCGGGCGATGATGGATTCCTCCGCGACCCGTGGCCAGCCTTTCAACCCCAGTTGCGAACTCACTTCGCCCTCATTCATATCTGCACCGGCGGTCAGCGAAGAATCTTGTGCATGCTGAGCAATCACACCATCGAAAGCTTTGACGTATTCCAGAGCTCTGCGCATCACTAAGGCATCGTTGACGCAGTGGCCGTCGTCGCTAAATACCCGAACCTTGGCAGCGGAGTCAGCCATCGACCCCAGTTCAGCCAGTTGTTGACCCTTCAGCCCAACGGTGACAGCGCCCACTGGGTGAACATCACAAAGGCCAGCTTCTTGGCCCAGTCGCCACACCTGTTCGACAACAGCTGCAGTATCGGCAACCGGGGTGGAGTTAGCCATTGCGAAGACCGCAGTGAAACCACCACGAGCAGCAGCAGCCGTCCCGGTCAACACTGTTTCCGCATCTTCACGACCAGGTTCGCGCAAGTGAGTATGTAGATCCACCAGACCTGGCAAAAGGATGGCGCCGTTGCCTTCGATGACTTCAGCATCTTCAATGGGCAGTTTTGCACCAATGGCCTTGATTACGCCATCATCGATCAGAACATCAACGAGTTCGCCGCCCAGTGGGCGAACATTGCGTAGGACTTTGGCGCTCATGCATTCACCTCACTAAGTGCAGATTCATTTCCACCAAGGAGCAGATACAAAACCGCCATCCGCACCGATACTCCATTGCGGACTTGATCGATGATCACACTGCGATCTGAATCAGCCACTCGTGAAGCGATCTCTAGCCCTCTATTCATCGGGCCTGGGTGCATCACCACCGCATGGTCAGGCAAAAGCGCGGCTCGTCGTTCATCTAATCCGTAGCGCTGGCTGTATTCACGCTCGCTAGGGAAGAATCCACCTTCCATCCGTTCACGTTGAACGCGCAACATCATGACTGCATCGACCTGCGGAAGGACGGCATCAAGATCGTAGGAAACCTCGCAGGGCCAGCCATCGTTGTGCAGCGGCATCAAGGTAGGCGGTGCCACCACGGTGACTTTGGCACCCAAGGTGTTCAACAGGTGCACGTTGGAGCGGGCTACTCGGCTGTGCAGAACATCGCCCACGATGGCAACATGCAAACCATCAAGGCCAACACTGCCCTGCTTGGGCGCGCTGATGTGATCGGCTAGGTGATTGCGCAACGTGAAGGCATCCAACAAGGCTTGGGTGGGGTGCTCGTGAGTGCCATCTCCTGCATTGATGACATGCGCATCCATCCAGTCGGCGTGAGCAAGCTGGTGCGGGGCACCTGACATCGAGTGACGGATGACTACCGCGTCCGCACCCATGGCCGCAAGAGTCAGCGCGGTGTCCTTAAGCGATTCGCCTTTGCTCACGCTCGAGCCTTTGGCCGCAAAGTTGATGACGTCGGCCGACAGGCGCTTAGCAGCAGCTTCAAAGGAAATGCGGGTTCGAGTGGAGTCTTCAAAGAAGAGGTTCACTACTGTGCGTCCGCGCAAGGTTGGCATCTTCTTAATGGGCATATCCGCAACCCGGGCCAATTCCTGGGCGGTATCGAGAATTTGCAAGGCGCCTTCGCGATCTAAGTCTGCGGTGGACAGCAAGTGTGCCTTCATGATCGATCCCTGCCCAAGACCACCGAATCTTCGCCATCGAGTTCACTGAGGTGGACATGCACGGCCTCGTCAAAGGCGGTGGGAAGGTTCTTGCCCACGTAGTCGGCGCGGATCGGAAGTTCGCGATGACCGCGATCGACCAAGGTGGCCAACTGAATGGCTTGCGGGCGACCAAGGTCTGAGACTGCGTCCATCGCCGCCCTGATGGTGCGTCCAGAAAAGAGCACGTCATCGACGAGGATCACGAGTTTGTCGTCAACGCCTTCAACGGGAACTTCAGTAATGGACAGCGCGCGGGCTGGTTTGAGGCGAAGGTCATCGCGATACATCGTGATATCGATTGAACCGGAGGGAACCTGAGTCCCATCAATGTCCTGCAAGCGTTGTGCGATCCGCTTGGCCAACGGGACGCCCCGAGTGGGAATTCCGAGCAACACAACGTTGGCGCAACCTTTGTTGCGTTCAACAATTTCGTGAGCGATGCGCGTCAATGCGCGAGATATATCGGATGCATCCAGCACCACAGGCACAGCCGTCATGGCCGACCTCCTTCCTCGCCTCACTGGACGAGTCTTAAAGGATGTCTATTCACTCCCTCGGGAGCATTCAAACCATAGCAGGGCAGCTAGTGAGAAAAAGTAGCCAGGCTGGAGTTTTGCTAATTGCTCACTCGGTAAGCAGGAGCCAGCTCGGACACGGCGTGACCCATGATGTGCACCCGCATGGCGTTGGTGCTACCCGGGATCCCCGGTGGACTTCCCGCCACAATAACCACAGGAGTTTCAGGTTCGATACGTCCGAGTTCGAGCAGGGCCGCATCTACCTGCCGAACCATTTCGTCGGTATGCACCACCGGTGGAACAAGGAATGTCTCCACCCCCCACTGCAAACTCAAGCGGTTACGCACTTCAGCTTCAGGTGTAAAGGCATAGATCGGAATGGGCGAGCGGTACCGCGAGACAAGTCGTGCGCTTGTTCCGGTTTGAGTAAATGCCACGAGAGCTTGTGCCCCAATGGCCGCACCAACCGAAGTAGCAGCACTAGCAATGGCCTCGCCCTTATCGCGGGGCTGGGTTTGGACTGGAACAAGTTCGGCCAAGGTCTGTTCCTCAATGGCTTCGATAATTCGCGCCATCGTTTCGACAGCTTCAATGGGGTGGGAACCAATGCTGGTTTCACCCGAAAGCATCAGAGCATCGGTTCCGTCAAGGACAGCATTTGCCACATCGCTTGCTTCTGCTCGCGTGGGGCGTGACATGGACACCATGGATTCGAGCATCTGAGTGGCCACGATCACCGGCTTAGCGGCCTCACGCGCCAACAAGATGGCTCGCTTTTGCACCAACGGGACCAGTTCCAGTGGTAACTCCACACCCAAGTCGCCACGGGCAACCATGATGGCATCGAATCGCCCAACAATTTCCACGAGCGCATCAACAGCTTGAGGCTTTTCGATCTTGGCAATCACTGGTAGGTGCACGCCTACCTCGTCCATGATTTTTTGAACGGAATAAAAGTCCTCAGCGCTGCGCACGAACGACAGTGCGATCCAATCCACGCCTGCGGCCAGCGCCCAGCGCAGGTCATCTTCATCCTTTTCAGACATCGCCGGCACGCTGACCGGTACTCCTGGCAAGTTGATTCCCTTGTGGTCGGAAATTCGTCCACCCTCAATAACTGTGGTGCGAACCATGGGGCCTTCTACCGATTCTGCCCGTAAAAGTACTCGTCCGTCGTCAATCAAAATTGAATCGCCTGGCCGGACGTCGCCAGCCAGTCCCTTATAGGTCGTCGATGCCATTTCCTTGTTACCCAGAACCTCATCAGTGGTGATGCAAAATGTCTCGCCTTCACGCAGCAAGGCTGATCCGTCGGAGAAATTTCCGAGGCGAATTTTGGGCCCCTGAAGGTCAACCAAAATGCCAACACTTCGACCAGTTTGCTCCGAAGCTGCTCTGATATTGATCACGGCCTGCGCATGAACTGCCTGTTCGCCGTGGCTCATATTCAAACGCGCAACATCCATGCCGGCTTCTACAAGTTCGAGGATCTTGTCTGCAGAAGCCGTCGCTGGTCCGATCGTGCAGACGATCTTGGCGCGACGCATAAGCACATGATACCGCTTAAGTGCTCAAGGCAACCTTGTGGCGCGCTCGCTCACACAACGAGCGGGCGATCGGTTGGCCTAACTGGGAACGGCAGGTTTGTCTCGCCGGTAAGGAATACATCAACGCAGGATGCGACTGCACGCCCTTCAGCAATAGCCCACACGATCAGTGATTGGCCGCGTCCTGCGTCTCCTGCAATGAAGACGCCCTCAACCGATGACATGAACTTTTCATCGCGTGCGATGTTGCCACGTGGATCGAGTTCAACACCGAGTTGCGTGTGAATGGTTTCAGCTTGTGGACCAACAAAGCCCATGGCCAAGGTCACCAAATCAGCGGGAAGTTCTTGCTTCGTCTCAGGCACCGCTTCGAAGCGGCCGTCAACCATGCGAACTTCCACCAATTCAATGGCAGTTACCTGTCCTTGCTCATTTCCGATGAAGCGTTCGGTGCTGATTGCGTAAAGGCGCTCGCCACCTTCTTCGTGTGCACTTGTCACGCGGTACACCATGGGATAGGTCGGCCATGGCGCCTCATCTGGGCGCTGGTCTGCTGGCCTGGGCATGATTTCGAGTTGCGTGACCGATGCAGCCCCTTGTCGATGGGCGGTACCCACGCAGTCGGCTCCGGTGTCTCCCCCGCCGATGACTACAACGTGCTTACCTTGCGCACTAATGGGTGCAACCTCGAAGTCCCCTTCTTGTACGCGGTTTGCCCAGGGCAGGTATTCCATGGCCTGGACCACGCCATCAAGTTCGCGACCAGGCACATCAAGTTCACGCCAAGCAGTTGCCCCGGTTGCGACCACGACCGCGTCGTAGCGTCCACGCAAATTGGCCCAGGTTACGGCGCCACCAATATCTGATGATGGTCGGAACCGAACTCCTTCGGCTTCCATCTGCGCCAAACGGCGATCAAGGTGGGATTTTTCCATCTTGAATTCGGGAATTCCATACCGAAGCAAACCGCCAATGCGGTCATCGCGTTCATACACGGCCACTGTGTGACCGGCGCGTGAGAGTTGTTGGGCCGCTGCTAGTCCTGCAGGTCCTGAACCAACCACCGCGACCGTTTTACCGCTCAATCGCTCTGGAAGTTGAGGCTGAACCCAGCCTTCATCCCAGGCTCGGTCAATGATTTCCACCTCAACCTGCTTGATGGTGACCGGATCGACATTGATTCCCAGCACACAGGCGCTTTCGCAGGGAGCCGGGCATAGCCGACCAGTGAATTCAGGGAAATTGTTGGTGGCATGCAAACGCTCAACCGCGCCCTGCCAGTCTTCGCGGCGAACCAAGTCATTCCACTCGGGAATGAGATTGCCTAGTGGGCAACCGTTATGGCAAAACGGGATACCGCAGTCCATGCAACGACTTGCTTGTTGCACGAGAGCTTGCCCTTCGAAGTCTTGATAGACCTCTTTCCAGTCCTGGATCCGGACATCGACCGGACGCCGCTTAGGCAGCTCACGCGAAGACTTCAAGAAACCTTTGGGATCAGCCATTGACTGCCTCCATAATCGCGGTATTAACGTCTTTTCCTGCACGTTCTGCTTCAGCACTGACTAACAGGACCTTCTTGTAGTCCTTAGGCATGATCTTGCTCAGACGAGTCAGCGCAGCTGGCCAATCCTTAAGCAATTCCTCTGCCACGGTTGATTGAGTCAACTCGAAATGTTGGCGCACACAACTCAACACGAAGGCAGCATCAGCATCGTCGAGTTCATCAACGTCCACCATTTCACCGTTGACGACTTTGAGATCAAGATCAAGGATGTAGCCAACCCCGCCAGACATGCCAGCGGCAACATTTCGACCAGTCGGTCCAAGGATGACCACCCGACCTCCCGTCATGTATTCACATGCGTGGTCGCCCACTCCTTCAACAATTGCCGTCACCCCGGAGTTGCGGACACAAAAGCGTTCGCCGACCTTGCCGCGAAGGAAGATCTCACCAGAGGTGGCGCCGTAGGCCACAACATTTCCGGCGATGACATTGTCAGAGGCATCAAAGGGAGCATTTTCATCCGGTCGAACGATCAAACGACCGCCAGATAGTCCCTTGCCCAAGTAGTCATTGCTATCCCCCATCAAGCGCAAGGTGATCCCACGTGGGACGAAGGCACCAAAGGATTGACCGGCCGATCCATTAAAGGTCAAGTCGATGGTTCCATCGGGCAGGCCGCTGCCGCCATAGCGCTTGGTCACTTCGTAACCAAGCATCGTGCCGACCGTGCGATTGACATTACGAATGGGCAATTGGGCAATCACTGGTTCGGCATACTCAAGGGCCTGCGCTGACAAAGCAATGAGCTCGTTGTCGAGCGCCTTGTCAAGACCGTGGTCTTGAGTCGTGGTGTTCCGCAACGCCGTTCCCTCAGGAAGGGTGGGAATGTGCAAGATGGGTTCAAGATCGAGCCCTGATGCCTTCCAGTAGTGAACAGCATCTGCAGTATTAATGACTTCTGCGTGACCGATGGCCTCATCAAGGGTGCGGAATCCAAGTTCAGCTAAGAGTTCGCGCACTTCCTCAGCGATGTATTCAAAGAATGTTTGAACAAACTCTGGCCGACCAGTAAATCGCTCGCGCAGAACAGGGTTCTGAGTTGCCACACCGACCGGGCACGTGTCCAAGTGGCACACCCTCATCATCACGCAACCCATGACCACAAGCGGAGCGGTGGCAAAACCAAATTCCTCAGCGCCAAGTAGGGCCGCAATGATGACATCGCGTCCGGTTTTGAGCTGACCATCGGCTTGAACCACAACGCGATCCCGAAGACCGTTGAGCAATAGCGTCTGCTGGGTTTCAGCAAGGCCCAATTCCCAGGGTCCACCGGCATGCTTGAGAGAGGTCAATGGCGAAGCACCGGTCCCACCGTCATGACCACTGATCAAAATCACATCAGAGTGAGCCTTGGCCACACCGGCGGCGATCGTGCCCACTCCGACCTCAGCTACTAACTTCACGTGGACGCGTGCTTGTGGGTTGGCGTTTTTCAAGTCGTGAATGAGTTGAGCTAGGTCCTCAATGGAGTAAATGTCGTGATGCGGTGGCGGCGAGATCAATCCCACACCAGGTGTGGAGTGACGCGTCTTGGCCACCCACGGATACACCTTGTGACCGGGAAGCTGTCCACCTTCACCTGGCTTAGCACCTTGCGCCATCTTGATCTGAATGTCATCTGCGTTGACCAGATATTCGCTGGTCACGCCAAATCGACCAGATGCAACCTGCTTGATCGATGAACGCTTGCTGTCGCCACCGGGCAAGGGTTGGTAACGCTCTGGGTCTTCGCCACCTTCACCGGTGTTCGACTTTCCACCCAACCGGTTCATCGCAATAGCCAAAGTCTCGTGGGCTTCTTGCGAAATGGAGCCGTAGGACATCGCGCCAGTTGAAAATCGCTTCACAATCTGAGAAATTGGTTCGACTTCATCAAGGGGAACAGATTTACGATCCGCACTCTTTAGCGTGAAGAGCCCACGCAAGGTCATCAGTCGCTCAGATTGATCGTTGACCTTGTTGGTGTACTCCTTGAAGATGTCGTAACGACGCGCACGCGTGGAGTGTTGCAACCTAAAGACCGTCTCGGGATCAAAAAGGTGTGGTTCGCCTTCCCGACGCCACTGGTACTCGCCGCCAACATCGAGTGTTCGGTGAGCAGGCAGGACCCCACTTCGTGGGTGGGATGCAGTGTGACGCTTTTCAACTTCTTCGGCGATGACATCTAGACCAACTCCACCAAGTTTGCTCGTGGTACCGGTGAAGTAACGGTTAATCACCTCTTGGGACAGTCCAATGCATTCAAATACCTGAGCCCCACGGTATGAAGCAACTGTTGAGATGCCCATCTTGGACATGACCTTGAGCAAACCCTTACCCAAAGCTTTGACCAGGTTCGCGATGGCCTTGTCTGGGTCAATGTCGATGACTCCGCGACGAGCAAGGTTTTCCACGGTCTCCATCGCAAGGTAGGGGTTAACCGCGGCTGCGCCATAGCCCACGAGCAACGCAACGTGATGCACTTCGCGAATATCCCCTGCTTCCACGACCAAGCCAACTTGGGTACGTGTCTTTTCCCGTACCAGGTGATGGTGAACCGCCGAGGTCAACAACAGCGAAGGAATCGGTGCTAGTTCGCGATCAGAGTCTCGATCGGAGAGAACCACGAAGCGCATTCCATCTGCGATCGCCTGCGAAACCTGCGCACAAATCTCATCAATACGAGCAGAAAGCGCAGCGCCGCCGCCGTCAACTCGATACAAACCACTGATGCGCGTTGCAGCAAAGCCAGGCAGGTTTCCATCGCGGTTAATGTGCAAGATCTTGGCAAGTTCATCGTTATTGATCACCGGGAACGGCAAAATCACTCGTCGACAGGCCGATGCGCCCTCTTCGAGCAGGTTCGCCTCTGGGCCGAGCTGACTTCCCAATGAAGTCACCAATTCTTCACGGATCGCATCCAAGGGCGGGTTCGTTACTTGCGCAAACAACTGGCTGAAGTAATCAAAAAGCAAGCGAGGGCGCTCGGACAGTGCTGCGATCGGGCTATCGGTGCCCATTGATCCCAACGGCTCACCTGCCGTTAAGGCCATAGGCGCCAAGATCACGCGCAATTCCTCTTCGGTGTAACCGAACGTCTGCTGGCGTCGAGCCACTGATTCGTGGGTGTAGACAATGTGCTCACGCTCAGGAAGATCCTCAAGCTTGAGATGACCTGCATGCAGCCAGTCTTGATACGGAAACGCATCGGCAAGTTCAGACTTAATCTGCTCATCTTCAACAATGCGATGTTCGGCTGTATCCACTAAGAACATTCGACCCGGTTGCAATCGACCCTTACGGATAATCTTGGCTGGGTCCAAGGGCAACACTCCGGCTTCACTGGCTAGAACAACGAGGCCATCATCGGTGACCCAGAAGCGCCCTGGTCGCAAGCCATTGCGGTCAAGAACTGCACCGATGACGGTGCCATCCGTGAAGGACACATTGGCCGGTCCATCCCACGGCTCCATCATGGCGGCGTTGTATTGATAAAAGGCACGACGCTGCGCATCCATCGTGGCGTGGTTTTCCCAGGCCTCTGGAATCATCATCAGCACTGCATGCGGTAGCGAACGACCGCCTAGATGTAAGAGTTCAAGCACCTCATCGAAGGATGCAGAGTCGGATCCACCTTCAGTACAAATCGGGAACAGCCGACTCAGGTCACCGGGAAGGACATTGCTTTCCAAGTTCGCTTCGCGGGCCCGCATCCAGTTACGGTTTCCGTTGACCGTATTGATTTCTCCGTTGTGGGCGATGAGGCGATACGGGTGAGCCAATGGCCAAGACGGGAATGTGTTTGTCGAAAAGCGGGAGTGAACCAACCCCAACGCTGAGACCAACCGGGGGTCAGATAAGTCAGGGAAGAACGGAACTAGTTGGCCCGTGGTCAACATTCCCTTGTAGACCAAGGTGCGAGCTGAAAAACTTGCAAAGAACGTGTCGGTTTCGCGCTCAGCACGCTTACGCAAACAAAAAGCCAAGCGATCGAGTTCTAAACCACTGTGGACACCATCGGTGACGAAGAGTTGTTCGAATCGCGGTTGCACCGAGGCAGCCGTGGGCCCCACGAGGCCATCTGTTACTGGCACCGGGCGCCAGCCCAAAACAGTCAAGCCCTCTTGTTCGGCAATACGCGCGATCGCTGTCTTGGCCGCCTTAATGTGAGCGTCATTGTCCGGGAAGAACGCCGTACCTACGGCATAACTGCCGGCAGCTGGAAGCTCAAAGGCGACTTCTGCGCGCAAGAACTCATCGGGAACCTGGATCAAAATGCCGGCGCCGTCACCGGAGTCTGGCTCTGACCCGCTGGCCCCACGGTGATCGAGGTTGAGCAAGACAGTGATGGCCTGATCGACGATCTCGCGAGTTGCCACGCCACTGAGGTTCGCAACAAAACCGACGCCGCATGCGTCGTGTTCGTCAGTACCCGTGTAGAGACCTTGCGGAGCAGGGCTGTTGGAAAACATGGTGCCTCTCGTCGTCAGATCCACGATCACTTGCCATTGCATTTACCGGGACGACGCTGGCCCGAAGGAGTTATAAATCTACCACGCAGGACTTTAACGCAGCCCCGCTCCGACCAAATGCCCTAAGTAGAAGGTAATCACGCCTGCGGCGATGCCAATTAAGGCCTGACGAAGCCCGCTGTACCACCAGCTACGGGTAGTCACGCGGGACACCGCAGCGCCACAGATAAACAGGGCGATGACAGCAAAGATCTGCGACAGGGCCAGCGTACTTACAGGGCCGCTGGCGCTGCCAGCACTGGAGGCAAGGTACGGCAACAACGGAACAAATGCGCCAAGAGCAAATGAGACAAACGATGCAAACGATGCAACCCAGGCTGAGGGCAACGTATAGGGATCAATGCCAATTTCGTCACGCGTGTGAATGGCTAATGCCTGTTCTGGGTCAGCACTAATTGCAGTGGCAAATTCGGTCGCGAGAGGCCGCGACACCCCGCGAGCAATATAGGACTCGATGAGCTCTTGAAGTTCTGCTTCCGGACGATCTCGCAGTTCGATGCGTTCGGCTTCAATCTCGGCTAAAGCAGATTCAGCTTGAGACTTGACTGAAACATATTCACCAACAGCCATCGAGAAGGCGCCGGCGGCAACCCCGGCAAGTCCGGTCAAAATGATGGCGGGTCGATCAGCACCACCACCTGCAACACCGGCCATCAGCGCTGCGTTGGAGACCAGCCCGTCCATGCCACCGAAAACCATAGGCCGAAGCCAGCCGCCAGAGACGTTGCGGTGATCGTGGTGAATCTCAACTTTGCGGGGCGTAAATTCATCAGTTGGCATCTGAGGTTTCCTCCAACACATTGCCTACGACTTCACGACCGGGACTTAATCGTCCCACAATTACCACATAGAGCAAGGCACCAATTGCGCAAGCCGCAGCGACCCATTCATTCCAGCGCAGGCCTAAAAGCTGCGGAGATGGGTCAATTCTTAGGCCTTCGATCCCCAGTCGACCTAGGCAATAGAGCAGTATGTACAGGGCAAAGACTCGACCGTGACCGATGACAAATTTGCGATCCACAAGAACCACAATCAGAGCAGCAATCAGGCACCACACAGATTCATACAAAAAGGTGGGGTGAAAGGTTTCAAATTGCTCATAGCCAGGGGGGCGGTGCACAAGATCAATTTCCAATCCCCAGGGCAACGTGGTGGGTCTGCCAAACAATTCCTGATTGAACCAATTGCCAAATCGCCCGATGGCTTGAGCCACTGCCAGTCCTGGCGCCAGCGCATCGGCGATCGGCGGCAACGCTAACCCTTTACGGGTTGCACCGATCCACACTCCAATACCACCAAGAAATACTGCTCCCCAAATTCCAAGTCCACCTTCCCAGACCTTAAAGGCGCGAATTGGATCTGCTCCGGGGCCGAAGTAGGTACCCCAGGACGTGAGGACGTGATAGAGCCGACCTCCGACAATGCCAAAGGGAATGGCCCAAATCGCAAGGTCTGCGATGACACCAGCTTGCCCCCCGCGCGCGAGGTAGCGTCGATTACCAATGACGATTGCCGCGAAGATCCCGACAATGATGGACAGGGCATAACCGCGCACCGGGAAGAATCCCAGATTCCACACCCCTTGAGCCGGGCTTGGAATAAAGGCAACGATGGCCTCAGGTGTCAAGGTTTACTCGCCCTAGTACCGAATCACTTGGACAGTGAGGCGATCGCATTGACAATCTGCTGGTTTGAAATCGGCCGCACGAGATCGCGGTTGTTCAAACGCAAGGTGGGCGTTGACGTCACCGGGACGTTGTCAGCAGCCCGCTGAATCCCATTAACGACCCAGTTGCGGTACTTCACCGTGGTCACGCACTTAGCAAAACTTGGACTGGTGAGTCCGGATTCATTGCCGAACCGGAGCAGATCCGAATCGGTGAACCCGGCGCCTTCCTTCTTGGGCTGGTTCACATACACGGTGTCGTGGAAGATCAAGAACTTACCTTCATCCGCAGCGCAGCCGGCCGCGTTTGCCGCGCGCAGTGAGGAGTCACTATTGAAATTCTTGTCGAGGAAATTGAGCATGTTGTAAACGGCGAGCACCTTGCCGTTGTTGATCTGGAAATTAATAGTGGGTGATGCTTGGTCTTCAAACTTCTTGCAAGCAGGGCATTGGAAGTCTTCATAGAAATCAATGCGTGGCGTCTTTGGCGTGGTGGCCTTTACAAAAGCAGCCTGATCGCCTCCGCCGTTGATGGCCGTGGCACCTACTTGGATGCCATAGGTGACAGGGTCAGCACCTCTGGGCAGTGGACCTACATCACTGGCGGAATTGGATTGCTTAGAAACGCTGACACCAACGAGCACAGCGATGATGACAATGACGGCAACCGTGATGCCACCAAAGATCCAGGTGCGGCGCTTATCTGCTGCCTGCTGGGCTGAACGCTCGGCTGCAAGTCGAGCCTGTGCCTCAGTACGCGCTTCCTTGTCACCCTTACCCATGATTGTGCTCCTCTGTGTCTTGATCAATCTGATCATCATCATCGTGCATAAACTCGTAAACCTTGTGCAGGTGCGGTCGCGCCACGGAATCTAGTGCCAAAAGTGTCCGTGGCCACACGATAAGCCAGCCCGCCAACCCAAGCAAGATCAGGTCTCGGAAGATTTCCCGGCCGTATTCGTACGGGTTGATCGGGCTCGTTGATGCCCCGCCGGCGTTGAAGCAGCCACATTCGATACTTAAATCTCTGGCCCACACTGACGCAATGCCAATGATGAAGACGACTAGAAGCACTGCGGTCACCGATGCGGTGGCTCGGGTGAATAGACCCACCAGAAGCAACGCACCTACCAGCATCTCCAAGGGCGGAAGCGCATAGCCAACAATTTCAGCTTGAATGGGCTGCGGAAAGAGTCGGTACGCCTTAACCGCCACGGCTGATTGCCCAAGGTCAGTGATTTTCAGGCCACCAGCGATCAACATCACCACGCCCAAGGAGATTCGAAAAGCAGTGCCGATCGCGGCGCCATGATCATGTTCATGGGATAAGGCACCCTTGAGCTGATAGTCCACGCTCATTGCGCACCCTTTCCTTTCACGTCCTGCTCGTCACGTAAGCCGTATGCATTCTGGTTCGCCGTTAGTTAATTGTGAGTTGCTGCTGCCAAATCTTTCGCAAGTGCCCCAACAGCGTCAATACCGGCTAATTCGTTAGGAGCATCCAGTAGAAGTTTGACAAAAGCTGAGCCAACGATGACCCCATCCGCGTAGGTAGCAACTTGTCGTGCTTGCTCAGGGGTTGAAACACCCAGTCCTACCGCCACCGGAATAGCTGAACGCTGTCGAATCCGCGTGACAAGTTCTTGGGCTCGCTCGCCCACCTGAGTCCGCGCTCCGGTAACACCCATCGTTGATGCTGCATACACAAATCCAGTGGCAACCTCATCAACCTTGTCGATGCGCTCATCAGGTGAGGACGGTGCAAGCAAAAAGACAGTCTCCAAGCCGGCTTCCGTGCACGCCTGCTGCCACGGGTCAGCTTCTTCGGGCGTCAAGTCTGGCGTGATCACACCGGCACCTCCAGCAGCGGCTAACTCTTGAGCAAAACGTTGGACGCCATAGCGCTCAATGGGGTTCCAGTAGGACATCACCAAGGTTGGCGCCCCAGTTGCGGCCACCTCTTTCACGGTGCGAAAGACATCAGCAATCCGCACGCCGTTTGTTAACGCGTGCTGGACAGCATCTTGGATAACCGGGCCATCCATAACTGGGTCTGAATAGGGCAGTCCAATTTCCATCACATCAACACCGGCCTGAACCATTGCCTTGGCTGCTGCAATGGACCCATCGACGGAGGGAAAGCCCGCGGGAAGGTAGCCCACAAGCAAGGAATCCTCGTTGGCTCGAGCCTGATCAAAGGCAGCGCGCACGCTACTCACTGCTCACCTGCTAAACCGAACCACTTAGCCGCAGTATCAACATCCTTATCCCCGCGTCCGGACAGGTTCACCAAAACAATTGCGTCAGGCCCAAGCTGCTTACCTAGCTCAAGGGCCCCGGCTAATGCGTGTGCAGATTCGATAGCCGGAATGATGCCTTCGGTTCGGCACAACAAAGCAAAAGCATCCATGGCCTGCGAATCGGTAATCGGGTGATACTGCGCGCGACCGATGTCATGGAGGTAGGAATGCTCCGGTCCCACACCTGGATAGTCCAAACCAGCTGAAATCGAATGCGACTCTATGGTTTGGCCTTCGTCATCTTGTAAGAGATAGGACCGAGCACCGTGCAGCACTCCTGGCGCACCGCCGGTAATGGTTGCCGCATGGCGCCCGGTTTCAACCCCGTCACCACCGGCTTCATAACCATGCAGCTGCACCGATTCATCGTCAAGGAAGGGATGGAAGATTCCGATGGCATTGGATCCGCCACCAACGCAGGCAACGACGGCAGTTGGCAAGCCCCCGGTTAAATCAATGACCTGTTGACGGGCTTCAAGTCCGATGCAGCGATGGAAGTCACGCACCATCACCGGGAATGGGTGCGGACCGGCAACGGTGCCTAAGAGGTAATGCGTGTTTTCAACATTGGTCACCCAATCACGCATTGCTTCGTTGATGGCGTCCTTGAGGGTCTTACTGCCCGCCGTTACCGGAATAACTTCCGCACCGAGCAAGCGCATGCGAGCTACGTTGAGTGCTTGTCGACGGGTGTCTTCTTCCCCCATGTACACCACACACTCAAGACCGAGCAGTGCGGCAGCAGTGGCGGTGGCAACGCCATGCTGGCCTGCCCCGGTTTCTGCAATGACACGGGTTTTCCCCATGCGCTGAGTAAGAAGGGCTTGGCCTAACACATTGTTGATCTTGTGTGATCCGGTGTGATTGAGATCTTCGCGCTTAAGCAGGACGCGTGCGCCGCCGGCATGTTCTGAAAAACGGGTGGCATCAGTGAGCGGACTCGGTCGACCGGTGTAGGTGGACTGCAGATTTTGATAGCGCGTTTGAAATTCCGGATCAATCTTTGCCGCTTCATAGGCTGCCTCGAGTTCATCAAGGGCGGCAATCAAGGCCTCGGGGACAAAGCGCCCGCCATAGGGTCCGAAGTGTCCCAACGCATCGGGGGAACTCATGCCTTGTGCCTTCCATGCTTCAAAGCCGGATGCGCTCCGGCGGTGACTAGGTCCGAGACCGCCGAAGCGGGGTCATCATCGGTGACTAACGCCTCTCCGACTAGGACTGCGTCAGCCCCTGCGTTGGCATAGGCAATCAAGTCATGTGGTCCGCGCACACCGGATTCGGCCACCGTGACAATTCCCGCCGGAATTGACGGAGCAACACGGGCAAAGGTGGTGCGATCGACCTCAAGGGTTCGCAAATCTCGAGCGTTGACCCCAATGATGCGAGCGCCGGCATCGACGGCTCGTCGGACTTCATCTGAATCATGAACTTCAATAAGGGGGGTCAAGCCAATGGACTCAGCGCGCTCAATTAAGGAAACCAAGGCACTTTGTTCCAGCGCGGCCACAATCAGCAGGACCAAGTCTGCTCCCGCAGATCGCGCTTCCCATAACTGATAGCTCGTGACGATGAAGTCTTTGCGCAAAATGGGAATGTCCACCGCGGCACGAACGGCTACCAAATCTTCGAGCGAGCCACCAAAGCGACGAGCTTCAGTCAGTACTGAAATGCAGTGTGCTCCCCCAGCCTCATACAACTGCGCAAGGGCAGCTGGATCAGAGATTGTGGCCAGATTGCCCTTGCTCGGGCTTTTGCGCTTCACCTCCGCGATGACTGTGACGCCCTCAGACTTCAGGGCAGCCAAGCCATCAAGGGCAGGGCTTTGGCGGGCGGCCGATTCTTTGAGTTCGTCGAGCGAAATTCTTTCTTGGCGCTGTGCAAGATCAGTGCGGACATCCGCGACGATCTGCTCAAGCACGCTCATGACAACTCCTGGGAAGACTTCAATGAGTGCTTTGAGCGTAGAGCCTCGGCGCTGGATTAGGCGTCATGGGGTGTGTGGCTTGCCGGTCAGCCAATGCCAGAGCCAAGGAACGGGACGCCGGCAATATTGCGCAGGATCCAAAAGGCGACAACGACCCCAAGGAGTGCATAAATAACCCCCGCCGGAGCAGGTTTGCCTACACGGGCTTGCCCGGGATTACCCCAGGATCGCTTGGCCCAGCTAAACCAACTCCAGATCAGGAACGGCACTGCTAAAACTACGAGCACATTGTGATCAAGGCCGTCCCTAAGGTCGCCGTGGGTTAGATCATGGAGAGCTCGAAGTGAGCCACACCCTGGGCAATCCCAACCGGTGAGCGCTTTGAAAACACAGGTCGGATAAAAACCCGGTGCAGACGGATCGCGAACTGCAAGACACGACACGATGGCCAGCGCTCCAGCTGCAACAATGATGGGACCGGCCATCGGTGATTGATGGCTTGCAACTTTGGTCAAACGTTGTGAGATCCCCACACCTGAGTCAGCGGTTGATCTCATGGCGACCTACAGACTTGACCCGGAAGATGATGAACCACCTGAAAGTGCCGCACCGAGAACGACAACGATGATCCATATCACCCCAATCACCGCCGAAATAACAGCGCTGATGATGGCAAAGTTGCGCGCATTCTTCGACGACTCCATGGCGCCGTTGACATCCCCCATGGCCCACTTGGAATTGACCTGAGCCGCGTACACGATGGAGACCACGCCAAGTGGCAGACAGCAGAAGATGGTGGTCAAAATGGCCCACACCAGATAGTTACTCGGGGCACCTTGAAGTGAGTAACCTGATGAAGCAGGGTACGTGGCAGGTATGCCGTATGCACCAGGTGGCGGCGGTGGTGCTGGCGCACCCGGTGGTGGTGAAGTCGGCGGTGGTGCTGGCGCACCCGGTGGCGGTGAAGTCGGCGGTGGCGAACTAGGTGGTGGCGTTAAGGGCGACTGGTCCGCCGAGTTGTCGTCGGCCGGCGGCGGGGGCAATTGCGAACTCATCATCTCTCCCGTTGTCTTAGGTCTTGTCCACCATAACTAAAAGCAAAGCTCAAGTGTGTTGAAAGGACTTACGACTGGGCAACTTTACTCTTTGAGCCCATGCCCATCATTTGCAGGACTTTGCCCACGATGACCGCTAAGACGCAGACAACGGCTCCAGCAATGACCACCGGGATTTTGGCAATAATGAAACCCACGCCACCGATCGTGAATCCAATCGTCATTAAGGCAACCAGAGCCCATGCCGCTGGAGTATTGCCGTGATCTTCATGTTCGTTGGACATTAGGTGCCTCAATTCGCGCCGCAAGATTTGATTTGATGGATTCGATTGTGTCAGGTCGCGGTCAGGATCTCGTGCCGACACCACCTAGCCAGTGGCGGTGGGGTCAGTGCCTTGATCAATGGCATCCCACAGGTCCACCGCATCAAGACTTTGGGCCTGCCTTTCACCGGTCCCACTGGAGGCCGCCGAAGGGTCAGACACAGAATCCTTCTCCTTTTGCTGCGCGGCCCTCTGTTCAAAACGTCGGCCCGAACTTTGCCAGTTGCTCGCCCGCGCAATCAACCATAATCCGGCCAACGCGATGACAACACACAGGACGAAAACAACCTTTGGCCACAGGCTCACTGAAATGGCCTGCGGCGAAACTTGGGTCAAGCCCACTAAATCCGATAGCGGAGTTTCAATAGCGTTTTTGGGGGCGCGCAAAAAATCAACCAGTGCAGCCGCACTAAAACCAGCCAGGATCACCAATGCGATTCCCACGATGGTGCGCCACCAACGCCCGGCCAACAAACATGCAATGGCACCAGCAAGGGCGAGCAAACCGGTGGCCGGTGCCAGTGGCACGACGGACTTGCCATTCAAGGTTGCGCTGACCACAGGTAAACCAGGCTCACTAACCGATGCACTTACCCAGCTCGGTGCAGACAAGAGCAGAACTAGTCCGCCGCACAGGCCAATGAGGACAACAGTCAATAAGAATTCACGATTACGTGCGCTACTCACGATGAGGCTGCCTCAGCATTAGCTCGCGCGATAGCCCGCAATGCCGCCGTTGCCTTGTGGCGACATTCTGCGTGTTCGCTGGCCGGATCTGAATCGGCAACCACACCAGCGCCGGCTTGCACGAAGGCCACGCCTTCGCGGATCACAGCCGTGCGGATTGCGATAGCGGTATCAACATTGCCGTCAAAATCAAAATAGCCAACGATTCCGCCATAAACGCCACGGCGAGTGGGCTCAAGTCGTTCGATGATTTCCATGGCTCGCGGCTTGGGCGCTCCCGACAAGGTGCCGGCCGGAAAACACGCTTCCAAAACTTCCATCCCCGAACGATCCGGTTGCACCTGACCGACGACCGTGGAAACGATGTGCATGATGTGCGAGAAGCGCTCAATGGCCATGAACTCAACAACATTTACCGAACCAGCCGTGCACACGCGCCCTAGATCATTTCGACCAAGGTCAACCAACATCAAGTGCTCCGCGCGCTCCTTCTCATCAGCCAAAAGTTCTTCCGCTAGCGCAACGTCCAAAGCTTGACTTGCTCCACGGGGTCGACTGCCTGCAATCGGATGCATGGTGGCCTTTCCGGCAGCAACGGTCACGAGTGCTTCCGGACTTGACCCCACAACGTCGAAGCCAGGCTTGTCATCAATGGAACCGAACCGAATCAAGTACATGTAGGGACTGGGGTTGCTCATCCGTAACTCTTCATAGACCGCCAAGGCAGAAGCTGAACATGGCATCGAAAAGCGCTGACTCAAAACGATTTGGAACGCCTCCCCCGCGGCAATTTCTTCGCGTGCAGTTGCCACCGCGGCCAGGTATGCCTGCTCGGAAGTGTTGTTCTCCACCATGGACAAGTCGGGTTCATCATTGGGCGAGTGCTCATGTGGTGCGTTATGAACGATGGTGTCGAAGGTGGCGTGCATCGCGTCGAGGCGCGAAACGGCATCGGTCCAGGCCAGGTCAACGTTGTTATCCGTGTCGTCTCGGTTCACAGCATTGGCAATCAAGATCACCGAACCACTTTGGTGGTCAAGGACTGCAAGGTCAGTGGCAAACAACATCGCCAACTCCGGAAGTTGCAAGTCATCGGTTGCCAAATTAGGCAGTGTTTCCATCCGGCGCACTGCGTCGTAACCAATCATCCCCACCATGCCCCCGGTTAACGGTGGTAAATCTGCAAAGGCTGTGGTCCGCAGCGTGGCAATCGTGGCTTCAAGCACAAGCAGCGGATCGCCTTGAAGCGGCACTCCCACTGGAGGCTCGCCAACCCAATGGGCTTGCCCGTTGACCTCCGTCAACATGGCCAAGGAGGCAACTCCAATGAATGAATAGCGCGACCACACGCCCTTTTCTGCCGACTCAAGTAAGAAGGTGCCTGGCTGCTCAAGGGCCAAACCACGATAGACATCCATCGGGGTTAGTCCGCGCGAATCAAGGGTGCGCACCACGGGAATGACGCGACGCTGGCTGGCTATGCGTCGAAATTCATCCAGATCTGGACTTACGCTCACGCGTTATCTCCACGAACAGTTGCAGGTAAAAATTGGGCTGCATCAAAACAACTGCCATTTCCGGTGTGACAAGCCGGACCACTTTGTTCAACGCTCAGCAGCAGTGCATCGCCATCACAATCCAAGCGCACTGACAGCACGCGTTGGGTATTTGAGGAGGTTTCCCCTTTTCGCCATAACTGACCACGGCTACGGGACCAATAGGTGGCCTGACCTGTTGCAAGAGTTAGCGCTAAGGCTTCGTCGTTCATCCAGGCCAACATTAAGACCTCACCGGTGTCATGTTGCTGGGCGATGGCGGCAACCAGACCATCAGCATCGCGCTTGAGCTGGGATGCAATAGCCGGATCGAGGATGGTGGACACCTGACCATTGTGCCGGTTGATCAGCGGATTGGGGTTTTTGGCAGGCGCGTTCGCGTCGCAGTGCCAAAGTCAGGACCAGTGCATAGTGTGTACACATGCCTGAAACCCAATTGCCAAGCAATCACTGGGCTCAACTCGAGCGCCAAACCATCGCCGATCTGCTCACAAGCCGTGGCCCTGACGCCCCCACGCTGTGTGAGGGTTGGACAACTCGAGACCTGGCCGGTCACCTGATCATTCGAGAATCTCGTCCCGATGCGGCCATGGGGATCATGGTCCCCGCATTGGCCTCGTATGCGGACAAGGTTCGGATCAAAGCCCAAAGTGGTGATTGGACCCAAGTTGTCGACAAGGTGCGTAATGGTCCGCCGAAGTCGTCCATGATGCGGCTTTCCACTGTTGATGGGTTGGCGAACACCATTGAGTTCTTTGTTCACGTTGAAGATGTTCGTCGCGCCCAAGATGGTTGGCAGCCACGCGAACTTGACGATGCCTTTCAAGCAGAGTTGTGGAGCAAGCTCAAAGGCTTCGCGCCGCGATTGATGAAACCTTCACCGGTGGGCATCGTGTTATCCACCGGCGACGGGAAGAGGATGCAAGGCAGACAAGGACCGCACACCGTCACCATTACCGGGACTCCGGCTGAACTGACCCTGTTCGCCTATGGGCGCAAGCAAGTCCAGGTGGAATTTTCGGGTCCAGAAGAATCCATTCAAGCCGTCAAGGCCTGTTCCTTTGGCGTCTAACTAGCGAACAAGGCAGCCCGAAGCGGCCAGCGCTTCCTTTATTTGGGGAATCGTCATCTCGCCAAAGTGCAAAACGCTCGCTGCCAGCACAGCATTAGCTCCTGATTTCACGGCCGGTGCAAAATCTGCAACCTGACCGGCGCCGCCAGAGGCGATGATGGGGATGCTCACCTCAGCGCGAACGGCTTCAATAAGTGCCAGGTCGTAGCCCTTGCGTGTGCCATCGGCATCCATCGAGTTCAACAAGATCTCCCCGGCGCCGCGAGAAGCTGCCTCAACTGCCCACTCAAGCGCATCGATGCTAGTGCCCCGGCGACCACCGTGAGTGGTGACTTCAAAACCAGAGGCAGTGGAAACTCCGTCTTGACAGCGGCGTGCATCAATGGATAACACCAGGACTTGGTCTCCGAACCGATCAGCGATGGCATTTAACAACGTCGGGTCGGAAATAGCAGCCGTATTGACTCCAACTTTGTCCGCTCCTGAGCGCAACAAGGCGTCCACGTCATCAACACTGCGCACCCCGCCGCCAACGGTCAGCGGGATGAAGATCTGTTCGGCCGTACGAGTAACCACGTCATAGGTTGTTTGACGATCGCCACTACTAGCTGTGATATCGAGAAAAACCAATTCATCGGCGCCTTCGGCGTTGTACCGAGCAGCCAGCTCCACGGGATCCCCAGCATCGCGAAGGTCTTTAAAGTTGACGCCCTTAACGACTCTGCCCGCATCAACATCAAGGCAAGGGATGACACGAACCGCAACTGACATGCGATAAGCCTAAGGTTCTTCTAGTCTGTAAGACATGTCTGGGCTCGCGTCGTCGCTAGGAACTGCGACCTATCTGAGTTTGATGACCTATCGCAAAGACGCAACCGGCGTGGCAACGCCAGTGTGGGTTGCCCAACGCGGTGAGTTCCTTTTCGTCTGGACCCAAGCCGATTCGGGCAAAGTAAAACGCATCAATACAGACCCGGTCGTGCAGGTCGCCGCCTGCACGGTGTCAGGCAAGCTCAAGTCTGGCTACTTTCCGGCCACCGCTCGTGTGATTGATGGTGGCGGGGAAAGCATGGTTCGCGAATTGATGGGTCGAAAATATGGCTGGCAGTTGAAGTTTTTGATCTGGCAACAAAAGGTGCGCAAGAAATCTATTGACCACGTCGGAATCCAGATCACCCTCGGGGGCGAGATCTCTGGCCCAGCCCACCTAGATGACTAGGTGCACACACGTTCAATCATCAAGCCCGACCAAGGCTAGGACTGCACCATCGCCGCTAGCGCTTCTTGCAAGGTAAATGCTCCTGCATACAAGGCTTTGCCCACGATGGATCCTTCAACGCCAAGTGGAACTAGCGCAGCGATGGCTTGTAAATCAGCCAAACTTGACACGCCACCACTGGCGATGACCGGTCGATCGGTGCGTTCACACACTTGCTTGAGTAACTCAAGATTGGGACCCTGAAGAGTTCCATCCTTGGTGACATCGGTGACTACATAGCGCTGACACCCATCACGCTCTAGCCGATCAAGGACTTCCCAAAGGTCACCACCTTCTTGCGTCCACCCGCGCGCAGCAAGGGTGGTGCCACGCACATCAAGTCCGACCGCGATGCGATCACCAAATTCGGCAATGGCTGCGGCACACCACTGCGGATCCTCCAGGGCCGCGGTCCCCAAGTTCACGCGCGCGCACCCAGTAGCCAGTGCCGCACGCAATGATTCGTCATCGCGGATGCCGCCGCTGAGTTCAACTTTGACATCGAGCTTGCCAGTGATGTCGGCAAGTAATTCGCGATTGGAACCGCGACCAAAGGCCGCATCAAGATCTACTAGGTGAATCCACTGCGCACCTGCTGACTGCCACTCCATGGCAGCAGCTAGCGGATCGCCATAGGAGGTTTCCGATCCCGCCTCACCTTGAACAAGGCGGACGGCGGCACCATCAGCGACATCGACGGCAGGCAAGAGGATCAGGTCAGGCATCAGGCTTCTTTCGTTGAAGGCACTAGTCGAGCGTGCCAAGCCAATTTTTTAGTAAAGCAATACCCGCATCCCCAGATTTTTCAGGGTGAAACTGGGTAGCAATCAAGGGGCCATTTTCCACCGCTGCCACAAATCGTTCCCCATGTTCGGACCAGGTCACGATCGGCTCTGCGGTGCGGCCATCGGTGTGTAGCGACCACGAACGACTTGCATAGGAATGAACAAAGTAGAAACGCTCACCTTCTATGCCAGCAAACAGGGCTGAGTTGTGAGGCGATTCAACGGTGTTCCAGCCCATGTGTGGCAAAACCTCGGCATGCAATTGGTCCACTACCCCGGGCCATTGGGATAAACCTTGCGTGTCCACATCGTGCTCAACGCCGCGGTCGAACATCACCTGCATTCCCACGCAGATCCCCAGCACCGCTCGGCCTCCGGCTAGGCGGCGACCAATGAGCTCTCCACCCTTGACCGCAGACAAACCTTCCATCACGGCAGCAAAGGCACCAACGCCAGGAACAACCAACCCATCAGCATTCAAAACCTCATCACGATCGGTTGTCACGCTCACCTGCGCGCCAGCACGCTCTAGCGCACGCTGCGCCGAGTGAATATTTCCCGAGCCGTAATCAAGGAGCGCAACCTTTGGGCCATCGCTCATAGCCAATCCTTTGATCTCACAGGTTTAATCCCACAGGCTTAATCCCACGCCGTCACAAAGTTCCCTTGGTGCTGGGAATACCTTGCACCCGAGGATCTAAGGCCAATGCATCCCGCAAAGCGCGTGCGACAGCTTTGAACTGCGCCTCAACAACGTGGTGGGCATTGCGACCTTCAAGAACGCGCACGTGCAAGGCAATCTGCGCATTAGAAACGAAGGATTCCCAGATGTGCTTGGTCATGGCAGTGTCATAGGTGCCACCAATGAGTTCGACGATGACTGGCTCTTGGTGCACGAGGTAGGGCCGACCAGAAAGATCAACAGCTACTTGAACCAAGGTCTCATCTAAGGGAACCAACGAGTCACCAAAGCGCCGGATGCCAGCCTTGTCACCTAGTGCTTGACGGAATGCCTCGCCTAGGGCGATCGAGGTGTCCTCAACCGTGTGGTGAATATCTACCTCAACATCGCCTTGGGTCTTAATCATCAAATCCATCAGACCGTGGCGAGCTAGCTGTTCAAGCATGTGGTCGTAAAACGGAACCCCAGTGGAGATATCGGCAACGCCAGTGCCATCCAGTTCAATCTCAACGATGACCATTGATTCCTTGGTGCCGCGCTCAACTCTTGCTGACCTGCTCATCCTGGAACAACCTCCTCAAGGGCCTGTCGAAAGGACATCATCTCTGATGGCGTCCCAATACTTACGCGCAACCAGCCATCTGGACCAGTTTGACGGATCAATACCCCGCGATCGAGCAAGCCTTGCCACACGGCGTCACTATCTGCAAATTTCCCAAACAAAACGAAGTTGGCATCACTTTGGGCCACCTGATGTCCACGCCCGCGCAACCACTCCACTAGGTCATCGCGCTGACTGCGCAACAACTCAACCCCGGCCAGTAAGTCATCAGCCTGTTCCAGAGCAGCAGTGGCAGCAGCCTGCGTAAGGGCTGATAAGTGGTACGGCAAACGCACCAACTGAACCGCATCCACCACAGCCGGTGAGGCAACGAGGTAACCCACTCGCCCTCCGGCAAAGGCAAAAGCCTTGCTCATTGTGCGCGTCACAACCAGGCGTTCGAAGCGTTCCAGCAAGGTCAGCGCCGATGGCGTGCCACTACGACGAAACTCCGCGTAAGCCTCATCAACGATGACCATCCCCTCAAATCTCGAGCACACCTGTTCAACAATGGACAAATCCAGAGCGGTGCCGGTGGGATTGTTAGGTGAGGCAAACAGCACGATGTCCGGTGAGGTGTCCTCAATGGCCTTCAGAGCCAGCTGCGCACTTACCGAGAAATCTTCATTGCGCGCGACCGTCACGTAGTTCGTGAAGGTGTCTCGGCAGTAATCGGGGTACATCGAATAGGTCGGACTAAATCCCAACGCGCGCTTTCCTGGACCACCAAAGGTTTGCATCAACTGCAGCATGACTTCATTGGAACCATTTGCCGGCCAGACTTGAGCCAGATCAACGACAATTCCTTCACGCTTGCTCAAGTAGTTCACTAACGCATCGCGCAGAACTATCGCATCTCGGTCGGGATAGCGATTAAGACCAGCAACAGCCTTAGCAACCGCCTCGGAGATTTTGCGAACTGTCGGTTCCGAGGGTGCAAAGGGATTCTCGTTGACGTTCAACTGCACTGGAACATCGAGTTGAGGCGCACCGTAGGGCTTCAGTGACCGCAAATCGCTGCGAATCGGCAGGGCGCTCATGGCTTTGAGCCAGGAATGCGAACCCGAACCGCAGCCACGTGCGAGTGCAAATCTTCCGCACCACCGAGTGCATCGATTAGTGGCGCAACCTGGGCTAACGCCTCTTTGCTATAAGTGACAACATGCATGCTGCGCAAAAATGACTGGACTGACAAACCGCCGGTGTGACGAGCTGACCCTCCCGTTGGCAAGACATGATTCGACCCAGCTAGGTAGTCCCCCAAGCTCACCGGAGCCCACGGACCCACAAAAATTGCGCCAGCATTGCGTACCCGCTCGGCACGCTCAACAGCATCAACGGTGATGACCTCAAGGTGTTCGGCCGCCCACGCATCAACGACTTCCAAACCCTGATCGAGATCATCAACTAAGGCATAGGCCGATTGATTCGTAAGCGCAGCCACCACTCGATCCCGGTGGACCGTGGTTTTCAACTGGAGGGCGACCTCACGATCGACCGCATCCATGAGTTCTGGTGAATCAGTAACCAGCAGGCACGAGGCATTTTCATCGTGTTCGGCTTGGGCAATCAGGTCGGCCGCTACGAAGGCAGGATCGGCTGAAGCATCGGCCAAGATTCCAATTTCGGTGGGGCCGGCTTCGGAATCAATGCCAATAGTGCCGCGTACAACGCGTTTAGCCGCGGCCACGTAAACATTGCCCGGACCGGTGACCAGATCAACCGGCTCACATTCTTGGGTTCCATAGGCAAACATGCCAACAGCTTGCGCACCGCCAACGGCGTACACCTCAGTAATGCCCAGCAAAGCGCATGCAGCCAACACCGATGGGTGCGGCAATCCAATAAATGCAGGATCGTCGGCTTGGGCTTGTGGCGGTGAGGCAACAGCGAGAGATTGGACGCCGGCAACTTGAGCCGGGATAACGTTCATCACTACTGAACTTGGGTAGGCCACTAAGCCACCGGGGACATATAAACCCACGCGAGATACCGGCACCCACTTTTCAACAACCTGAGCTCCGACACCTAGCTGAATACTTTCGCTGGTGCGGGCTTGAGCCTGGTGCACTAATCGCGCTCGCCTCGCGGCCTCAACAACGGCTTCTTTAACGCTGGGATCCATCGCAGCTAGTGCAGCATCAAGTGCTGACTGAGGAACGCGCGTGGAGTCAAGCTCGACACCGTCAAAGCGTTTGGTCGCATCAATGACCGCTGCTAGGCCCCGATCACGCACATCGTTGAGCACCGGGGTGACCAACTCCACCGCACTGCCGATATCAAGGGCAGCCCGCGGCAGGACCTGGGCATAGCGGGTACGAGCAAGCGCGCCCATGCCAAGTCCGCGCAAATCAATCCGGGAGATCACCTGCACAGTCTAGAGATCACCTTGGCCAACAGGTCATTTACGGCAAGTCGCCCTAGTCTGGTGTCGTGAATCAGCTGCGTCGAATTCCGCTCTTCCCACTGGGCTCTCCCCTGCTTCCAGATGCGGTGATGCCACTGCACATCTTTGAACAGCGATATCGACAACTCATTGCTGATTTGTCCGGACTGCCAGGTCAAGAACAGGCCTTTGGTGTGATTGCCATCCGAAGTGGCCGTGAAGTCGGTACCGATCACGAGAATGCCCTGTACGAGATTGGCACTCTGGCGCAAATTCGCGGGATCCAGCCATACGCTGACGGCCGCTTCGACATCATGACAATCGGGGGTGAGCGCTTTATCCTTCGTGAACTTCACGATGATCAGGAATACTTCACGGCCGATGTTGAGATCATTGGCGAAGAACTAGGTGCGGACCCCTTCCCGATCGCTGACAAAGTTCGACTGCGCTTTGATCGTTACCGCGAGATTATTCAAATGGAAAGTTCGGTCGATCAACTCTCAACCGATCCCAGTCAACTGTCCTGGGAAGTGGCCGGTGGAATGTTGCTCGACCTTGACGAACGTCAATCAATCCTTGCCGAAAATAACGTCACGGCCCGCTTAACCCTTGAGCGGCAACTTCTGCATCGCGAGCTGGGATTACTTGCCGAGATTCCATCCTTGCCGGCCTTTGACCCCCGCCAGCTCCCCATGTCGGCCAATTAACTCTCCGAGGACCACAGGTCAGCCACGAACCAGGTGCCCACACAGGCAATCGGCCAGACCAAGAGCCATCCAGCCGCCCCAAGGGTCAACGGGACTTCAGCAATTGAGCCGTACGCAATCTTGGGTCGCTCAGGGGAGGTAAATGCATAGGCCGTTAACACCGCAATGGCTGAACCAGCAATTCCTCCCAGCGTCAGGGCGGCAAGGACCAATCCAGTTGAGGTCAAAGTCAAACGCCGGCGCACGAGCAGCGCAACCAGACAACCAACGATCGCAGTTCCAATAGCGAACAAAGCATCCGCATCTATGTAACCGGCTGGTTCTGTTTCGCTAGGAAAAATACCTTCCGCGAAATAAACTCCCTGCACTCCTGGCGAGGTCGCCCACCAGATAAAACCCACCAACGGGCCGATACAAGCAATGGAAGTCACCAGTGCGACGAAACTCCATCGCCCTGCCAGCGAGCTCATCCCAAACATCCAGGACCAAGTAAAGCCTTCAAGTCAGCAAACAGTGACGGGGATGCGTTCACTCGGAAATTATCTCCTAGTTCCATCACGAGCACCTTGCTTGGAGATTGCAGGTGGAGCTGGACTTCTGTGGTTCCCGGATGCGTGTTGAGGGCTCGTTTCATGGCATCGATCACAGCTGGCACTGCGCGCTGGGTCGGCAATTTGACGATCACCGGACCGCGCTCACCGTTGATTTCCAGATCCGGGATGGATACATCTAGGCCAACAAATCGCGGCTCATCACCTTGCCGGTTGACACTGACCTTGAGCAATAACACTCGATCGGGTGTGAGGTGAACGGCCACCGGTTCGTAGGTCCGGTTGTAGAAGTTAATTTCAACGGCGGACTCAAGGTCCTCCACCGTGACCACAGCCCAGCGATCGCCCTTGCGAGTGACCTTGGGGGTAACCGTGGTGACTAGACCACCGACGGTGACGACCGAACCGTCAGGCTGATCATTGAGCAAGGTCAAAATTGAGCAATCAGATTTTTGCGCTAACGAACGCTCGACGCCCTTGAGCGGGTGGTCCGATACGTACAGACCCAACATCTCGCGCTCGTGCCCAAGGAGGGTTGATTTATCCCACTCGGTGAGCGGAATATTCAAGTCGAATCCACCGACCATCGATGCGCTGTCCGACTCGATCTCATCAAAGAGGCCGAATTGCCCAATGGCTTCTGCTCGTTTAGTTTCAACGGCCGCATCAACAGCCTCCAAGTGCACCGCCATCAAGCCGCGGCGAGTGTGCGCCATCGAATCAAAGGCGCCAGCCTTAATCAGCGATTCAACGACCCGCTTGTTGCAGGCTTTGTCGTCAATCTTCTTGAGGAAGTCCGCAAAATCGGTAAAACGGCCCTTGGCCCGCCTGGAATTGATGATGGATTCAACCACCGTTTCACCCACGTTGCGAATAGCCGACAAACCAAATCGAATATCAACATCTGCGGGTGTGAAGTCTGAATCTGAATCGCTGACATCGGGCGGCAAAACCTTGATGCCCATCCGACGACATTCAGCCAAGTACACCGACATCTTCCCGCCGGCACCTAGGTCATCTTTTACCGACGTCAGCAGCGCTGCCATGTATTCAGCCGGGTAGTTGGCCTTGAGGTAAGCCGTCCAGTAGGACACCAGACCATAGCCCGCAGTGTGCGCCTTGTTGAACGCATAATCCGAGAAGGGCACCAAGATCGCCCACAGTGTGTCGATCGCGGCTTGGCTATAACCGCGCTCCTGCATACCGGCGGCAAAGGGAGCGAGCTCTTGATCAAGGATTTCTTTTTTCTTCTTACCCATAGCTCGGCGTAACAAGTCAGCTTGTCCTAGCGAGTAGCCCGCTAACGCTTGCGCGATGGACATAACCTGCTCTTGATAAACGATGACGCCATAGGTTTCATCCAAAATTGGTGCAAGAGCCTGTGCGAGTTCTGGATGAATGGGGGTAATGGGCTTGCGGGAGTTCTTACGATCCGCGTAGTCGTTATGTGCATTAGCACCCATCGGACCTGGACGGTAGAGCGCCAGCACAGCGGAAATGTCCTGGAAGTTGTCCGGCTGCATGGAGCGAAGCAGGGAGCGCATCGGCCCACCGTCGAGTTGGAATACCCCGAGCGTCTCGCCCTTGGACAACAACTCGTAGGTGGCTCGATCGTCTAGCCCAAGATCCTCCAAGACCACCGTTTCGCCGCGGTTGTTGCGGATGTGAGCCAAACAATCTTCCAAAATTGTCAGGTTGCGCAGGCCAAGGAAGTCCATCTTCAAAAGACCTAGGGACTCGCAGGCGTTCATATCGAACTGCGTAACCACAGATCCGTCATCGCGCTTCCACACCGGAATAACATCGAGCAGGCGATCGCGACTGAGGATTACGCCGGCAGCATGTACGCCCGGTTGACGTTTCAGCCCCTCTAAGCCCTTAGCTGTCTCTACGACAGTACGAACATCGGCTTCGTCTTCGTACAACGCCCGAAATTCGGCAGCCTCACCGTAACGATCATCTTTAGGATCAAACATTCCAGCAAGAGAAATATCGCGGCCCATAACCGAGGGTGGAATGGCTTTTGAAATCTTGTCCCCCAGCGATGGCGGAAATCCCATCACGCGCGCTGAGTCGCGAATTGCAGCTTTGGCCTTAATCGAGCTATAGGTGACAATTTGCGCGACTCGATCATCGCCATATTTTTGGGTTGCATAGCGGATCATGTCGCCGCGGCGTCGATCGTCAAAGTCAATGTCGATGTCGGGCATGGAGACACGCTCGGGATTGAGGAATCGCTCGAAGACCAAGCCGTGGAAGATCGGGTCAAGATCGGTGATTCCCAACGCCCAAGCGATCACTGCCCCAGCTGCAGATCCACGGCCAGGACCCACCCGAATGCCGTTCTCGCGTGCGTGCGCGATCAGGTCTGCCACCACGAGGAAGTACCCGGGGTAGCCCATTTTGATGATGACTTCAGTTTCGTAGTCGGCCTGTTTGCGGTGCGTATCTGGCACGCCCTGCGGGAAGCGTTTGTGCAGCCCGCGCTCGACCTCTTCGATCAACCACGATTCTTCAGTGTGGCCAGCTGGCACTGGGAAGACGGGCATCAGGTTTGCGTCTTCGTTGAACTCAATCTCGCAGCGCTCAGCGATCAACAACGTGTTATCGCACGCTTGCTCAAGCTCGGACCAGACAGATCGCATTTCCTCCGATGTCTTCAAGTAGAAGTCTTGGGCATCAAAACGGAAGCGCTTTTCATCGGACTTCAAGGCACGAGTGCCGATGCACAACAACGCATCGTGGGTTTCGGCATCTTCAGCGCGCACATAGTGGAGGTCGTTTGTCGCTAACAACTCAATGTCCAAAGATGAAGCAATGCGCAGGAGATCTTCGCGGTGGCGGCGCTCGATGCCAAGGCCATGGTCCATCAACTCAACAAAGAAGTTTTCCCGACCAAAGATGTCCCGAAGATCTGCAGCCACCGCGAGGGCTTGGTCATAATTCCCGGCTTGTAACCATCGATTGACCTCACCGCTAGGGCATCCGGTGGTACCAATGATTCCCTTTGCGTAGGTAGACAAGAGCTCGCGATCAAAACGCGGCTTGTAGTACTGCCCCTCCAGGCTTGCCAGACTTGATAAGCGAAAAAGATTGTGAAGCCCCTCGGTGGATTGGGCCAGAAGCGTCATGTGGGTGTAGTTCTGTCTCCCCTTGCCCGCTGATGGATCTTCGCCCAGCTCGTCGTAGCCACCACCGAAATCAAAAGCACGACGCTCTCGGCGACCCTGTGGTGCGTAGTAGCCCTCTAGACCGATGATGGGTTTGATTCCTGCGGCCTTTGCCTTTTTATAGAAATCGAAAGCGCCAAAGAGGTTTCCGTGATCGGTCATGGCAATGGCGGGCATGCCCAGTTCGGCCGCCTGGGTCACCAGGTCCTTGACCCGTGCGGCCCCATCGAGCATTGAATACTCGGTATGCACATGAAGGTGCACAAACGAGTCGCTCACATCGTCCCCTTGCCCAAGTCCAACTACATCAACGACCTCATCGCAGATCCTTCACAGAAGGAGGCAATAACGGTCAAAATTTACGAACCTGGGGGAAGTCAGGACTGTAAGGAACCTACTTTAGTGCCACCATCTGACTGACCTTGTTGCCTAGCCAGCAGGCCTGCGACGTGTCGGAACTAAAAGGCCGCGCGCAGCCGGGTCAGTGCCTGCTCAAGGTCTGCTGGCGGCTGGCTCGAGACCGAAACTTTGACTCCGGTTCGAGGGTGCATAAAGCTCAATTCCGCAGCATGTAGCCACTGTCGTTCAAGACCCAGTTTTGCTGACAGGCTCGGATCGGCACCGTAGGTCAAATCACCAACACAGGGATGTCGCACTGCCGACATGTGTACGCGAATTTGATGGGTACGTCCTGTTTCCAAGTGAATCTTTAACAAACTCGCGTGCGGAAAAGCTTCCACTGTTTCATAGTGCGTGATGCTGGGTTTGCCTTCCGCAACAACAGCCCACCGATAATCAGAGGTAGGGTGACGATCGATGGGCGCATCAATGGTTCCGCTACTGGGATCGGGATGACCCTGGACTACCGCCAAATACACCTTGTCCACGGTTCGTTCCTTGAAGGCGCGCTTGAGTTCGGTGTAGGCCACTTCACTTTTGGCCACGGCCATCAATCCACTAGTGCCCACGTCTAAGCGATGCACGATCCCCTGTCGCTCAGCAGCCCCGCTGGTCGAAATTCGATAACCGGCGGCAGCCAGACCTCCAACAACTGTCAGTCCCGTCCAACCGGGGCTTGGGTGAGCGGCCACTCCTACCGGTTTATCGACAATGATCAGGTCCTCATCCTCATAAGCGATGCGCAGACCTGGCACTGGCTCAGCGGTTTCGGGATCAAATGTTTGGGGCGCCTCATCAAGCAGCTCAACCTCAAGCCAAGCACCGGCCACCAGGCGATCGCTTTTCCCCACTTCTTGGCCTGCCATGACCACTGCCCCGGACTGTGCCAGTTCAGCGGCTTTGGTTCTCGAGATTCCTAGCAAGCGTGCAAGCCCAGCATCAACTCGCTCGTCGGCAAGGCCTTCGGGAATAGGGAGCGAACGCAACGTCACGAGATTGAGTATGGCCCTGATTGTTCCTTTGAGCTCATGGGGACACCCCGAACAGCAAGGATTGCAATGGAGATAGCAGCAAGGGTTAGCGCTGCGTCAGCGATGTTAAATACCGAGAAATACTTCACGTCAACAAAGTCGACAACAGCGCCTCGACCAAAACCTGGTGATCGAGTCAGGCGATCGATGACGTTGCCCACGGCCCCACCCAACAGAGCGCCCAGCGCAAAGGCCCAGGCTTTTGAGGTCAGAGTGCGTGATTGCCGCACGACCACCACAGCAACACCAATAGCTATGAGTGAAAAAATGACCGTTGCAGAAGCGCCCAGTCCGAAGGCGGCACCTGAATTTCGAACCACGGCTAATTGCACCCAGTCACCGATCACGGCTATCGGACTTTGGTCTTCGCGATAGGTCACAACGACCCACTTGGCCAACTGGTCAGCGAGAACAACGACCAGGGCCACTCCCATTACAACGCGGAGCAAACCCGGATTTGACTGCTTGCTCAGCGTCGTTCCTCGCGCTGCTTGCAGGGCATGCACATCGTGGCGTAGGGGCGGAACTGCAGCCGCTCCTTGCCGATCGCGTTCGAGCAAATCTCACATTTTCCGTAGGACTTCTTGTCAATGCGGACCAAGGCGTTTTCGACCTGCTCAAGCAGATCTCGGGCATTGTTTGCCAGCGACATCTCGTGTTCACGTTCGAACGTCTTTGTGCCAGCATCGGCCTGATCATCACCTGCGCCTTCACCAGAGTCAGCGATCAACTCCGCGATCTCAATCTCGGCTTGTGCAATCTCGGCTTGAAGGCGCTTGGCTTCACTGTTCAATTCAGCGCGAACGGCTTTAAGTTCGGCAGCAGTCCAGGCAGCTTCATCGGGTCCCACCACGTAGACAGCAGGCGCTGGCGGTTCCGCAGCTGGGTTGAGCGGAACCAATTTTTTAGGCTTCTTACGAGACTTGAGCTTTGGCCCAACCGGTGCTTGCTTAGCCCAGGACTTCAACTCAATACTTGGCACCGTCGGCGGGGCCTTCTTTTCCGGAACTGGCTTTGGAGCTGCGGCCGCTTTTTTGGGTGCAGCTTTCTTGGCTTCGGCCTTCGCGGGCGAAGCTTTCTTCACGGCCTTCGCCGGTGCAGCTTTCTTGGGCGCAGCCTTCTTCACGGCCTTCTTAGGTGCAGCCTTCTTCACGGCCTTCTTAGGTGCAGCCTTCTTCACGGCCTTCTTGGGCGCAGCCTTCTTGGGTGCAGCCTTCTTCACGGCCTTCTTGGGCGCAGCCTTCTTCGCAGCCTTCTTAGGCGCAGCCTTCTTCACAGCCTTCTTAGGCGCGGCCTTTTTAACAGCCTTCTTGGGTGCGGCCTTCTTAACAGCCTTCTTGGGTGCGGCCTTCTTAACAGCCTTCTTCGCAGCTTTTTTCGCTGTCGCCATAACGGTCCCCTCCCATCAACTTCAGCCCTGACGTGGTCTAGCCATCCCTTGGACGTTGTGGCGGAAGGATAGGCGCACGCACTGACAAGGGCAACACTCAGGGTCGCAATGACCCTGGCGAAGGTGCCGATCCCGTCCACCCACACGCTAGAGTGGCCATCGACGGCAAAGCACTGATGAGGACCCACCTGGTGGCATCACCTCTGAGCCGCCGGAAGAACCCAGCACCTGTGTGTCTGGCAGTAGACCCGGCAGTCGTCAACCTCAAGAGGGCTAGAGCGTGTTTCTAGTCAAGGAGGGTGGTACCGCGGGAGTTGCCTCTCGTCCCTCCGGTTCGCTGTTTTGTGCTAACCGGAAGGCCACTGATGTCCCGTAGTTACCGTGCCGTTGCCCCGCACGTTGATCTGCCCGCCGTTGAACATGAGGTCCTTGACCTGTGGCAGCGCAATAACGTCTTCGAACGCAGTCTGGTGCAAACCAGTGATGGCCCACGCTGGATCTTTTACGAAGGCCCGCCCACCGCAAATGGCATGCCCGGAACGCACCACGTTGAAGCTCGCGTTTTCAAGGATGTCTTCCCGCGCTACCGCACTATGAAGGGCTACCACGTTCCCCGTAGGGCTGGCTGGGACTGCCACGGGCTGCCCGTTGAGTTAGCTGTCGAAAAGGAACTTGGCTTTAGTGGCAAACAAGATATTGAAAAGTACGGCGTAGCGCAGTTCAACGCAAAGTGTCGCGAATCCGTTGAGCGGCACGTTGATGCCTTCGAAGCTATGACCACGCGCATGGGCTACTGGGTCGACATGCAACAGGCCTACCGCACTATGGACGCCAGTTATGTTGAAAGTGTTTGGTGGTCGCTCAAGACCATCTTCGACAAGGGACTGCTGGTTCAAGACCATCGGGTGGCTCCGTATTGTCCCCGTTGCGGCACTGGCCTCAGTGACCACGAGTTGGCCCAAGGCTACGAAACTGTCGTTGATCCGTCGGTCTATGTCCGCTTCCCGATTGCATCGGGCCCGATCAAAGATCAACACGGCGATGTCGCCCTGGCGGTGTGGACCACCACGCCCTGGACCTTGGTCTCCAACACGGCCGTAGCCGTCAACCCCGATGTCGCCTACGTTCTGGTGCGCACTGCCGACGGCGAACAACTCATCATCGCCGAGCAACTGGTCACTGCTGTGGCAGGTGAAGATGCGCTCGAAGTTGCGCGCTACAGCGGTCGCGATCTTGAACACACGGCCTATATTCGCCCCTTTGACCTGGTGGAGATTCCCGATTCTCACTTTGTCGTGCTGGCCGATTACGTCACTACCGAAGACGGCACCGGCCTGGTACACCTAGCTCCAGCATTTGGTGCTGACGACTTGGCCGCCACCAAGATCTATGGCTTGCCGGTGGTTAACCCCATGCGACCAGATGGACACTTCGAATCAAGCGTGCCCTTAGTGGGTGATGTTTTCTTCAAGGATGCTGACGAGCCGCTCGTAAAAGATCTCAAGGCCCGCGGCTTGCTGATTAAGCACGTGCCCTATGAACACTCGTACCCGCACTGCTGGCGATGCCACACTCCCCTGGTTTATTACGCGCAAATGTCGTGGTACATCCGCACGACCCAAATTAAAGACGAGCTCCTTCGCGAAAACGAAAAGACCAATTGGTTCCCCGCCACCATTAAGTGGGGCCGGTACGGCGATTGGCTACGCAACAACATTGACTACGCGCTCTCGCGTTCGCGCTACTGGGGAACGCCACTGCCGATTTGGGTCAACGACGAAGACCCTGAGCAGATGGTGGCCATCGGCTCCTTGGCAGAACTTGGCGAACTAGCCGGCGTCGAACTTTCCACCCTCGACCCACACCGACCCTTCGTCGATGACATTACGTTCACCAAGCCAGGTATTTCGGGAACGTTTAGACGAGTTCCTGAAGTCATCGACTGCTGGTATGACTCTGGTGCGATGCCGTTTGCCCAGTGGGGTGCACCGCATCAAAACAACGCCGAATTTCAAGCCAGCTACCCGGCCGACTTCATCTGCGAGGCCATCGACCAAACCCGCGGCTGGTTTTACACCTTGATGGCCGTGGGGACCTTGGTCTTTGACGAGTCCTCCTACAAGAACGTGGTCTGCTTGGGTCACATCTTGGATGAGCAGGGTCGCAAAATGAGTAAGCACCTAGGCAACGTGCTTGAGCCCATTGCCTTGATGGATCAATACGGCGCTGATGCGGTGCGTTGGTTTATGGCTGCCGGTGGATCGCCATGGCAAGCCCGACGAGTCGGTCATGGCACGATGCAAGAAACCGTGCGCAAAGTTTTGCTCACGTACTGGAACACCGTTTCCTTCCAATCTCTCTATGCCCGCACCGCGCAGTGGAGCTACGGGGCCACTGCCCCATCGGCGCCCAAGGATCGCGATGTTTTGGATCAGTGGGTTTTGTCCTTAACGCACCGACTTGCCCGCGATGTTGATCAGGCCCTTGAACAATTCGACACGCAGCGAGCCGGACGCTTAATCGCCGAGTGCATTGATGCCTTGTCGAATTGGTACGTGCGTCGATCCCGCCGACGCTTTTGGGATGGCGACAACGATGCCTTGAGCACCTTGCATGAGGCATTGCAGATTGTCACCTTGGTCATGGCACCCTTCACGCCCTTCATTACCGAACAGGTGTGGCAAGACCTGTTCACGATCGGTGATGAGGACTCGGTTCACTTACAGACCTGGCCGGCAGTGGCCACCGACCTGATTAATGATCAGCTGGAAAATCACATGGAAACGGTCCGTCGAGTCGTCGAACTTGGGCGAGCCGCCAGGGCCGAATCTGGCGTGAAGACTAGGCAACCGCTAGCGCGCGCGTTGGTTGCTGCCCCCGAATGGGCCAGCATGGATCCAGCCCTGCACGAACAGGTGGCAGCTGAACTCAACGTGATCGCCGTGACCTCACTTGAGGCAGTAGATGCCGACTTGGTGGAAGTCAGCGTGAAGGCAAACTTCCGTGAATTGGGCAAACGCTTCGGTCAGCGAACGCCCATCGTTGCTAAGGCAATCGCTGACTTTGACGCGCTCGCCTTGACCACCGCCCTTCGCACGGGTGCCACGAGCATTGATGTTGAGGGAAGTTCGGAATCAATCACCCTTGACGATGTCATCATCACCGAATCTCCCCGTGAAGGCTGGGCAGTTGCCAGCGATGATGGGGCAAGTTGCGCTCTAGACCTAACCCTGACCGATGATCTCCTGGCGGCAGGGCGCGTGCGTGAAGCGATCCGTGCCATTCAGGAAGGCCGCAAGAACCTCGGGCTTGATGTCTCCGATCGAATCGCCCTTGTCTGGTTCTCCGCCGATCCAGCAACGATTTCAGCACTTGAGGGCGGAAAAGAACTGCTCGCAGCTGAAGTCTTAGCAACCAGCATTGGTCAAGCAGACCAAGCACCGGTCAACGGAACAGCCTGTGAGGACTTAAACGCTGTGTTTGAAATTATCAAGACCAGCTTGGGTTAATACCTGTGGCTTGATCCGCCGAACCCTCACGCCCGAACCATTACTCAGCGGACTAACCCTGCTCAGGAGATGGGATAGGCGTGGACGGTGGCGGGCTGAAAGGTCCTGCCTCGGCCGGTGCGGACGGTGTTGAAACAGGGGGAAAGTTGTAACCCACCGGTGGTGGTTGAGGTGCGCCCTGTGGTGGTGCCGCAGGGGCAGCTGCTGAAGTGGGTGCTGGAGTGGGTACAGGAATCGGTACCGGAACAGCTTCGGGGGCCGCTGCAGCAGGTTGCGCTGGAGTGGCACCGGGGCCGACGAGAGCAGGCGCTGCAACGGGAACAGCTACCGGCTGTGCCGGGTTGGCAATGGCAGCTGGCGCACTGCTTTCCAAGGCTGAGGATGGATCTGCTCCGCCACGGGTTTCCAATTCACGCAGTTGGTTTTCAAAGTAGCCGCGCATCCGCGTGCGGTACTCGCGTTCAAAGTTTCTCAAATCTTCAACTCGGGCTTCCAATGCCGCCCGCTGGACTTGTGCATCACGTTCGGAGTTTTCCGCCTTGAGATGGGCTTCGCCAACGATGCGATCGGCCTCTGCGCGAGCCTGATTGACTAGGTCATCGGCAGTGCGCTGTGCAAGCTCTAGGACCCGTGCGGCCGAATCTGCTGCTGCACTCGGAGATTCAGAAACAACAGCTGCGGCTGGTACTGCGACGACGGCGGCCGGAACGGGCACTGGCTCTGGGGATCGAACAACTTCCATCTCGGGTGTTGGCGCAACGGGTGGAACCGGCTCGGAGACATTTGCCGCTGGGGCAACCTGGCTAGCCCGCTGACGAAGTTCCTCGTTTTCACGGAGCAGGCGAGCAAGTTCAGTTTCGATCTCATCAAGGAAGGCGTCAACTTCATCTTCGTCGTAGCCTTCGCGCAGGCGCACAGTTGTGAACTGCTTGTTGCGCACGTCTTCAGGAGTCAATGCCATGTGGTCACCTCTGAGCCGATGGGGAAAATAGGCGTCAAGATTGACAATCTTAGCCGGTCGCCCCATAGAGCGCGCTAGCCCCTGTGGACCCACCCACCAAGCGCATAGTGCCTGATTAGATGAAAACCACCAGGCGCATCAAAATGGCCAGAATTAAAAAGAGCGCGAGAACTGATAGATCCAAGGCCACTCCACCAATGCGCAGCGGTGGGATCACGCGCCGCAGGGCCCGCACCGGCGGATCAGTGACCGAATAGATGCCCTCCAGCATCAGGAGCACGATACCGGTGGGTCGCCAGTCCCGCGCGAACATGCGGACATAGTCAAAAACCACGCGCGAAATTAAAAGAAGGGAAAAGACAAAGAGAATGAAATAGAGGATCTGTCCGATGGCACTCACGCGCGTTCCTCCTTACAGATTCAGGCGCGTTGGTGAACCCACTTCGCCCCAATTACGACTGGTTAAAGAATCCGCCTTGAGCAAATTCGGCTCGGGCTTGCTCGGTCACGTCAACATTTGCTGGCGACAACAAGAACACCTTGTTAGTGATGCGTTGAATGGCACCACGCTGGGCGAAAACAAGTCCTGCCGCAAAGTCAACCAAGCGCTTGCAATCTGCATCGTCCATCTCGGTCAGATTCATGATCACTGGCGTACCTTCACGGTATTCCAGTCCGATTCCACGTGCATCGTTATAGGTGCGCGGAACCATCGTCGTGATGCGACCGGTATCGATGACAGCAGGAGTGGGACGTGAGGCGGGAACAACAGATGGCTCATAGCCACCGGTTGCACGAGAGGTCGGCCGCGGTGCTGGACGCTGCGCGACCACCGCACGCTCGTACTGGTCCATCGACGCATCGCTTTGCGAATACTCGTCGTACTGGTCCTCGCCCTCTTCAACCAGACCTAGGTAAACCGCCATCTTGCGCATGGCACCGGGCATTGGGGCGCTCCTCATACTCGACGTAGACGTTTTGGTCCGTGACGACCACGGATCTATCGCTCCTGAACCTACCCGACCTACGCACGGTTCCCGAGGATCGCGCTCCCGATGCGCACGTGTGTCGCACCGGCTGTGATGGCTGCTTCGAAGTCACCGGTCATCCCAGCTGAGATCCAGGCGGCGTTGGGGTACTGGCCAGCTAGGTCAAAGCTGATCTGCTGGAGGTCGGCAAAGGCTCGTTTCGGGTCCATGCCCAATGGGGCAACGGCCATTACTCCCTTCAGATCCAAGGTCTGGGTGGCCGCGATGGCATCTGCAAGGCCAAGCACCTGATCCCGCCGGCAGCCTCCCCGATCTGGGTCAGCGTCGAGACTGACCTGGATGAGGACCTTGAGCTTTTGAGAATGATTGAGCCAGGCTTGACGCATAGAAGCAGCACGTGAAAAGGCCTTTACCAAATCGGGGCGATCCACCGAATGCACCACATCGGCCCAGGCAGCAATGGACTTGGCCTTATTCGTTTGCACTTGCCCAATGCAATGCCAGGTAAGGGTCAGATCAGTCAGGCCAGCTTGCTTAGTGCTGGCCTCCTGGTCACGGTTCTCGCCTACATCCCGCACGCCAAGTTCATGGAGCAATGAAACATCCGATGCTGGGTAGGTCTTAGTGACAACGATGGTGGTGACCTCACTGGAATCTCGCCCGACCAAAGCACAAGCAGCATCAATGCGTTGTTGAATTTCGTGCATACCTTGGCGAATCTGCTCTCGCCGATGCGTCTGCGCTTGGTCACCGGTCAAGGGCTTATCCATCAAAGGCCACCACAATCTGAATGCGCTGGACCTGATCCCCGCCGCGGGCCGAGTACAACTCTTGGGTTTGCAACGTACAACGCGCATCGTGTCCCACCACAGCTACCTGCGATTGCTGTAGCTGGTCAATCACGCCAAGAGCAATGCTGACCGATGGCTCCCCGTGGTCAGTGACTGATTGGGTGGCAGCGCAGACGGCTACCACCTGAGCTTGAACATCAATTCCGACGGGATAACAGGCACCGCAAATACTTGGACCCACCCAGGCTCGCAGGTTGGATGCCCCGGCAGCGACCAAGGATTCGATCGTGGCCGGCACTACTCCGGCGACAAAACCCTTCCAGCCGGCATGCACCACCGCTGTCAGCGGCAGATCGTGGTCCCACAACACAACAGGAACGCAATCGGCGGTACGCACGAGCAATGAAACTGCTCCCCCGGTGGCAACCATTGCATCGGCTGACTGCGTGATCGCCGGATCACTGTCCGGCATGACCTGTCGAATCGAGCAACCGTGCACCTGATGCATTCGTTGAATCGGAGCAATTCCGGGCAGAAGCTGCGACAAGTCAGGGGCATCGCCTGCTCGTCTATCAATACAAAAGATCGTGCGCTTGTCCTGAGTCAGAACTTCCCAGGGGCGCACGATCTTTTGTTCGCTTGAACTGTGGCTACATCGACGAGTTAGGACTTCAACCAGTCTGGAATGTCCAGGTCGTCGTCAAAGTCGTCAAAGGCCACGACCTTCTTGGGCGGCAACGATTCTGATGATGAACCTGAGTCCGAAGATGTGTTAGGAGCATCGTCGTAGGTGACACCAGTTGAACTGGTAGCCGGCGCTGCTGAAGTGCGGGCAGTGCGGGCAACCGGAGTGGTCCGAGGCAACGGACGTCCACCATCGAATCCAGCAGCGATAACGGTCACGCGAACCTCATCACCCAGCGAGTCATCAATGACTGCGCCGACGATGATGTTGGCGTCGTTGTGGGCTGCTTCGCGAACCAGTTCAGCGGCTTCACGGATTTCATGCATTCCGACATCGGAGCCACCGGAGAAGGAAAGAAGCACGCCACGGGCGCCCTCGATGGAAGCTTCCAACAAGGGGTTCGAGATAGCAGCTTCAGCAGCTTCGCTGGCGCGGTTTTGTCCGCGAGCCGATCCGATACCCATCAAGGCTGAGCCAGCGCCCAACATCACGGACTTAACGTCAGCGAAGTCAAGGTTGATCAGGCCAGGAGTGGTAATCAGGTCGGTGATGCCCTGAACGCCGGAGAGCAAAACATTGTCTGCCTCTTTGAATGCTTCAACCAGCGAAATGTCGCGGTTGCTGATGTGCAGCAAGCGGTCGTTTGGAATAACGATCAAGGTGTCAACTTCGTCGCGCAATTCCTCAACACCGGTCTCAGCGTGAACTTGACGACGACGACCTTCAAAGGTGAACGGACGAGTGACAACACCGACGGTCAGTGCACCAAGGCTACGCGCGATGGAGGCCACAACGGGTGCTCCACCAGTTCCGGTTCCGCCACCTTCACCAGCGGTAACGAAGACCATGTCAGCACCCTTGAGTACTTCTTCGATTTCTTCGCGTGCTTCTTCAGCGGCCTTGCGACCAACTTCAGGATCGGCGCCAGCACCAAGACCCTTGGTGATGTCGCGACCGATGTCGAGCTTGACATCTGCATCACTCATCAACAGAGCTTGCGCGTCGGTGTTAATAGCGATGAACTCAACGCCCTTAAGACCGACATCGATCATGCGGTTGATGGCGTTAACACCACCACCACCAATTCCAACTACCTTGATAAGAGCCATGTAATTCTGCGGAGCTGCCACAGCGCACGCCTTTCGTGAAGTCTCGATCATGTTTCGAGGGCAGATACAAACGGACCCTAACCCTCAAGTTAAGGGTCAAAGTTACGTCAACTCGACGTGCACGGACTTTAGACGTAAGGCATAAGCAGGTTCAACCCGACCTGAAAAATAACTATAAAACTTTCACAACCCTCAAGTCTTCCCAGATGCTCAAACGCTTCCCGCCAGGTTCAATCTCAGGTTCAGACTTACGCGTGAGCCACGCACGAGACCAGCCCACTGCAAGGGTGCGAATGATGGCGGCATTCGTTGGATCCGGAACTCCACCACACAGCAGTCGACAGGTCAGATCTGATTTCGTCCCCTCCACATCACAGTGTCGCCCGGTGGTCAATTGAATGCCGGCGAAGGGTTGAGACTGCTCCATCAACCACCGAGCAGTGGCTGCTTTTCCATTGCAGCGACCAGCTGAGGCAGCCACCGTACGTACCGGAATTCCGCGTTCACTGAGTGCATCAAATCCTGGTTGCATGATGTTTTCAATACTTCCGTTGGCATCTATCAGCAAAACTCCTACCACCGGCTGGGCTCGCTCAATCATTTCTTTTGCCACCACCATCGCCACAGCTCCCCCAGCTGAATGCCCCATGACCACTACAGGGAGATCAGCTGGTTTCAGGCCCTGTACTTCATCGCCTACGGCGCGCATCAGGTCGCGGTCATTGAGACCGCCCTTAGCCCGTGACTTCAAGTACGGACGCACCACCCACATGCCCGCATCAATCAGCGTCGTCGTGAGCTCATCTAACGCATCGGGTTTGCGGCCAAAGCCATGGAAGAGCACAACGCAACCAATGGGTTCTTGGGGTGAATCAATCGTGATGGGAACATCGGGAAGGTTCAGACCAAGAGTGGCATTGCGCGCGGTGAAATTAAGTACCTCAGATGTTTGCACGCAACTACCCCTTAGTCACTGGAAGATCGGGTGAACTCACGTCATAAACACTTGCTCGACGCCCGAGCAAGACGGACAAAACTTGTGCCTTGCGAGCCGAATCGACTGCACTGCCCCATCGAATAGTTTTACCCGAGGTCAGTACCAGTGTGATGTTCTCCCCGCTGCGATATTCCACTCGCGAAATGGCTTTCCGCACCTTGGAGGGCAGCGCTCGATACACGGTGAGGCAATCCACGATGGCGCTCTGGCGCGCGGATGTGCTCTGCGCGTCAAAAGATGGGATCAGGACAACCTTCGTGGCCCCCTTCTTGGGGCGATTGACCGAACCGAAAATCACTCCATCAGCATCGGCCCGGCGAATCTTTCCACCGGTGGTGACATTGGCTGCCACTGTTCGATCACGAACACTGATCTGCACGGTGTGGGGCCATCGACGCTGAACTGACACTGCGGTCACGTCAGGAACTGATTCATTGATCGCTGAGGTAATGGCCCCAACATCAACGCGGGCCAGGGTCTGTCCAAGCCGAACATCGGCCACGTCCCTAATGCGTTGCGCGGTCACTGAGTTTGTCCCTGAGACCTTTAGATCAGAAACGCTGAATACCGCGGTGAAGTTAATGACAAGAAATATGCCCAATCCGCCCAGTCCGGCCAGAATCAAGCCAGCAACTGTTGTCTTCTTCACTGGCTGGCTCGAGCTGTTAGGCCGGCAAGAACCTCTGGCCCGATCAAGGTGATGTCCCCCGCACCTAAGGTCATCACGACATCGCCCGGCTGGACTAGGTCAACCAGTGTTGGCGCAACCGCACTCCACGATCCAACGAAGTTCACATCCGCAGCGCCGTGTTTGCGTGCTGCATCGGCCACGGCAGAACCACCAGCGCCGGGAATAGGGTCCTCACCGGCGGCATAGACCTCCATCACAACGAGTGCATCAGCCACAGCTAGGGCCGCGCCGAACTCATCCATCAGCGCCGCTGTTCTGGAATAGCGGTGCGGCTGGAAGGCCACCACCAGGCGACCGGATTTGACCACATCGCGAGCGGCTAACAGCGTTGCCGTGATCTCCGTGGGGTGATGGGCGTAGTCGTCAAAAATGCTGACCCCAGCGGCCGCACCCTTTGGCTCAAACCGTCGACGGGTTCCAGTAAAGGTGCCCAATCCTTCAATCAGTCCTGCGGCGGGAAGGCCCAAAGACAAGCCAGCGGCCAAGGCTGCACCTGCGTTGAGCACGTTGTGGTGGCCAGGAATTTGCAAGTTCACCCCGCCAATGCGAATACCATGCCAACTGGCTTCAAAACTGCACGTTCTACCCGAAAGTATCTCTGCCGAGATCCGCAGATCGCAGTCCGGACTTTGGCCGTAGGTAACAACGTTTACACCAGCAGTTTTAGCCGTGTCAATCAGACGCTGACCACCGGCATCATCGGCGCAGACCACGACGAAACCATCAGATGGAATTGCCTTTGCAAAATCAAGGAATGCCTGATCAACCTGTTCTTGTGCTTGATAGAAGTCAAGGTGATCAAGCTCAATATTGGTCACGATGGCGTTCGTAGGAGAAAGCAGAAGAAATGACCCATCGCTTTCGTCTGCCTCAGCGATGAAGTGTTCGCCGCTTCCATTGTGGGCATTGGCGCCCGATTCATTCAGGTCACCACCGATGGCAAATGAGGGATCAACCCCAAGATGTTGCAAAGCAACTGTGAGTAAGGACGTGGTTGTGGTTTTGCCATGGGTGCCGGCAACAGCAACCGAGTTCGATCCCTGCAACAACTGCGCCAGTGCCTCGGCGCGCTTAATTACTGGGATACCCGCTGATTTAGCGGCTTGGCATTCAACATTGTCTGCGCGAATGGCGCTTGAAATGACGACCTCATCTGCGCCCTCAACATTTTGTGGTGCATGGCCGATGAAAACGTCAATTCCTAATGCGCGCAGCGAGGTCAAAGCCCGGCCATCCTTCAGGTCACTGCCACTGACTTCGAACCCACGAGCTCTCATGATGCGGGCAATTCCGCTCATGCCGGCGCCGCCGATTCCGATGAAGTGCACGTGCCTCACGCCGCACCTCCCGGTAGGACTACATCGAGAATGAACCGGGCGAACACCTGATCAGCGCGCCTTCGACCTAACGTTGCAGCCGCTGCGCCCATGGTTGCAATTCGCTGGGAATCTTTCATTAACGGAACAATACGTTGACGAACTGCCGAAGCGGTAAAGCTCGCATCATCAATAACTAGAGCCGCTCCCGCGGTGGTCAAAGATTCGGCGTTCCATTTTTGTTCGCCATTGCCGATGGGCAGCGGTACCAAAACCGACGGCAGTCCAACGGCTGAAACTTCGGCGCAGGTCATAGCCCCTGAGCGGCCCACCACTAGGTCAGCCACCGAATAGGCCAGATCCATCCGATCGATGTACTCAACGACGCTGACCACGCCGCTGTCGGCTTGTGCTCGAGCCTGGGCATAACCCTTAACCCCAGCTGAGAGCAACACTTGGATTCCGGCCGACCCGTAGGAACCCTGAGCTCCCAACATTGCTGAGGTGATGCGCGCGGCCCCAAGGGATCCACCAAAAGCCAAGATCACCGGTCGATCATCGAGACCGAAATATTCGCGGGCCTGTGCTTGCATCGCATCACGATTTAGCTCACTGATGGCTTTGCGCAACGGCATCCCCACCACGTGAGCATGAGCAAGTTTTGTTCCCGGCAAGCCGGTGGCCACATGCTCTGAGATGCGAGCACCAAGCCGGTTTGCATAGCCAGGATGAACATTGGCCTCATGAATGACGATAGGAAGTTTGGCCTGGCGTGCTGCAAGGTAGGCAGGAACGCTGACGTAACCCCCGAAGCCAACCACCACATCAATGGAGCGAGAACTAATCACTTGCTCAACTTTTTTCACCGACGAGCGCAAACGTGGTCCAAGGGTCAAAAAATCTAGGCTCGGCTTTCGCGGCAGACTTACTTTTTCTATGTATTCCAGGTGATAACCGCGCTGCGGCACAAGACGTGCCTCTAATCCATCAGCGGTACCCAGCATGGTGATTTCGCAGTCAAATCCATGGCTTTGAGTTAACTCCACTAAGGCATCAGCTGTGGCTAGTGCAGGTTCAACGTGTCCTGCGGTTCCTCCACCTGCAAGGAGTACATGAATCGCTGGCACGATGGATTACGACCCCGACTCAGGCACCGCATGCAGGGCAGCATTGGAGTTCGACCCCGAACGAGCATCCGAGAAGAATCGACGCCACGGATTGGGTCCACGCATTTGAAGCGCGACCACAGCGTCGGGTTCTCGGCGCGAAAACGCCATAAGCATGCCAATAGCCGCCATCGTCGGGATCAGCGCTGAACCTCCATAGGAAACCAACGGCAGCGGAATACCGGTGATGGGCAAGAGCCCAAGCACAGCACCAACGTTGACTACGGCTTGAATCAAAATCCAGGTGACTGCACCGGCGGCGGCAAGGCGAACGAAGGTGTTCTTCGTGCGAATGGCAATGACCAATCCCGAAACACAAATTGCGGCTAATAAGGCAAGCACAACCAAGGTTCCAAACAGACCTAGCTCTTCGCCAATGATCGCGAAAATAAAGTCAGTGTGTGCCTCTGGCAGGTCTCCCCATTTTTCTCGACTCGCACCAAGGCCTACGCCCCACCATCCACCGGATGCAAGGGCGTACGTGCTGTGCAGAGCTTGCCAACCGGCGCCCAATGGATCCGAACTTGGATCAAGCCAGCTTTGGAATCGTTGTCTGCGATAGCCATGAGACAGGGACAAGATCGAAGCCGCACCAAGTCCTAGTCCAATCACGATCGCCAATACCCGCATCGGAATCCCGGCGAAGAACAACAGTGCACCGGTGATGGCCATCAACACCAGGGACGTTCCAAGGTCGCCGCCAGCTAGGACAAGAAGCAAGAAGCCAACGGCCACAAGGCCGAGTCGCTTGATGACGTAGATCCAGTCCTCGCCGCGAGTCTCTTTGAGCGCCAACAGGTGGGCGCCCCACACGATGAGGGCAAACTTGGCAAATTCAGAGGGCTGGATCCTGATCGGACCGCCAAAATCGATCCAGTTGCGGTTGCCGTTTACCGACTTACCTAGGCCTGGCACGAACACCAGCATTAACAATATGAACGCCAGCACCACCAGAAACAGGGCTGTTCGTCGATAGAACTTCACCGGAGCACGCGAGAGCCCCACCATGATCGGCAACCCGATGGCCACCCACATTAGCTGTTTCAAAGCTACGGCGAACGAAGATCCATTAGCGGCATAGGAAGTCACACTCGATGCCGACAGGACCATCACTAAGCCAAGGACGAGCAACAAAGTCGTAGCGCCGATGATCAAGTAGTACGGCGCTAACGGCCGCAGAAAATATGAAAAGCGACCATCGTGTACTTGGTGCGAAGTTTCAACTTCGGTTTGAGAAGCAATGCTCATGGTGTCATCGCCAAAACTAAGTCGGCAAAAATTTGTCCACGTTGGTGATAGTCAAGGAAGCGATCCATTGATGCACACGCAGGAGCTAACAGCACCGTCGATCCTTCGATGGCGTGCTTGCGCGCAACCTCAATGACGCCCTGCATTAACTCCACAGCACTAGTTTCCACGGCATCAGCATCGATAATGGGCACATCGGGTGCGTGTCGGCGCACCGCGGCAGCGATCTGATCACGATCAGTTCCAATGACAATGACAGCCCTTAATCGTGATGCCGCTGACTTGACCAATTCATCAAAATCTGCGCCCTTGGCTAACCCACCAGCGATCCAGACAACATCGGAATAACTAGCCAAGGCTGCAGCCGCGGCATGCGGGTTCGTTGCCTTTGAGTCATCGACCCAGCTCACCCCATTGATGGTTGCCACCACGTGCATGCGGTGCGGTTGCGGCCGCCAGGCCCGCAAGCCATCGGCAACAGATTGCGGCGCAGCACCAAAAGCTCGAACCAGCGCTGCAGCCGAAAGGGCATTGGCCACCGTATGAGCCGGCGGATCACCAAGGTCAGAAATGTTCGCAAGTTCGGTGGCATGTTCGCGACGGTTATCTTCAAATGCGCGATCGAGCAGCACACCATCGACAACACCAAGTTCACCCAGTGCCGGCACTCCTAACGTGGTACCTATTGCGCGGCACCCATCTTCAACATCTGCCTGCTCAATCAATTGCCTGGTGATCGGATCCTCAGCCCGATAAATACACGCACGAGTTGTTCTCTCGAAGATGCGCGCCTTGTCTGCTGTGTAAGAGGCCATATCTCCATGCCAATCCAAGTGATCGGCTGCAATGTTCAAAATCGCTGAAGCCAACGGTCGCATCACCGTGCTTCGGTGCAATTGAAAAGATGAAAGTTCCAGTGCGATGACTTCATAGGGGTTCTCGTTGTCGATGGCCTCAACGATGGAATGGCCAACATTTCCCACCGCAAGTGCTCGACGCCCATCCGCCAACAACATTGATTCAGCCATGGTGACCGCAGTAGTTTTGCCGTTAGTCCCAGTCAATGCCAGCCAGGCCGGCCCAACGCCACTGTGCTGCTGCTGCAAGATCCACGCAAGATCAAGCTCACCAAATACCGGCACCTGCAATGCCACAGCGGTTTGAACGATGGGCGCATCTGGGCGCCATCCGGGCGAGACAACGACCAGGCTGGCTTCAACCACAGCGCCAATCTCGTCATCATCGGCCCGATAACCCATGCTCACGAGCTCTTCGCGCGCTGTTGAATCTGAATCCAACGTGCGGTCAACGATGTGAACGCTGGCCCCGCGCGAAGCCAACGCTTTGGCTACCGCGATCCCCGTGACGCCAGCACCTGCAACGACCACTTTTTGCGCTGACCAATCAAGGTCAAGCGATGGGGGAAGGTGTGGGTGGTTCATCCGCGAACTCGAACCCATTCGTAATAGAACAATGCCAAGCCAACGCCAACACACAAACCGGAAATGATCCAGAAACGAATGACGATGGTCACTTCGGCCCAGCCAAGAAGTTCGAAATGATGCTGGAGCGGTGCCATTTTGAAAATTCGTTTTCCGGTGAGTTTGAACGAACCCACCTGCAAAATCACCGACATCGTGATGATGACAAACAAGCCACCTAGCGCAAGCAACAAAATCTCAGTGCGACTCATAATGGCTAGTCCTGCGATGGCGCCACCGATCGCCAACGACCCGGTGTCCCCCATGAAGATTTGCGCTTTGGGCGCATTCCACCACAGGAAGCCAAAACAGGCGCCGGTAAATCCGGCAGCCAGCACAGCTAGATCAAGCGGATCTCGCACTGCATAACAGTGCGCGCCAGGACTGATCACACAGCCTTGGCCAAATTGCCAGACACCAATCAAGGTGTAGGCGGCAAAGGTCATCATGGCCGCCCCAATGGCCAAACCATCCAAGCCATCAGTCAGATTCACCGCATTGGATGCCGAGACCACTAACAGCAAGGCCCACAAGATAAACAGAGCCGCTGGCAGCACCAGTGGCGTATCGCGGATAAAGGAAATAGCTCGAGAGGCCGGCGTTAGGCCCTCAGCATCAGAAAAATGCAAAGCCAAGATTGCAAAGGCAACACCGATCACGACCTGTCCACCAAATTTAGTACTTGCCCGCAAACCCGTTGAGCGCCGTTTGAAGATCTTGATGTAGTCGTCGGTGAAGCCAACCACACCTAGGCCAATAACTAGGAAGAGGAAGAGTGCACCGGATGCAGTCGGTGGCGTCCCACGCACGATGTGTGCGCCGGCATAACCGGCAAGAACTGAGATGATGACAGCAAGGCCGCCCATCGAAGGTGTTCCCTTTTTGCTCTCATGATCTGGGTACAGCAGGTCACCAGATTCGCGGATGGCCTGTGAATAGCCGCGGCGATTCAGCAGGCGCATCAACCAAGGGGTTCCAAAAAGTGAAACAATCAGCGCAATTCCGGCTGAGAGAACAATCAACTTCACTGGGCATCACCAAGCAATGATGTGGCGACCACTTCAAGGCCAATTCCACGTGATGCCTTAATCAAAACCACATCTCCCGGTTGAACAAGTTCCCTAACAAGATCTGTTGCCGCTGACGCATCGTGCGCCAAGTGCACTGCGACTTGACCCGCCCCAGAGGTTGCAATCCCCTGAGCAATCTGATCGCCCACTGAACCTACCGCGACAACCCACGCCGGACCGGCTTTGCCGACGGCAGTTCCTAAATCTTGATGGGCCTGTTGCGAGAGCTCCCCTAACTCGAGCATCTCTCCTAGGACGATGCCAAAGCGACGAGTCGTTGCGATGTCTTGCACAGCTTGCACAGCCACGGCCATTGAATCGGGGTTGGCGTTGTAAGCATCGTTGATCACCGTGACCCCGGACCGATTGGTCATCACTTCCATCCGCCAACGACTTCGCGGACCGGCAGCACTTAAGGCCGTGGCAATGCGCTCTGCTGACATACCTGATTCAGCCGCCACCGCTGCAACGGCCAGCGCGTTACTTATCTGGTGACGACCAGGAACTTTCAAGTCCACGCGCGCTGGACTTTGACCCTGGATGCAGAGGTCGAAATGTGCAAAACCCTCAGAATCAATCTCGCTATTGCTCGCAAAGGCAAGGTTGTCCGGATCTGAACCAAAGAAGACACTGCGCGCTTGAGTTCGAGAGGCCATCGCACGCACGCGATCATCATCGGCATTCAAGACTGCGATTCCACTGGGTGAAAGCGCTACAACAATTTCACCCTTGGCTATGGCCGTGGTCTCAAGGTCACCAAATTCGCCGAGGTGAGCGGCACCAACATTGAGAACCATGGAGATATCTGGGGGTGCGATGGAACACAACCACTCAAGGTGACCCAGTCCACGAGCCCCCATTTCAAGAATCAAGTACTGGGTGGATTCATTTGCCCGCAAAACCGTTAAAGGCAAACCAATTTCATTGTTGAACGAACCTGGTGGCGCGATAGTGCTGCCGTGCGTTTCCAAGACAGCGGCCAACAAATCTTTGGTTGAGGTCTTTCCTGAAGAACCCGTAATCGCGATAACCGTGCACGTGGGCTTAACCGCCAAGATGTTGAACCGCGCTAATGCAGATGCGGCCGCGGTTGTATCTGCGACCAAGACATGTGGGGCCCAGACAGGGCGCGAAACCAAAGCCAAAACCGCTCCACCAGCGAAGGCCTGCTCAACAAAATCATGGCCATCAACATTTTCACCAAAAAACGCGATAAACAGATCGCCTGGGGATAGGTCACGCGAATCGATACGGGCAATTCCTGAGACAACGATGTCGCCATCGGCCGCCGAGCTAACAGTCCCGCCAACTATTTCGGCAATCTGAGCCGCCGTTAACGAAATCACTGCGCACCACCGAGAAGGTGGGTCACGACGAGTCGGTCATCAAAAGCAGTCACGACAGATGCCACCTCTTGCCCACTTTCATGACCCTTTCCTAACACGGCAACAACCCCATCGGGCTGTGCCAAGTCAATAGCTTGCTGAATGGCCAATCGCCGATCAGCTACTTCAGTCAACGAGACTTCATGGTCAACACTTGCCGCGCCGGCCATGACTTCAGCTCTGATGGCAGCTGGATCTTCACTGCGCGGATTGTCGTCGGTAATGACCACCACATCCGAAAGCCGTGCAGCCGCAGCTCCCATTAACGAACGCTTGGTTGAATCGCGATCGCCGCCACAACCAATGACTGTGACCAACCGGCGCGCCCCAGCGATCACCCGCAGTTCGGCCACAACCCGCTCGACCGCATCAGGGGTATGGGCGTAATCAACGAAGGCTTCAATATCGCTGTGCGCTGAGGTAATGCGTTCAAGGCGACCTGGGACAGCAACCAGCGAGCCAACACCGATAGATGCCAGCTCGCCGGCGACCCCGACCTGAACTGCTAGCTCAATGGCTAAAGCTGCGTTACGCACATTCCACGAACCAAGCATGGGCGTGGTGACCTCAAGGCTGCTTCCAGCCAAAGCCAAGACTGCACTTTGCCCGTGCGCATCGCCGCGGGCCGCAGTCAAAGTGGCCACATGGTCGCCGTCAAGCAATCCCGCAGGGGCGATGACCGTTAACGGGATGCTGGCTTGATCAATGAGTTTGGTACTCCACGGTTGCGATGCATCGGCGGTGAGCACGACCACCCCTGAGCGGGCATGTTCAGGCGTAAAAGCCATGGCCTTTGCCTGAAAGTATTCATCCATGCTCTTGTGAAAGTCCAAGTGATCTTGGGTCAGGTTGGTGAAGCCCATAACATCGAAAATCAATCCGCCGACTCGCCCCATCACTAACGCGTGACTGGAGACTTCCATCACGACAGCCTCAACTCCACGCTCAGCCATGACGCCCAGCAGGGCATATAGGTCGGTTGCCTCAGGAGTGGTGCGAATACTGTCAATATTTTGACCATCAATGGTGGTGGTGATCGTTCCGATCAATCCCGTCTTCTTGCCTGCGGCGCGCAGAGCCGCATCGACCATGTAAGCGGTCGTGGTCTTTCCGTTTGTGCCCGTGATACCAATCAGGCTCAGGTTGTTTGCTGGGTCGCCGTAAACCCTTGATGCGGCTTTACCCAACACGGCCCGCACATCACTGACCACGATGTGTGGAACATCCGCAGCAGCGGCCACACTTTGACCATGCTCATCGGTTAAAACCGCAATTGCTCCGGCCTTGAGCGCGGATTCTATGAATGCTGAACCATCAAAACGCTCCCCCGAGAGGGCGACAAAAACATCTCCGGCCACCACCGACCGCGAATCATGCGTGATACCGAGTACCTCAAGGTCATCACCGACCAAGACCCCGCCACAGGATGCGGCAACGATGGATAGCAACACTGGCTGCTGCGTCGCAGGACGCAAGGGCAGTGCCGTCGGCGCAGACATGGGAGTCCTACTTTGAACAGGCTGAGCTACGGCTCAGGAGTTGAAGGGTCAATGCACTCACCAGGTCAGACGCAATTTGGGGGCTGGAGTTCCCGTGGGAGGAATGCGCAGTTCCTGCAGGGCAAAGGACATCACGCGTTTAAAGACCGGACCACCAAGGCGTCCGCCGTAGTGTCCGCGCTTGGGAGCTTGCAACGTCACCGAAACCACCAGTTGCGGATTGTCAGCCGGTGCGAAGCCGATAAAGGATGCGGTGTAACCGCGGTAGCAACCACAGGTGGGATCCACTCGGTTTGCCGTACCGGTCTTACCGGCTACGCGGTAGCCAGGGATGCGAGCCATTGGCGCGGTGCCTTCGTCGCTGACCACCGATTCCAACATGTCCGACACGGTGCGGGCAGTTTGTGGTGACACCACTTTGACACTCGGTGATGCAGGAGCAGCGACAAACTTTCCATCATTGCCGACCGTGCCAGCAACCAATCGAGGTTGCACGCGCACTCCCCCATTGGCAATGGTGGCGAACACGGAGGTTGCTTGAAGCGAGTTCAAGGACAAACCTTGTCCGAAGGCAATGGTGGGGAACGACGTGCCAGACCACTGATTCAGGTCGGGCAATAGCCCACGACTTTCACCAGGGAAGTTCAATCCCGTCGGCTCAGCGATTCCAAATTTCTTCAAGTAGCCGTACAACGTCGATGAGCCAATCTTTTCCGACGCTTCAATCGTGCCGAGATTGCTCGACTTGGCCAAAACTCCAGCGAAGGTTAGGTGCAAGGTTCCGTGTTTGTCATGATCGTGGAACACACTTCCACCACGGCTCAATGTGGGCGGGACAGTGATCTTGGAATCGGCTTTAAGGGCGCCTTCTTCAATCACCGCGGCCGCGGTCATGATTTTGCTCGTTGATCCTGGCTCATAAATGTCGGTTACCGCGCGATTGCCTCGGTTGCCCGGCTTAGAAGCTGACGCCTTATTGGGGTTAAACGTCGGTGCCGTGGCGATCGCCAAAATATTGCCGGTGCGCGGATCCATCACGACAACGGTTCCACTTTCAGCACCAGTCTCGGCGACCTTGGCAGCAATGGCTTGTTGCGCGACCCATTGGATATCTCGGTCAATGGTTAAGCGAACATCGCTTCCATCAACGGCTGGCGTGAGGTTGTCAGTGCCCGATGGGATTTGACGCCCTCCAGCACCGACTTCAAAAGTTTGCTTGCCAGAAGTTCCACCCAGCGTGTTTTGAAGGGAAAGCTCCAAACCACCCAGCCCAGATCCGCTGGCCCCAACAAAGCCCACAAGGTTGGCCCCGACTTGTCCGGCCGGATACACGCGAGTGCTGGTTGCTTCGGAGAAGATTCCAGCCAACCGCAAAGCCTTAACCGCGTCCCAGGTTTTGGGCGTAATGGACTTGGTGACGTAGATGAATCGACGATTGCCGGTGAGACGAGCTTGAATGTTTCCTACCGACTTACCTAACAAGGGTGCTAAGAGTTGTGCCGTGGCGCGTGGATCCTTAATCAACGTTTGATCCGCCGTGACATTTCTGGCCTGCACCGTAAGCGCAAGAGCAACACCGTTGGCATCGGTGATCGTGCCCCGAGTTGCAGGAATAACACTGGTGACCTCACGCGATGCCGTAGCAGCACCGGCATAGGTAGGAGCGGTCAACGCTTGAACATCAATGAGCTTGATGACGAAAACAACCAAAATTATCAGCGCAAAACCACCAGCCAACCGAAGTCTGCGTTGCGGATTTGCCGGCTTGGGCTGAGCGGTCGAACGTGGTTTGCGAGGCGGGCCAGGATGAACCTGCCCAGCGCGATTGCGCGGTGGCTGCAACGTTGTACTCATCGGCCCGTCCCCGGTGTCGCAGCCTTGGCAGGTGTCGAAGCCTTGACTGGTGTCGCAGCCTTGGCAGGTGTCGAAGCCTTGACTGGTGTCGCAGCCTTAACAGCAGGAGCAGAGCTCGCGGCTCTAGCAACTACCGGCTTTGGACCAGCTTTAGCCGGCGTCGGCGTTCCCAGAATCTTTCCATCACTTAGGCGTAGAAATACTGGCGATGTACTGGGCACCATGCCTAACGCACGAGCCTTCTGCTCGAGTGCAACCGGTGATTCTTGAACTCCTACCTTTTGAATCAGCGCTTGCTCTTCTTGACTCAACGCATCTGTTTGCTTGCGCAAGTCGTGAATAACAAAAGAGTTTTGAGAAGTAATCGTGTTGAGCAATAGCGAGCCAATCAAACCCATGGTCAACACCGCGGCCAACAAGATCACGTAGGGCTTACGTGGAGCACTTGAGCGAGTTGTTGCCAGAACACGGAGGTTGACCCGTGGCGCTGCCGGAGCGACCTCTACCTCAGGCTGGCGCTGCTGCGGGATCGCGGCCACGCGCGCGGTGGCACTCATGCGGCAACCCGAATTCGTTGGGCCGCCCGAAGCCGAGCTGGCGCCGAACGGGGATTGCGTGCAAGTTCTTCATCGCTGGCCACTTCGGCCTTGCGAGTAAGCATGGTCAATTCCGGTCCGTGGCCGGGTAACTCAACGGGCAATCCACGCGGAGACGTGCTCTTGGCCCGTTCAACCAACGCCGACTTCACAATGTGATCTTCGAGTGACTGATACGACATCACCACGATGCGACCATTGACTGCTAGCGCATCAATGGCTGCCGGAATGGCCGCTTCCAAGGCTGCTAACTCGCCGTTTACTTCAATGCGAAGGGCCTGGAAGGAACGCTTGGCTGGATGCCCACCCGTTCGACGAGCTGCCGCTGGGATAGATGAACGTACGACTTCGGCTAACCGCGCGGTGGAGGTAAAAGGTTCGCGATCACGTTCGGTCACAATGCGATCGGCAATACGCTTTGCAAAACGCTCATCACCGTAATCGCGTAAGACCTTTGCCAAGTCGCCCGCCGAATAGGTATTGACAACCTCTTCGGCGGTAAGGCTTTGCGTGTTGTCCATCCGCATGTCCAACGGTGCATCTTGTGAATATGCAAATCCGCGATCAACATCATCGAGTTGCATGGACGACACACCAAGGTCAAACAAGATGCCATGAACGTGTGCGATTCCCAGGTCAGCTAGCACCTGCGGCAGTTGGTCATAAACCGCGTGAACCAATGTCGTTCGCTCTGCAAAGGGTGCTAAGCGCTTTCGGGAAATTTCAAGAGCAACGGGGTCGCGATCTAGACCCACCAGATGCACCTGCGGGAAGGACTGCAAAATCGCTTCGCTGTGCCCGCCCAAACCCAAGGTCGCATCCACGGCAACTGCATCATCTGCCTCAAGGGCTGGGGCCAACAGAGCTAAACAACGCTTCAGGAGGACAGGCTCATGCGTGAAGTTGTGCACTGCACTCATGACATCCCCTAGCTGCTCGACCCGAACTCCCCTGCCGCAGTGCAGGTGAGGTGCTGCTGTGTTGCTGTCGTGCTGTTGCTTTCCTGTGTTCCGGTCCCTACCCGCTTAGTGGGGACCTGGCGCCGGGGAAGTGGCGTCAGGGCAAGCGGGCGGGGGCCGCAACACAGGATTTATGTCGGCGGAAGTACTCCTTCTGAAATTTGAGAGAACGCAGGTTCCTTCTGAGTCAAATATTCGTTCCAGGTAGTCAGGTCCCAAATTTCCAAATGAGTGTTATTGCCGATCACGACAAGTTCTTTGGTCAAGTGCGCGTAGTCACGCAATTGCGAAGGCACCGTGATGCGCCCCTGCTTGTCGGGAATTTCATCCGATGCACCGGAGAACAGCACACGGTTGTAATCGCGGGCGTTCTTTGAGGTGACGGGAAGTTTGCTGAGCTCTTCGGTCATGGCGTTGAAGCGCTCTTGCGGGTAGATATACAAACAGCCCTCTTGACCCTTGGTCAGGACAACTCCAGGCGCGAGTGCATCGCGGAATTTGGCTGGAAGGATCATGCGGCCTTTGTCATCAAGGCGGGGAAAGTGCTGGCCTAGGAACATAAACGACACTGGCAGCGACCTCCCCTTCGCAAAATCGGCTCTCGCAGAGCCGGACTTTTCTCGATCCCCGGTCGCCAACCCCCACGGTCAACGGCTCGGTTCTGTGGTGCGAATCGCCACTTTACTCCACTTTGCTCCAAATGCAAGCACTTTTCACCACTTTCTTTCCCCCATGCCCCACTTTCTTGATCGCACCCTCCACCTAAGGCAGGAAGGCCTGACCCAGATGGACTCCGCCCTCGCGCTTGCGGGTTAGCCAGTTCTCCGCCCACCCGGGCCAGGCCCAGCGACTTGGGGCAAGATGTCCACTTACCTGTAGAGGCCTTTTGGAGGAACTGTGACGCTGTTTCCTGGTGGCGATTCGCTCAACATCGCTCACGGCATTGGTGAATTCGCCACTGCCCAGCCGCACACCACGGCGATCATCGATGGTGACCGGACGTGGACCTACGAACAGCTTGATGCGCGCACCAACCAGGTGGCCCATCTGATCGCCAGCATTGGACTGCCTGCGAAGGCACCCGTTGCCATCTTGTTGGGCAACCGCGGCGAATACATGGAACTTGCAGCTGGCCTTGCGCGCGCAGGTCACCCCTTCGTTCCGCTCAACCCGCGCATGAGCGCCAGCGAAGTCGACTACATCATGAATCACTCTTCGGCGCAGGCTCTGTTCCTTGATGATGCCTTGAGCAATGTTGCCGAAGGATGTGTTGCACCTCTTAAAGCTGTTTACTCCATTGATGGCACAACGCTTGGTCAAGATTTTGAGGCGGCCCTTGCTGCTCAATCAACTCAACACCCCCGCATCTTGGTCAGCGAAAATGATCCGTTCTGTATTGCATACACATCGGGAACCACTGGTAAGCCCAAGGGTGTCTTGATTAGCCACCGCTCGCGCACGTTGCAGTTTTATACCTCTTCTATTGAGTGGGGCCTGGGAACTGGACGTCGCTCCATCGCTGTGGCGCCGATGTATCACGGCGCTGGCTTCTTGTTTGGCTACACGCCAGTGGCCATGGGCGGAACGGTCTCGATGTTGCGCCGCTGGGATCCAGCTGAGTTGCTTGAGATGGTTCAGCGCGACAAGGCTCAGTCCATATTTCTTGTGCCTACCCACGCCTCCATGATCAAGGCCCTTGGCCCAGAAAAGCTGGCCGAATATGACCTCTCCAGTTTGGACACCATCTACTTCAACGCTGCGGCTTTGCCAGTGGCATTGAAGGAATGGGTGATGGAGTTCTTCGCCGGCGTTGACATCCATGAACTCTACGGTTCAACCGAAGGTGGCATCGTTTCCAACCTTCGCCCCAAGGATGCAGCCCGCAAAGCAGGTTCGGTCGGTCACCCGTGGTACATGACCGAAGTGCGCGTTGTCGACGACGAAGGCAATCTGGTTCCACCGGGAACTCCTGGTGAACTGTTCTCTCGCTCCCCCTTCTTGATGAACGGTTATCTCAACGATGAAGAAGCAACAGCGGCCTGCACCACCGATGATGGCTTCTTAACCTGCGGGGACATTGTCATCGTGGACGATGAAGGTTTCATTTCCATCGTTGACCGCAAGAAGGACATGATCATCTCCGGTGGGGTCAACGTGTACCCACGCGATGTTGAAGAGCAAATCGTGGTCTTGGATTCGGTCATTGAAGCCGCTGTCATCGGTGCACCCGATGAAACCTGGGGCGAAAAGGTTGTGGCCTACGCCGTTCTCAAACCCGGCCAATCCCTGAGCATGGAAGAACTCGACGCACATCTGCGCCAGAGCCTGGCTGGCTACAAGATTCCCCGCGAGCTCTACATTTTGGAAACTCTGCCCCGCAACGCCTCCGGCAAGGTGGTCAAGACCGACCTTCGGGAGTTGTACGCCAGTAAATAGGGCGCCCCTGGATTGCCCAACCCGAGTGCACTGTCTCAATACATGAAGTAGAGTTCACCTAATCCAAGCACCACCGACCTCCTACAGATAGGGAAAGACCTGTGCGACCTCATGTTGAAGTCATCCAAGACACCGACTACATCTGGCACAAGGCCGAGCTCTACGGCGGCGAAGGCGAAGCGCGCGAGCGCCGCTTGTCCGTAGACGAAGAAGATGGTTCGAGTTCGCTCACCATTGAATTCCTCACCGACTGGGGTCGTCCCGGTGGCGTACATCACGCCGACACCGAGTGGTACGTCCTCAGCGGTGAAATGAACTACGGTGGCAAAACCTTTACAGCGGGTGGCTACATTCAAGTTCCCAAGGGTGTTGTTGCCGACTACATCAAGTTCACCGCTGGAACCACCGTTTTGCACTTCCGCGAATTTGGCGATGCGGGTTATGACATTGGTGCCGAGCGCTGGAGCACCTGCCGACCTGAAGAGCAAGTCACCACTGAACAAACCACTGAGCGTGACTTTGATCCAGTCCCCACCGCAGGACCAATGCCCGGCTTGGTCATTAAGTACTTGCACGTGGACTCAGTCACGGGCTTTTACTCACGATTGGTTCGCGCCAATGAGGGTTGGGCTGACCACCGCTTGGCCCACCACCCTTGCTACGAAGAGGCCTACCAAACCTCCGGCCTGATGACGTACAACTTTGGCACGATCACCGAAGGCTCGTACTTCTTCCGACCAGCTCGGGTTAAGCACGGTCACTTTGTCTCGATGGATGGCGGCGCCGTGTGGTTGCTTCGCTCCGACGGCGAACTGACCAACTGGTACACCCAGAACGAATGGGTTCGTTGGGGTGGCGACGCCGTGAACTACGGCAAGGCCGAGCATTGGACCAAGTCCACCTTTGACCTGGCCACTCGTCCCACGTGGCGCACCGAGCATGACTTGACCATCTTGAACAACTCGGTTCAGTTCCAGCTGGACCAAGGCGCCAGGGCTGTGCCTTACCTGCCCTGGGGCTTTGGCGAAGACCACAGCGCCGCTAGCTTCGACATGTCGAAGTACACCTCAGCAGACAACGTATTAACGGCCGGACCAACTCAGGAATTGCAAATCTTCCCTGATGCACCTGAACCGATCATCTCGTCACGACCCGTGCGCTCCAAGAGCCACGGAGACTGGGATGGCGACGGAATGTAATCCCGCACTTCAAACAAAAACCCCGCTCACGAGAAATCGTGGCGGGGATTTTGTTTGAAGACTTAATTACTTGTTGCGGGCGATGTACTTGCCCTTGGGCTGACCCACAACCTTGGAGTCGCGGAAGTTGACCTGGCCACCGACCACGGTGTGGATGGGCCAACCGGTCAGATCCACGCCTTCGAATGGGCAGTGGTCCTGACCTGATTCACACAATTCGGTGGTCACGGTCTGAGTCTTGTCCACATCGATGATGGTGAAGTCAGCATCAAAGCCCGGCAATATATTGCCCTTGCTGGGCAGGTTGTAGGCCCGCGCTGGGTTAGTGGAAACCAACTCAGCAATGCGCTGAAGCGAAATGCCGCGCTTGTTGTGGCCTTCAGAAATCAACACTGGGTAGAGCAATGCGGTGCCACCAAAGCCAGGCGTGGCCGGCCAGATCTTGTCACCCTTGAGCACTTCCATGCAGCACGCGTGGTCTGATGCAACCCAGTTGATATCTCCATCGGCAACGCGTTGCCACAGCTGCTCGTTGTCAGCCTTGGTACGAATCGGTGGGTTGACCTTTCCGCCTAGGCCACCTTGCTTGTCCAAGGTGTCGTAGTCCAAGCACAGGTGGTGCAAGGTGGTTTCAAAACGCATGTCGATGAAGGGGTAAGCCTCACGTGCTTGCACAGCAGCACCAGCAGCATCGGCCGATGACAAGTGCAGCAAGTTGATGTTGGTACCGGTGTGAGAAGCAAGGGTCGTGGCTTCGCCAATGGCCACTCGCTCAGTAAGCGGCGGACGACCATCGTTGTACGCCTTGAGGGTTTGTGGGTCACCGTTTGCCTTGACACGATCGATGAAGATCCGCATCAATTCAGACTGCTCACAGTGCAAAGACAACGAGAGGCGAAGGTCAGGTCGCTCAGCTTGGACTCGGTTGATCTCTTCCATAATCAAGAAAAGGTGACCCAGGTCGTACTCATCGCCCATGGTGAAGGCCTGCGAGTCGCGGCTGTTAGAGGCAAGGTCAAAGCCCTTGTAGAACATGTAGTACTTAAAGGACGTGACACCGTGCTTATTGACTAGGTCTGAAATCTCACCGATTTGACTGACCGTCATTGGTGCAAGGTGGAAGGCGTAGTCCGTCCAAGCCTTACCTTCAACGGCAGAGAGAACTTCAGGAAAAATCTCAGCGTAAGAACCGGTGCGGTTTAAGTAGTGCGCGCCAGTGCGGAAGTAGGAAATCACTGTTGTTGCGCCACCGACCAAGGATGAACGCGTTTCTTCTGATGCATCAAGGCCGAGTTCGCGGTAGATGCCCAAGTGGAAGTGCGCATCCACAGCGCCGGGCATAACGACCTTTCCGGCGGCATCGATCACATCGGCTGCCTGCGAAGAGGCGATGTCATCACCAATGCTGGCGATGCGACCATCCTTAACAGCGAGGTCACCCTTAATCGGGCCAACACCGGGGACGATCAGCGTTCCGTTCTTAACCAAAAGGTCGTAAGCAGTCATGGCGGGCCCGGTTTACCCGGACACACCTCCCTCCGCAGGAGTGGGCGTAATCAACTCGGCAAACGCTACCCCCACGCGTAAGGCACGCCTGAATGGGGGCATTGAGTTCCGCAAGCCAGAAATCGCACCCGGCTCAGTGGACTCGGGCCACATTCCATCGTGTGACTAATGCCCTCCCCCCAGGGGGACCATTGCCTCTAACCACTGCGCAGTGGCGGACCTAGCGTGAGAGTTAGTCGAGTTCCCGCTTGGCCATTACATGCAATGTCCCGGAGGCTCATCATGAAAAAGGTTCTTTCAAAGGTTTCTCCCGTCATTTGGTTCGTCCTTGGCGCTCTGGTAGTTGGTGGTGGCGGCACGGCATACGCCGCCAATGGCGGCACATTTCGGCTAGGGGCCACTAACTCGGCCACAAAGACGACGATCCTGACGAACACGAAAGGCACAGCCCTTCGCCTGAATGCACCATCGACTAAGGCTCCGCTGAGTGTGGGGACCAACAAGACCAAGGTGCCCAACCTGAACGCCGACTACTTAGATGGCAGAAGCTCTGCCTCATTTGTTCAAGGAAAGATCTATTTTGCTGAAGTCAATGAGAATGGAACGCTGCACCGCGGAACATCCGGAGTCACCTCGTCCAACACGGGAACCGGCTCTTACCAAGTGCTCTTCCCGCAGGCCATCACCTCGTGTTTCGGACAGGTCAGCGTTGGCCAGATCTCGCAAGTGACCTCTACGCCAGCGGTCATCATCGGAGCATCTGAACGCATCTTCAATGATCATGGTGTGTATGTGAACACCCAGGACAACACAGCCTCACCCACGGATGCCAGCTTCACGCTGACGGTGTTTTGTCTGTAGATACTCCCCCTCAGAACCAACTCCCAGTGTCCCTCTCACAGGCGGAGGCGGGCACTGAGGTTTGTGCCTAGAAGTGTGTTAGAACCACTGGACTTATTGGAAATGCTGGGCAAATTTGCTTCATTTTGCATCGTTTTTAGGTGCTCGAAACGGTTCGAGCGCACGCAAAACCGCTCATTGGCGGGGAAAGAAAAACTCATGAAAAACCTATTGAAGAAATCCTCACCAGTGGCGTGGTTCTTGCTGGGAGTTCTCGTGGCCGGTGGAACCGGAACTGCCTATGCGGCCAACGGTGGCACGTTCAAGCTGGGAGCAAGCAACTCGGCAACCAAGACCACCACACTGACCAACACGACCGGAACGGCACTGCGCCTGAACTCCCCCAGCACCAAGGCGCCACTGAGCGTTGGCACAAACAAGACCAAAGTTCCCAGCCTGAATGCTGACTTACTGGACGGCAAAGACTCCAGTGCATTCCAACCCAAGATTGGACGCCTGTCCTTTACAACTATCACACCTGAGCCGGGCTGGGTCGGAAACTGCTACACAGGCAGCCCAGGAATTGCAGTCTCAGCTGACGGTGTCGTCCATTTCCGTGGCGACGTTTGTTCATCTAACGGGTTTGATAACCCAGGGCCGATCTTTTACATTCCTGCGCAATTCCGACCAACGACCTACAAGTATTTGGCCACCACTTTGTGCGACGCCAAGATCGGTCGACTATTCATTGAACCCGCAACAGGGGCCGTCAATGTTGACGAGGACTGGCAGGACTCCGGCACGCCTAAGGCGAGCGCATGTTTTGTCTCTCTTGATGGGTTGACCTACACACTTCCCTACTAAGTCAAACACCCTCCTTCTGCCGTGAGGCACCAGTGCCCGTCTCCCACGCGGAGGCGGGCACTGAGGTTTGTGCCTAGAAGTGTGTTAGAACCACTGGA
>CAFBLM010000002.1_pt1 | contig 68398 bp, 66 predicted proteins | sample 7268201 | NCBI WGS metagenome assembly CAFBLM01 (sample SAMEA6814037, study PRJEB35770) | freshwater metagenome | biome: Freshwater; feature: Freshwater reservoir; material: water | place: Czech Republic | collected 2017-05-23 | depth 30m m
CCAGGAGTGGTCGGGGCCTTCAAAGCAACTCCGGCGGAGACCGAACCATCTGCCTGAGTAAAGGTTGTGGCACCAATACCGGTGGTGGTGGCAACCGGGGTGGTGGGCGCCAAGGTGGCATTAGAGGTTGCGTTCGTGGCCTCAAGGGTAGGCAGCGCCGTGGCAACGTATCCCTCAGAAGTCAGATAAGGATTTCCCGCGCCGGCACCGGTGGGGTTTGTGTAAGCCATCACCAAACGGTTAGCTGAGGCCACGTTGCCAAAGACAGCAAAGGAAACGCCCGTCACTCCAGCAGTGGTTGCCGCCGTCGTGATAGCCGTCTTAATCGTGTTTGCATTGGCATTGAATGCAATTGCCGCTGTCGTGAAAGACGTTCCATTGACCTTCAGACCCAACGTGTACGTGCCAGAAGTTGTCGGTGCCAAAGTGAGGTTATTCAAACTGGTACCTGAACTGTTGCCCGCCGTGGAAGAGACAACCCAACCAGGGTTGACCACTGAGTACGCACAGTTCGGAGCATACGATTGCGCGCCCGGTGAAGCAGGAATAGCGCCAGTGTTTTGTGGACCACGCAAGACGTACGTGGTGCCATCCAAGCTGATGACCGCATCCAGCTCTTCGGCATTAGCACCGATCGCGGAGGCAGGACCATTACAAAGGGTCAAGTTCGATGAGGTGACCTGAACTTCAATAGCAGCATTAGCAGCTGGGCTGGCAGGTGAGACCGTCATCGCCACATTACGACCGGTCCCCAAATCCTGCGCACCAGACAGGGAGTTGTTATTGACCTGGCCAAAAAGATGAAAAGTCTCACTCGACGCCTGCGCAACGCCGCCACCTAAACCGGTGAGCAAAACCACCGGGGCGGAAAGCAGGAAGGCCAGCGAAGCTGCTGCCCCTTTGCGACTCTTGATCGCGAACTTCATCTCGTGTGTCCCTTCTAGCCCAACATGTCCACACACGTCAGGATTGGTACCCCTACTGTACGTCGTGCCAATGGTCCTTGGTGATAACAATCTGGCAACAGAGAGGCCCTGTGACCGCCAAGAACGCCGTGAAGGTCGGCTTCCCCCTCAGGAAACCGACCCTCACAGACAATCGAGTTAGAAGCTCACGCGGCGCGGAGCGGCCCGCGTCGCACGAACAGCGAAGATCAGTCCGACTTGGAACAGAGCCAAACCAATAAGAGCAATCATCGCGGTCTCTTTGGGACCAGTCTTGGGCAGTGCCGAAGTCTTAGGTGCCGCAGTAGTCGTCGTCTTTGCATTGCTCGTGGTGGTTTCGGTCTTCGTCGTGGTCTTCGTCGTAGAAGCAGCGGCCCCCACGTACTTGATCTTGTACATCTCGCCAGTGGTTTCCTTGGCGTTAGTGATGTTGGAGGCACCGAAGTAACAAGGCTTCGTTGGCCCACAGGACTCAACCGGGGCTTTGGAGTTTTGCAACGATCCCACGATGATGGTCAACTTGCCGGTGGCTACACCTTGTGCATTTGCCTGAAGCAGGCGCGAAGCGCCAATCTTGCTTGCACCACAGTCACCAGGACCTGTCACCGGACGGCCCACTGCACACTGTCCAATAGCAACAGGTGAGTTCGGCGAGAATCCCTCAGTGGTGACCGTGACAATGTCACCGTTCTTATAAGGACCAGCTGGAGCAAAGGTCAAGCGGTACTTGCCATCCGTTGGGTCAGCTGCATGTGCAGCACTCGATGAGGCAGCGCCCATGAGTAGCAAGCCACCCAATGCGACAACTGTTGCCATGGACAAGGCCGCGAACTTCTTGACCGTTGTTGAGGTCTTCATGGTCTTACTACTCCTCAGTGAGGCTTTAACTACATGAGCAGTTAAAACGGTTACGGATACAGCCGGACAAAATGGTCAACCCTAACTGCGGACAACACCGCAATCAGACACCTGTCATAGGCATTTGCGCAAGAACTTTGCCAAAATCGTCCCAAAGGGTTACCAGAGAGTTACCGCCTCGGCAACCAGAATTGCCATTGATGGGCGCAAGGCCCCTCGGGGGCTAGTACTGGCCCCCAATTCAAGGATTTCCAGGCATGCGGGCTAAGAGGAGCTAACGGCCTACAGATTTGCCCCTGGTTTTGCCACTCCCAGCCAAGCAATAACGATGACCAGGGTCCAGATCACGTAAACAAAGGGGGTCGCTCGGGCCATTGACCCACCAATGGCCTTTTCGGCCGCCGCACTTGAGCCATCGATAATCAGGGATTTGAATCCTCCGCCGAAAGGCTTGAGGTTCAAGCGGATCAAAACCCCACACAAAACAGTGCCGCCGTAGAGGAAAATTTTCAAGCCGAGCCATTTCGGATTGGTTTGCACACCAAACGGTTCAGTCACGATCATCGTGTAAAGGCCAGCGGCAAAAGTTCCAACAATGACCACAATGCGGACCACGTAATCAAGTTTGAGACTCAGTGCCTTAATCGGCTTGTCTCCGGCCACGTTGTGTTCGATCAGCACAAGCGCGACCCACAATGCCGTGAAGGCAACGACTGGAATTGCGAAGAGTTTGAACTTATCGCCATAGGGGTCGGCGACAATCAATAAGGTGCCCGAAGCAAGGAACAGGGGCATACACAGTCTCGGACCCATGTCACAAAATGCCATGATCTTTAGCGCAATGCGACGAGCATCAACACTGAGTTCAGACCTGACGACCTGCCGGCTGGAGTAGTAGGTACCAAGATCTCCACCTAGCCAAAAAGTCAGCAGCAACAAGTGCGCGACCAGCAGGAATCCAAAAAGTATGTTCGGTGGTTGGCCCATAATTGGTGAGAATACCTTTCCAGTGAATCGAAATTAGTCAGAACCTTGTTCGCGTCGGGGTTCAACCTGCACCCCATCGGCGCGACGAGCATCATCGGCCTCATCTTCGGATGAGGCAGCTTGATCAATGCGATCATTGATTCGGCGCAGTGGCGACCTGCGGGGTGACTTGCTCGGCGGGGCTGCGCTGGCTTGCGGCGGGCTGGGTGCGGTTCGAGCCTTCCCGCCGATTTCACCTCTGGTCTTGCGCAACACCACGACACTGACCAATCCCGAAATAAGGACGGCGATGAGGGCGCAGGCAAAAAGATTGCGCACACCGACGAGAAATAGCACTGCAGCCACGATCAGAAATAACGCCAAACGCAACGTCGTGTAGCGCAGCAGTGCCACGATGCTCAGGCTCCGATGGACTGCGGCAACTGACGACGATCAGGGTCTGGTCCATCAAAGGTGCGGATGACTTCGTACTTGGTGTTTCGCTCCTTGGGAACAAAGCCAGCATCGCGAATGAGTTCAAGCAGGTCATCGCGCGTGAGCTTGTCTGGGGTTCCATATCCATCCGCATCGTGGGTGATCTTGTATTCCACGACACTGCCATCAAGATCATCAACACCAAAGTTCAAACTCAGTTGGGCCGTGGTCAAACCATGCATAACCCAGAAACACTTGATGTGTTCAATATTGTCGAACAAGAGTCGAGATACCGCAAAGGTCTTCAGGGCTTCAGCACCTGTTGCCATCGGGATGTGGCTCAGGCGGTTGTTGTCGTTATGGAATCGCAACGGAATGAACGTGACAAACCCGCCGGTCTCATCTTGCAATTCACGTAGCCGCAACACGTGATCAACACGGTGTGCAGGCTCTTCAATGTGGCCGTAGAGCATGGTGGCTGGAGTCTTCATCCCCTTGCTGTGTGCCAGGCGGTGAATTCGTGACCAGTCTTCCCAGTGCGTATCGTGGTCAACGATTTGTTTGCGGATGTCCCAATCAAAAATCTCTGCTCCCCCACCGGTGAGCGAATCCAGACCAGCATCCATGAGCTCATCCAAAATTTCTTCCGCACTCAGGCCGCTGATGCGTTCAAACCAATGAATCTCAGTAGCGGTAAATGCCTTCAGGGCAACATCTGGTCCAAGGGTCGCGCGAAGTTCACTCAAACTCTTCGGGTAATAACCCCACGGCAAAGTCGGGTGAAGACCATTGACGATGTGCAATTCGGTCAAACCTTCGGGAGCCATTGCTTGCGCCAAACGAACCGCCTCTTCAATGCGCATCGTGTACGCATCGGCTTCACCGGGTTTGCGTTGAAAGGAGCAATAGGCGCAACTGGCACTACAGACATTGGTCATATTCAGGTGGCGATTGACATTGAAAAACACCGCATCGCCGTTGAGCTGGGTGCGCTTTGAATGGGCAAGCTGCCCGAGCCACATCAAATCATCGGTTTCGTACAGTGCAACGCCATCGTCGTAGGTCAGCCGTTCACCGGCTGCAACCTTGTCCTCTAATTCACGCTTTAGCCCAGAATCCATACCCTCACCCTATTGCCCTGATCGGTTCGATTGCTCAGTGGTTATTCCAGTGCTGTAGCCATCAGAGCCCAGTTGCGGCTTTGCGTGCAGCACCGAGCTCGCCTTGCCAACGAGTAAACAAATCATTGTCAATGCCGATCGCATCAAGGACCTTGCCCGCAACAAAATCAACAAGTTGTTGCATATGGGTTGGACCGTGATAAAAGGCTGGGTTGCAGGGCAGCACAACAGCGCCCGAAATATCCAAGGTCAGCATGTGTTCCATCGTCGAGCGAGTAAACGGTGTCTCGCGAACACACACCACCAGCGGTCGACGCTCCTTCAAGGTGACATCAGCTGCGCGCTGGAGCAGGTCCTTGCTCAAACCCATCGCAATACCGGCGACACTTGCCGTGCTCGCCGGCACAACGACCATGCCCTTGGCCGGATATGAACCAGAGGAGGGTCCGGCGGCAAAGTCACCGGCTGACCACGTCACAACATCAGCATTTGCAGTGTCCCGATCAAGAAGGACCGCCAGGTCTTCGCGCCAATGCCCATCCCGCCACGACAATCCCAGCTCATCAAGAATGGTCAAACGTGCAGACTTGGAAACAACCAGGTCAACGCTTTCACCGGCATCAAGTAGTGCGTTGATGACAGCGGCGGCGTAGGCCGTGCCACTGGCACCGGAGATGCCAACAATGAAGGGGGTGCGGTTTGAGCTCACGGGTTAACTGTGGCCCATCACGGCATCAGTTCGCCACTTAAGGTCCGAATTTGCCTAGATAGTCAAGCCGGTAGCCCAGAAATTAACCAGGGCAAAGGCAAATAATCCAATTCCGACAAAGCCGTTGACCGTAAAGAAGGCGCGATTGACTCGGCTCAGGTCATCTGCACTAACTAATGAATGCTCGTAGGCAATCGCGCCTGCTGTCAGCGCAACGCCAATCCACCACCAAACACTGGCTCCGGTCGAGAATCCGAAACCGATCAGACAAAGCACTGTGACGACATGAACGATGCGCGCTGCAATCAATGCCTTAGCCACTCCAAAGGCAGCCGGTGTTGAACGAACTGATTCGGACCGATCAAAATCGACATCCTGGCTGGCATAGATCACGTCAAATGCGCCGATCCAGGTGCCCGCTGCCGCAGATAACCACAGTGCTGGCCAAATGCCGTGAAAGTTCCCGGAAACACCGACCCAGGCGCCGACGGGGGCAACCATTTGGGCCAGCCCTAGAACAGCGTGCGGAAAATCTGTGAATCGTTTTGCATAGGGGTAAATAACCAGCGGGGCCACAGCAAGTGGCGCTAGGACGAGGCAAAGAATATTCAACGACGAGCATGCGATCAGAAAAATGACTAACGAGATGATGGCGCCTACGTAAGCCGTGCGCATACTGACAGCTCCGGTAACGAGCTCGCGTTGCGCAGTGCGCGGATTGGCCGCATCAATTTCACGATCAATAATTCGATTGGCGGCCATTGCGAAGGTGCGTGCCCCCACCATGGCCACGATGATCAGCAGCAGGGTCGTCCAGTTCACCGAACCTGTTGTTGCCTGCATGGCGGCCAGGGCACTGATTAAGGCAAACGGCAGAGCAAAGACGCTGTGTTCAATGGTGACCAGGCGAAGGAAAGAACGAACCGGTACGGCGGCTTGGCTCACGGGGATATTCCATAAGAAGCCCAGCGCTTACTCACCCGTGCAACCACATCGTCATCGTGCACAACAGCATCGGGCCATTGCCGGGTGTAACCCTCATCGGCGCGCTTGGCGGTGGCATCAATCCCCAACTTGCCACCCCAGAATTGTTGATACGCGCTGTGGTCTAGGTGATCAACCGGGCCGGTTGTATGAAGGACGTCGTGGTCGTAATCAACATTGCCCAACACCTGCCAGGCAACTTCTGCATAGTTGTGAACATCCACCTGTTTATCAACGACAACGATCAACTTGGTCAAGGACATCAAGCCCACTCCCCACAGTGCATTCATCACCTTCATGGCGTGCTTGGGGAACTGCTTGTCGATACTGACGATGACACAGTTATGGAAGACCCCGTATTCGGGCAAGTGGTAGTCCACAATTTCTGGATTAGTCAATTGCAGCAAAGGCAAGAAAATGCGCTCAGTTGCCATGCCAATCGGGCCATCTTCTTGAGGCGGACGGCCAACCACGATGGATTGGAAGATGGGCGCTGTTGTCATCGTCATGGTCTCAACAGTCATGAACGGGAAATCTTCTTGCGGTGTGTAATAACCCGTGTGGTCACCAAAGGGACCTTCCGGCATCCGAGCCCCGGGTTCAATCCAGCCTTCAAGCACAATTTGGGCCCCAGCCGGCACCTGCAGGGGCACAGTGAGGCAATCGACAAGCTCAATGCGCTCGCCGGCTAGAAACCCAGCAAACAAATACTCATCAATTTCAGCCGGAAGTGGTGCACTGGCAGCGTAGGTCACCACCGGTGGGGCTCCAAAAGCAATGGCCACCGGCAAACGCTCGCCCAAGCGCTCGGCTACCGCATGGTGGGCATTGCTGTCCTTGTGAATTTGCCAATGCAAACCCAGTTGATTGCGGCTGTGCTTTTGCAATCGATATAAACCTAGATTGCGATCACCGGTTTCGGGATGTTTGGTGTGGGTCAATCCAAGATTGAGAAAGACGCCAGCATCGCCGGGCCACTGATGGATGCCAGGAATCAAATTCAGGTCAACGTCATCGCCACGCAAAACCACCGAATGGACGGCGGCTTGTTTGACGGTCTTAGGCGGCGCCGAGCGCAACTGCATGACTTTGCCGAGCGCATCCTTGATCCCGCCCACTGACTTTGGAAGCTCCGGCGCAAGCAACTCGCCTATGCGCGCACCAATCTCATCAAGATCGCTTACACCTAAGGCACGTGCCATCCGCGCCGTTGTGCCAAATACATTCATAGCTAACGGGATCTTCGAGCCCTTGACGTTTTCAAAGAGCAGAGCCGGACCAAACTGGGCGCTCACGCGCGAAACGATCTCGGCAACTTCTAAATAGGGGTCGACCTCAACGCTGATCCGAGACAACTCACCAGAGCGCTCTAGGGCAGCTAGGAAGTCAGGCAGGTCGGTGGCGCTCACGGTGCAATCATCGCAGGTGCGTCCTAGGCTGGCTCTGTGGTGCGATTCTTGTTCTATGCGATGCCTGTCATCTTGGGGGTGTGGGCCATCGTTGACTGCGCCCAGACAGCCCCACCAGATGTTCGCAAACTCCCCCGGCCACTGTGGGTTTTCATCATCGCCTTTGTCCCGGTAGTCGGACCTGTGCTGTGGCTAGCCGTTGGTCGATCCCGTGGAGCGCATGCATGGCAACGACCGATCCCACGCCCATCAGCTCCAGATGATGATCCAGATTTTCTTCGCGACCTAGATAGAAAACGTCGACGCGATGAGAGCGATTCCTAAATCAGCGTTTGAGGTTTTAGGAAAGCCCTGAATACGAGTGCAAGCCGGGCAACCAAATATTGACCCCGATGAAATTGAAGATCAACGACGAATAACCAACCAAAGCAATGATCGCTGACTTGCGACCCTTCCAACCAACGGTTACGCGCGCATGCAAATAGCCGGCATAAATAACCCAGGTAATAAATGCCCACGTTTCCTTGGGGTCCCAACCCCAATAACGACCCCAGGCATTCTCGGCCCAAATAGCCCCTGCAATCACAGCAAAAGTCCAGAGCGGGAATACAAAAGCGACCAAGCGATAACCCAAATTATCTAGCGCACTGGCACTTGGGACGCGGTCGAGAAATCCGGTACGTGAAGGCTTGCCCGTTTTTTCATAGGCCGACTTAATGAAGTACAAGGTGCTGACAATGGCTGAGGTTGTAAACAGGCCAAAGGAGATCATCGCGGCGCTGACATGAATCAATAGCCAGAACGAGCGCAACGCGGGGACCAGCTGGCCAGCATCAACGTAGAAAACTGTCACCGCCAAGCCAAGGGCGAGCAGGACCGGTATAACCACAAAAATGCCCATCCAGCGCAGGTCGAATTTGCGATTAAGTAGCAAATAAATCCCCACTACAGACAAGGAAGCCGTAATGGAAAACTCATACATATTTCCCCACGGCGCGCGTGAGGCGGCGAGCCCGCGGGAGAGCACCCCAATGGCCTGCAAACCGAAACCTAGAATGAATAAGGAGTGGCCGATATTTCCCACGCGGGTGCGAACGCTGGGATCATCAGCACCCACACCTGAAGGTATTGCAACAGAGGGTTCGCCGCTGGTCTGATGAGCGCCAACGGCACTATGACCGCCAACGCTGACAAGTTCACTGCGGCTCTTCGTGCCACCGCGTCGACCGATAAATGCTAAATCGTAGGCAAAGGCGATCATCACCAGCGTGTAGACAAACATTGCGGCATAGATGCATTGATTGCTTAAACTCGCCCATGACTGGCTACTCATCAATCCTTCTTTCCAGAAATAACTGCTACTAACGAATCAAGTTCTGCTTCAATATCGGCATTTTCTGTTCGAGCAAGTCCGGCAACATCAACCACCGTACGCCCCGACTCATCAACTCGCGCGCGGACCCAAATTCGACGGCGCCGAGTGAACATAGACAGTACGAGTCCGCCGATAGCTGTGACGGCTGCCACAAGAGCAATCGGTGATCCGGGGTCGTGAGCAATAGAGAAGGTGGCGAACTGAGCTACCCCATCAAAGGTCACAGTGCCGGCGCCCTTGGGGAGTTTCCAGGTTTGCCCCGGCGCAAGTGCTTCGATCCCAATCTTGTTCATCTTGGTGGTATCGAGTTTGTAGATCGATTGCGGACGACCTGAATTCAAACCCAGATCCCCGACCCAGGCCGACATAAACAAACCTGGTGTAACCGCAGCTGGAAATAGGGAAATCGGGCCGCGCTTTGGATCAATCTTGGTGGTCGGCAAGAAGATCGCTTGAATTCCTAATTGTTGAGGTTTGGCATCGGGGGCTTTGATCACACCGGCCGAAGTGAAATTTCCATCTCGTGGCAAAAATGCGATGCTGTCTTTAACCACGACATTGCCTTTGCCATCGCGCACTGTTATGCGTGGGGCATAGCCCCAGCCGACGAGAAAAATCTTTGAGCCATCAATACCCAAGGGCTTATTAACCTGGATGCGATCCGTTGATGATGCTGAATTCGGTGCGCGCTTGTAGCTGACATCCGCAAAAAATTCCCGCGGTGCGCCGCGCTGTTTTCCCACTGTCTCAAAGGAAACGGAAAAGTTCTTCAGGTCAAAAGAAAATGGTTGAAGTTGGCTTGGGTCAAAGAGCCGACCGGGTTTGAATGAGTCGTATTGGGTCAAGGTGTTGGAAAACCCTTGGCCTTCGCGAACGAGTACGTTTCCGCGGTAGCCGAACAAACTGCCTGTTCCTACGCCGATCAAGATAAAAACTAGGGCCGCATGAAAGATCAGGTTTCCACTCTCTCGCAGGTAGCCCTTCTCGGCAGAAACATAATCTGCGTCGCGGCGAACCCGGAAGCCGCGTGCTTTCAGTTCCTTCCCAGCGATATCCAAATAGGCCGTTGGCAAAAGTGGCACATCAGGTGAGACAAGTTGTCGGTGATCAGGCAATTGCCCCAACCGGCTGGGCGCTGGCGGTGGAAGAGCGCGCAGGCCCTTGTAGTGCTTGCGCAAACGAGGCAGCACACAACCAATGAGGGAGACAAAGAGCAGGAGATAAACGGAAGCAAACCACGGTGAGGTGTACACATCGAACAACCCGGCGCGATCTAGCCAGGGTCCGAGTGCTGGATGTAGTTCAAGATAGCCAGAAACTCTTCCCGGATTAATTCCGCGCTGCGGAAACAGCGAGCCTGGAATGGATGCAAGGGCTAAGAGAAAAAGAAGAATCAAGGCAACGCGCATCGAAGTCAGCTGACGCCAACTCCAACGAACCCAGCCAATAACTCCCATGAACTACACCCTCGCCTGCGGCTAAATCGCCAGATTGAATTGGGAAATCCACGTCAATAGTGATGTGGACAGAGCCTGCCATGCACCCGTGACTAACAAGACACCAAGGACAACTAACAGCGATCCACCAAGCCGCATCACCCACAGACTGTGTTCACGCACCCACGCAAAGGCAACCATAGATCGTGCATAGGCCAAGCCAGCGATGAGAAAAGGCAGACCAAGACCGAGGCAATAAACCAATGACAAAAATGCGCCCCGGCCTGCGGTGGCCGAAGTAAAACTCAGGGTTTGTACCGCTCCCAAGGTGGGGCCAATGCACGGAGTCCAGCCAATGCCAAAAACAATTCCCAACAACGGTGCAGCAGCGATGCCAACCCTGGGGGTAACCGTGAGCCGGAATTGTTGCTGCAACGCAGGGATCGCGCCCATAAAGATCAGTCCCAAGACGATGGTCACCACTCCAAGGACGGCCGTGATGGGTCGGGCGTACTGGATAAGTATTGAACCCAGTCCACCAAAGAGGGCTCCGTAGCTCACAAAGACTGCAGTAAATCCGGCAACAAATCCCAGCGTGCCAAGAACAATTCGGGAGGCAGCCGCACGAGGAAGTGCTTGCTGCTCAAGCTCGCCCTGTAGCTGTGCGCCGGTTAAGCCTGTGACGTACGAGATGTACACCGGAACTAGGGGCAACACACACGGTGAAAAGAAGGACAAGAATCCGGCGAGCAGTGCGAAGGGAATAGCTAACAGCACAGAACCGGTTTGAACAACCTGCGCACCGTCAGCAATGTTCATCTACTGTGCCACCACATCATTAATCAAATTCTCAAGAGTGGTTTGGGAATCAACCGGGCCAATAATGCGTGCCGCAACCCGGCCTTGCTTGTCAATAACCAACGTTGACGGAATCGCCGCTGGTGGCAAGGTGCCACGAAATCCCAACAGCAGCTGACTTTGTGGATCTGAGATGTTGGGGTAGGTAATCGAGAAATTTCTTACGAATGCTTGTGCCGGCGCTGGGCTTTCACGCGTATTCAGACCAATGAAGGTTACTTTTTTAGATGCAAGTTCCTTGTACGTTGCCTCCAAAATGGGAGCTTCGGCTCGGCACGGACCGCACCATGAGCCCCACACATTTAGCACGACCACCGAGCCTTTGAGTTTGGCTAGGTCAAAGATTTGGCCAGTTAAAGTCTTTCCCACGACTTCGGGAGCCGGCTTGCGCTGATCAACGGGCAATACCTTTAACGTTCCATCGCCGGAAACAAAACCAGCTTCACTGGTAGGAGCACTTGTGCTTGCAGGGGTGCACCCAGCAAGTACGCCGACTAAGAGCGCCGTGAGCAATAAATGTGTTCCGCGCATCTCAGGCTCCGGCAACAGGACTTGAGCCTGGCAATAAATCAACAGCCGGTTCGGTGTAGGTCACCGCGACGAGTTGATCATCGCGGAACGTGGCTGAGGTCAGGGAAGCAAGGGAACATTCCCGCCGGCGCGGGTCATGCCAATAGCGACGTTGTTCAAGACTTAGCCGGGCAATCCAGACTGGTAATTGATGGGAGACCAAAACCACTTCATGTCCTAGTGCCAGATCGCGCGCTGCCTCAATGGCCGAGCGCATGCGGGCCGCAACCTCAACGTAGGGCTCACCCCAACTAGGGCGGAATGGATTCCACAACTTGGGCCAATACTGCGGATGGCGCAAGACTCCATCACCCACGCTGACTGCCTTGCCTTCAAAAACATTGTCAGCCTCAATGAGGCGATCATCGATCGCAACTGTCAGATCAAAACGTTGAGCCAGCGGCTGCGCTGTTTGTTGGGCGCGTTCAAGCGGAGAGGAAATAATGTGCGTGATGTCGTGGTCGGCTAAGGCTTGGGCTACCCGAAGAGCCATTCGTTCACCACGTTCACTCAAGCGAAAATTTGGTAACCGGCCGTAGAGAATCTTGTCTGGGTTGTGAACTTCGCCATGGCGCAAAAGGTGAACCGTGGTCGTTGTCATGACGTCAGCATCCCACCACGCCCAAGGCCATGTCAGCACCCTCAGGCACAGGTGCGGGCGCTGTCGGCAAGGTCACACCACCCCAACCACTCAAAATCGCCCGAAGGCTGGCACCCTTAAGGAGTTCGCGCCTTCCCTGGCTGACTGTTCACAACGGTGCACCCCGCGTTCGGAGGATCTTGATGGCTGATTCAAGCCTGGATCCACAACGCCCAGATAGCTATCACGAGGCAGGGACATCCGGCTCTGGGACCAAGCCTTCAGCAAATAAGCACCGGGCCCGCACCACCGGTTCGGTCGTCACCGATATCGCCCGTCACGGCCTGACGAAACGTTCCGCGATTGTGATTGCACCCATCATCGCCGGCATCGCGCTCATTGCATCTGTGAGCGCGACCCAAGCAAGTCCCACGCCAACAAGCCAACCGGTTGCGCTGCCTACCTCAGCGCCGTTGCTTACTGTCAGCCCTTTTGCAAACTGGATCATTCCAACCATTGGGCCAACAACTGAGTTAGTTCAAACAACCCAAACCAAGGCCATTGATTCGGCCGGTGCTATCACGACCAAGGTGGTGCCTTCGTCATATGCACAAAGTGGAATTCCCTCGGTAGCCCTTGCCGCGTATAAAAAGGCCGCCAAGACTTACCAAAGCCTTGATCCACAATGCGGTGTGACCTGGCCACTACTTGCTGCCATTGGTCGAGTTGAATCCGGTCACGGAACTGAAGGCGATTCGGTGATGACCAAATCGGGTGTCTCGGTGCCTGGGGTTTTCGGTCCCGCACTAGATGGCCACGGCCCCTTTGCGTTAATCCAAGACACCGACAAGGGCCTCTACGACGCAGACAAGAAGTTTGATCGAGCCGTTGGCCCCATGCAGTTTCTTCCACAAACTTGGAACACTGTGGCCAGCGATGGCAATGGCGATGGAAAAAAAGATGTACAAAATGTTTGGGATGCCGCCTTGGGTGCTGCCAATTACTTCTGCCGCGGCAACACTCGCCTAGGAACCCCCCAGGGTCTGGCAGCAAATATTTATCGCTACAACCATTCAGATTCCTACGTGACACTGGTTCTTGGCATCATGAAGGAATACGGAGCCAAGGTTCGCGTTATTCCAACAACGGCAACTGCACCAACACCGACCAAGGCGCCGGCCAAAAAGCCCACCGGATCAAAGACCACGCCTAAGCCGCAGCCGAGCATCCCGGCTGAGCCCACTCCAAAGCCATCAATCCTTGGTCCTGACCCGGGTACCGGAAATCAATTCGGGCCAGGGGTTAATTAACTCTTTGATTTGCGACGAGCCGCATTGCGCTTTTCGGATGGACGCCACACAGTTTCGCCCGCATCGATTGCATCTTGGCGAGCTTGATGTCCAAACTCGGCAAGAGCCTGCGCCAGCGATTCAATAGTGGGCTCCGGAGCCAGCACATCAATGCGCAAACCATGCTCAGTTGCAGTTTCGGCGGTCGCTGGACCAATGCAGGCAACAACGGTTGTCGCATGTGGCTTGCCAGCGATACCAATGAGATTGCGAACAGTGCTCGATGAAGTAAAGACCACAGCGTCAAAGCCACCGGTCTTAATCTGCTCACGCGTGTGCGCCGGCGGAGGAGCGGCACGAACCGTTCGGTAGGCGGTCACATCATCGACTTCCCAGCCAAGCTTGGTCAGCCCTTCAACCAAGGTCTCAGTAGCAATGTCGGCTCGCGGCAAGAAGACGCGATTGATCGGGTCAAGCAGGTCATCGTATTGCGGCCAGTCCTGTAAAAGACCAACCGAAGACTGCTCACCAGTGGGGATCAGGTCAGGGCGAACGCCGAATTCAACCAAAGCAGCTGCCGTCGATTCACCGATGGCTGCAATCTTGAGTCCAGCCATCGCGCGTGCATCTAAGCCATACTCTTCAAACTTTTCCCGAACAGCTTTAACCGCATTGGCTGAGGTGAACGCGACCCATTGGTAGCGACCCGAGACCAAACCATGAACAGCGCGCTCCATCTGCTGTGGCGTGCGCGGTGGTTCAACACTGATGGTGGGCACTTCAACGGGAATTGCTCCACTGGCGATGAGCTGTTCGCCAAGGACACCGGCTTGATCGCGGGTTCGGGGCACCAAAACCTTCCAGCCAAACAAGGACTTGGTTTCGAACCACGAGAAACGATCACGCGATGCCAGCACTTCACCCACGATGACAATGGCATCGGAGAGATCGCCAAGAGCTGCGATCGGCTTGGCCATGAGAGCAAATTCGCCAAGCGTGCCTACCGCTGTGCGCTGATCGGTAGTGGTTCCGCGCACAGTTATTGAAATCGGTGACATTGGGTCACGGCCAGCTTGTAGCAATCCAGCCACTGCGGAGTCAATCTGCTCGACCGATGACGTTGAGTTGACGATGACTAAGGCCGCTGCTTGTTGGTTTACCCAATTCGTTGATGAGATGGAATCCAGAACGTGCACATCATGGGACTTGCCACCCAGCAAAGCCACGCCAACATAACCAGGGACACCGGTGACACGAGCTACCCCGGGAACAACTTCAATAGCAAGCTTGGCCTTGGTAACAACAGTTCCTTCACTGGCCAATGATCCATCGGTGATGGGATCGCCCTTGAGAACGCGGGCAACAAAGGCGCCGGCCTTCGCAGCCTCAACGGCCGCCTTTGCTCCATCTACAACGACAAGAACATCGGATCCTTCAATAGGACCATCCGCGCTTACCGCGATGAGCTCAGCTTGGGCATTGGCGCGCGCGATGATTGCTTCCGGCAGTCCGGAGTCATAAATGACCACGTCGGCAGCAGCGATAACTTCAGCTGCACGAACCGTTAACAATCCAGGATCGCCAGGTCCGGCACCAATGAAGGTCACCGAGCCAATGGCGGTCTTTTTGCTCGTCACGAAATGTTCTCCAACCGTTGGGGCTTGCGACGTGAAGTTTTTTCACGTGGCTTGTCTTGTCGTTGTTGCTGATGGAAGGCCAAAATTTGAAGTTCAGTACCAAGGTCAACCTTGCGGACATCGACCCCTTCGGGCACAGTCAAAACGCTAGGGGCAAAGTTCAAAATGCTGGTGACTCCACACATGAGCAATCGGTCACACACAGCCTGAGCCGCCGATGCTGGGGTCGCAATCACGCCGATGGTTGCGCCATGTTCTGCCACAACGCTCTCCAGATCAGCCAGCGGTCGCACTTTCACACCAGCAATTTCTTCGCCAATACGCTCAGTATCCGAGTCGATCAGGCCCACAACTCGGAATCCGCGCCCAGCAGCTCCGGCGTATCCAGCCAGGGCGTTTCCCAGATTTCCCACTCCAACGATGACAACGGGCCAATCTTGGGCGAATCCAATTTCACGGGCAATCTGAAAATGCAGGTACTCCACGCGATACCCAACCCCACGAGTTCCGTAGGAACCTAGGTGCGAGAGATCCTTACGCAGCTTGGCCGAGTTGACCCCACACAGTTCTGCAAGTTCTTGTGAGGACACCGACACAACGCCAGCTTCAAGGATTGACGTCAGGACGCGGTGGTAGATCGGCAATCGCGCCACAGTGGCGTCCGGAATGTGGTGTGCGCTCGAACGAGGCAAAGGACTTACCTCACGCACCACAGACTTGGCCTTAGCCACAACAACTCCAGAGGGGGAAGAGCGTCTTAATCAACGAATGCACAGGGTAATCGGCTTGTGCACTTTTGCACAAAGTCATGCCGGATTCATCTCAAAATATGAGATTTACGCTGGGGAAGTCAGAGCTGTGCGCAGACGTTGCGGATCCACCCAGAAAAAGTCGTGTTGTTTACCGTCAACCAAGGTGACCGGAATTTGTTCCCAATATTGGTCGTAGAGCCGTTGATCAGTGGTGATGTCAACTTCAATAAATCTCTCACCAAGTTCGGTGGTTACCTGCTCAACAATAAGTCGAGCTTGTTCACAAAGGTGACAGCCAGGACGCGTTAACAAAGTGACGCGAGGGCTAGGAAGCAAGAACTACTTCTTGTTACGACGCTGTACGCGGGTCTTCTTCAGCAGCTTGCGATGCTTCTTCTTCGCCATGCGCTTGCGCCGCTTCTTGATGACTGAGCCCACTGGGATTCCTCGCGATACAGGTAATTGACGGAGCGACCAAACGGTGTGGTTTGGACGGGGAAAACTCTACCTTGCTTGAACTTGCTGCCGATCAGGCAGTCTCAATAAAGGCCTTGCCGAGGTAGTCGTGCACAACGCGCTCATCAACACGGAACGAGCGACCAACACGCAATGCAGGAAGCTCACCGCCGTGCACCAACCGGTAAACAGTCATCTTGCTCACGCGCATCACTTCAGCGACTTCAGCCACTGTGAGGAACCGAACTTCCGACAACGGGCGTTCAGATTGAGACATCGCGTACACCAAACTTTCGTAGAAGGCGGGATCAAGAATTGATCACCTGCAACGGTTCCTAACAAGACATACCCTAACCAGCCAATTTCACGGCTCGCAGGGGGATTAGAAAATTAGTCTGAACTTTTTTTTCGGTCACAAATCGGTCACAAATTTGTCAGCGGATCCAACCCGTGAAATCGAAAAGTCGCCTCCCGGCTGGCGGCAATTGCTTGATCAGTAGGGTTATCTAGATCACACGAATCCAGCCACGAATCCGTGCCTAACTCCACCGGTGCCTGCGTGAGTTCACCGAGAGTTTGTGGCGCGTCAATGCCGGTTGTTTCTTGAACATTTGAGCGCCAACTAGAAGGCAGTACTGCCTGGCTTGTCAGGTTTGCCCCTACCACTTGCGAAACCAATTGCGCCCATGCTCGGGGAACGACCTCAACAATGGCATAACCGCCCCCGCCAGTGACAATCCATTTTCCAGCTGTGAACTTGTGAACCCATTGGTGAATGTGCTGGGCCATTGCGGTTTGACCGTTGATGCTCAGATTCATGTGTCCTAGTGGATCTAGTTGATGGCCATCGCACCCGTGTTGAGAAATCACCACATCTGGCTTAAATGCTGCCAACAACGGGCCGGCCACTGCATCAAGTGCGCGTAACCATTCCCGATCCCCCGCACCAGCAGGCAAGGCGCAGTTAACGGCTGATCCTTGGGCGTTGGGTCCGCCCACATCCAAGGGCCATCCGGTTCCAGGGAACTGTGTCGCGCCACTTTCATGCAGCGAAATGGTCATGACGCGGGGGTCGTCCCAAAAAACCCTCTCCACGCCGTCCCCATGGTGAACATCAACATCGATATAGGCAACCCGTGCGGCCCCGTTGTCCAAAAGCCAGGCGATAGCAACGGCCAGGTCGTTGTATACACAAAACCCCGCGGCCCGGTCCGGCATCGCATGATGGAAGCCGCCAGCCAGATTGATGGCGTGCTGATGCGAACCAGACCACACACTTTGAGCTGCCTGCAAGGTGCCGCCAGCAATCAAGGCTGAGTATTGATGCATCCCGACGAAGGTTGGGTTGTCATCTGTGCCTAATCCGAAATCAAGTTCGGGTTCACACAGTTGTTCTGAACATCGCTCGACGGCTTCAATGTAAGAGCGATCATGTGCTCGAGCCAGAGCATCAATGTGTGCCGGTTCGGGGGCAATTAACTCCACACCTGGAACCGAGAGCAGGCCAAGCTCGCGAATCAGGTCCATCGTGAGGCGAAGGCGAATAGGTGAGAGCGGATGACCTCGACCAAAGTCGTAATTGGTCATCGCGTCATCAAAAAAGATCGCTACTGACTCACTCATTGACTCAACGCTACTCGGTACGCAGAGCCACCACAGGGTCAAGGCGTCCAGCTCGTCGGGCGGGGGCTACTCCGAAGAAGATTCCAACCCCGGCCGATACGCCAAAGGCCAACAGGGGCGACCACCAGGAAATCTGAGCGGGCAGAGGCGAAACGGCTGCCGCCAGTACAGATGCGCCGACCCCTAAAGCGATGCCAATCAATCCCCCAATCGAGGTCAGCAAGACCGCTTCAATTAGGAATTGCAGCAAGATGTCTTTCTGCCGAGCGCCTAGTGCTTTGCGAAGTCCAATTTCTTTGGTGCGCTCGCGCACCGAGACCAACATGATGTTGGAAACGCCCACGCCCCCCACGAGTAGGGAAATGGCCGCAATGGCTGACAGCACCAAGGTCAGCAGTCCAAGAATTTGTCCAATGGTTCCCAAAATCTGGGTTTGTGTCACAGCCGAGAATTTATCTCCCGGATACTTCTCAGCTAGGGCGGCCAGAATTCGACGTTGAATATCGGGAATTGATTCAATCGTTGGAGCCTTCACAGCCAGCGCGTCAATGCGTTCGACCCCAAAAAGCCGCTGAGCCGAGGTAACCGGGACGTGAATTTCGGCATTGCGATCAACACCAAAGGTTGAACCCACGTCGGTAAATAGCCCGATGACGCGAAATCGAACGCCCGCAATGGTGACTTGCCGCCCAATGGGATCTACGTCGCCAAAGAGTTTGCGGGCCGCCGTGCTTCCCAATACGGCTACCCGACGACGGGTATCAACATCGCTGGCGCTGATATAGCGACCACGAGCAATCGGGCGATCAAAGACATTAACCACCGTCTCGTTCGTCCCGTTGATAGTGGTGAACACACTGCGATCACCTACTCGCACCGATTCACTGGATTGAACAGTGGTGGCCACCGCATTTGGGTTGCCCACAGCGCGCCCGAGCACCTCAACATCGGAAAGTTCTAGACGGCTAGCGGTCGGCGTGGAGCCGATTTCTAAACTGCCCGGGACCACCAAGATCAAGTTGGATCCCAACCCCTGCACTTGCTTTTCCACCTCAGCTTTTGCGCCTGATCCAATGGCCACCAAAATCACTACAGCAGCCACACCGATGATGACCCCGAGCATGGTCAAGATGGACCGCAGCCGATTGGCGCGTAAAGCATCAAAGGCCACGCGAAGTGCCTCAGCCAACCTCATGAGGTATTTACAGCAGACAGGTGCGCCCCGTCATCTGACTCAATGACGCCATCGCGAAGACGAATCCGCCGACGAGCGCGGGAGGCCACGTCGTTGTCGTGAGTTACTAAAACCACAGCTACAGAATGCTCAGCGTTGAGTTGTTCCAAAATGTGCATGACTTCAGTGCCGCTAGCCGTATCCAGGTTTCCGGTTGGTTCATCGGCTAGGACCAATGTCGGTTCAGACACGAGCGCGCGAGCAATAGCAACGCGCTGTTGCTCTCCACCGGAGAGTTGGGTGGGTCGGTGATCAAGCCGGTGACCTAATCCCACTGCTTCAAGTGCAGCTCTGGCTCGATCATTGCGTTCAGAGCGATTGGTACCCCGATACACCAGGGGCATCGCAACATTGGCGGTTGCCGTGATCCGGGGAAGCAGTTGGAAGGATTGGAAAACAAAGCCAATGGTTTCATTGCGCAATTGTGCAAGTTCGGTGTCATCAAGAGTTGAAACATCACGATCAGCGATGAGTAACTGGCCAGAGGTTGGGCGATCAAGACAACCTAAAAGGTGCATAAGGGTGGATTTGCCCGAGCCCGATGGACCAACGATGGCCACATACTCGCCGCGATCAATCCGCAAGGAAGCACCTCGAAGGGCATCAACGACTAGCCCGCCCTCAAGGTCATAGGAGCGGGTCACGTTAATGGCCTCTACCGCTGCACTCAAATCGTTTGACCTTCACGAACTTGATCGGCACCGCGAATGACGATTGTTTGGCCGACTTGCAATCCTGACTCAATAGAAATCGATGCCGAGCCCTGCGCACCCAGAGCCACCTTCTGCTTGTGGGCTAGTCCATCTTTGACCAGCCAGACGTAGTCAGTTCCCTGATCACGGAACACCGCTGCGGCCGGCACCGCAATCACACCACGATCCGTGCGAACCCGAAGTTGAGCAACTGCGCTCATGCCTGGCAACGGGATTGGTGCTCGTTTTCCATCGCCCGTGCGACCCGAACCAAAAGTTAGCCGCACGACATAAGAGACCCCACCGCGCGAAGAAGTCGTTGGTGTGACACCAACGCTGGTAACGCGCGCGTCATAACTTCCATCGGGCACCGCATCAAGTTGCACCGATGCACGCACACCTGGTCGGACCAGCAAAATATCAGTTTCATCAACAGCAGTTGTCAGACTCAAGCCTGCAACATCGGTAATGGTGAGCAGAGTTTGGCCACTTGACACCGGCAACCCCTTAGAGAGCACACCGCTAGCTGATGCCGTACTTGGCGCACCGCTGCTGCCCAACAAACTCGACGCTGCGCCCTGCAAAGAACTGGGCAACTGTGACAGCAAACTCGATGCACCAGAAGCCCCGCCTGAACTTGCGACCGCATCGAAGGTGGCGATGCCATTAATGGGAGCGCGAATGGTCAGTGCTTTGACTGAATCCTGCGCCGCACTAACGGCTAGCCCTGCCGTGCTTGATTGTGCTGAGGTCAACTGCGAAACAGTTCCAAGAGCAGCGCTCAAGGCCGAGCTGACCGATCCCGTAGTGGCATCTACTTGCGCGCGCGCTGCTGCGTATTGAGCTTTGGCTTGGTTCAAGTTAGTTTGCGCAGTTGTCTTGGCAGTTCCATCAGGCAAAGCATCGATGGCGCTCTGCGCGGCAGCAAAGGCTTGAGTGGCTGTGGCATCGGCCTGGCTAAGGGCAGCTGTTGCATTGCCTGTGGGTGTTGGCAGCTCAGTCACCTTGGCACCACTAGCTGCCGATTTTGCTTGGGCTAATTGCTTTTGTGCCTGTGGTGATGAGATCACTAAAAGGGTTTGGCCCTTGCGCACCTTTTGACCGTCTTGAACAAAGAGTTTGGCAACAGTGCCATTGGCTGGGCTAGTGATGGTCACAACAGCTTTAGCTGAAATTGACCCAGCGGCTTCGACAGTTTCGGAAACCGAGCCCTGGGTTACCTGTGCGGTTTGGATGCCGGTGTCCTTGGACTTGCTGCAACCAGCCAGCGTTGCCATGGCTGTGTCGGTCAGCGTGAGACAAAGAACCAGTGGGAGGAAGCGCTTCACTGTTCAATAGTAAGGAGCGCACGGTAAAACCGCGCGATCAAGGACACCGATCCAGGATGGTGTTAGTTCTATTTCAGGCCAATTCAATGGAGCGTTGATAGGCGGCCTTGATGGCCACCCCAATAGCCTGCCGAACCTGCGCTTGATCCAACATGGAAATAGCTGCCGCAGTTGTCCCGCCCGGTGATGTGACATTGCCACGTAAAACGGCTGGGTCTTCACCAGTTTGGCTCAACATCGCTGAGGCGCCCACTGCGGTTTGTACTGCAAGCTCTCGCGCTATGGCCGCACTCAAACCCAACTCCACTCCGGCAGCTTCCATGGCTTCAACCAGATAGAAAAAGTACGCTGGGCCGCTGCCACTAATGGCTGTGACCGCGTTTTGATCAGACTCATCGACAACAAGTACCCGCGAAACCGGTTCAAATATTGCTCGCACTGCGTCTAGGTCAGCCTGCGATGCATGTGCACCCGCGCTGAGAACACTCATACCTTCACCAACAAAAGCTGGCGTGTTAGGCATTACTCGCACAACAGATGTTCCGGTGGCAAGTGCGCCTTCTAGGGAGGCTGTTGTGATGCCGGCGGCAATAGATACGACGAGGGCTTGCGGGGCGATGAGTTCCTTCAAATCCCCGCACACCTGAAGGATCACCTGCGGCTTGACAGCTAGAACAACAACATCGGCGCCAGCCACCGTTGCTGCATCTGAGCTGACCTTGACGCCGTAGATCTCAGTTAGAGTCTTCGCCCGCTGCGCATCTGGCTCGATGACATTGATCTGGCCGGCAGCAAAGTCACCGCGAAGGGCGCCAGCGATTAATGCTTCACCCATTTTGCCGCCACCAACAAAGGTCAGCTGCGTCACGGAACATCCTTAGGTTGAAAGTTGTTTTCCCTACCCTAGGGGCATTGCATCGAGATAACGCAGGATCAAGCCCTCGCGCAACGCCCACGGGCACAGTTCAAAGGTGTCAATGTCAAAGATTTCCATCACGGCTTCGGCAACCACGGCCGCTGCTGGCAACTGAAGCGCGCGCCCTCGCGAGACGCCGGGCAGGCTTGCTCGCTCGTCAACATTTAATTCAGCTAGCCGCTGAGACATGCCAACAACATCAGAGCGCTTAAGTTTTCTGGTAACAAAGGGCCCCGCTGAACTTGATGCCGCGCCGTTAATTCGAGCCAGCTGGCGAAACGATTTTGACGTTGCCACAAAGTGGCGGCCATTTGTTCGCTCTGGCAACTGATCAGCTACGTCCAGCAAGTGAGCGCGAACGTACTTGCGCATCTCCTTGAGATCAAGCTCGTCCTCGGCCACTGCAAACTGCCAGGTCAATCGGCCAGCACCGAGCGGAACTGACAAACATGAATCGGGGTCCTCATCACGCCCGAGTGCCAACTCAAGAGATCCTCCGCCGATGTCGGCCACAAATAACTCACCAGATGACCAGCCAAACCAACGCCGCACTGCCAAGAAGGTCGTGCGCGCCTCCAGTTCACCACTGAGCACGGTGACCCTGACTCCGGCGGCCCGTCGTAAGCGAGCTAAGACCTTGGCTCCATTAGGAGCCTCGCGCAGAGCAGAGGTGGCAAAAGCGATGAGCGTTTCCACCCCTTCTTCTTCCGCGAAGGCCACAGATTCCGCCACAAACTCCACCAGGAGCTCGATCCCCTGCGCGTCGATGGCCCCGTCATCTTCAACATGTTCGGCCAGGCGCAGTTCGAGCTTGTTTGAGGCCGTTGCCACCGGGGCCGCCCCATGATGGGCTTCCACCAACAACAGATGGACTGTGTTGGATCCGATATCGAGCACGCCTAGTCGCACATCCGAAGGCTACCTGTCGCCATGAAAGTTATTCGCGTATTGTGACCGCGTGCCTGAGCTTCCTTTGACATTCCCCCGCGAGTGGGTGGAGTTCTACGATCCTGCCGATGATGAGCAGTTGATTCGCGCTGACCTCACGTGGTTGACCTCGCGTTACACCTGCATTTTCGGAAGTGGTTGCGCGGGCATTGAAAAGACCATGCCTAACGCTGGTTGTTGTGTGCATGGCGCCCATTTCAGTGCAAAGTCTGATGAAAAGCGTGTCAAGAAGCAAGTTGCCGAGCTCACCCCTGAATTGTGGCAACGCATCGATGTGCAATGGGTAGAAAAGGATGAGGACGGCGAGCGTAAAACGCGCGTTGTCGATGGAGCTTGCATCTTTAATAACGATCCAGACTTTGCCGGCGGTGGCGGCTGCGCACTCCATCACCTAGCCGCAGCAAAGGGCGTTAGCCACGTTGAAACAAAGCCTGATGTGTGCTGGCAACTTCCGATTCGTCGCACTTACGACACGGTCGAGCTTCCAGACGGCGACGAACGTTTGGTCATGGTCATTGGTGAATACGACCGACCCGGCTGGGGCGAGGGTGGACACGACTTCGACTGGTACTGCACCGCCAATACCGAAGCCCATATCGCGACCGAACCGCTGTACCTGACTTCTAAAGATGAACTCACAGAGTTACTCGGCAAGAAGGCCTACAAGAAGCTCGTTGAACTGTGCGAAGTGCGCGAAGCCATCAAGGCGGCCCGTCCCTTGTTGCCACTGGTTGCACCGCACCCAGCAGACCCGGCCTAACATCAGCGCTTTGTCAGGCAACTGCTCTAGGTTTGATCCATGGCAACTTCCAAAGCTCGCAGCAGTGCCTACATGTGCTCGGAATGTGGGTGGAAGTCTGCGCAATGGGTTGGTCGATGCGGCGAATGCCAGGCCTGGAGCACGGTCCTTGAGGTAGGTGCTCCCAAACTTCGAGAAGTCCGCGCAGGAGCCGTTACCGCACCAGCTCAGCCAATCGGCCACATCGACATTGAGGCAGCCAAAGCTGTCAGCACCGGTGTTGATGAACTTGACCGAGTGCTCGGTGGTGGCTTAGTTGAAGGCGCGGTGGTTTTAGTTGCTGGTGAACCAGGGGTTGGCAAATCAACACTGCTTCTTGAAGTTGCTGCGCAAGCGGCAAACGCCGGTGGAACTGTTTTATACGTTACGGGTGAAGAATCAACATCTCAGGTGCGCCTTCGAGCTGGTCGAATCGGGGCGATGGCCCAGCGCCTCTACCTGGCAGCCGAATCAGACCTTTCCGCTGTGGTTGCGCACATTGAAGCGACACATCCCACCCTGCTCATCGTTGATTCCATCCAAACCATTGCCAGTGCCGATATTGATGGAGCCGCTGGCGGCGTCACTCAAGTTCGAGAAGTTGCCGGTGCACTAATTCGCATCGCTAAACAACGCACCATTGCCACAGTCTTGGTCGGCCACGTCACCAAGGACGGCTCAATTGCCGGTCCGCGGGTACTCGAGCACCTCGTTGATGTGGTGTTGCAATTTGAAGGAGATCGCGATTACAGCCTGCGGATGATCCGAGCGGCTAAAAACCGTTACGGACCCACCGATGAAGTCGGTTGCTTTGAATTGACCGACTCCGGCATAGTGCAACTGAGCGATCCCAGTGGTTTATTTGTCAATCGACGCGATGAGCCTGTGGCTGGCACCTGCGTGACAGTCACACTTGAGGGCAGGCGCCCACTTGTTGCTGAAGTGCAAGCACTCGTTGGGCCATCGAGTTTGAATTCACCACGTCGGGCCACCAGCGGTTTGGACTCAGCTCGCACCGCGATGATCTTGGCGGTGCTTGAGCGACGCGGTGGGATCGTGTTGGGCCCTCATGATGTCTTTGCTGCCACCGTTGGCGGAGTCAAACTCAGCGAGCCTGCGGTTGACCTAGCCCTTGCACTCGCAGTGGCCTCAGCTGCACTTGATCGCCCTCTACTTCCTGGCTTAGTAGCCATGGGCGAAGTTGGGCTATCTGGCGAGTTGCGCCCCATCTCAGGGGTAGAACGCCGGTTGGCCGAAACACATCGGTTGGGATTTACTCATGCCATCGTGCCCTCTGGGCAAGTGCCACAGGTTCCAGCTGGGTTGAAGGTCTTGCAGGCTAGCGATATTTCCACCGCAATTCGGGCAGCGAGCCCGAAGTAACTCTCTTTAAGCCTTACGAGGTACGACCACCGAAGCCGATGTCTTCCTCGACGCCATCGACCGCTCGCCAGCGAAGGTGAACCGGTTTGCCATCCAATACTGGGGTGCCGATCACCATCTCAAGCCAGATTTCATACAAAACATTGTCGGCCGGCGGGGGCGAAGCAAAGGGAGCCGCTGCCGTAGCCAAGGCCCGAACCTTCGGGTCGGTCACAATTGCGGTCGATCCCCAGGCAGCCAATTCGCCCGATTCGAATGGGTTGGCCGTCACCGCGGCATGCATAGCGATGCGAGGATCCCGCTGAAGGTCAAGGCCCTTGGGTGATTCTGGGTACATGAACAGGTACAAACCCGAGCCTGCAGGGAAAACCTTGACCGGGTGAACTCGCGGTCCGCCGTCTTTGCGCACCGTTGCGATGTAGGTGATCCGCCCCGTTGCGTCGTCGCTAAAACGATGTTCGGTGTAGGCGCTCAACGTCGGAGCTTGCTTGACGAAATCTACCCACGAAGTCATGGGAATTACCTTTCAGCCGAGTCGTACACCAGGTGCGATGAGGTCTATAGTCCAACACAAGCAAACGTAGAGTTCGACCAGGGGAAGGAAAACAGACGTGGCCGGTGAGGTTGACCTTGATCAAGTCCTCAGGGAAACACTTGCTGCCGTTGCCCCCGGCACTGAGCTGCGCGATGGGTTAGAGCGAATTCTGCGCGGCCGCACTGGAGCGCTGATTGTTTTTGGACACGACAAGACTGTTGAAGGCCTGCTCAGTGGTGGCTTCGCACTTGATGTTCCCTTTTCACCACAGGAACTTCGCGAACTAGCCAAGATGGATGGCGCCTTGGTCATCGATTCGGCCGCTACCAAAATCTTGTGGGCCAATACTCAGCTTGTTCCAGACCCAACCATCTCCACCGATGAAACCGGAACGCGACACCGCACTGCAGAACGAGTTGCCAAACAGACCAACCTTCCAGTGATCTCAGTTTCGCAATCCATGCAAATGATTGCCATCTACGTAGCTGGCCGACGCTATGTTCTTGAGGATTCTGACACCATCTTGTCGCGTGCAAATCAAGCACTTGCCACACTCGAGCGCTACAAGCAACGATTTGACGAAGTATCGGGAACCCTGACGGCGCTAGAAATTGAAGACTTGGTCAGCAGTCGCGATGTGGCAGCGGTGGCGCAGCGCATTGAAATGGTGCTTCGTATTGCTGCCGAAATTCGCGGGTACGTCATTGAACTCGGTCTCGATGGCCGGCTGCTGTCGCTGCAGTTGGACGAGTTAGCCGCCGGTGTTGAAGACGAGCGAGAATTGATCGTGCGCGACTACATTCCAGGCACCGGCAAACGAGGACGCAAACTTCAAACCTGTCTCGATGCCCTAGCCGCGCTGTCGGCAGAGGACCTCTTGGACTTCGGGCTGGTAGCAAAGGCATTAGGCCACCCGGCTATCGACTTGGAACTGCCTTTGAGCCCACGGGGCTTTCGACTTTTGGCCAAAATCCCACGGCTGCCAGGCCAGGTTGCCGAGCGCATCGTGGAACACTTTGGCTCCCTACAAAAGATGCTGTCGGCTGGAATTGACGACCTTCAAGCCGTGGAAGGTGTCGGTGACAACCGAGCCCGGATCGTCCGTGAAGGACTCTCGCGCCTTGCTGAATCCTCAATCCTGGAACGTTACGTCTAACTTAAGCTGCACTAGCCCAAAGTCAACGGTTCGGGCGTGCTGTAAACGTTTCCATTACGTCCAACGATTTGATACGTACCAGCCGGAGCAATCGGCTTCGTTGACGGACAGCCAGGCTTGGTAATCGATCCGCCCCATTCAACCGTGACGGCAAACGGTGAAGACTTTGAGATCGGTTTGATGTTGGGTGCGCCACCTGGGTTGCAATCATCGGATGACCAGATCCGCTTGCCTGAGGTGGAGGTAATCGTCAGTTCATCTTGCGTCCCACCGATGTCGCGCAAACATTTCACATCACTGTTCGTGGCAATGACATAGCGCATCAGAACAGGTCCACCCACTGAGTTCTGCAGATCATTAGCAGTGACATAGACCCGAACTTGTGAGTTCTTACATTTGATGGGGCCAGATGCCGTGGTAGGAGTCGGGCTCAAGGTTGGCGATGTAGTCCCAACAGCATCTTCTCTGGCCGCATCAGTACTGGCAACCGAGGGAGAAATATCTGCTGGGCTCGTTTGTGGAACCAGCGCCGACGATGAGGAAGCCGACTCATCGTCCCCGCCGCTGCACGCTTTGCCAAGAAGCAAGATGACCACAAAGAGCACGGCTAAGACAACTACCCGGCGTCGCCAATAAACCGACGCTGGAGCTGGGCCTTTGGGAGTTAGCAGGGAAGACACCCCAACAGGGTAGGCAATCGCGAAATCGAACCCGAACTCCGGTTGCGCTCTAGGCACGATCACCTACGGTGGAACACGTGATCGGGCAAGCTCAACGAGATGCTTTCCAGGCCCAGGTTGTGGGCTGGTTTGACCTCGCCGAACGCGATTTGCCTTGGCGCGGTGCGCAGCCGTGGGCCGTCATGGTCAGCGAATTCATGCTGCAGCAAACACCGGTTAGTCGAGTCTTAGAGCCCTTCGCCGAGTGGATGAGTAGATGGCCGACTCCAAGCGATCTCGCCCAAGAATCTCCAGGCGAAGCTGTGCGCATGTGGGGTCGATTGGGCTATCCACGTCGAGCCTTACGACTGCACGCCAGTGCCGCCGCCTGCGTTGAACATCATCAGGGGCACGTTCCTGATTCAATCGATGAGCTACGGGCTCTGCCAGGGGTTGGGGAGTACACCGCCGCCGCCATAAGCGCTTTTGCCTTTAACAGACGTTGCGCGGTTCTTGATACCAATGTTCGACGAGTGCACGCACGGGTTTTCGATGGACTTGCTTACCCAACTACGACCTCAATTACCCACGGGGAGCGAGAGCGTGCTGATCAATTGCTGCCAGCAGATCCACCGCAAGCGGCTCGATTGAGTGTGGCTGTGATGGAACTCGGTGCATTGGTGTGTACTGCTCGCAGTCCGCAATGTCAAACCTGCCCCCTACAAAATCTGTGTGCGTGGAACCTCCAAGGCCAACCAGCTTGGGATGGGCCACCGAGAAGGGGACAGACCTACGAAGGCACCGATCGTCAGTGTCGAGGACGACTGCTGAAGGCTTTACAAGATGCTTCTGAACCCGTTGATCGCTCAATCCTTGAAGCGGTGTGGGCAGATGCGATTCAACGCGAGCGCGCCCTTGATTCGTTAGTAGCTGATGGACTCATCGAACCCATCGAACAGGATCTCTTCGCGCTACCCCACTGATGACCGGGTTAGCCACAAGTCAACGAGCCGTGTACCCGCCATCAACTGTGTAATACGAACCGGTGATGTTCGCCGCATGTTCTGAGGCCAAAAATGTGACCAATTCAGCCACCTCGTCTGCACTGCCCATCTTGCCGCGGGGATGCATCGCAGCAAGTCCGGCTTTCATTTCAACCGATAGTTGTGCCAACAGTGGCGTATCAATGAAGCCCGGTCCTACTGCGTTGACTCGAATCCCATCGGCCGCGTGATCTAAAGCCGCAGTTTGCGTCAATCCCACCACACCATGCTTGGCAGCCACGTAGGCGCCGGCGTTAGCAAAACCCACCATTCCAAGAATCGATGACATATTGACGATAGATCCACCACCAGTTTTAGCCATCGCCGCAATTTCTGAACGCATACAGTAAAAAACGCCATCTAGATTCACTGACATCACTGAGCGCCAGCCAGCAATGCTGTACGAACCAAGGGGATTTTGTTCGCCACCAATTCCAGCGTTATTTACCGCAATATCCAAACGACCCCAGTGGGAAAGTGCCGCATCAACCATCGCCTGACAGTCAGTAGGGTCTGCCACATCGACAGCAAAGGCCATCGCACTCGACCCAATTGCACTTGCCACCCGCTCAGCAGCTCCCACATTGCTGTCGGCAATGAGAACTTTTGCACCGCGTTGAGCCAACATTTGAGCGCAGGCTTGACCGATACCTGATCCGGCTCCGGTGACGATAGCCACCTGCGAATCAAAATCATTTCCGCTCATCTGCGCCTCCTACGTGGCCAGTAGCGGAACTGCTACTCGGGTGCGGAACTACCTGCTGTCTCAATCACGTCTGGCACTTCGCTTTTTGTTGTTCCGGTGAAGGTGAAGTGAGCTTCATCGCCCTCACCAGAAACATCGACGAGAACAATTTGACCAGGACGAAGTTCACCAAAGAGGATCTTTTCGGAGAGCTCATCTTCAATGTCGCGCTGGATCGTGCGACGCAGCGGGCGAGCACCCAATACGGGGTCGTAGCCACGAGCAGCCAGTCGCGCCTTGGCATCAAAGGTGAGCTCAAGCGCCATGTCCTTGTCGTGCATCCGAGCATCAACCTTGGCAATCATCAGGTCAACGATCTGGACAATCTCAGCTTCGCTGAGTTGGTGGAAGACGACGGTGTCATCAATACGGTTCAAGAACTCAGGTCGGAAGTGCTGCTTAAGCTCATCATTGACCTTTGCCTTCAACCGCTCGTACGAAGACTGGGTGTCGCCAGCCGCCGAGAAGCCCAAACCAAAGCCCTTTGAAATATCGCGGGTACCTAAGTTGGTGGTCATGATGATGACCGTGTTCTTGAAGTCCACTACTCGACCTTGGCTATCGGTGAGTCGACCATCTTCGAGGATCTGCAACAGGGAGTTGAAGATGTCCGGATGGGCCTTCTCGACTTCGTCGAAGAGGACAACGGAGAACGGCTTGCGGCGAACCTTTTCCGTCAGCTGACCGCCTTCGTCGTAGCCAACATAACCAGGAGGCGAGCCGAACAAACGAGAAACGGTGTGCTTCTCGCTGTACTCAGACATATCAAGTTGAATTAATGAGTCTTCCTCGCCAAAGAGGAACTCAGCCAAGGTCTTGGCAAGTTCGGTCTTACCCACACCCGATGGGCCAGCGAAGATGAACGATCCACCTGGGCGCTTGGGGTCCTTCAGACCGGCACGAGTGCGACGGATTGCTTGCGAAAGGGCCTTGATAGCCGGCTCTTGACCGATGACTCGCTTGTGCAGCTCGTCTTCCATGTGCAACAAGCGCTGGGACTCTTCTTCGGTGAGCTTGAACACAGGAATACCGGTGGCAATGGCCAACACTTCGGCAATGAGTTCTTCATCCACGACAGCGGCAACGTCCATGTCGCCGGCCTTCCATTCGCGCTCACGATCGGTCTTTTCTACCAACAGGTTCTTTTCGGTATCGCGCAATGAAGCAGCCTTCTCAAAGTCCTGCGCATCAATTGCAGATTCCTTTTCCCGGCGCACATTGGCAATGCGTTCATCGAATTCGCGAAGGTCCGGTGGTGCAGTCATACGGCGAATGCGCATGCGTGAACCCGCTTCGTCAATAAGGTCAATGGCCTTGTCTGGCAAGAATCGATCAGAGATGTAGCGATCCGCCAATGTGGCAGCAGCGACCAAGGCTTCATCGGTGATCGAAACCCGGTGGTGCGCCTCATAGCGATCACGCAAACCCTTGAGAATTTCAATAGTGTGCGCCAGCGAAGGCTCTTGAACTTGGATCGGCTGGAAGCGACGCTCAAGAGCTGCGTCCTTTTCCAAGTGCTTACGATATTCGTCCAAGGTGGTAGCACCGATTGTCTGTAGTTCACCGCGAGCCAACATTGGCTTGAGGATCGATGCGGCATCGATGGCGCCCTCTGCTGCACCAGCGCCAACCAGTGTGTGCAATTCATCAATGAACAAAATGATGTCGCCGCGAGTGCGAATTTCCTTGAGCACTTTCTTCAAACGCTCTTCAAAGTCACCGCGGTAACGACTACCAGCAACCAGCGCACCTAAGTCCAAGGTGTACAGGTGCTTGTCCTTCAGGGTTTCCGGAACTTCACCCTTAACGATTGCCTGTGCAAGTCCTTCAACAACAGCGGTCTTTCCAACGCCGGGCTCACCAATGAGGACCGGGTTGTTCTTGGTGCGACGAGACAGCACCTGCATGACGCGCTCGATCTCTTTTTCACGACCGATGACCGGGTCAAGCTTGCCTTCACGCGCAGCTTGGGTCAGGTTGCGGCCGAATTGATCCAAAACTAATGAGGTTGACGGAGTGCCCTCGGCAGGCCCGCCCGAAGCTGCCGGCTCTTTGCCTTGGTAACCCGAGAGCAACTGAATGACTTGCTGACGAACACGGTTCAGATCAGCGCCTAACTTGACCAGGACCTGCGCAGCGACACCATCGCCTTCACGAATCAAACCCAACAAGATGTGCTCGGTACCGATGTAGTTATGGCCCAACTGCAAGGCTTCACGTAATGACAGTTCAAGGACCTTCTTAGCCCGCGGAGTGAAAGGAATGTGGCCACTGGGTGCTTGTTGTCCCTGACCAATAATTTCTTCGACCTGACTGCGAACTGCCTCTAGGGAAATACCCAAAGACTCAAGCGACTTAGCGGCAACGCCTTCGCCTTCATGGATCAAGCCAAGGAGAATGTGCTCGGTACCGATGTAGTTGTGATTGAGCATGCGGGCTTCTTCTTGGGCCAGCACCACAACGCGTCGAGCTCGGTCGGTAAATCTTTCGAACATGGCGTCCTCCTGAGATCGCAGGTTAAATCAGCCTACTCCTGCAACTGAAATCTTGTCCTGTTCCAGATCAGGGAACAAGGTGCCTAAGCCCTTTGTTTCCTCACTGCACTCAGGTTCCTGCGTTCTGCCCTGCGCGAACAACCCCTTTTAGGCTGCTGGTCTAATCACATTTGCGAAGATTAGCCAAGCCAGCAAGGTCTTTGCGCCAATGCTCAAACTGATGTAAACGTACTCACCGTAGATGTAATCCTTCCACTTACCGACCTGCTTGTACTGCAGACCCATGTTCAGTGCGAAGGAGAAAAAGAGGAGGAACTGGGTAATCAAGATGCCATAAACAAAGCCAGGTGGGGACGCGTGCGTGATGTAGAAAATGACGATGAGCCAGGGAGCCAGACCCACCACCGAGCTAAACCAGAAGGCACTCCAGTCAGTCTTGCCGGGAACTTCTTTGCGCTCCATCAACAAGCCGAACAAAATCATGGCTGAATTAGCCGCGATGATGGCGATGATTGCTCCAAGGTCGCGAACGCCCACAACCACCACGATCAGGACGACCATCAAGGATGAACTAAAGGTGTACTCAATCCACCGCGCATAGTTGGCGCGCGATTCCATCTGGCGCTCATACCAACCGCGAATAAGCGTGCCGACCAGCAGGTGGTCCAGAGCCGCACAGGCCAAGAAGATCGCCACGCAGATTCCCAGATTCAACGTAAAGATTTCGGTCGGAGCCTTGGGAAGTACTCCCGAGCCAGGCTGCCCCTGGAGGTAAGACAGAACCAAAGGAACATCAAAGGCCTTGTTCAACTTCACCATCGCGGCAACCTGGAGAACAAAGATCAGGCCAACGATGAGGTTGAACATGCGAAGGCGGCCATAGCGGGCAGCGTTAGGGGATGCGGTTTGCGTCGATTGGGTCATGCGCAGATTATGGCGAAAATTTGTCCCTTCCTAGGCCCCTTGGCATTCGCCACGCGGACTACCGACCTAAGTAGAGCCTGATCCCGCGCTCGATGGCAGCGGCATACTTCTGGCGACCAGAGCGCGACTTCATCATTGACGCATCACCTGCATTGCGCATGTTGCCAAGTTCAGTCATTACGGTGGGAATATCACTCATATTTAGGGTGCCCAGGTCTTTACGCACACTCATCCCGCCATTGATGTAGGTAGAGGGTTTGAGTCCACCACGGATTAATCCTGTTTTCATCGCGGTGGCTAACGCAGAACTGGACTTATAGATGTCATCTGTGTAACCACGAAAATATGCCGGGCGAATGACATGAAAGCCTCTACCTGAGGCTGGCGCACCATCACCATGAATGGAAACCTTCAACGCAGCATGCTGGGATTTGCCAAATCGTCCTCGGTAATCAACACATGGCCCCCACGCGGAGGAACTATTTGTTGTGCGCGTCATCACCACTCTCGCCCCCAGTCGTTCAAGGTCATTTTTGACTCGACGTGCCACATCAAAGGTGAACGTTGCCTCCGGATAACCACTATTGGTACTCGTGCCGGTGGTGTTGCACGCCTTGTAGGAACCAACCCAAACCAAGCGCGCAATCTGGCGGGTGTGGGTGGAGTTGCCAAACTGGTGGCCAGGATCGATGGCGATGGTCAATCCGGACAGTGGGAGCGATTGGCTACCTACGGTTGAACTGGTGGCACGAGCTTGTGATTGCACACTAGGCGCAGCCAGCGCAACCAGCGCTACTACTAGCGCAGCAGATCGAAGCAGTTTCACGCTCTCACAGTACGCGCAGCATGCGCGTGTTACCTAGGGTGTTGGGTTTAACCCGCTCTAGGTCTAGGAATTCGGCAACACCTTCGTCGTAAGACAGCAGCAGCTCTTGGTACACATCGGGATCGATGGGGGTTCCCTCAATCACCTCAAAGCCATTGCGTGCAAAGAAATCCACTTCAAAGGTCAAACAAAACAACCGAGCGATGCCAAGTTCGCGGGCTGCCTCCGCGAGTTTTTCCACGATGGCCCGACCGGTTCCAGTTCCACGCATGTTCTTTTCAACGGCTAAGGTTCGAATTTCAGCCAGGTCATCCCACAGCACGTGCAGTGCACCACAACCAATGATGGCGCCATCGAGTTCAGCAACCCAAAATTCCTGAACATCTTCATACAGGGTGACTTTGGCCTTTGCCAGCAAAATTCGATCCGAGCTATACCGCTCGACTAAGGAAGCCACCGCTGGCACGTCGGCAGTGCGCGCACGACGAATAAGAACTGAACTCATTCGGGCCGAACCAAGGGGAATAAAACTGTTTCACGAATACTGCGCCCAGTAAGCATCATCAAAAGTCGGTCGATACCCATGCCCTGTCCGCCAGCTGGGGGCATTGCATATTCCAGGGCGCGAAGGAAATCCTCATCCAGCGCCATGGCTTCAACATCTCCACCGGAAGCCAAGAGCGACTGCGCCGTTAAACGAGCGCGCTGCTCGACGGGGTCAATCAGTTCGCTGTATGCCGTACCGACTTCGGCTCCAAAGGCCACCAAGTCCCAGCGCTCAGCAAGTCTGGGGTCGTCCCGATGTTGCCTAGTTAACGGCGAGACCTCCGTGGGGAAGTCAATGTAGAACGTTGGTGAAGTGGTGCGATCTTCGAGTAGGTGTTCATACATTTCAAGAATGAGTTGTCCCCGTCCCCATGATGGGTCGTTGGGGATTCCAGCCTTTTCACAGAACTTCCGCAATTGCTCGGCTTGCGTATCGGCGGTTACTTCCTCACCAAGGGCTTGGCTAATACCGGCGTTGACTGGAATAACGGGCCAATCACCGCTGATGTCGTACTCGCTGACCTGACCTTCATCGTCGATGTGTCGCACCAGCAAATCCCCATGAACGGCAAGCGCTGCTTCATGAATAATTTGCTGGGTTAGTTCACGCATCGAGTTGTAGTCGCCATAGGCCTGATACATCTCCAACATGGTGAACTCTGGGTTGTGTGAAGAGTCAGCACCTTCGTTGCGGAAATTGCGATTGATTTCAAATACCTTTTCGATGCCACCGACAAGAAGGCGTTTGAGGTAAAGCTCGGGCGCGATCCGCAGGAACAACTCCATGTCATAGGCATTGATATGCGTGACGAATGGCCGAGCATTGGCGCCACCATGAATGGCCTGCAGCATGGGCGTTTCTACTTCGATAAATCCACGGCTCGTCAGCGAGTTACGCACCGATGCAACGGCGGCTGCCCGCATTTGAAGCATCTCCCGAGCCTGCGGACGCACGATCAGGTCAACGTAACGCTGGCGCACCCGAGCTTCCGGGTCAGTCAGGCCCTTGAACTTTTCGGGCAAGGGACGTAAACACTTGCTCGTGATCACCCAACTCGTGGCTTTAACTGAGAGTTCACCGCGGCGAGAACACACCACTTCACCGATGATGCCTACATGATCACCGATATCAACATCACTCTTCCACTGCCTTAAGCGCTCTTCACCCAGGGTGTCAACGGGCAACATCACTTGAAGATCTCCACTGCCGTCGCGCAGGGTGGCAAAGCACAACTTGCCACCATCTCGACGAAGAATCACGCGTCCGACAATTCCCACTTCAACACCGGTGGCCGCATCGGGCGCAAGGTCAGGGAAGTCTGTTCGCAACTGCGCCAACGTTGTGGTGCGCTCAAAGCCAACTGGATAAGGATCAACTCCTTCGGCCCGCAAGCGATCAAGTTTTTCGCGACGGATCCGCATCTGCTCAGGCAGTTCGTCCATGGCGTCAAAGGTTTGGCTCACGCGAGAAGGTTACCGGCGAACCCTTACAACTCAGCGTTGCGTTGGAACACTAAACGCAGACCAATAAGTGTGAGATCAGGCTCATGGTGGGTGATCGTGCGTGATTCCTCCACCACCAAGGGGGCCAGCCCACCAGTTGCCACGACGGCCTTGACTGCTCCGAGCTCTTCCTCAATGCGATCCACCAGGCCATCTACCTGACCGGCAAAGCCATACAGCGCCCCACTTTGTAGGGCCTCAACGGTGTTCTTGCCGATCACCGACCGCGGTCGCAGAAGTTCAACCTTGCGTAGCTGGGCGGCTCGGGCCGCTAGGGCATCGATAGAAATCTCAATACCTGGTGCTAACGCGCCGCCGAGGAATTCACCCTTTTCACTGACTACGTCCAAATTGGTGGAGGTTCCAAAATCAACCACGATGGCCGGGCCGCCGAAGAGGTGATGCGTGGCTAACGTGTTCACAATGCGGTCAGCCCCGACTTCTTTGGGGTTATCGGTCAAAACTGGAACACCAGTGCGCGTTCCAGGTTCGACAATGACGGTGCCAACATCATCAAAATAGCGATTGAGCATGGTGCGCATCTCGCGCAATGACGATGGCACCGTCGAACACAGTGCAATTCCTGAAATCTTCGGAGAGCCTTGAAGCAATCCGCGATACATCACGTTGAGTTCATCTGCCGTGTCGCGAGCATCGGTCTTAATTCGCCACGATTGGTACAACTGCTCGCCGTCAAAGAGCCCTAAGACGGTATTTGTATTTCCCACATCAATAGCAAGCAACATCTCACGCCTCCGTCAAGGGTTGCAGGTCGCCGCCGATATCGAGAACCGGCGCTGAATGAGTTAGAGCGCCTACAGCTAGGTAATCAACACCTGTTTGCGCATAAGCATGAGCCACATCCAGACTCAAACCGCCACTTGATTCCAATCGGGCTCGCCCAGCGGTGCGCTCAACAGCCATTCGCGTCTGATCGACGGTGAAGTTATCCAAAAGCACCAAGTCAGCGCCGGCGGCCAGGACTTCATCGAGTTGATCCATGGAGTCCACTTCTACCTCGACGTCAAGGGCGGGCCACTGTGCTCGAACCAGATCAAAGGCTTGCTGAACACCACCGGCGGCAACAACATGATTGTCCTTAACTAAGGCCGCGTCAGATAGCGACATCCGGTGGTTAGTGCCGCCGCCACATCGCACCGCAAATTTCTCAAGTGCGCGCAAACCCGGGGTGGTCTTACGAGTATCGCGAATGGCCGCACCCGTTCCGGCGATTGCGCTAACCCATTGTGAGGTCAGGGTGGCAATCCCCGATAGGTGGCACAACAGGTTAAGTGCAGTTCGCTCACCTGTGAGTAGATCAATCGTTGGGCCCGTTGCGCTAAGCACGACGGTGCCTGGCTTTAGCACCTGGCCGTCATGAACGGAACTTAAGACTTGGACACGTCCCTGGCCAACAATGTCAAATACTGCACTGGCAACAACAACACCGGCAGCAACACCGTGTGAGCGGGCCACCAAATCCAACGTTGAACTTTGAGCTGCAGGCACGGTTGCAACGGAAGTGACATCAACACCACCGTTGAGATCCTCAGCGATAGCACGCGAGATCAATGCGGCTACTTCTTGTGGATCGAGTCCCACCTTGTGAAGCTGTTCTTGACGCACATCGCTTAACGAACTCATGGGATCTTCCTCACTGTGGTGGAAATGGTTCCGTCAATGAGCCGGCCATGAATTCGGGCATGCCAGAGCTCATCGTTGAGCCCGGAGAAGTCCTCTCGCCAATGACTTCCGCGGGTTTCTTCGCGTTCACGTGCTGCATGAGCGATATAGGTGGCCACGGTGTGCACATTGGTCGCCTCCCATGCCTCAACACAGGGCTGACTTGAGTGCCAGGACCTCAGTTCAAGCAGGCGCGAAAGGGTTCGGCCTAAAGATCTACGCGATCTCAAGACACTTGCCCCATCGGTCATCGCGGAAGCAACGTGTTCACGAACTTCAGGGGTGAGCAAACCAGGAAGGCGTTCGTCCGGCTTAGGTTCGCCAGGGGTAGCTAAGTTTGCGTTCAAATCGGAGGCAATTCGATCAGCAAAGACCAAACCCTCAAGCAGTGAGTTTGATGCCAATCGGTTCGCACCATGAACGCCAGTACAAGCACACTCTCCACAGGCGTAAAGGCCAGGAACATCAGTGCGACCAAAAAGGTCCGTGATAATTCCACCGCTTGCATAGTGAGCTGCCGGTGCAACCGGAATCAATTCGGTCACCGGGTCCACGCCATGAGCGCGACACGATTCCAAGATCGTGGGGAATCTGCTGCTCCACACGCTTTCGCCTAGATGGCGACCATCCAGCCACACGTGCGGGGCTCCGGTCTCCAACATTTGTTTCATAATCGCTTTGGCCACTACATCACGCGGAGCCAGATCACTGAGTTCATGAATGCCCTGCATGAATCGTTGTCCGGAATCATCGACGAGAAAGGCGCCTTCACCTCGAACAGCTTCAGAGACGAGCGGCTGTTGGCCACGCGAACCCGGGCCAAGCCAGAGCACTGTGGGATGGAACTGGACAAACTCCATATCCGCAACGCTGGCCCCAGCGCGCAGGGCTAGGGCAACTCCATCACCGGTTGAAACCTCTGGATTTGTTGTCTGGGCGAAGGTTTGTCCCAATCCGCCCGTTGCCAGAACCACTGCACGAGAATGCACTGCACCAACACCATCGCGCGAACCTTCGCCAATGACGTGCAGCGTTAAACCGGCAACGCAGGATTGGTCATCAAAGAGCAGGTCCAGAGCAAGCGCATGCTCAATGACTTCAATCCCAGGATCGGCTTGCACAGCAGCGATGAGTGCGCGTTGAACCTCGGCACCGGTGGCATCACCGCCGGCATGAGCAATGCGATCCCGATGGTGCCCACCTTCTCTGGTCAAAGCTATGTCGCCTTGAGCATCTCGATCAAAATGCGCGCCAAGGGCAATCAAATTTTCCAAGGCACCAGGGCCTTCAGTGACTAAGACATGAACAGCTTCAAGATCACACAGACCAACGCCGGCAATCAAGGTGTCCGATTCGTGTTCAGCTGTGGTGTCCTCGGGACCTACTGCGACAGCGATCCCGCCTTGCGCCCACTGCGTTGCACCCGCGGCTAAAACAGTCTTCGTCACAACCAGCACCCGAAGGTCATTTCGCCGCGCTTGTAAAGCAAGACTCAATCCTGCGATGCCGCTACCAACAATGACCACATCGGTATCCGTGGTCCAACCAGGCACCGGAGCAAGAAGGCGGCTGGCAAGAGGCTGTCGGCGGAAGATACTCACGTCATCACCGTAACTGCAGGTGCGTGAAGGTCCAGCAAAGTGTTATCGATCAAACGCGTGCTTCCCACGCTGGCAGCAATCAGTAACAGAGCTTCACCGTGGTGATCGGCTCCCACCTCAACAAAGGTTTGTGGATCAACAACGGCAATATAGGACACCCCCACGGTCGGCTCAGTTTCAAACTCTGCATGAACGGCCGCCACTACGGCCCTGAGGCCACGATCAGCATTCGCCTTTGCCGCTTCCAAGGATTGCGGGATGACTCGAGCCGAAGAACGTTCGGAATCTGAGAGGTACCGGTTACGCGAAGACATGGCCAGCCCATCGCTTTCACGAACTGTCGCAAGAGACTCGATGGCAACAGTGAAGTCGAGGGATCGCACCATTGCTCGAACGATAGCGAGCTGTTGCGCATCTTTTTCACCAAAAATTGCCACATCAGGTTGGACCATGTTGAACAATTTGGCGACAACCGTTGCTACACCATCGAAGTGTCCTGGCCGATCCGCACCTTCAAAAGCATCTGCAAGAGAGCCCACTTTGACACTGACTTGTTTCTTGCCGCCGTACACAACTTCTTCGTTGGGCGCGAAAATAACTGCGACCCCGGCTTGTGCGCAGAGGGCAAGATCACTTTCCCAGGTGCGTGGGTATTTCGCGAAGTCTTCGCCTGCTCCAAACTGAGTGGGGTTAACAAAAATTGACACTACGCAGATGTCCGCAAGCTCAGCCGCGCGTGCCATTAATGCTTGGTGACCCGCATGTAGAGCGCCCATGGTCGGAACAAAAGCAACTTTTGCGCCGTTCTCTCGCAGCGGCTCAAGGTGCATTCGCAGTTCGCGCACTGTTCGGGCGATGAATGGATCAGTGATCATCCCTGATCCTTGGCCTTGGGATGTTCGCCATCAAGCAAATCCAACATGGGATCGACTTGGGCGGCGGTTAGCCGATGTGAAGCCAATGTTCTTATCGCTGTGGCCCGGGCGAGAACCTCGTAGGCATCAAAGGTCGCACGATCACTGGCAGATTCAATGCGCTCCTGCAAAGCCGTCAGGTGAGTTCCTAAGGTTTCGACATCGCCGCGAGAGACCGGGCCGGTCAACGCTGCATCACCAGATCGCAAAACATTGTCTAAAGACGCTGAAACCAGCGGCGCTAAGAACTGTCCCGGGGAATCGATACCGGCTTGGGTTAACAAATCTTCAGCTTGGGCGATGACCGTGACTAAGTGATTGGACGCATGAGATAAGGCCGCGTGATAGAGCGCACGCGAGTTCGGCTCAATGAATTGTGGTTCACCACCCATTTCCAAAACTAAGGCTTGGGCCACTGCATGGTGTTCATCGCTCGCACTGATTCCAAATGGGCAACCGTCAAGACGCTCGACTTCAAATGCGGCACCCGTGAACGTCATGACCGGATGCATGGCAACGCACAGGGCTCCGATGCGTTGGGCCGGTCCTAGAACATCAGTGCCATAGCGGCCGCTGAGGTGGACCACAATCTGTCCGGCGCGAATTGCATCGGAGGCAACCAAACCTGACACCAAATCTGCCAGCACATCATCAGGCACAGCAAGGAGCAATAAGTCTGCTTCAGCGCTTACGTCAATAGGATCGGCAAATCGCGCTTGAGGAATAAGCGCACTAGAGCGTTTTTGAGACTGCTGTGAGATGGCGTTAACGGCAACTACCTGATGTCCAGCTCGGGCAAGTGCGGCGGCAATCACGCAACCGGCTCGCCCAGCACCGATAAGACCTACGCGAAGCCGCGCTGGCCGTTCTTGGTTCATAGCCGTCTCCGTTCCAGTCCGCTGTGGGTACCAGACGATCACCACAAGAGTAGCGGTTGGATAGAGCCATGATGAAGTGGGCGCAGGCTTGGGGAACTGCCAACGCGCAGTTCTACACCCGAGAGCGTGCGGAAGATCACTTCACCACTGCCCCAAACGTAAGTACTGCTACGGCGCAGATTCTGGCGGGTTACGCCGAGCAATTGGCCATTGAATTGGAAACCATTCATCTCGTTGAACTCGGCGGGGGCAACGCAGTCTTGATGAATCAACTGTGCCAACTGCTGGACGCACGCCAGATCAGGTACCAGGCAACCATTGTTGAATTGCGCCCCAGACCTGCGAACCTGCCTGAAAACATCGAGTGGATTCAAGGCAGCGCACCTGATGCCTTGCCCGATGAGGTTGTCGGTTTGATTTTTGCCCACGAATTTTTAGATGACGTCGGGATGGGTATTGCCCAACGCATCAACCTCAAAAGCCTGCGGCACGTTCTGGTTGATCCACTAACCGGCAATGAATCCCTTGGTGTGGAAATCTCCAATGAAGAACAAGCATGGATTGATCAATGGTGGCCAACCAACCAAGAGCGAATTGAAATTGGCCTTTCTCGAGATGCTGCCTGGGCAGGCATTGTTTCCCACTTGAAGGCAGGAATGGCAATTGCCATTGATTACGCACAAGGCACAAGCCCGACCGCAAGCATGATGGGTTTTCGTCAGGGCGTGCAGTTACGACCGATGCCTGATGGCTCAATGAACCTGACCGCACATGTGGTGATTGAATCCTGTGCTGCTGCCGTCACAGCCAATCAAAGCTTGATCACTACTCAGCAAGAACTCATTGACCGCTTCTTTGATCACGAAGGCTCAAGGTCATCAGCAGCCGAACAGCTACAAGGCCTGGCGCGCAAGAGCCAGTGGGAGCAAGCACGCGATCCGTCGAGTTTTGGAGCCTTCGCGTGGCTGATTCAATGTGTGGGTTTAAGTGAAACGATGAGCCTGTGAGCATCATTGGTGTTGGGGATGTTGCTGGGGCTTTCGAACCGGTTGACCTTGTACTTGGGCTTGGCCCACATCATCCGTCTTCCCACGGCTTGATTCGGCTTCGGGTTGACCTTGAAGGTGATGCGATCTCGAGCGCTGAACCGCTCATTGGTCACGTGCACCGAGGAGCCGAAAAACTTTTTGAGGTTCGCGACTACCGCCAGATTATGGCGCTAGCCAACCGACACGATTGGCACGGTGCTTTCAACGGGGAACTGGGAGTAGCCCTTGCTGTTGAACGCATGCTTGGCATGAGTATTCCCGCGCGGGCCCAGTGGTTGCGAACTGCTTTGGCAGAGCTCAACCGGATCCTTTCCCACTTAGCCTTTTTGATTCCGGTTGCCTACCCCGATCCCAGAACTCCAAGCCAAGCAAACCTGGCCCGCGACGCCATCCAAGACGCAATGGAAGTAGCTACCGGCTCGCGAGTGCACTTTATGGCCAACCAAATCGGTGGTCTGCGAAACGATGTCCCCACTAACTGGACAACCGCTGTGCTCACCGCGCTCGATGGCGTCGAATCAACACTGCCGGAACTTCAAAGGGAACTTTTTAATCGCTACCCAAAGGTCTTAACCGGTCTTGGGGTCATCACTGAAGAGCAGGTCAACGAATTTGGAATCAGCGGAGTGGCGGCCCACGCAGCTGGGGTGGACGTTGACGTCAGGCGAGATGCCCCCTACGCCGCCTACGGCGAACTAGCCAGCGTGCTTACACCAGTTACTGGTCGCGACTCAGATGCGCGAGCGCGCTTTCAAGCTTTGTTTGATCATGTAGAACTCAGCATTGCACTCGTTCGGGCTTGTATGCCTGAACTGCATGCCACCCAAGGTTCACCGGTCAATGTGAAACTTCCAAAAGTAGTGCGAGCACCTGAGGGAATGACCTACGTCAGCACCGAAGGTCCGCTCGGCACAAGTGGGTACTTACTGATCTCTAAGGGAAAAGCCTCACCGTGGAGATTAAAGATGCGCACCGCATCCTTTAATAATGTTCAGGTTCTTTCACAGATCGTTCCCGGCACAACAGTTGATAATCTCGTGCCGTTGTTGCAATCAATGGTCTATGTCATTGGCGACATTGACAAGTAGCGCAAAGCCTTACTTGCTGTGAGCTCGAATGTAGGTAGCAAAGCGCGCCACGAAGAGCGGCTCGAGATCGCCGACCGATTCGGCACTGAAAGCTTCGCGTGCGGCTTCAAGTGATTCGACTATGGAGCCAGAGATTTCGCCTAAGGAGCCACCTTCGGTTGCCATCGCCGCCGCAGCTGGAGTGTGGTTCATCAACTCGAGAAAAAAAGCCAAGTCGTGTCGCTCGCGGGCAAGATCAAAAGCGCGATCGCGCAGTTGCATATAGGGCAGGTCTTCAAGAATTTCGCTCACCTGCACACCTTATGCGCTCGGATCATTGTTGTCATCGCTGCGTTGCTTAATCACGCAGGCCCGCTCAAGAATCAAGCCCACGGCCAGCAAACCCGCACTGAGCACGATACAAACTCCGGCGTGCAGCACGCGCGTCTTGGCAAATGGGGTGTTGAGGGCATCAACTAGCCAACCGGCCGCCAGCCAACCGAAAAAGATTCCGCCAAGAACTGCTGCCGCCCGCGAACTTGCCAGGGCCAATGCGACGACCTTGCCGGCGGTTAGTGCATCGAGCGGCTCTCGGCCTGGAACCCTCAACAACCGTGGGCGCACCACGATCGTGAGAATTCCCAGCACAACGGTCAGCGCCAACATGGTGTACACCGCAGCGATCGGCACGTTGGGAACTGTTGAGGTGATCGCACCAATGACCCGTGCTAGGGCGAAACTAATCGCACTAGCGAGAAGGAATGGTCCAAAGAGTTCGCGCCAGGTCGTTAATTTCATAACCCTTGCTCCACCTTGTGTATGCCTTGCTCCGTCACACCCCTCATCAAATCAGCGATCGGCCCCTTTGTTGCCAAACTCGCGGAAGCATCAACTTCAAGCCAAGGAACCAGCACAAACGCACGCTCATGTGCCCGCGGGTGCGGCAAGGTCAACTCAGGTTCGCTCGAAATCAGATCGTCATAGGCAATGACGTCCACATCCATCGTTCGTGGCCCCCAGTGTTGTTCGCGAACCCGGTTGAATCGCGTTTCAATGTCCCGAGCCAACTGAAGTACCTGCTCTGGGGAGAGCTCGGTGGAAATTTTGATAATCGCGTTGTAGAAATCAGGCTGGTCGGGGCCGCCCACGGGTGAAGTGCGATAAAAAGATGAACAAGCAACCACGTCCACGCGTTCATGCGCCTGGATCATGTCAATGGCAAGATTCAATGAGCTCTCGGCATCTCCCAGATTTGCCCCAAGTCCTAAGACCACCTGATGGACCATTAGCGCGAGCGATCAATCTCAATGCGAACATCATCAAACTCGTGGGGAATAGGTGCACTCGGTTTGTGTAAGACCACCTTGACCGATAAGACCCGGGAATCAATGAGCACAACATCAGCGATGCGCTGTGCCAAGGTTTCAATCAGGTCAACAGGTTCGCCTTCAACCACTGTGACCACGGCGTGGGCCAGCGCTGCGTAGTCAATCGTGTCTGCCAGGTTGTCAGTGGAAGCTGCTCGTTGAATATCGGTGTGCAAAAGCAGGTCAACGATGAACTCTTGGCCTGTTTGCTTCTCGCTAGCAAGGACACCGTGATATCCAAAGGCTCTTAGCCCCGTCAAAGCAATGACATCACTCATGGCAACTCCTTAACTCTTACCCTAGCGAACGGACAAGTTCAGCGTTCGCGGCTACTTCGTGCACCCGAACCGCCCAGATGCCAGCATCAACTGCACGGGCCGTTATCTCTACCGTGAGTTCATCTCGGGCCTGCATCGAATCTATTGGACGGGAACTGCCATCGGGATGCGTACCTAAAAACCGTTTACGCGAAGCACCCAAGAGAACTGGGAAACCCAACGAGTTAATTGCCTTCAGCGCATCGGGTTCAAGCAGCGACCAATTGTGATGAGCTTTTTTAGCAAAACCCAAACCAGGGTCAATCACTATTGCATCGGCCGCAATGCCACTTGCTCGTGCCGCTTCTATTCTGGATTGTAGTTCGGCAACCACTTCGCTGAGTACATCGTCGTAGTTCGCAAGTTGATCATCGCTGGCTCCAAGGCTGCGGTTGTGCATCAGGATGTATGGCGCTGTCTTCGTCGCCAAGGTGGCGTACATGCCAGCATCACCAAGGCCACCACTTACGTCATTGATCACAGCAGCGCCGGCATCAAGGCATTTATGCGCGACTACGGCGTGCCGAGTATCAACGCTGACTGGGACCCCTTGGCCAACAAGAGCGGTGACGACCGGAAGAACCCGATGAAGTTCTTCATCACTATCGACTTCAGCTGCCCCTGGCCGGGTGGATTCGCCACCAACGTCAACTAAGTCTGCGCCTTGTTCAACCAGCATGAGTGCATGAGCAATCGCCTGCTCAGGGGAGAAAAACTTGCCGCCATCGCTGAAAGAATCCGGAGTGACATTGACTATGCCCATCACTAACGTTCGGTCAAGTAGGGCAAGAGGTGCGGGCAGACCGGCCGGGTGGCGCATGGCTACTTTGCCTAACTAGATCGTGCCGCGGATGAGCGCCATCGCTTCAGCACGAATGCTGCCGTCAGTGAAAGCCCCCCGGACAGCGCTGGTGAGCGTTGTTGCTCCAGGTTTGCGAACGCCACGCATCGACATACACAGATGCTCACACTCAACAACAACGATGACACCGCGTGGTTCAAGCACACGCATCAGCGAATCAGCAATCTGAGAAGTCAAGCGCTCCTGCACTTGGGGGCGCTTAGCGAAGACATCCACAAGGCGAGCCAACTTTGAAAGTCCGGTGATGCGGCCGTCCTCGCCCGGTAGGTACCCGACGTGTGCCACTCCGTGAAAGGGAACTAGATGATGTTCACAGGTTGAGTACAACTCAATGTCCTTGACCAGGACCAATTCATCATGTCCAAGATCAAAGGTTGTTGCGAGAACATCTTCTGGGCGTTGGTGCAATCCAATGAACATTTCCGCGAAGGCACGGGCTACTCGAGCAGGTGTATCAATGAGCCCATCGCGATTTGGGTCTTCGCCTACCGCAACGAGGAGCTCACGTACTGCACTTTCAGCACGATCAAAGTCAAACTCTGGCACTTCACGAAACGACTCAGCAATGTCATGTACGGGGCTGATTGACCAGGCACGTTCGTGTTGCTCTGCGAGATCTTCGGACATCAGGCTGGCTCAACTTCAGATTCGCTCGGGACATGAGAAGCATGTGAACCATTTGTAGAAGCTGAACCATTCGACGCACTTGTCGCAGCAGGTTTGGCTGGGACAGGAATGGGGCCGGCGGCTGGCAATCGTTGCGCGGACCCGGTCCACTTAGGACGCTCAGCCCGCTTGCGCACGTGCGTAAAGATTTCGGCGACCTGTTCCTTGTCCAAAGTCTCCTTTTCCAACAACTGCAAAACCAACTGATCAAGAACATCGCGGTTTTCTACCAAGATCTCATATGCCTCAGTGTGCGCCTGGCTAATAAAGCCATTCACTTCTTCATCAATGACTGCAGCGACAGCTTCCGAGTAGTCACGCTGATGGCCCATATCGCGGCCAAGGAAAACTTCGCCAGATTCTTGACCGAACTTAATGGCGCCCAGTCGCTCAGTCATGCCGTATTGGGTCACCATCGCACGAGCAACTGTGGTGGCCTTCTCAATGTCATTAGCCGCACCGGTGGTGGGGTCGTGGAAGACCAACTCTTCGGCAGCTCGCCCGCCAAGCATGTAGGCCAACTGATCCAACATCTCGTTTCGAGTAGTGGAGTACTTTTCCTGATCCGGCAAAACCATGGTGTAACCCAGGGCCCGCCCGCGCGGAAGGATTGTCACCTTGTGCACGGGATCGGTATTTTGCAAAGCTGCGGCAACCAAAGCATGACCGCCTTCGTGATAAGCCGTGATCGACTTTTCATGATCGCTCATCACCCGAGAATGCTTTTGCGGTCCAGCAATGACTCGGTCAATCGCTTCATCCATGGCGAAGCGATCAATGCGAGTGTGGTGATGGCGGGCTGTTAACAAAGCAGCTTCATTGAGCACATTGGCAAGGTCGGCACCGGTGAATCCTGGCGTTCGACGAGCTACTGAAATCAGATCAATGTCTTCGTCGATGGGCTTGCCCTTGGCGTGAACCTTGAGGATGTTTTCACGACCCTGAAGATCGGGACGGTCAACGGCGATTTGTCGGTCGAAGCGACCCGGCCGCAAGAGTGCAGGATCCAAAATGTCAGGTCGGTTGGTGGCCGCGATCAAGATCACGGTTCCCTTATCGTCGAATCCGTCCATCTCTACCAGCATTTGGTTCAGGGTTTGCTCACGCTCATCGTGGCCACCGCCAAGTCCAGCACCACGGTGCCGACCAACGGCATCTATTTCATCAATAAAGATAATGGCTGGCGCGTTCTCTTTGGCTTGTTCAAAAAGGTCGCGCACCCGCGAAGCACCCACACCAACGAACATCTCAACGAAGTCTGATCCAGAAATTGTGTAAAACGGAACGCCAGCCTCGCCAGCTACAGCTCGAGCTAACAGCGTCTTACCTGTTCCGGGCGGGCCATAGAGCAAAACACCCTTCGGGATCTTTGCGCCCACGGCTTGGTAGCGCTGCGGATCAGTAAGGAAGTCTCTTATTTCCTCAAGCTCTTCTATGGCTTCGTCAACACCGGCAACGTCTGCAAAAGTGGTCTGGGGCGTGTCCTTAGTCAACATCTTGGCCTTCGACTTACCAAAGTTCATGACCTTGGAGCCGCCACCTTGAACTTGGTTCATAAAGAAGAAGAGCAAGAACACAATGATTGCGATGGGTAACAAGGAAGCTAGCAAGGAAACCAGAAGGTTGTCCTTGGGAACCTTGACGTTGTAACCCCCCGAAAGCGATCCGGAGTCAGCTTGCTTTTGCAATAGCTGTTGAAGCTGTACGCCTTGATCTGTGACGTACTCGGACTGCTGCTTGCCACCAGCCTTGAGGACAATTTCAATGCGTTGTTCGCGATCAACCAGAGTTGCCGACTTAACCTCACCCTTTTGAATCGATGCAACGATTTGTGAGGTGTCAACCTTCTTGGGGGCCGATGCTGACGAGACGAACTGGCCAGCCAACAGGGCAACAATGATCGCCAGACCAATCCAAACGATTGGTCCGCGGAAAATTCGCTTGATATCCATAGGTCTAAGGCCGAGGCCCCATCCCCCCTTGCTTGTGAGGAAGCAGATCTAGTCCCCTCAGGCTACCGCTACCTAGGGAGTTGTGCGCAGGACGCCAACGTAGGGCAGGGATCGGAAGCGCTCCGCGTAGTCCAGCCCATAGCCAACGACGAATTCGTCGGGAATGTCAAAGCCCACGTACTTGACCGGGACCTGAACGCGGGCTGCCTCAGGTTTGCGCAACATCGTGCACACTTCCACTGATGCAGCACCGCGAGAATTCAAATTTCTAAGCAACCACGAAAGGGTAAGGCCCGAATCAATAATGTCTTCCACTACAAGCACATGGCGCCCATTGATATCTATGTCGAGGTCTTTCAAAATTCGAACAACTCCCGAAGACTTTGTTCCAACGCCATAGGAGGAGACAGCCATCCAGTCAACCGAAGGATCTGAATTCATCGCCCGAGAGAGGTCGGCCATCACCATGACTGCACCCTTGAGCACGCCGACAAGCAGTACATCACGACCTTGATAGTCCGCGTCAATCTGCGAAGCAAGCTCAGCTATGCGGGTCGAGATCTGTTCGGGAGTGACCAGAACCTGTTCAATCTCAACAGGAAGTTCACCTGGTCTCACTTTTTCTCCCAACTGACAACGCGAACTCCCACTCTATTGCGGAGCAGGAGCTAAATAGAGCCGATCGCCTGCGCGCCAACCCACCATGTTTCCAGGCAAACTTGTTGGCCCTTGGCCATGCCAATGCATAACAAATTGGTCCAGTGCCTCAATGTGTTTAGCGCTTACCGAACCACCTGGACAACCCGCACTCAACGCCGCACGACGAATGACTCGATGGCGAACTGCAGGCTCTAGCCCGCCAAGAATGGAAACCACCAGCCCACCTTCGGGATGCAGAGCTGACTGAATCGCCCAGGTAGCCCACGCGTCCAACGCGTCGGCATCTTCGCGGAGCTGAACTGCGCTGCGAGCTAGTGCGGCGGCAATCCCCGGGCCTAAAACGTCTTCCATCATGGGCAATACCTCAGAGCGAACGCGAGCCCTAAGGAAATTCGGATCCGTGTTGTGCGGGTCTTCCCACGGTTGCAATCCAGCAGCCATACATGCTTCTCGAACACTGCTGCGAGTTAACTCAAGCAAGGGCCGAAGGTAGATACCTTGGCGCGGAGCCATCCCGGAAAGTGATCGGGCACCGGAACCGCGAGCAAGACCTAAGAGCACCGTCTCGGCTTGGTCGTCACGGGTATGGCCTAAGGCAATCGCCGTTGCCCCAAGTCGTTGTGCAGCCTGACTCAATCCCTCATACCGAGCAGCGCGGGCTGCAGCCTCGGGGCCACCTTCGGTGCCCACCTCTACTCGGACAACTTCAACCGGTCCAAGTCCCATGGCCCGCATTGCAACCGCGACTTCTTCAGCGCGCTGGTCAGAACCAGGTTGCAGACCATGATCAACCGTGACGCCACCTGCCCGCAGCCCAGCTCGTGGTGCAACAAATGCAAGCGCAGACGCCAGTGCCAATGAGTCTGCGCCACCAGAACAAGCCACCAGAACAAGTTCACCAGCGCCCAATGGTTCGAGTGCATCTCGAACTGCATTACGCACCTGCGCGGTGGCTGCCGGTGGGCCGCTCATCGAAGTACTCCATGAACGCGTTGAACCCACAAATGTGGTTGTTCAATTTCGCTGCGCAACGGCAAGGTCTCAGGGCTAGTCCAGACTTGATTGAATCCGCTCAAGCCCACCTGGTCGATGACAGCTCTGACGAATATGGCGCCATCTCGGTACTGCGCCAACTTTTGGTCCAGACCAAAAATGCGCCGCAAGATTTGATCTAGGGCACCAACACCACTGCGGCGCTTTTCAAAGGTGGCCCGAACGCCTGCAATATCTGAAATGACATCATCGCCCACCTCATCCATCGCCCAATCGGCATGACCTTCCAGCAACGTCATCAGCGCCACCAATCGGTCCAGGATTTCGCGCTGCGCGGGAGTTTGGACCGAGTCAAGTAATGAACGTCCAGATTCCCCACGCACCGATGCGCCTGCTGATGAGATCACTGAGCCAAAGCGCTCTTTGAGATTGCTGGTATCAAGGTCGGCAGCATCAAAGAATTCTTTTAAGTCGCTTTGAATGAGATCTTTAATCCACGGAACAGTTGCTAATTGAACGCGATGGGTTTGCTCATGGAGGCAAACCCACAACCGAAACGATTTCGGGTCGATCCCAAGATTGCGTTCGGCTGTAACTACGTTCGGCGCGATCAATAAAAGGCGCGGGGCCGTATCGGCTGGCGTAAAGAGTTCGTGCTGACCCAAGACCTTGGTGCCCACATATGCCAACAAGGCTCCAACTTGGAACGCTGTCGCGCGCGATCCCACAGCACCGATAATGGTTGAAGTGGAAGTTTCTTCACTTCGCTGATCGCGGATTGAATCCATCAACGGTGTCAACGCTGAACGAAATCCTTCAACATTGGCTGCCGCCCATTTGCGGCGATCAACTACCGATACTTTTGCCAGCGGCCCGATGGGCTCCATCTGGGTGATGTCACCAATGTGCTTTTCAGCTTCCTTAGCTGCGGCATACAACGAAGCAACCAGCTCAAAGGCCTCATCACTAAGGATGGGCGGTCCATTGGGCAACAACTGCTGGGCAGTGCTGGTTGCTAAGTCCCAATCAACCATTGATTCCTTCACTGGCTCAACCTAACGCTACTGACAACCGCAGGATGCAAGGGTTGCTACGAATCGGTCAATGGCCTCTCGTGCCTGCAATGTGCCACCGGTGGAGAGTTGATCAGCCAAAATCACGAAGACCAGCAGGTGTCCCTGCTTGTCAACAACGGTTCCAGCCAAGGAGGAAACCCCGGTAAGCGTGCCGGTCTTTCCGCGCGCAACCCCACTAGCAACCTTGGTGCCTGAGGTATCGAATCGATCCGCCAGCGTCCCGGTTAAGCCCGCAATCGGCAGTCCCGAGAGCAAACTGCGCAACCCACGATCTCGGGACCTACTGGCGGTGTAGATCACTTGAGCAATAGTCAACGGAGTAGCTAGATCATCGCGAGATAAGCCACTGCCATCAAAGAAGGCAGCTCCTTCCTGGGACACGTTGAAGTTGTCCAAAACCCTGCGAGTGGCCTTAACGCCTCCTTCAAACGATCCGCCATTGCCGGTTCGCAAGCCGGCTAGATGCGCCAAGGCTTCAGCGATGTCATCGTTAGAAGTGGTCAACATGGTCTCGACCATGTTGGTAATTGCAGGTGAGCGCACCCCTGCTAACTGTTGAGCGCCTTCGGCAGCAACACCGCGTTTGATCGGTCCGACAACAGTGATCCCCTGCAAAGCCAAAGCTTGCGCAAATTGTTTGCCGGCCTGTGCCGATGGATCGCTGGTCCTGCCATTGGTTGCTGGGTTGGGTCTTCCACCATCGGTTTGTAAAGCAGTCACTGGAGCGATCACGCCTGATGCGACGTATGCGGCCGGCCACGATGGTTGTGTCGTGGGCCCAGTGAAAGCCGAATCATCAAAGGTCAACGCCACGCGGGTCTTATTGCGCTGTTTGAGTTGGGCGGCTGTCAGCGCTGCAAGTTCGTTCAGGGAATTACCTGTTGAATTCTTGACCCGCTTACGCGTCAAGGTGGGATCTCCGCCACCAACCAGCGTGATCGACGATCCGTTATCTACGACCTTGGTTTCAATGGTTGTATCCGACCCAAGAGTGGCCAAAGCGGTCAGGGCAGTAACGAGCTTCTGTGTGGAGGCAGGATCTTGGGCTCGATCGGGACGGCGGGCATACAACTGCGCTCCTTCGGCGCCGTCGAGTACCACCACAGCAACATCTTTGCCAAGAGCCGGAGCGCTAACGACCGGCCCAAGCGCCTTGATCAATCCATTTTTCGTTGGGGTTGGGGAATTCAGAGCGTTGGTTGGATCCAAGACATTAACTACTTGCCCACCTTGAGGTAACGCGTACGTTGCTTGCGGAGCCGGAGCAGCTTGGGAAGGCAGCGCACGATGAACTGGGCCATTAATAATTCCCGCAAAGTCGAGCGATACAACAATGACCGTTAATGCAACAAGTCCACCAAGAATCAGGGCTCGTGAGTTAGGCACTGCGGCTCCTGCACTGAGGGATACGAACCAACTACGGACGAACAGCTCCATACAGCGATCCGCGAGCGATCGTAGAAATGCGCACGTTGGCTCCGGTGTATGGGGCTTCAATCATCTGCCCGCCACCAATGTAGAGACCAACATGGTGAATTGATCGATATTCGGTTAAGTCAGTTGCAAAAAAGACCAGATCACCTGGGCGAAGTTGGCCAAGGGGAATCTTCTTGCCTTGTGCATACTGAGCAACAGACCAGTGCGGAAGACCCACTCCACCAGCTCGCCAGGACATCATGGTCAAACCGGAACAATCGAAAGTGTCCGGACCAGCTGCCGCCCACACATAGGGCTTGCCGATCTGGGCCCGTGCGTAAGCGATGGCTTTCCTGGCACCAACGGCATTTCCTTGCTGTGATCCAGCCGGAACATTGGCCGGCATTCCCAACAAAATTCCGCGAGGGATTCCTAAGTCGCCGCCATCGCCGGCCCCTGATTGTCCGGCAGCCGCAGCAGCCGCGGCGGCGGCAAGTCCAGCCGCTCGCTGGGCCGCAAGGCGATCACTCTTAGATGTCAGGGCTGCCACTTGCACAGTTAATTGGCGCTGTTGGGTAGCCAAAGCGGTGGCTTGACTTTGTTGTTCATCAAGAAGCGTTTGAGCTTTGTCTCGGGACGCCTGGACTTGAGCGGTGGCAGTTTGTTGCTCGGTCAAGGCTTGGGTGGCTTGAGTTTGAAGCACCTGCGCAGTTGCTCGAGCAGCACTTACTCGGCGAAGAGCACTTGCCTGACGCGCGCTCAACAAATTCATGGTTGATGCTTGATCAAATAAGTCCTGCGGACCATTGGCACCAAGCATCGTGCTCAATCGAACAATGTCGCCGCCACTTCGATAAGCAGCTGAGGCAAACTGGCTCAATGCGGTTTGAGTTTGAACTAGTTCTAGTTGAGCGGCAGTTGCTGAAGCATTTGCTGCATCAGCTTTTTGTTTAGCTTGTTGTTCTTGAAACAACGCTGCGTTGTACAACTCTGAAGCTTGGGCAAGGTTGGCGCCGAGGGTTACTAGCTTTGCTGAGGATGCAGCTACTTGACCTTGCAGTGCCGCAACTTGCGCCCGGCCCGCTCGAGCTCGTGCCTGTGCATCCTGAACGGCTTTCTTGCTCGGAATCGTTTTGTCAGTTGAGAAACCAGATGCACCCAATGCGGTGCCACTTAAGGTGGTGGGGATCATCAGCACAGCAGCAACCGCTATTGCGGCAAGCGCTTTGCTGCGGCTTCGCACAGATCCTCCAAGCCGACAAGGGAAGTGCGCCTAAACGCTACGGCTGTGCCTAGATTACCGCTGAAGGCGCAAAATGCCACCCCTGAACCACAGGTGCACCACCTGTAACTGCCCCGATTTTGGGCGAGTTAGGCGATCGGACCCTTGGCGGCGCTAGTCGCAGTGCTCGTCCCGGCCATATTCGTGGCAACCACGGTGACCTTGAGGTACTGACCACGATCAGCGGTGACCAACTTGTAGGTGGACTTGGTGGCAAGGGAAATTGGCGTGTACGTCCCGCCACTTGTTGCCGACCTGGACCACACATAGGTGTAACTGATCGTGCTGGATCCAGTTGTACAAGAGGTAGATGCAGTCAAGGTGGAGTTCACGGAGGCTGTTCCCGAAATCGTGGCGCAGGCAACTGGAGCAATACCGGTAACAACCGAAGTGGCTGCACTTGTGGCCGATGATGATCCACCCGTGTTTGTCAACGTGGCCTTAACCTTCAGGTAGCGACCAATATCAGATGAGGTCAAGACGTAAGTTGACTTTGTAGCACCACTGATGTTGCTGTAGCTGCCACCAACTGTTGTGGCACGGCTCCACTGATAGGTGGTACTCGAAGCAGCTCCACCGGTTGAACCAGAGGTGTCGGCCGTCAAGGTTGACTTATCGACCGTGGTCCCAGTAATACTGACCGCCGCCACCGGAGCTGGCACCGGTGCAGGCGCGCCAACTGAAGTGTTTGTTGTCGCTGTGAGCGCACTGTTGTAGGTGGCTGTGGTGTTGGCGTTAAATTTCGGACCGTACATGCCGTTGGCTGAGGAGGTGTACTTGTACGAATTCAGCGACGAGATGCTGCCCCGGTCCGTGGCGAAGTTACTCATCCATGGCCCGCCCGATGCACCACCGGTAAGCGTGCAGGTACTTAGGCCCCATGTGGAGCTGTTGTTCAGGGTGTCTGCAGCGATGCCACCAGAGCAATAGATCAAATCTGATCCCGAATACGGTGAAGCTTGCGGGTAACCGAAGGCAAACGCCTGATTGCCGTTAGCGGTGAATCCACCGACATCAAGTGGGAATGAACCCACAGTTGCATCTAATTGAGTGGAGTTCTTGCCGCCAGTTCCCATGATGGCAAAACCCCAGTCATAGTTGGTGGCCTGAGTGGTGAAGCCTGTCTGACTGGTAAAGCCGTAGTTGGCAACTAACGCTGATGCCGTCCAGCAGCCATAGGTTGTCGAAGCGCACGTTTGGGTGGGATTGGACTTGTAGTCCGGGTAGAACAAGAAGTTCGTCACGAACGCCCGCGAAGCATTGTCATAGACACAGTGACCAGCCGTGAGCACGATGGAGCGCGTGGCGTCCGAGTCGGTCAGAACCGACCCAGAGCAGACATACAACGATGCACCAATATTGAAAAAGACTTTGCCGGTAGCAGACAGAGCCAAACCACCGTCGCTCCAGGTTTGTCCTGTTGAGGCGCCGCTGTAGGTGGCAGGGGTAATAGAAGCAGTTCCTACCTTGGCACTGGGTTGCGCAGTTTCAATCCGCTTGGCCACCTTGCTGCCAGGGGAGAAGGTGTAGTCCAAGGACTTAGCGGCGTGCAGTCGCGAAGCGCTCCAATAGGAGACGATCCGATCGTGTTCGCTTTGACCCTTGGCACTTGCCGAGGAAATCGGTGCGAGAGCCACCAAAATCGTGGCTGAGGCAATAAGGGCTACCTGAAATTTGCTGAACCGGTTTGATCTGCGCATTTTCATAAGGTATGCCAATTTCTCTAGGAATGCCACAGGCAGGGTCCCCATTTGGGCTAACCGGGCCTAGGCCAGACTTAGCAAATCCCATCACAAAGGAGACATTAGGCGTTTATGGAATTTGACGTATTTATTGAAATCCCTAAGGGGACGCGCAACAAGTACGAACTGGACCACGAAACTGGGCGCATTCGCCTTGACCGGACCTTGTTCACCGCCACGATGTACCCCGAAGACTACGGATTCATCGAGAACACCCTCGGTGAAGACGGGGATCCACTTGATGCGCTGGTACTCCTTGACGAACCAACCTTTCCCGGGTGTCTGATTTTGTGTCGTGCAGTGGGAATGTTTCGCATGAGCGATGAAAAGGGCGGCGACGACAAGGTTCTATGCGTTCCCGCTCATGACCCCCGAAAAAACCGATTCCAAGAGCTCGATGATGTAGAACATTTTGAATTGCTGGAAATTCAACACTTCTTTGAGACCTACAAAGATCTTGAGCCTGGTAAATCTGTTGAAGGCGCGACATGGGTTGGACGGGCCGAAGCCGAAGCCGAAATCAACCGCTCATACGAGCGCTTCAAGAACGCCTCGCACTAGTTAACGACCAACGGTTAAGGCCCCCCTCACATATGCGGGGCCTTAACCATTTGGGGCCGCCTCCGAGAATCGAACTCGGGACCTACGCATTACGAGTGCGTCGCTCTAGCCGACTGAGCTAAGGCGGCAACCATCAGTTGCCTGATGAACGACCGAGCATACCCGCGCACATCACGCGCAGAACAGGCCGTCCTGAGGAGCAGTTCCCTTTGTCAGATACAGGTCCACTGCCTGATCAACGCAACTACTGCCCTGCCGATAACCGGTGTGCCCATCGCCATCGCGGGCCACGAAGACTCCATTTTGAAGTTGGGCCGCAAGTGATTGGGCCCACTCAAAGGGTGTGGCGGGGTCACGCGTGGTGCCGACCACCACAATCGGACCGGAACCAGTTGCAGTAATTTTCCCTGCTTGCAAGGTGGCCTTCACCGGCCACGATTGACAAGGCGTATCACCCCACGCGATAAAGGACCCAAAGGTTGACGAATTATTTTCCGTCAATTTCGTAGCAAGTGCTTGGGTTGCATCAATGCCCTTGGTGTCCGCGCGGTCCATGCAACTAATGGCATAGAAAGCATCCAAGCTGTTGTCCGCATAGGTTCCATCAGGATTGCGATTGGAATAGTAATCAGAAAGCGCGAGCAGCCCAGCGCCATTGCCTTGCAGCCCCTGCGAAAGTGCCGATCGTAAAACTGGCCATGACGACTTGGAGTAAAGCGAAGCTGCCACCCCAAGGATGCCAAGGGCTTGAGTGAGTTTTCGATTGCCAACGGTTTCCGGCGTAGCGTCAAGTTGCTTGAAGAATAAGTTCAATCTCTTCTGGGCCCGTTCGGTACTGCGACCCAGTGCGCAACTTGCTCGGGTCACACAATCCTTCAAGAAGGCCTGCAGGGCGCGTTCGAATCCGGTGGATTGGCCGGCGGCAAATCCATCCGCATCTAAATTTGGATCAATGGCGCCGTCGAGAACCATACGTCCGACTTTTGTGGGAAATCGTTGGGCAAATTCCGCGCCAAGGAAGGTCCCGTAGGACTTGCCGACATAGTTCAGCTTCTTCTCACCCAAGGCAGCGCGCAAAATGTTGAGGTCTTGAGCTGATTCTCGCGTTCCTAAAAATCCCAGCAAGCCCGGTGCTGAGTAATCGCAGGATTTGGCAAACTCTCGACCAAGTAAGAAGGCCTGAGTTGCTTGCGCATCTGTTTCGGGGGAACCATCCGAGGAATAGAAGCGATCAGTTTGTTCGGCCGTTAAGCACTTCACCGGTGAACTACGTGAAACTCCACGAGGATCAAAACCCACAACGTCATAGATCAAGGTCGCTGTTGGTCCCAGGATTTTTCCGCTTGACTTGACGTAGTCATAGCCCGATCCGCCTGGACCACCAGGGTTAACCACGATCGATCCTTTACGCAGTTTCGGATCTCGCGCGGGGCGACGAATGAGCGCCAGTTGAAGATTCCCACTTTGTGGATTGTTGTAATCAATAGGGACCAAAAGCTGTGCGCACTCAGCGACCTTTTCGCACGTAGTCCAATTCAATTTTTGACTGATGTATTGATCTAACGCTGTGCTGGCTGGAGTGGGTGTAGGAGTTGTTGGTGTCAGCGTTGGCAGGCTCACCGTTGGCGTTGGAGTTTGAATTGGCTCCTCGGCAGTGCGCGAGCATCCGGACACCAATCCACTAACGGCCAGGACTAGGACCACGAGTGGAATCAAACGCTTCACTCAAAGACCATAACCGGCAGCGCAAGCAAACTCAGCGAACCGCGACCGGATCTTTCAAGGTGGCGAACAGTGCCTCTAGCACCATCTTGGGCACAGCATTGCCCGAGAGGACTTCACGAGTTCTCAGAACTTCTTCTAGGCGGCGCATCGTCACCTCTGGGGTGGAACTCGCGGCAGCCTCACGCAACTGATCCTCAAACTCCGAGTTGATCAGCCCAACATCTGCACCCCACTGCACCATCAAGACATCACGATAAAAGGCCAACAGGTCCAGCAACGCCAGATCCACTGCATCGGAGCGCACTCGACGGGCACGTTTCTTCTGGGTCTTTTCAAGATCACTCAGGGCCTTGGATGCACCGCGGACCTCAATCCCACGTGCACCTACGCCGTAAACCTGGCGCACATCCTCGCGCTCGGCAGAATCGCGGCCCTTGGTCGCACCCTTCATATGTTCTTCAGCACCCTCAACAAAATTGGCAGCAGCGCTAATGCACGCATCCAAGGTCACCAACGAACTCGGCAGATTCATCACTGCCAGATGGCGCGCACGCATATCTTCGTCGCGAATGTAGCGACGGGCCTGGCCGATATGGCCTTGCGAGAGACGCGCAGCGGTAGCAGCCAGCGTTGGATCTGCATCGTATTTTTCAATCAGTACGTCAGTTACTTCTTGCACGGTTGGCGTTCGCAAGGAAACCACTCGGCAGCGCGATTTGATGGTGGGGATTACATCTTGAAGGGACGGAGCACACAAGATCCAGACCGTATGAGGAGCCGGTTCTTCGATGGCCTTGAGTAAGACATTGGCCGGCTTCCAATCCATTTGTTGAGATTCCAACCGGTCAGCATCTTCAAGAATGAATACTCGCCAACGACCACGAAGCGGCGCCCCAGAAGCTTGGGCAACAATTTCGCGGACGTCTTCAACGCCATAGTGCACGCCAATGGGTTCTGTAATGACTACGTCAGGATGTGTGTGATTGACAACATCAAGACAGTCCTGGCAGGTTCCGCACCCACCGTTTTTGCACTGAAGCGCTTGAGCAAAGGCGCGCGCCGCAACAGATCGACCTGATCCTGGTGGTCCAACAAAAAGCCACGCATGGGTCATAGCCGGACCGGCTTGGCCATCAAGGACTAATTCAGCATCCCAGACCGCAACGGCAAGTTCGTGAGCGGCCATTGGCTGACCAACCAACGCATCGAAGACGCTCATGGTCGGTCCTGCAGTACGTGCAGGACACGCGTAGAAATGTCGGCCTCAATAGCATCTGCGCTTTGGGTTGCATCAACAACGAGATACCGCGATGGTTCGCGACCTGCGAGGTCAAGGAATCCTTGACGTACTCGATCATGAAACCCTAGAGAAAGCGCTTCTAGACGATCGGCGCCTTCAAAACGTGACAACCCAATCCGCGGATCAATATCGAGAACTATGGTCAGGTCGGGTACCAACGATTGGGTTGCCCATGAGGACAGGAGAGCAACGTCATCGACCTTGAGTTGCCTGCCAGCACCTTGGTAAGCAAGAGATGAATCCACGTAACGATCACTTAGGACCACTGAACCAGCCGACAATGCTGGAGTGATGACAGCGTGCACATGCTCGGCACGGTCGGCCGCATAGAGCAGTGCTTCGGTACGTGGCGAGAGATCACCCGTGGCTGGATCAAGTAATACGTTGCGAATCAACTGGCCCAGGGCCGTTCCACCGGGTTCTCGTGTGGTGACAACAGTGAATTCTTGAGCCGACAAGAAGTGCGCCAGCCGGGCAATTTGAGTCGATTTTCCCGACCCTTCACCGCCTTCGAACACGATAAAGGCGCCGGTGGGAGGCAACGAGGAGCTCACAAGTTAGACCCTAGTGGCGAGCGGTGACGGTAGGTGAGTCAGTTAGCTCTTTTTGGCTGCACCCTTTTTGGCTGCGCGCTTTTTGACAGTACGCGCTGTGGTGGGCTTGGGTGCCTTGGGTAATTTCCGGGTCGTCTTTTTTGCCGCGGTCTTTTTAGGAGCCGGACCCGCTGCGCGTTTGGCCGCCAACAGGTCAAAGGCACGGTCCACTGAAAGGGTCATCGGGTCAGCCGAACTTGGAACTGTCGCATTTGTTTCGCCATCGGTGATGTAGGGACCAAAGCGTCCCTCCTTGATCACCACCGGCATATTTGTTGAAGGGTCAATACCAAGATCGCGCATCGGCGGCGCAGCAGCTCTGCGGCCACGTTGCTTGGGTTGGGCATAAATGGATAGCGCCTCATCCAAGGTGATGGCAAAGATCAGGTCTTCACTGGCAATCGTTCGAGAATCATTGCCCTTTTTCAGATACGGACCGTAGCGACCATTTTGAACAGTGATCTCTTGTTCATCGCTGGGGTCGATGCCGACAACTCGCGGAAGGGAAAGCAACGCAAGGGCGTCTTCAAGGCTGACGGTGTCCAAATTCATGCTTGAAAATAACGAAGCCGTCCGCGGCTTAAGGGTTTTTGGCGAACCTTCAGGCAATACCTCAGTCACGTACGCGCCATAGCGCCCTGACTTGGCCACCAGGCTTACGCCCCACTGCGGATGCTCACCGAGTTCACGCTCGCCAGAGGGAATGGCAAAGAGTTCCTCTGCCTTTTCCACCGTCAGCTCATCGGGGGCAAGATCCATCGGGACATTGGCGCGTTGCAACTCACCGTCGTTGTCGCGTTCAAGGTAGGGACCGAACTTTCCAACTCGCAAATTAATTCCAAGGGCTGGGTCACCAACCGCAAAGGTGGAGTTATCCCGCGCGTCAATTTCACCCAGGTCGCTGGTCAAAGTCTTTAGGCCGACCAGATCATCGCCACCGAAATAAAAGCGGGTCAACCACTGCTTCATGTCGGCATCGCCGGCGGCAATTTCGTCCAAGCCATCTTCCATGCTTGCGGTGAAGTTGTAGTCAACAAGATTTGCGAAATGATCTTCGAGCAAGCGCGTGACAGCAAACGCCAAGAAAGTTGGCACCAATGCCGAACCGCGCTTGTTCACATAACCGCGATCCAAGATCGTTCCCATGATGGATGCATACGTTGACGGGCGACCAATGCCGCGCTCTTCTAAGGCCTTGACCAAACTGGCCTCCGTGTAGCGCGCAGGTGGGTTTGTGCTGTGGTCCTGCGAGATCAAGCTCGACGCTGTCACGACATCGCCAACGCTCAGCGGCGGGAGTCGACGCTCAGCGTCATCGGTTTCAGTTTTTTCCTCATCGGCTGCCTCTTCATAGGCAGCCATAAATCCGCGAAATGTAATCACTGTTCCAGAGGCGCTAAATTCAACGTCTTTGCCATCTGAACTCTTAGCACCTAAACGCAACGTCGCCGTTCGACCGACCGCATCGGTCATCTGTGAGGCCACCGTACGCTTCCAGATCAATTCATACAGCGCGAAGTCATCACCGGTTAGTTCACCAGCAACTTCGGCTGGAGTTTTGAATACATCACCAGCGGGACGAATTGCTTCGTGTGCTTCTTGTGCGTTCTTAGACTTCTTCTCAAATCGTCGTGGGACTTCGCTGACATATTCGGGGCCGTAGAGTTCACGCGCTTGACTGCGCGCGGCATCCAACGCGGTTTGACTCAACGTGGTCGAGTCGGTTCGCATATACGTAATGAAGCCACGTTCGTACAAGCCTTGCGCCACACGCATCGTGCGCTGCGCTCCCCAGCGCACCTTGCGACTTGCTTCTTGTTGCAAGGTCGATGTCATGAACGGTGCCGATGGCGAGCGACGATAAGGCTTGTCATCAACCGATCGCACCTGAAAACTTGCGCCCGTCAGGCTAGAGACCAACGCCGTGACGGTGGCTTCATCAAGGACGACCACATCTGCGTTCTTGAGTTGACCGCTTTGATCAAAATCGCGTCCGGTGGCAACTTTGGCTGCATCAACGGCAACTAGCCGGGCGGTAAAAGTCCCAGGGTCAAAAACGCCCTCGATGTCGAAGTACTGCGCCGAGGTGAAGGCGATCCGTTCGCGTTCACGGTCAACCACTAAGCGCGTTGCCACCGACTGCACGCGGCCGGCCGACAGACGGGACATAACTTTGCGCCACAAAACGGGTGAGACTTCATAGCCATAGAGGCGGTCCAATATTCGCCGGGTCTCTTGAGCATCGACAAGGTGCTGATCAATCTCGCGCGTTTCCTGTGCCGCCCGTTGGATCGCTTCTGGAGTGATCTCGTTAAAGACCATCCGGCGCACGGGAATTTTGGGATTGAGTACCTGAAGTAAGTGCCAGGCGATGGCTTCACCTTCGCGGTCCTCATCGGTTGCCAGCAGGAGTTCGTCTGCTTCTTTCAGCAAAGCCTTCAGCTCTGCAACCTTCTTCTTCTTGTTCGCATCCACGACATAAATCGGCGCGAAGTCGTGATCCACGTCCACCCCGAGGCGAGCCCATGGCTCCTTCTTGTACTTCTCGGGGATGTCTGCGGCCTTCTTGGGCAGGTCGCGGATATGGCCCACGCTGGCATCAACCACATAGCCGGCACCCAAATATTTCTCGATGGTTTTCGCCTTAGCTGGGGATTCAACAATCACCAATCGGCGCAGCCCATCGGGTGCGGTCTTTTTCGAAGAGGTAGCCACGGTGGAGCAGTGTGACTGCTTACTAGGGGGTTACGCCAATCCGGGGGGTGTTCTCGGCGTGGCGAGGTAGGCGTAAATCGTGCCTAGAACCGCTGTTGTCCGGGGCTGGGTGCCAATCAGGGCCCAGAAACGGTTGAAGCCCCCCGGAAAAAAATTCCGAGGGGCTTCAAACCAGTAACGGTGCTAGACCATTGCCTCGGCGTCAGCCTCAGGATTGTCGCTGACCGCAATACTGCGGCGCTTGCTAACAAACACCGCAACGATGATCACGACGAGAGCGATTCCAGCAATGATGTAACGCAGTGCAGGCTCCTCGCTCTTACCAATCGAGAGCGCAACCACAGCCGGCGCAATCAACAGTGCGACCAGGTTCATCACCTTGAGCAATGGGTTGATCGACGGGCCAGCGGTGTCCTTGAAGGGGTCGCCGACGGTGTCACCAATGATGGTGGCCTCGTGTGCCGGTGAACCCTTACCGCCAAAGTTGCCGTCTTCGACAAACTTCTTGGCGTTGTCCCATGCTCCACCGGAGTTGGACAAGAACACAGCCATCAAGGTGCCAGCTGCGATCGTTCCAGCGAGGTAGGAACCCAAGGCACCAATACCCAAACCGAATCCCACCGCAATTGGCGTCATGACTGCGACTAAGCCAGGAGTGGCAAGTTCGCGTAACGAGTCGCGCGTACAGATGTCAACCACGCGGCCGTACTCAGGCTTGCTGGTGCCTTCCATGATGCCCGGGTCGTCACGGAACTGACGGCGGACTTCAAAGATGATGGCGCCGGCAGCCCGGCTCACCGCATTGATCAACAGACCAGAGAACAAGAACACGATGGATGCTCCGATGAGCAGACCAAACAGGTTCTTTGGGTCGCCGACGTTCAAGATGCCGAAGTACTGCAACCGCTCGTACTGGCTGAGTGCATCATCTTGCGCTTGAGTCACTCCTGCGCTTTGCACTGCCTTTTGCACAGCATCAGTGAAGGCACCAAACAATGCCGTTGCTGCAAGAACAGCAGTGGCAATCGCGATGCCCTTAGTGATGGCCTTCGTGGTGTTACCCACAGCGTCGAGGCTGGTGAGGATGGCAGCGCCTTCTTCGTCCACGTCGCCAGACATTTCCGCAATACCTTGTGCGTTGTCAGAAACAGGACCGAAGGTGTCCATTGAGACGATGACGCCAACTGTGGTGAGCAAACCGGTACCGGCCAAGGCCACCGCGAAGAGCGAGAGCAAGAGCACACCGTGACCGAGAATGTAGGCACCAAAGACAGCTGCACCAATGAGCAGGGCTGAGTAAACAGCTGACTCCATGCCCAACGAAACACCCGAGAGGATAACCGTGGCTGGTCCAGTCAATGAAGTCTTCGCGACGTCATCGACGGGGCGCCGGTTTGTCTCGGTGAAGTATCCGGTGAGAATTTGAATCGCAGCTGCGAGCACGATGCCGATAAGGACGGCGCCAATGGCCAAGATGCGTGGGTTGCTGTTCAAGAGATCCGCGTTGTTACCAACCAGAGTACGAAGGTCGGCCGCAGGAATCTTTAGTTGCTTCAATGTCGGAGGCAGGTAGAACCAGGTGGCAATACTCACCAACACAGCAGACACGATCGCTGAGATAAAGAAGCCTCGGTTGATCGCGGTCATGGCGTTCTTGTCGCCCGCGCGAGGAGACACCAAGAAGATGCCCAAGATTGCGGTCAAGACACCGATAGCCGGAACGATCAGCGGGTAGACCAAACCTTCGGTACCGAAAGCTGCCTTACCCAAAATCAATGCGGCAACCAAGGTCACGGCGTACGACTCGAACAAGTCAGCAGCCATACCGGCGCAGTCGCCGACGTTGTCACCGACGTTGTCCGCGATGGTGGCTGCGTTTCGAGCGTCATCCTCAGGAATGCCCTGCTCAACCTTGCCGACCAAGTCCGCGCCGACGTCAGCGGCCTTGGTGAAGATACCGCCACCAACACGCATGAACATCGCGAGCAAGGCAGCACCGAAACCAAATCCTTCAAGCACGGTGGGCGCGTTTTGCTTGTACAAAGCAACGACGATGCCAGCACCGAGCAGACCAAGTCCAACGGTGAACATTCCCGCCACACCACCGGTGCGGAAGGCAATTTTCATGGCGCGTTGTTCGCCATTGGGCTCATCGTCACCAGCAGCGGCAGCAACGCGAACATTTCCGCGCACGGCCAACCACATGCCCATGTAACCGGTGATTGCGGAGAACAAAGCTCCGACGACAAAGAAGGCTGATCGACCGATCTTTTCAGACGTTGTTTCTGCTGGGAGCAGGAACAGCAGTCCAAAGACCAGGACAGCAAAAATGGCAAGGGTGCGGAATTGGCGACTTAAGTACGCCGCGGCACCCTCTTGGATCGCAACTGCGATCTCCTTCATTGAGTCGGTACCTTCACTGGCGCTGAGGACTTGCCGAACCAACGCAAGTGCCACCAGCAATGCAACGACGGCCACGGCCACGACTGCATAGATCAAGGTGAGGTTGTTCCCACTCAGGGAGATCTCGCCCACGGCGAGAATTTTCCCGGACATTCATTCTCCTCGGATGAGGCCTTCCAAGCGCCTAAATAGGGGAAGGCGAATTGGTCAGGCACGGTAAGTTAACCGACATCGACGAGCGACGAAGGCGCTCTGATACTACGGTGACAAGCCCTATTTACCGCCTAGGCAACCCCGCTCGTCGCTGTGTTCTAGGCGATCTTTGCGCCCATTAGGCGCAGATTTGACTCAACGAGCAGATATTTCAAATTGCTCGGCCATGCCGGTGAGGGCAAGTAAGCGCTCAACTCGGGCACTGAGCTGGGTGAGCACCAGGCGTGAATTCTTTTCTTTGGACCTAGTCAAAGCCCCGATGAGCACGCCCAGCCCCGTGGAATCCATGAATTCGACACCGGCCAGATTGATCCGGATTGTTTGTCCATCACCCTCAACCCGCACGATGGCCTGACGCAGTTCATCGGCAGTATGGACGTCCACCTCGCCCACAACGCTGATCAGCCAACCCTTATCTACCTGCTCGGTGGTGATTTCCATCTGCCTATTACATCAGTAACTAAGGATTCAATGGGCAGTTTTGGCACCTGACCTGCCGTTGCTGATCATCATCACGGGACCAACCCCGACTGAGCCCGAGCCCGCGCATAAAAGTGCGGGAAGTTCAGGCTTACAACATTGACCTGAACATCGTCAGCATTGACTTGGCAACTGACTACCGCCGAACCATTCCTGGTGGCAATCTGCCTTGCCTGAGTACACGCGATCGTTGACCCCTGAAATGCTTGGGCCGCGGCGGCAAGGGCAGCAAAATCGGCCGCTGCTTGAGTGCTTTCTCGCTGGGATAAACCACTTACCAGGGTCAAGACTGCCAAACCACATGAGAGCACAAAACCAATGGCAGCGATCACCAGAACAGATCCCGCGCCTGCTTGCGCGCGCTCAGCGCGGGCACTAAAGCATGCTCGGAGTGCACGCAATTGTCTTGTCATGATTCCATCGGCGCAACGCTGTGAGCTGACACAGCAGGCAGAAAGCGCGTTGGTCCAGCCGCTGGAAATTTCCAAGTGACAACCACATCCACCACCGTGTCCGAAACATTGGTCGAAATTTGGGCAAGTGCGGGTGCGGCCTGTTCAAACAATTGCTCAACTGCTTTGTCACTTTCACCCCGCGCAATCGCGCGAGCAACCGCTGAGGCCGCGTCACGACACCGCATCTGTTGACCCACAAGTAGCACACTCAGGATCATCAGATACGAGACGAAAATCAGGCCTGGGAGGGCTAACGCCACCTCAGCGGTTACTGAACCTTGCGCAGTTCGCAAGCGCGCTAACTTCACAGCAGGAAAGAAAATGCCCGTCGTAACAACTCCATGAGGAGTTGCTGTACAACATTGCTAGTCAAAAGTTTGAACAAAATTCCACCAAAGCTGGCTGCTGCAATGGTGCCAATCGCATATTCGGCGGTAGCCATGCCACGATCGCTACTAAGTAGTGCCTGAGAGCGGGCTTGTATCCATCGAGCAATCAATTCAAGACCTCCGTGCGCCGGCGGCGGCCGGAACGGAACCTCGGATGAGGTACCCGATGAGTTTGCGCGCACAAGGTTGATGCTGTCGCTGCTTGGCAGCTTTTTGTGGACAAAGACTGGCTTGGGAAAACTATGTATTGATTACACGTGCACGTTTTTGACTTTCTTTTCGTCAGTACACAAAATCCTAAAAATAGTTAACTAACCAGCGAGCCAACCGAGGCAACAACCGCTGGAACAATGGCCAGCAAGACGAATGCTGGAAGAAAGCACAACCCCAGCGGGGCGGCGGTTTGGACCGCAACTTTTCGTGCATTCGCCTCACCTTGCCGGCGCCGATCCATCCGAAGTTGCTGCGCAAGTTGTTGCAAAATCGGCGAAGCCAGGGCCCCACTTTGCGTGCATCGCGCTAAGGCAGTACCCACGCGTTGAAGGTTCGCCGTTGCATTCAAATCCCGCCAAGCCATGACCGGATCGGCCCCCAGCATCAACCGATCCACAATGCGCTGCAGTTGATCGCCAACCGGGCCGGACACTGCTTTGCCTGCTTGTTGAACCGCTTGCGTGAGACTGACTCCGCTGGACATGCAGGCAACGCATAAGTCCAGGACCAAAGGAAGGTCTCGATCGCATTGAATCCGAAATCGTCGATCAGTTCGTTCTTCTAACAAGGACAGCGCCCAGGGACCAATGCTCGCCATCAGGCAGCCACAAGCACATGTGAACCACGATGGAGCAAGAAACCACACAACCGCTCCGGCAATTCCACACAGGATTCTTCGTTGCGGTAGGGAAGCATTCTTTGTTGGAAGGCTCAATCGCAAACGCGAACCAGAAGGCGCAAACAAATAATTTAGGCGTTTCTTCGATGAGCCGATCGGCCCAAGAGCGATAAATCCAAAAATGAGAACCGCTGTCAGAACTGTTAAAGCGAGATGAAATTTCTCGCTCATCGACTAGCTCGAATCATGATCTGACGAACCCACAGGATTCCTGCCACATCAAAGGCAAGCCCACTGAACAAACACAACCGGCCAATTGCCGTATGTGTGAATACAGTCAAGAAGTTTGCCCCTAAAAGCGCCGTCAGTAGCGGGCCTGCCAGAGGTAGAGCCGCCACTAATTGGGCGGTAGCCCGGGGAGCCGCTACCTGGGCACGCACCTCTTCTCGAACAAGCAACTCATTTCCGAGCCCTTCGGCGACAAGTAAGAGCGTTCGCGCTAAGCCGCCGCCCACTTGGGTTCCAACCTGCCAACAGGCAGCTAATGCGCCCGCGCCCATGCATCCGGGTTGGTCAGCCAGAGCGGACAACTCCTTGACTGGATCAGCACCTAATTCAAGTCGATCGGCAACCTGAGTGAGAAATTCTGGCCCTTCACGCAAAGCAATAAGCAAACTTGGTAGCGGTGCGCTACCCGCCCCTAATTCGCCGGCCCACCGATGAGCTAACTCAACAATGTCGCGAGCAGCGCGCTCAGGGCGGTTAGCTCTGCGCATATCAAACCAGGCTTTGCCCTTCGACAAGAAAGCATTGATGCTTGGCTCGGACGCGCCAGTAACTAGATCAAGTCGGTCGGCGAAAGGATTGCTCATCGCGATCCAGACAGTTGCAAAGGCGCATGCCATAGCTAGTGCGTTCATGTTCTGGTGACTAACGCTTTCAACGTTTCCAACGCCGGACCTGAGGCAACAAATCCTTGGCCATCCCAAATCAATGCTGGCTCAACCATCATGCTGCCTTGATCATTTGTGATAGTGGCGATTTGCTGAACGTAGCGTTTGCCATCGCGGTCGCGAACCAGGTGAATTACCAGATCTAACGCCGAAGCAAGTTGAAGATTTGACGATTCTCGTGACCAGCCAGCAGGAGCGGCCAAGGCCGCCACTCGCGCAGGGACATCGGCAGGAGTGTTGGCATGCAAAGTCCCGCAGCCACCCTCATGACCGGTATTCATCGCAGCTAAGAGGTCGATCACCTCCGGGCCTCGGGCTTCGCCAACGACCAATCGATCTGGCCGCATCCGAAGAGCGTTACGAATGAGCTCACGAACGCCGATGTATCCCTGCCCCTCAGCATTTGCATTGCGAGCCTGCAACCACACCACATGCGGATGCTCCGGCCGCAGCTCAGCAGAGTCTTCAACCAGTACTAGACGATGCTCCGATGGAACTGCACTGAGCAAGGCGCTCAACATGGTGGTTTTACCCGTACCCG
>CAFBLM010000003.1_pt1 | contig 37919 bp, 33 predicted proteins | sample 7268201 | NCBI WGS metagenome assembly CAFBLM01 (sample SAMEA6814037, study PRJEB35770) | freshwater metagenome | biome: Freshwater; feature: Freshwater reservoir; material: water | place: Czech Republic | collected 2017-05-23 | depth 30m m
CCCGCGCGATGTTGTGGCCGCCTGTTTGCCGGACCCCGCAACGCTGGGAGACAAGATGAGTGGCAAGACCTGTGCGGGGCTGTGGGTGCGAGGCACGGGCAAGGATGGCCAACCCCGCTCGACGTACTACTACCACGTCGTAGACAACCAATGGTCGATGAGTCAATACGGCGACCAGGCCGTCGTGTGGCAAACCGCCATCAATCCGATCATTGCCCTCGAGCTGTTGCACGAAGGTACGTGGACCGGTGTTGGTGTGCTGGGTCCAGAAGCTTTCCCCGCACAACCATTCCTCGACAAACTGGTCGAGTACGGATCACCGTGGGGCATGCGCGAACAGGACTAACTCAAGTCAACGAAGGCCGCATCAATAATGTCCAAAGCTTCATTGAGTAATTCTTCAGAGATCGCCAGCGGTGGCAAGAAGCGCAGCACATTCGAGTAGGTGCCAGCGGTTAATACGACCACCCCTTGTCCGTGACAGGCCTTGGCAACAGCGGCCGTCAGTGCATCATCTGGTTCAAGAGTTCCTGGCTTAACAATTTCCACCGCGATCATCGCGCCACGGCCGCGAATATCAGCGATCGCCGGCACCTTCGCCTGAATCTGCTCCAGCCGTGCTCTCATCACCTGCTCAATAGCGGCCGCGCGCGTGACCAAGTTTCCTGATTCCATCGCTTGAATCGAACCAATCGCAGCAGCACATGCCACTGGATTACCGCCGTAGGTTCCACCGAGTCCGCCGACGTGCGCCGCATCCATGATCTCGGCCCGACCAGTTACCGCGGCAAGTGGCAATCCACCGGCGATGCCTTTGGCGGTGGTGATCACATCCGGGATCACGCCTTCATGATCACAGGCAAACCACGCACCGGTACGCGCAAACCCGGTTTGAATCTCATCGGCGATAAAAACGATGCCGTTTTCGGTGCAAAAGCTCGAGAGCGCAGGAAGGAATCCGGCGGCTGGAACGATAAAGCCACCTTCACCTTGAATGGGTTCAATCACCACAGCGGCGACTTGGTCTGCGCCCACTTCTTTGACGATCTTGGTGATGGCCTGACGTGCAGCTTCATCGCCGGAGAGTCCATCGTGCAGTGGGTATGAGGTGGGAACGCGATAAATGTCAGAGGCAAACGGACCGAAGCCGTGTTTGTACGGCATGTCCTTGGCTGTCATGGCCATCGTCAGATTGGTGCGACCGTGGTAGGCATGCTCAACCACGACGACGGCTTGGCGTTTGGTGTAAGCACGCGCAATCTTGACCGCATTTTCCACGGCTTCGGCACCGGAGTTAAACAATGCAGAGCGTTTATGGTGCTCACCTGGGGTTAACCGATTCAATGCTTCGCACACTTCGACGTAACCTGCGTAGGGCGTGACCATGAAGCAGGTGTGAGTAAACAGGGCAACTTGGTCCTGAACTTTCTTCACCACTTCAGCATTGGCATTACCCACTGACGTGACCGCGATTCCCGATCCAAGGTCAATGAGTTGGTTGCCATCCACGTCAACCAAAATCGCTCCGCCGGCTCGTTCAATAAACACCGGCAATGTGGTTCCCACTCCGCGAGCCACCGCTTCCGTGCGCCGTTTCATGAGCGCATCGGACTTCGGCCCTGGGATCGCAGTGACCAAGGAACGCTCCTGGGCAATATCGGAGGCAAAAGACTCAGGCAGATTAGGCAGACTCATGCCTACAAGATTAGGCTGAAGTCGTGCGCACCGTCGTGATTCTTGGAAGTACTGGGTCAATTGGGACCCAGGCCCTTGATGTCATCGCGCGCAATCGGGATGAATTCGCGGTCGTGGGCTTGGCAGCAGGCGGGTCCGATCTCAAAGCCTTGGCCGAGCAAGCTGGCGCCACCGGTGCTGAGGTTGTCGCACTGGCCAACGCCACCTCAGTTGATGAATTCTTGGAAGCCTTTGCATCAGTGGCGCCGGGCAAGTCAGCGCCACGAGTGGTCGTGGGTGCTGAAGGTGTCATCGAAGTTGCCAGTTTGACCTGTGATGTGGTCCTGAATGCGATCACCGGCTCGATCGGATTGCGCCCAACCCTTGCGGCCCTAAATGCTGGCAGTGTGGTGGCACTTGCAAATAAGGAGTCGTTGATCGTTGGCGGTCCATTAGTCAAGGCCATCGCCGGGCCTGATCAATTAGTTCCAGTGGATTCTGAACACTCAGCTCTTGCGCAATGTTTACGTGCTGGACGAGCTAGCGAAGTTAAGCGGCTGATCGTCACAGCCAGTGGTGGACCCTTCCTCGGTATCTCACGCGCAGAATTGGCAAACGTGACTCCAGAACAAGCCTTACAACACCCAACGTGGACGATGGGCCCGGTCGTGACGATTAATTCTGCAACGTTGATGAATAAGGGCCTTGAGGTTATTGAGGCGCACCTACTTTTTGACATTGAGCTCGATCGCATTGACGTTGTGGTGCATCCGCAGTCCATCGTGCACTCCATGGTCGAATTCTTTGATGGGTCAACGATGGCTCAGGTCTCACCGCCCGATATGCGCCTACCCATTTCAATGGGCATTGCCTGGCCACATCGCGTAGCCGATGCTTCGCCAGCAAATGATTGGACTAAACCGGTCTCCTGGGATTTTCGCCCGCTCGATGACAGTGCCTTTCCAGCCGTTGCGCTGGCTCGGCAAGCCGGGCAAGCCGGCGGGATTGCGCCAGCAATTTTTAACGCCGCCAATGAAGTCTGCGTTGGAGCATTTCTACATGGGAGCTTGCCGTTCCTTGGCATTGTGGACACGGTTGCGCAGGTGCTTGGCGATGCGCCGACATCCGATGCAAGCTCGGTCAGCCTTGATGATGTCTTAAACGCTGAAACCTGGGCTCGCGAACAGGCAAGCAAATCGGTGGGGGCGTTGTCATGAATTCAGCCTTGAATATTTTGGGTTGGCTGATCATGTTGATTGGTATCTCGCTGTCGATTGCGTTGCATGAAGTTGGCCACCTCGTGCCAGCAAAGAAATTTGGCGTCAAGGTCACGCAATACATGGTTGGTTTTGGCCCCACGATTGCTTCGAGAATGCGCGGCGAAACCGAATACGGAATTAAGGCAATTCCACTGGGTGGCTACATCCGCATGATCGGCATGCTGCCGCCAACAGATCCCAATCAGCCCGAACAGTTGCGCTCAATGACTACTGGTCGCATTGGGTCGCTTGTTGAAGATGCTCGCCGCTCTGCTGCCGAAGAAATTGAACCCGGCGATGGCGATCGGGTCTTTTATAAACTCCCGGTTCATCGCAAGTTGGTGGTGATGCTGGGCGGCCCGACGATGAACCTGATTATCTCGGCAATTTTGTTCACCATTGCTCTGATGGTCATTGGAACACCAGTAGCGAGCAATGTGGTCGGTTACGTGGCTCCCTGTATCCCGACTGAAAAATCCTTGCGCGCTGAAGAGCCTTTGACTAATTGCAAGTCCACCCCCTCGCCAGCTGTTTCTTCGGGTTTGAAGGTCGGCGATCGGATCGTTTCCTTCAATGGGGTAGCGACAACAAATTGGGAAAGCTTGCGTGATCAAATCCGAGCAAGTAAGTCCAACGATGTGACCTTTGTCGTTGATCGCACGGGGAAATCTTTGACTCTAAACGCCACCTTGGTAAAGGCACCGCGGCCACAATTCAATGACAAAGGTGAATTGATCGGTATAACGCAAAGCACTTATCTCGGGTTATCGCCTGCTGAGGAGTTAGTTCGACAAGGCTTTATTGCCGTGCCCACGCAAATGTGGGACATCACCAAGCAGGCAACTCATGCAATCATCACGCTGCCGGTGAAGATGGTCCAACTGGGCAAAACCGTTTTTGGTGGTGCACCACGCGATCCCAACGGTTTAGTGGGCGTTGTAGGAGTCGGGCGGATCAGCGGTGAGGTGGTTGCCGCCCAAGGGGTAGATGTGCAATTGAAGATCTTGCAGATTCTTGGCCTGCTCGCTGGCCTGAATCTCTTCCTCTTCTTGTTTAACCTCATTCCGCTGCTACCCCTTGATGGTGGCTATGCCATTGGGGCGATTTGGGAAGGGATCAAGCGGTCGTGGGCTCAGATGCGTGGCAAACCAGATCCTGGACCGGTGGATGTGGCAAAGGCCCTACCGCTGGCCTATGGGATCTCGCTGATCTTGATCGTGATGGGTGCGCTGTTGGTGTGGGCTGATTTGTTTAAGCCCATTACCTTTGGTCAGTAACGGCTAATGAGTGCAAATGCCACCAAGTAGGGAATACTGAAGCTATGACATCGGTGAACCTCGGAATTCCAACTGCGCCCCCGGTTGCCTTGGCACCGCGTCGCAAGTCACGGCAGTTGTTGCTTAATCACCCCACACACCCTGTGCTCATTGGTGGGGATGCACCCATTTCGGTTCAGTCCATGGCCACTACCTTGACGGCCGATGTGAATTCAACGTTGCAACAAATTGCCGAGCTGACCGCCTCGGGCTGTCAGATCGTGCGCGTTGCTGTGCCCAGCCAAGATGATGTCGAAGCCCTGCCGGCCATTGCCAAGAAGTCAGGCATTCCCGTCATTGCCGACATTCACTTTCAACCCAAGTACGTCTTCGCCGCTATTGATGCCGGTTGTGCTGGAGTTCGCGTTAACCCAGGAAACATCAAAGCCTTCGATGACAAGGTCAAAGACATTGCCAAAGCTGCTGGCGATGCAGGAATCCCCATTCGGATCGGCGTTAATGCTGGCTCGCTGGATAAGCGCCTTTTGGAAAAGTACGGCAAAGCAACCCCTGAGGCGCTCGTTGAGTCCGCCCTGTGGGAGTGCTCACTTTTTGAAGAGCATGGTTTTCAAGACATCAAGATTTCGGTCAAGCACAACGATCCGGTTGTCATGGTGCAGGCGTATCGCCTGCTGGCCAAGCAATGTGATTACCCCCTGCACCTAGGTGTAACTGAAGCCGGTCCTGCATTTCAAGGCACGATCAAGTCGGCTGTGGCCTTTGGTGCTCTCTTGGCTGAAGGAATCGGCGACACCATCCGCGTTTCGTTGTCAGCGCCACCGGTTGAGGAAATCAAAGTCGGTAATCAGATCCTTGAATCTTTAGGACTTCGCCAGCGCGGTCTTGAAATTGTTTCCTGTCCCTCCTGTGGTCGTGCGCAGGTGGACGTGTACACCTTGGCTGAACAAGTCACTGCAGGTTTGGAAGGCTTGACTGTTCCACTTCGTGTTGCTGTCATGGGTTGCGTGGTCAATGGACCAGGGGAGGCGCGCGAAGCTGACCTTGGAGTGGCATCGGGAAATGGTAAGGGCCAAATCTTCGTTCGTGGTGAAGTCATCAAGACTGTCCCTGAAGCCCAGATTGTTGAAACGCTCATTGAAGAGGCACTTCGCTTGGCTGAGGAAATGGGTGTTGATCCTGATGGCATCGGCCCGGTCGTTGAAGTTCGCTAATGACCACAGATGAGCATGTGGGAACAACGTTTGCTCTTCGAGAACTGACTGCCTCGGATTTACCAGCCTTAAATTCCCTGCTTGAACGCGATCCGGTTCGGCACTGTTTTGTTGCCCACCGGGTGCACGCCTCTGCAATGCAAATTTGGCGACTAGGCGGTCAGATCTGGGGATGGTTTGAAGGACAAACCTTGGTTTCTGCCCTTTATAACGGAGCAAATTTAGTTCCCGTTGAAGCAACCGATGCTGCGCTGTTTGCTTTTGCTGATCGTTCCCGAAAGTTTGGTCGCCGATGCTCATCCATTGTCGGACCACGCGAGCACGTGGCGGAACTGTGGCGCCTACTTTCGCCCTCATGGGGTCCGGCGCGTGATGAGCGGATGAATCAACCGGTCATGACCATGGCGGCCGAACCATTAATTGCAGCTGATTCAGCAGTGCGAGTCGTTCGTGAAGACGAACTCGATATTTTGCTACCGGCTTGTGTGGCGATGTTTACCGAAGAGGTCGGCATTGAACCCACGCGTGGGGAATCGTTGTCCGTCTATCGTGCGCGGATCGCTGAACTCATTCGATCAGGCAAGGCTCTAGCGCGCATCGAAAATGGGGAAGTGATCTTTAAGGCCGAAATTGGTGCAACGTCGGCTCAGGCCTGTCAGATCCAAGGGGTCTGGGTGGATCCGCGCTTTCGCGGGCAATCAATCTCGGCTCCTGGCATGGCCGCCGTTGCCTCCTATGCAAGAGAAAAATTTGCTCCCTTGGTTTCGCTCTACGTCAACGACTACAACACCGCGGCTCGGCGCTCGTACCTAACCGCCGGCTTTGTGCATACAGACACGTTCGCCTCAGTGTTGTTCTGAGCCTGTTGCCTACTGCGACCGATACGCTTAGGCCACACCGAGCCCGGAGGAAACCTTGATTCTGCGTATGTCCACGCTGTTCTTGCGCACCTTGCGTGAAGATCCTGCAGATGCTGAGGTGCCAAGTCACACGCTGCTCGTGCGGGCTGGCTATGTCCGTCGCGTTGCGCCGGGCATCTTCACCTGGTTGCCGCTGGGTTGGCGCGTTTTTCGCAAAGTGGAAAACATTGTTCGTGAAGAAATGGATGCCTTCGGCGCGCAAGAGGTTCACTTTCCGGCCCTACTTCCCAAAGATGCCTATGAAGCAACGGGGCGTTGGGATGAATACGGTCAAACACTCTTTCGCCTACAAGACCGCAAGGGTGCCGACTATCTACTTGGCCCAACGCACGAAGAGATGTTCACTCTGCTAGTCAAGAGCGAATACTCAAGTTACAAAGACCTTCCAGTGAGCCTGTATCAAATTCAGACCAAGTACCGCGATGAAGCTCGCCCCCGGGCCGGCATTTTGCGCGGTCGCGAATTCGTCATGAAGGACTCGTATTCCTTTGACCTGGATGAGGCCGGGTTGCAGGCTTCCTATGAACAACATCGACAGGCCTACATTCGCATCTTTGATCGTTTGGGTTTGAACTATGTGATCGTCAGCGCCATGGCTGGTGCCATGGGAGGAAGTCTGAGTGAGGAATTCCTCGCGCCGTGCGTGTCGGGGGAGGACACCTTCGTTCGAAGCACCGACGGACTTTATGCGGCAAATGTGGAAGCGGTCACTACGCCGGTTCCTGCCATGGTTGATGCCAGCAACACCCCGGCGGCGCATGTTGAGGACACTCCAAACTGCGAAACCATTGACGAGCTTGTTGCATTTTCGAATTCTTCGTACCCGCGCAGTGATTCTGCGCCCTGGACTGCAGCCGATACCTTGAAGAACGTTGTTTTCAAACTCACCAATTTGGACGGGACCACCGATGTTCTCGTCGTGGGTGTACCCGGTGATCGTGAGATTGATGTACGCCGCTTGGAAGCATCCGTTTTCCCTGCCACCGTTGAACCCCTTGGCGAAGAAGACTTCGCCAAGCACCCAGCTTTGGTCCGCGGTTACATCGGCCCGCAGGTACTCGGTGAAAACAGTGCCAGTGGAATTCGTTACTTAGTCGATCCGCGCATAGTCGATGGCTCGGCGTGGATTAGCGGTGCCAACAGTGTTGGTCAACACGTCTATGACTTGGTCGCTGGCCGTGACTTCAAGGCCGATGGCACGGTGGAGTCAGTACACATCCGAGATGGAGATCAAGCTCCTGATGGTCATGGTGAATTAGTCAGTGCTCGGGGCATCGAAATCGGCCACATTTTCCAACTGGGCACCAAATACGCGCAAGCTTTGGACTTGAAGGTCCTCAATGAGTCGGGCAAGCAGCAAGTGGTCACCATGGGTTCCTATGGCGTGGGCGTATCCCGCGCGGTGGCCGCGGTCGCTGAACAAACCTTTGATGAGATCGGCCTGAGTTGGCCACGAAGCATCGCTCCTGCTGATGTCCATGTCGTTGCGGCTGGAAAAGAAGATGAGATTTACGACTTTGCTGAAACCTTGATCGCCGATCTTCAATCACGTGGTGTGGAGGTGCTCTTTGACGACCGTCGCCGAGTATCACCAGGTGTGAAATTCAAAGATGCCGAATTGCTCGGCATCCCCACCATCGTGGTGATCGGCAAAGGTTTAGTTAACGGTGTGTTGGAGATTCGCGATCGTGCCTCGGGGCAATCCCGCGAAGTGGCAATCAGTGATGCTCCCGCGCAGATTGCCAGCGAGGTTCAGGGTTGAGGTGTGGCCTCAACCAAGCCCGGAAAAGCTTGAGCGGTCTTACTCCATAAAGCTGAGCGCACAGCGCAGCCTTGCAACTGCGCAATCGCCAAAGTTCGCGCGCCCTGGTCGGTATTGAGCACGAGATTGGCGTAGCGAACGCACAGGCGATCTTCAATGTTGATTGCGGTGCTCACAAGCTGGCTTTGTTTGCCGGTGGAAACATCGACCACATAAGAAGGCTCGGCTGGTACGGGTTCGGCGCCACGGCTAACGATCAGACGCGACAGTTGGTCCCTGGTACTTCGGTGCTCATTGAGCCCAGCCAACGCTTGGGCCTTCTTTGAACCGGAGAGTCGACCGCCGATCACGCCGTAGCCGTAAACAGCAGCGTGTTCGCCTGCTAGGGCCGATTGCAAATCATCAATGACACTCATGCTGAACTACTTGCCAAGGCGGCCAGCGCTGCATTTGATGCCGCAATGGAAGCCAAGAGTTGAGCAACCCGTGGTGAAGCACTCAGGGCAAGGGATGAACAAAGGTCAGCTTGTCTGCGCTGGCCACGAGCTAGTTGCTTGAGCGCACCAGCGGCATCGGGCGTTGGGGGTTGTGCTCCCGCCGCGGTGAGTGCGTTCAGGTGGGCTTGGTGAATCTTGCTTACACGTGTGAGTCCGCTGGAGGTGGCCAGCGCGAGAAGTGAGGCTTCGGCGGCGAAGACTTGATTGAGACTTCCTTGATCAACTGCCGTTTTGACCACGGTCTTTTCGCTACTGCACGCACTCAGCGAAATGCCGGTAACACCTAGGGCCACGCCTAGTGTCAGTCCCGAGAGAACGCCTCGGCGCGAGATCGGGCGCATCCGGCTCCTTTGGGCACTTGAGGGTTGGTCGAACCTGGCAGTAAAGTCAGGGTAGTCGCCGAAGACTGATTGGCTGCTGATTGACCAAGCGCGACCCACAACTGTTTCACCACAACTGGACCCCTGTCAGGAGATCACTGATGACTGCTTCCGAAGACAGGGTGCGTGCCGTTGTTGAGCCCATCGTTTCTGAACTGGGCTATGACCTTGAAGCCTTATCCGTGATGGCCGCTGGTCGGCGCCGCATGGTCAAGGTCGTTATCGACAGTGATAGCGGTGTTGATCTCGATGATGTCGCGGCCATGAGCAGTCAGATTTCGCGCACCCTTGATGATTCCGATTCCATGGGCGAGATTGCCTACGTCTTGGAAGTGACATCTCCTGGCGTGGACCGACCGTTGACTCACCCACGGCATTGGCGCCGGGCGCTTTCGCGCTTGGTCAAAGTTGATACAGCCAGTGCTGACGGGACGGATGATGAATCAATCACCGGACGCGTTGTATCCAGTGATGAAGACACAGTCACGCTTGATGTTGACGGGCAAGAGCGCATCATGGCCTACTCGGCGATTGCTAAAGCAGTGGTTCAAGTTGAGTTCAATCGCCCAAGCGCACCCTTAACCGATTTCGACACATCAGATGAGTTCGATGACGTAGAAGAACAGGAGCAGTGACATGGATATCGACATGACAGCACTGCGAGCGCTGGTTCGCGAAAAGGAAATTCCGTTTGAGGTTGTGGTTTCGGCTTTGCAAGCTGCCCTCCTGACGGCCTATCACCACACCGAAGGGTCACATCACAACGCTCGCGTTGAAATTGACCAAAGCACGGGTCATGTTTCGGTATGGGTTCGTGGTCAGAGCACGGAAGAAGGTGTTCTAGCTCCTGAATTTGATGACACCCCAGAAGGCTTTGGCCGCATCGCCGCGGCAACGGCGCGTCAAGTGATCATGCAACGACTTCGAGACGTTGATGATGAGCGAGCTTTTGGTGAATGGACGGGTCGCGAAGGCGATGTGGTCTCCGGAGTTATCCAACAAGGGCGCGATCCGCGCGACGTGATGATCAGTTTGGGTGAAATCGAAGGTCTGCTGCCCCCGGCGGAGCAAGTTCCCGGCGAGAAGTATCTGCACGGTGAGCGGATTAAGTGTTATGTGGTTGGTGTTCGTAAGGGTCAGCGCGGGCCGCAGATCACACTCTCGCGGACTCACCCTGGACTGGTGCGCAAACTTTTCGCCCTAGAAGTTCCCGAGATCGCCGATGGTTCAGTCGAACTCGTTGCCATGGCACGCGAAGCTGGCCATCGTACGAAAGTTGCGGTTCACGCCAAACGCGAAGGGATCAATGCGAAGGGTTCATGCATCGGTCCGCTGGGGCAGCGAGTGCGCAACATCATGCACGAACTGCACGGCGAAAAAATCGACATCGTTGACTGGTCTGAGGATCCGGCTGAGTTTGTTCGTCACGCTCTCTCGCCGGCCAAAGTCAACAGCGTTGAGGTCATTGATGAAGTAGCGCGGGCTGCGAGGGTCATCGTGCCGGACTATCAACTCTCGTTGGCCATCGGCAAAGAGGGACAAAACGCCCGGCTGGCGGCCCGTCTGACTGGCTGGCGCATTGACATCCGTTCAGACATGGCACCCGACCAAGCCATTGGTACCCGTGCGGTTCCTGAGGCTTTTGAGTCAACGCCATAGAACCGAAAATCACGCCCGCGCCTTAGGTGCACGTGGCTTTATGACCAGTTCTGGGCGCGCAATGACTGCGAAGATGGGCTGGCACGCTAGAGTCAGGCGTGTCCGAACGCTCCCGTACTGAGCCTGTGCGCACCTGCCTAGGCTGTCGAGAACGCTCAGATCGCAACACTATGTTGCGGCTTGTTGTCTCAGGAACGGCTGGTTCACACGTCCAGCTCTCACCTGATCCAACGGGTGCAAGACCTGGTCGAGGTGGATGGATTCATCCGCATTGTCTGGATCAAGCCATTGCCCGCCGAGGTTTTGGGCGAGCTTTTCGCAGTGGTGGTCCATTCGACACTTCGGCTGTGGAAAGTTACATCACAGCACTACCCCCGCAATAGGGGTTACCAGTCAGGAGCGCAACACCAAGTGTTGCCTTATGGAAACGGGTCGAGAAGCGATGAGCAATCGATGAACACGCAGCGATGAGTACGTTCCCGTAACGAAGGTTCGCAGCCCTGACTGGGCTCGGACCAAGGAGTAGGAGAGCAGTGGCCAAGGTCCGGGTCTATGAACTTGCCAAAGAATTAGGCATTGAGAGCAAAGTTCTCGTTGCCAAACTTCAGGAAATGGGCGAGTTCGTTCGTTCGGCGTCTTCGACAGTTGAGGCGCCAGTTATCAAGAAAGTTAAAGAAGCCTTCCCTGTTGAGGCTGCCAGTGCGAAGAAGGCTGCGCCGGCCGCTGAAAAGAAGTCACCTGCCAAGAAGGCGGCGGCTAAAAAGCCCGCTGAACCTGATGGCCCTACCGCCGATGAGCTAGCCGCAGCCAGTGCCGCAGCAGCCGCAGCCGGTATTACCTCGTTGCCGCCAGACATGCTCACGCCAGCTGACCAGCGGACCCCTTCATCAATGCCGCCACGTCCGCGTCCAGCTGGACCGCGTCCGGGCAACAACCCCTTTACTTCGCGTGAATCAGCCACACCACGACCGCCGGCTGCTCGAACCGGTGCGCCAGGTTCAGCGCCACCGCGACCGGGTGGACCGTCAGGTCCTGGTGGATTTGGATCCCGTCCTGATCGCGGTGCACCTGCAGCTGGTCGAGGTCGACCAAGTGGACCTGGTGGCTTTAGTGGTGGTCCGGGTGGAGCCGGTGGTCCCGGTGGAGCCGGTGGTCCCGGTGGTCCCGGTGGCGGTGCTGGTTTTCCTGGTCGCTCCGGTGGTCGAGGAAACGCACGCGGTGGTAACGCACGCGGCACAACAGCTGGTGCCTTTGGTCGCCCCGGTGGTCGTCCCACAAGGGGGCGCAAGTCAAAGAAGCAGCGACGTCAAGAGTTTGATGATCTGCAAGCTCCATCCATTGGTGGCGTCATTGCCCCTCGTGGTTCGGGTGAAACAGTTCGCATGACGCGAGGTGCGTCCTTGACCGATTTTGCCGAAAAGATCAATGGCAATCCCGCATCGTTGGTGCAGATCCTGTTCAACCTTGGCGAAATCATCACGGCAACGCAGTCGGTCAATGACGAAACGTTGATGTTGCTCGGCGCCGAACTGAACTTTGATGTAGTCGTTGTCTCGCCTGAAGACGAAGATCGCGAATTACTCGAGTCCTTTGACCTTGACTTTGGTGAAGACGAAGGTGACGAGTCTGACTTGGTCATTCGTCCGCCTGTTGTCACAGTCATGGGCCACGTAGACCACGGTAAGACCAAGTTGCTCGATGCCATTCGTGACACAGATGTCATTGAAGGCGAAGCAGGCGGCATCACCCAGCACATTGGTGCCTACCAAATTCACCATGGCGAGCGAGCCATCACCTTTATTGACACCCCAGGTCACGAAGCCTTCACGGCTATGCGTGCTCGTGGTGCCAAGGTCACCGACATCGCAGTTCTCGTTGTCGCGGCCGATGATGGTGTTAAGCCGCAAACTGTTGAAGCGTTAAATCACGCACAGGCTGCCGATGTACCAATCGTGGTCGCAGTCAACAAGATCGATAAAGAAGGCGCTGATCCGGCCAAGGTTCGCGGGCAGCTCACCGAATACGGTTTGGTCGCGGAGGAATACGGCGGCACGACGATGTTCATTGATGTCTCCGCCAAACAAGGGATAGGCATCAACGAGCTGCTTGAAGCGGTACTGCTTACCGCTGATGCAGCCCTTGACCTTCGCGCTAATCCACATCAGGACGCACAAGGTGTGGCCATTGAAGCTCACCTTGACCGTGGCCGTGGTCCTGTTGCCACCGTCCTTGTCCAGCGCGGAACCTTGCGCAATGGTGATTCCATTGTCGCCGGTGATGCCTTTGGTCGCGTGCGCGCGATGATGGATGAGCATGGTGTCTTGGTTGACGAAGCCACTCCGTCGCGACCCGTTCAGGTCCTTGGTTTGACCTCAGTGCCAGGTGCGGGGGATTCGTTCTTAGTGGTTGAAGAAGACCGCATTGCTCGTCAAATCGCTGAGCGTCGTCAAGCCCGCGAACGCAATGCTCAATTGGCTCAATCGCGTGGTCGTCGCACGCTTGAAGACTTCCTCAAGCAGATGGAACAAGGTGAAGCCCAAGAACTCAAACTCATCCTTAAGGGTGATGTTTCCGGTTCGGTGGAAGCCTTGGAAGATGCTTTGCTCAATCTTGACGTGGGCGAAGAAGTCTCACTGCGCATCATTGACCGTGGTGTGGGTGCCATTACCGAAACCAACGTCATGTTGGCGGCTGCATCCGATGCAGTCATCATCGGATTCAATGTTCGCCCAGAAGGCAAGACCCGCGAACTTGCCGATCGTGAAGGTATCGATATTCGCTACTACACGGTTATCTACCAAGCCATCGATGATGTCGAAGCCGCTCTCAAGGGTCTGCTCAAGCCTGAGTACGAAGAGGCCCAGTTGGGTACCGCTGAGGTGCGCGAGGTGTACCGCTCGAGTAAGGCCGGCAACATCGCTGGTTGTTTGGTGCGATCGGGACTTATTCGTCGAAACACCAAGGCTCGACTTATCCGCGATGGGGCAGTGGTGGCCGAAAACTTGGCCATCGATTCACTGCGCCGTTTCAAGGATGATGCCACCGAAGTGCGTGAAGGCTTCGAATGTGGAATTGGCCTTGGCTCCTTCAATGACATCAAGCCCGAAGACGTCATTGAGACCTATGAAATGCGTGAGAAGGCGAGGGTCTAATGGCCGATGCAGGTAGAGCACTCAAACTGGCTGACCGGATCAAGGTGGTCGTGGCTGAAACTCTTGAGCGACGGATTAAGGATCCGCGTTTGGGTTTTGTCACGGTCACCGATGTGCGAGTCACTGGCGATCTCCATGAGGCGACGATCTTCTACACCGTCCTTGGGGATGAGCTGGCCCACACGGAGTCGGCCGCCGCCTTGGAAAGTGCCAAAGGTGTTCTTCGTTCAGAGGTTGGCAAGCAAACAGGTGTGCGGTTTACTCCCACCTTGACGTTTTTGCTTGATGCTCTGCCGGAAAATGCTGACGCCCTTGAAGACTTGCTACGCAAAGCCGCCGAGGCGGATGCGGCTGTGCACGCTGTTGCTGAGGGCGCCTCCTATGCCGGAGATGCCGATCCCTATCGCCATGATGACGACGACTCCGAATCTGAATCTGAATCCGTTGAGGATGATTCTGAGCAATGAGCATTACGTGGCAGCAGCGTGCAACGCAGGCTGATTGGGCTCAAGCACTTGAGCTCATTGGCTCCGCTGACCAACCGCTGTTGTTGGCTCATGTAAGTCCCGATGGCGATGCGTTGGGCTCGGCGATGGCCGTTGGACTTGCATTGAAATCTTTGGGTAAGAATCCCATCGTCTCCTTTGGTGATGACCCTTTTGTTGTACCCAGAATTTTGCAATTTCTGCCTGGTCAGGAACTTTTGGTTGCACCGGCAGATGTTCCCCAGCACACCCCGGTTGTCGTAACCTTTGATGCAAGTACTGTGCAGCGTTTGGGAATATTTCAAGAGCGAGCCGAGCGGGCTGACGTGTTGGTGGCCGTTGACCATCACGCTTCTTATAGCGGTTTTGGAACGCATCACCTCGTTGAAGTAGGCAATCCAGCGACGGCGCTCTTGGCATTGCAGCTCATTGACCAACTCGGCGTGAGACTTGATCAAGCCATGGCCACCTGCATATATGCCGGGCTGATTACCGACACCGGCTCTTTTCGCTATGCAGCAACTACTCCCTACGTGCACGAAGTGGCTGCGCGTTTGATGGCCACCGGCATCGAACATGATCAGATTGCTCGCCAGCTCTACGACACAGCGCCCTTTGGCTATGTGCAGGTTTTGGGCGCTGCGTTAAACCGCGCAGTACTTGAAGCAGATAGTGCTGGTGGTCTTGGTTTGGTGTGGACCACGGTCTCGGTTGCTGATCGATCGGCGGCCAATTTAGGCATTGACTCCGTCGAAGCCGTCATTGATGCAGTCCGGGTTGCTCAAGAAGCCGATGTTGCGGTGGTCTTAAAGGAACATGAAGACCGCACCTGGCGAGTATCTATGCGATCGCGCGGAGGCGTCGATGTTGCTCAAGTCTGTATTGCCTTAGGCGGCGGCGGTCATCGTCTTGCAGCCGGTTACACCTCTGCCCTTGATCCGCAGCAGACGATGCAACACATTCGTGCCGGATTAGCCGCGGCCACTGCCATCCCGAGCTAACGTGAGTGATCAAGGCGCCGGTTCATCGGCACACAGCAGTGCCGGCACGATGCCTGGCCCACACGGTCTGGTCGTTATCGATAAGCCGGCCGGAGTTACCTCCCATGATGTGGTGCGCCGCATTCGCAAGGTAGCCAAAACTAGGCGCGTGGGTCATGCCGGAACGTTGGATCCGATGGCCACCGGTGTGTTGATCATCGGCTTGGGTCGGGCAACGCGCTTGCTCGGACATTTGGCCCTGACCGATAAGGACTACACCGCAACAATGCGCCTTGGTCAAAGCACAGTGACCGATGATGCCGAAGGTGATGTCCTTCAAACCCGTGACACATCAGCGATAACGGATCAGCAGATCGAAGCTGAGGTCGCCAAACTCACCGGCAAGATTTTGCAAGTCCCCACCCAGATCAGTGCAATCAAAGTCGATGGCAAGCGCTCCTATGCCCGGGTTCGCGCCGGCGAAGAAGTCGAACTTAAAGCCCGACCAGTGCTGGTATCAAAGTTTGACATTCGCACCATCGCCCGCGGCGAATTCATTGATGTCGATGTTGAGCTCACCTGCAGTACCGGCACCTATGTGCGTGCTTTGGCTCGCGATGTGGGAAATGCCTTAGATGTCGGTGCGCACCTCACGGCGCTGCGACGAACAAGAGTTGGGCCCTTTGAGGTCACTAGGGCCCATGAACTACCTGATGCAGCCAGCATGGATGGAGTCGGTGCCTTCCTGGTGGACTTGGACGTGGCGGTTGCGCAATCATTCCCCTTAGTTGAAGTCAGTCCGGAGGTTGCCAATCTGGTGTTACATGGCATTGCGCTGCCTCTCGATGATGCGGTGGCCGGTGGATGGACCGGCACGGATCAGGTCTATGCGCTGATGTGCCAAGGCCGATCTCTAGGTCTTTTTCAACTAAGGGACGAGAAGTTGCGCTCGCTGGTGGTCTTTGCCTGATGGTTGCGCTCGCCTCTGGGACCAACCGTGAAACAATCAGCCCATGACGATGTGGCGTGGCCTTGATGCAGTAGTTGCTGATGTGGGTTCGACTCAGCGGCGTCGCAGCGTGGTCACTGTCGGTGTCTTCGACGGTGTGCACCGCGGACACCAAGTCATCGTCTCCCAAGTAGTTCGCCGCGCACGCGCCCTCCAGGTCCCCGCAGTTGCGATCACCTTTGACCCACACCCACTAGCAGTCCTGCGCCCCGATGCACAACCTGCTTTATTGACCAGCATTGATCGCCGTGCCGAGTTACTGCAAGAGGTGGGTATTGACCACGTGGTGGTCCTTCCCTTCACAGATGAACTTTCCCGTTGGTCACCGGAGCAATTCGTTGGCGAAATCATTGTCAATGGACTGCATGCATCCGAAGTTGTGGTCGGCTCCGACTTTCGTTTCGGTCACCAAGCTGCCGGGGACGTTGCCTTACTGACCGAACTAGGGGAGTCGTTGGGATTTGGCGTTGAAGGTGTGGGCCTCGTTGGTGATGGTCGGCAGCGCTGGTCATCGACAGCTGTTCGCAAGGCACTTGTTGAAGGCGATGTTGCGGCCGCAGCGGCAATTTTGTCTCGCCCACACCGACTCGATGGCCTGGTGGTTACCGGTGATCAGCGCGGTGGCGACCTTGGCTTTCATACCGCCAATGTTCAGGCACCAGCGATCATGGCCACACCCAGCGATGGGGTTTATGCCGGTCGCTTAAGTGCACTCGATGATGAGGGTGCAACCGGCACAAGTTATGTTGCCGCCATTTCAGTGGGAGTCAACACCACTTTTTCTGGGACGCAGCGTCGCATTGAGGCGCACTGCCTAGATCAGACTGAACTTGATTTGTACGGCAAGAGCGTGGGTGTGGAATTTGTTGAGCGCTTGCGCGATATGGCCACTTTTGATTCGGCTGATGAGCTCATTGCGCAGGTGGGCAAGGACATTGAACAAACACGAGCGGCGGTGACGATCTAACATGCCCATTTACGAATATCGCTGCACAAGTTGCTCCAATGAGTTCGAGTTCTTGAAACTTAAACTTGACGCACCCGATCCGCAGTGCCCGGCATGTCAAGCCGAAGGTGCACAGCGTTTAATCTCACGCTTAGGTTTGGCCGGCACGACCCCGGCTACCGGCGATGCATTATTTGAATCCGACAAGCTCTCCTTTACTCAACGTCAAGGACTCAAGGGCCGGGTGCCGCAGGCCGCCAAGGTTGCCTACAACAACATGCGTGCTGCTCGACAAGCTGAAGGTAAGGAGCTCACGCACACCCACTTGAGCGAAGACGAACTTGCTGAATTGGATCCTGATGATCCGTTGCGATTGCAACAAGGGCATTACCATGATGATGACCACGTTCACATTGTTGATGATGAGCCAGAAGGCTCTGCAACACCGGCGGCACCTGCTGCTTCTGAGCTTCCAACCGACAGTGAGTAAGTAGGTAAGCCATGCCCACGCTCGGTAACGGATCGTTGATCGCCACGATCATTCCGTTAGCGATGCTTTTCTGGGTTGCCTTTATTGGTCGCGGCGGTAGGCAAACGGCACTTTTGGTTGCCGTTGCGGTTGCTTGGGGTATGGCTGCGACGTGGATTGTCCTTCCGTTTAATAATCGCTTTGCTGCCGCTTATGGGGTCACCGCTGTCATTGTTTATGGCGGTCCGTTGCAGGAAGAAATTGTCAAAGCACTGATCTTGCCGTTCTTGACTATTTCCAAACGCGTCTTCTGGTTCGTCGATGGTGCAATTTTGGGTTTGGCTTCTGGCACTGGGTTCGCGATTCGAGAAAACTGGCTCTATCTGGCCAACTCCCGCGGTGATGCATCACTTGAGTTGGCCATAGCTCGAGTGAGTTCAACGAATTTGATGCACGCTGGAACCACGGCCATTGTCGGAGCCGCTCTTGTTCTTACCCTGCGCAGAAATCCGATGGTGTGCATTGGTGTGGGCCTGGGTGCATTGACGATCGCCGTTACTCTGCACTCGTTGTTTAACCGCCTGACGACCAATCCTGGCGAGTCTGCGGCGGTGATTACTTTGGTGGGAATGGCTGTCTTTGGTATTGCGGCTGGAATCGTTGCATTGGGCATTCCATTGTCGAAGTCGTGGTTGCGCAAAGACTTGGAAGCTCGTGGCGCCAGTGAAAGTGAAATGATGGTCTTGGCCGGCGGCCGTTCTGTGAACGCGGTTCTTGATGAGTTTGAACGTCGCTATGGCAGTGCGGCCACCCAGAAGGCCGAAGAGTTGATCAAACTCCAACGTCGCTTGGCCATTGCTCGCAACTCTCAAGCCAAACGCCTCAACGCGACCCAACTTCAAGAACTCGAGCAGGGCGCCGATGAACTTCGGCGGCAAATCGGGGTCTTCGCGATGATGTGGTTACGCACACATTTACCCACCGATGCTGATGCAGCCAGCATGTGGTCAAGTCTGGATGCTTTGACCACAGATGAGGTTTCAGGCACAGATGACAAGCCCGGTGGACTTTGGGAGCGTTTGTCCTAGCGGGGCAGGAGCCTTTTCAATGACTTCGCGCTAGCCTTGATAAACAGTTCACGGGGAAAAGGGACGGAAGACATGCTCTGCGCACAATGCGATGACTCGGCTCGTGGAACCTGTCGGTTCTGCGGACGCGGTGTGTGCGCCACTCATCACTCCAACCTTCCCTTCGTGGTCACGCTCTTTGGCGTTGCGCCACCGCAAGCCATCGTCGTTGGTGGCACCTTGTGGTGTGGGGTGTGCCGACCTCAACCCGAACCCATCGCTATGCCGGAGTTGAGCTCATGAGCGGCGGCATATTCGATCGGCTCTCCGATCAGGTGGATAACTCTGATGAGTCTGGCGAGAAGTTTTCTATCGCAGATACCTTGGAGCTTCCCGATGACGAGCGAGCCTTGGTTGGTGTGGTCATTCGCGCCGGCTCGATGACTCTGGCCGAACTCGCTGCCGAATTGAAAGCTGATGAACAAGATGTAGCCAAGATGGTCGGGTCGTTGAGCATGCGTGGGATGGTGATGCTGACCGAAGGGGTGGTGAGTCCATCGCCCATGAAGAAGACCGCTCGCATCAAGCCCGGCGGGCTCTTCGACACCTTGGGCGACTTCTAGTCCGAACTAGGCGTAATTCGGGGTCAAGACCTGCTTGGTCACGCCTGCCGGTACCCTTATCAGGTCAGCTTTGTTGCTGATGTGGGTTTTGTTACCTCCGTGAGTTAGACCGGGGGACTCACCGTTTCCTTCGAAAGGCTCAACGTGCCATTAGATAGTGCAGTTAAGAAGCAAATCATGACCGAGTACGGCACCTCCGAAGGTGACACTGGGTCTCCCGAAGTACAAGTTGCCCTGCTTAGCCAGCGCATCAGTGACCTCACCGAGCACCTCAAGACTCACAAGCACGACCACCACTCACGTCGTGGCCTGTTGCTGCTGGTCGGCCAACGCCGTCGCCTGTTGCAGTACTTGGCCAAAAAAGACATCACGCGCTACCGCACGCTCATTGAGCGTTTGGGCCTGCGCCGCTAGTTTGAGTTTGACTGTTCCACCTCTTATTCACTAGAGGTCGCGCGGATTACGCAGTTGCGCCGCGGGTGACGGTCCTCGGTAGTGGCTTTCGGATTAGAACAAGCAATCCGCGGGCCTCGATCGAAGACCGCCAGATCCCACAAGCACTGTGTTGCTCCGTGTACCTCACGTACGCGAAGGAGGGTTCCCAACGTGGGTTCCCAAATCATTTCCGCTGACGCCGTTTTAGATAACGGCAAGTTCGGCACCCGCACCATCACATTCGAAACCGGTCAATTGGCTCGCCAAGCTGCCGGATCTGCAGTTGCTTACTTGGGCGACACCATGTTGCTTTCGGCAACCACTGCTGGCAAGAAGCCCAAGGATCAGTTCGACTTCTTCCCGTTGACCGTTGACGTTGAAGAGCGCATGTATGCAGCCGGTCGCATCCCCGGTTCGTTCTTCCGTCGTGAAGGCCGTCCCTCCGAAGATGCAATCTTGACCTGCCGTCTGATCGACCGCCCGTTGCGTCCGTCCTTTGTTAAGGGATTGCGTAACGAAGTTCAGGTTGTTGTCACGGTCATGGCCTTGAACCCCGATGTCCTCTACGACGTCATCGCGATCAACGCCGCTTCTATGTCCACCCAGATTGCTGGTTTGCCTTTCTCTGGTCCCATCGGTGCAACTCGCGTTGCTTTGATCGATGGTCAATGGGTGGCATTCCCCACGCACACCGAGCTCGAGCGCGCCACCTTCGACATGGTCGTTGCTGGTCGCATCGTTGAAGACGACGTCGCCATCATGATGGTTGAGGCCGAAGCAACCGAGCACACCTGGAACCTGGTCAAGAACGAAGGCGCTGTTGCTCCGACCGAAGAAGTCGTCGCACAGGGCCTCGATGCTGCTAAGGGCTTCATTCGCACCTTGTGTGAAGCACAGGCCAAGGTTGCCGCTCAGGCTGCCAAGCCCACTGGCGAATTCCCGGTCTTCTTGGATTACCAAGATGACGTGTTGGCTGCAGTTACCGCTGCCGTTAACGACGAGACCGCCAAGGCATTGACGATTGCCGACAAGCAGGAGCGCGAAAGCACTCTTGATGCGATCAAGGAAAAGGTTGTTGGATCTCTTTCGGCCCAGTTCGAAGGTCGCGAGAAGGAAATCAGCCCAGCCTTTAAGTCGTTGAGCAAGCAGTTGATGCGCACTCGCGTTTTGCGCGACAAGATCCGCATCGACGGCCGTGGCCCAACAGATATCCGTGAGCTTTCAGCAGAAGTTGAAGTCTTGCCACGTGTCCACGGTTCAGCATTGTTCGAGCGCGGCGAAACCCAGATCCTGGGTGTGACCACGTTGAACATGTTGCGCATGGAGCAACAGCTCGACACCCTCTCGCCTGAAACGCGTAAGCGTTACATGCACAACTACAACTTCCCGCCGTATTCAACCGGAGAAACCGGTCGCGTGGGTTCACCCAAGCGTCGCGAAATCGGTCACGGTGCACTCGCAGAGCGCGCTTTGGTTCCGGTTCTGCCAACGCGTGAAGAGTTCCCTTACGCAATCCGTCAGGTCTCGGAAGCCTTGGGCTCCAATGGTTCCACCTCAATGGGTTCGGTGTGTGCATCCACGTTGGCACTGCTCAATGCTGGTGTTCCATTGCGCGCACCTGTTGCCGGTATCGCCATGGGTCTGATCAGCGACACCGTTGATGGCAAGACTGAGTACATCGCGATCACCGACATTCTCGGTGCTGAAGATGCCATGGGCGACATGGACTTCAAGGTCGCCGGTACCTCTGAGTTCGTCACCGCCTTGCAGCTCGACACCAAGCTCGATGGCATCCCTGCCTCAGTTCTTGGTGGCGCTCTGTCACAGGCCAAGGGTGCGCGTCTTGCCATCCTTGAAGTGATGGCCGGTGCGATTAGCACGCCAGATGAAATGTCTGACTTGGCTCCGCGCATCATCTCGGTCAAGGTTCCAGTTGATCAAATCGGTGCAGTCATCGGTCCTAAGGGTAAGATGATCAACCAGATTCAAGACGAGACCGGTGCCCAGATCACCATCGAAGACGACGGCACGATTTACATCGGTGCATCCGATGGCGTTGCTGCCGAAGCCGCTCGCACCATGATCAACGCGATCGCTAACCCGCAGATGCCAGAAATCGGTGAGCGTTACCTGGGAACGGTTGTTAAGACCGCCGCCTTCGGTGCCTTCGTTTCACTGATGCCAGGCAAGGACGGATTGCTCCACATCTCGCAAATCCGCAAGATCGTTGGCGGCAAGCGCGTGGAGAACGTCGAAGATGTCCTCAAGATTGGCCAGAAGGTGCAAGTCGAAATCGCTGAGATCGATGATCGCGGAAAGCTTTCGCTGATTCCGGTTTTGGACGACGAAGCAGCAACTGAGTCAGCCGACGCCTAAAAGTGGTCAAGCGCGCATTCGAACAAACGCCCGGTACCACCGTCACCTTGCTTAAGGGTGCCGGTGGTTCCGTGCGTCGTACGGTCCTTCCTGGTGGTGCTCGAGTAGTCACCGAAGCCATGCCTGATGTGCGCTCGGCAGCTTTTGGAGTCTGGGTCGGCGTGGGTTCCAGAGATGAAACTCCCATCCAGGCTGGCGCTTCACACTTCCTTGAACACTTGCTCTTCAAAGGCACCGATTCGCGCACGGCGCTAGATATTTCATCATCCATCGAATCGGTCGGTGGTGAAATGAATGCCTTCACCGCCAAAGAGCTCACCTGCTTTTACGCACGAGTGCTGGATACCAATCTTCCGCTGGCCATTGATGTCATCACCGACATGATGACCTCATCGGTGGTGCGTGCCGCGGATGTTGATGGTGAGCGCAATGTGGTGCTCGAAGAGATGGCCATGCGCGATGATGACCCCTCTGATCTAGTGCACGATGAATTTGCATCGGCCTTGCTGGGCGATACTCCCATTGGTCGGCCCATCATTGGTTCGCTGGAATCGATCAACTCGATGTCTCGTCGAGTGGTGCACGGTTATTACAAGCGTCGTTACTTGCCCCAAGACATTGTTTTTGCCGCCGCCGGCAACCTCGATCATGCAACGGTTGTGCGTCAGGTCAAAAAAGCTCTAGCTGGAAGTGGCTGGCTTGACGGCGATGCGTTGCCTTCACAGCCACGACCGACCGGTTCCCTGATTAAGGCCAAGGCCGGTGCCCGATTGATCAAGCGCGAAAGCGAACAGGTCAATGTGGTGCTGGGAGTTCCAAGCATCACGCATGATGATCCACGCCGCTTTGCGATGAACGTTCTCAACGCCATTTTGGGTGGCGGAATGTCTAGCCGACTATTCCAAGAAGTGCGTGAGAAGCGTGGTTTGGCGTATTCGGTCTATAGCTACCACCAGCCCTTTGCGGACGCCGGAATTTTTGGCGTCTATGCCGGTTGCCCACCTAAGCGCTTTGACGATGTAGTGGAAATTTGTCGCCAGCAACTCGACGAGATCAAACTTCATGGCGTAACCCAAGACGAACTCGATCGCAATAAAGGTCAAGTTCGCGGTGGCACGGTGTTGTCTTTGGAAGACTCGGGTTCTCGGATGTCGCGCATTGGTCGCGCTGAACTGGTTCACGGTCAACTGAAATCTATTGATGAACTGCTTGCCAGTATTGATGCGGTTACCAGAAAGGATGTCTCGGATTTGGCGAGCGAACTCTTGGAAGCTCCGTTGAGCATCGCGGCTGTGGGTCCCTTTGATTCAGTTGACCCGTTATGGCACGCCGTTTCATAACCGGTTTAGGCCCGGCGGCGACTAGATTGGTCGCACTAGGGAGGTTGGCATGATTCGCGTTGCCGTTGTTGGTGCATCTGGGCGCATGGGCGCCCAAGCTGTGGCTGCCGTTGATGGTGCTGATGGCCTTGATCTGGTGGCAGCCATTGACCTGCCGGACACCGTCGAAGCCCTGGTCGCGGCCAAGCCCGATGTGGTCATCGAATTCACCCATCCCGATTCAGTCATGGGCAATCTTGAGTTTTGCATCGCGCAGGGCTATCACACTGTCGTGGGTACGACCGGATTCGACGAGGTCCGCTATGACCAAGTGCGTCGGTGGTTAGCGGCCAGTGAAAAAACCGGATCAATCATCGCACCGAACTTTGGTATTGGTGCGGTATTGATGATGAACTTCTCTGCAAAAGCTGCTCCCTATTTTGAGTCAGTAGAAATTGTGGAACTGCATCACCCAGACAAGGCCGATGCACCATCGGGCACTGCGCGTCAAACGGCAATTGGAATCGCCGCTGCTCGCAAAGCAGCCAACACCCCAGCGGCACCTGATGCGACAGCTTCAGGGTTGCCCGGTGCACGCGGAGCAACTGTCGATGGCATTCCTATTCACTCGCTGCGCGTGCGCGGTTTGGTCGCTCACCAAGAAGTTCTTTTGGGATCGGTGGGGGAGACCTTGACGATTCGTCACGACTCGTTGGATCGTGAATCCTTCATGCCGGGTGTGTTGATGGCTGTTCGAGCCGTGAGTTCAAGGCCCGGCCTGACTGTTGGCATTGACTCGCTCCTAGGGCTGTAAATGTGCTGCTTTGGTCCCCCTGAGCCGACTCCGCAATCACGGGTGCGGGTTAGTGCTTGCTCCATCAACTCAGGCGGACATTGAGCACGTGCCTCGCACGCTGTCCTAGCCTGCGAGACTAGGATTGGCTTACGCACCTTCCCCGGCGCTTCATTGTTTGTTCAGCATTTTTATGACCGGGAGTTCGCGTGAGTTCGGCACCAGATCAGATCACCTTTCGCAGTGATGTAACGGTGGAATTGGTCAAACATTCAGCATCGGATTCCGACGTCGTCTTTGCTGCCCGAGTAAGCACGGTTGGCGAAACATCGCTGAGCAGTGTTGACTCCGATGCTTCCGAATCCAAGGGTTTGATTTCCTTTTTGATGCGCGAGCGTCACGGGAGTCCGTTCGAGCACTCAGTGTTCACCTTCTATGTTCAGGCGCCAATCTTTGTTTGGCGAGAACATATGCGTCACCGCATGACCTCATACAACGAAGAAAGCGGTCGCTACCGGGTTTTGGATCCGATCTTCTATGTTCCCGACCACGATCGCAAACTCGTGCAAATCGGCAAGGCCGGTGCCTACGACTTTATTGATGGCACGCCAGAGCAGTTTCAAACAGTCGATGAAGCAGTTCGCGAATCAGTAGCCACGGCCTACACGCAGTATCAGCGCATGCTCGATGCAGGGGTTGCCCGTGAGGTGGCTCGCGCAGTTTTGCCGGTCAATATTTACTCTTCGGCCTATGTGACGATGAATGCGCGGGCGATGATGAACTTCCTTTCCCTGCGCCGAAAGTCCGAAGGCAGTACCTACCCCTCGTACCCACAACGGGAGATTGAAATGGTGGCCGAGAAGTATGAGGCGGTATTTGCCGAACTCATGCCCATCACGCACGCTGCCTTTCAGACCAATGGGCGAGTTGCCCCCTAGTGACGCGATAGATTGAGCGCTATGTCGGACCCGAATGCGCCAGCCCCCTTTGGTCGCTTGCTTACTGCGATGGTCACGCCCTTTGATGCTCAAGGCGGCGTTGATCTGAGTGCAGCCCAAGCTCTTGCTTCGCGTTTGATTGATCAAGGTCAAGACGGCCTAGTGATTAATGGAACTACCGGTGAAGCACCGACTACCTCGGATGCGGAAAAGTCTGCATTGATTCGTGCCGTGGTTGAAGCAGTCGGCGATCGTGCCACCGTGGTGGCCGGGGTTGGCACCAACGACACAGCGCACACACTCGAGCTTTCTCGTCAAGCTCAAGCCGCAGGTGCACACGGTTTGCTGGTGGTCACGCCTTATTACAACAAGCCACCACAGGCCGGGTTGATTCAACACTTCACCGCAGTGGCCGATGCCACTGATTTGGATGTGTTGCTCTACGACATTCCGGCGCGAACATCGTTGGCCATCGCCGATGACACGTACAAAGTTTTGGCCGAGCATCCCCGCATTGTGGGGAGTAAAGATGCCACCGCAGATACCGAACGCGCTGCGGTGCTGATTCGTGAAACTGGACTTGCTTGGTACTCCGGTGATGACGCGGTGAACTTGCCGTTCTTTGCCATCGGGGCGGTGGGCACTATTTCTGTGACCGCGCATGTCATCGGTGCGCAGATGAAAGCTATGCACGATGCGTTCTTGGCCGGCGATATTGTCAAGGCCAGTGCCATGCAGCAGGCACTGATGCCAGTTTTTGTTGGCATCTTCCGCACCCAAGGTGCAATTTTGACCAAGGCAGCACTCGACATTCTTGGCGTTGCCGGTGGGGGAGCCTTGCGTTTACCACTGGTGGAAGCAACCGCAGCCGAGCGCGCTCAATTACTCATTGATCTTCGCGAAGGCGGAGTTGAAGGACTGCCTAACTAATGAACTATCCCCACACGGGATTAGGAACACCGCCCACCCTGGACCCCAAAGGTCTGCGCATCGTTGCACTGGGTGGACTTGGCGAAGTCGGCCGCAATATGACCGTCTTTGAATTCGGTGGGCGTTTGCTCATCGTTGACTGCGGTGTTCTCTTCCCAGAAGATGCCCAACCCGGTGTTGATTTAATCCTGCCCGATTTCTCGGCCATTGCTGATCGACTCGATGATGTTGAAGCGATCATCTTGACCCACGGTCACGAAGACCACATCGGCGCTGTTCCTTACCTTTTGCGCCAACGCGAAGACATTCCCTTGGTGGGCTCGCGCTTAACGCTTGCTTTGATGGAAGCCAAACTCAAGGAACACCGCATCAAGGCTTACACCTTGGATGTCAAAGAAGGTGTCACAGAAAATTTCGGACCGTTTACGTGCGAATTTGTCGCAGTCAACCACTCCATTCCCGATGCATTGGCTGTGGCTATCAAAACCGAAGCTGGCGTGGTGCTTCACACCGGTGACTTCAAAATGGATCAGCTGCCTCTTGATGGGCGGATCACCGACCTGAACTCCTTTGCGCGACTTGGCGATGCAGGCGTGGATATTTTGTTGGTGGATTCAACTAATGCTGAAGTGCCAGGTTTTGTCACCAGTGAGCGCGACCTGATGCCGGCCTTGGATCGAGCCTTCAGTCAAGCGCCCAAGCGCATCATCGTGGCTTCCTTTGCATCGCATGTTCATCGCATTCAGCAAATTCTCGATGTTGCACACGAGCACGGCCGTAAAGCCGCTTTCGTTGGGCGATCGATGGTGCGCAATATGAGCGTGGCGATGGAACTGGGCTACTTGAGCGTGCCCGATGGACTCATCGTCAGTTTGGATGAACTCAATAACTTGCCCGATAGTCAGGTCGTGCTGATCTGCACGGGCTCACAAGGCGAACCCATGGCGGCACTGTCGCGGATGGCCAATATGGATCACCAAATTCGCATCGGTGATGGCGACTCGGTCATCTTGGCCTCATCCCTGATTCCTGGAAATGAAAACGCGGTTAGCCGGGTCATCAATGGCCTGACGCGGTTGGGCGCCCATGTTATTCATAAGGGCAATGCGCTGGTTCACGTTTCCGGTCATGCCGCAGCTGGCGAATTGGCCTACGTGTACAACATTGTTCGACCCAAACATGTCATGCCCGTGCACGGTGAATGGCGTCACTTGCGGGCCAACGCGGAGATCGCCGTGCGCACCGGAATCGATCGCAACAATGTGCTGCTTGCCGATGATGGGGTCGTGATCGACCTCATCGATGGTCACGCATCGATTACCGGATATGTGGACTGCGGTTATGTCTATGTCGATGGTGCATCTGTGGGCGATGTCAGTGAAACCTTGCTCAAGGACCGCCGCACTTTGCGCGATGAAGGTTTCATCAGTGTTGTGGTCGTCGTGGACCTTGCTAGTTCCAAGGTGGTCAGCGGCCCAGAGATTTTGGCTCGCGGGTTTAGTGAAGATGCGTCCGTTTTCAAACCGGCTATTCCGCGTGTGGCTGAAGCACTCGAATTGGCCCTAGCTCAAGGCACCACCGATGTGCACCAGTTGCAACAAGTGGTGCGGCGAACCATGGGCAAGTGGGTCAATGAGGCTCACCGCCGCCGGCCAATGATCGTGCCCATCGTGCTCGAGGTCTAGGACCAGCCGTTCACCTTCCTGATCCACGCGTGAGGCACGCCTGATTTGTGCCTAATCACCCCCGACACGCGTGCGCAGACTCGCCCCACTAGCCCCTTGCGCCTCTAGTGTTTGAGCATGGCGTCAAGAACTTCCCCTCAGACGCGCGCGCCTCAAAGTCGATCGCGTGCCGCATCCACTCCCACGCCCGGTTTGGGCTTTCGCATCCTGCGTGCCATTGGCCGCGCGTTCACTGCGCTGTGGCTGGCTTTGGCTCACGCTGTGGGTGCAGTCCTTCGCAGCTTCGGAACCTCGGCCGGTGAACTCGACCCGGACGAGCGTCGCGACGGTATTGGTTTGGGCATCATCATCGGTGCGATCGCTTTGGCCGCTGCAGTGTGGGGAACCGGTAGCGGAGTCATTTCGCAAATTCTTGATTTTCTGGTGGGCTCGGCAACTGGTCGGTTGGCCTGGCTTGTGCCGATCATTGTTTTCTCGTTGGGTGTGCGCATCATTCGTCACCCTGATGAAAGCGCGGACACCGGCCGGATGGCCATCGGTGCGACCGCAATTTTTGTTGCCCTGCTTGGCCTGACCCATGTGATCTCAGGTTTGCCACAACCGGTGGATGGTTCCGAGGCTGTGCGTCAAGGAGCTGGGTATCTCGGGTTCTTCGTTTCATCACCTGTGGTTGCTGCAGTGGGCACCTGGGTGGCCAGTGTTGTATTCGTGGTGATTTTTATCTTTGGGCTACTGGTCTTCACCGCAACTCCTGTCCATGAAGTTGCCGACCATGGTCGAAGCCTGGTGGGTTTTTTCCAATCACGCTTTGGCGCCAGTGAAGATGACGATGTTATTGACTTGCGCGACAGCGTTGATGAGGACGACGAAGAATACGACGAAGACGATGACCAAGCAGAAGAGTCACGATTTGGCGCCTTCTTGCGGGTCACTGGGCTAGCGGGACTGTTTGCCCGTGACGAAGACGATGAATTTGAGTACGAGATTGATCCAGAGCGCGACCGGCCCTTTGATTCACCGATCATCGCTGGCGCTGACGAACAAGAGTACGAATACGACGAAGAAGAGGAAGAAGCAGAACCAGCAGGTGAGCAGTTCCACGTCAGCCCGGATCACCCCACTATCGAGGTAAGTCTTCGCGACATTGCTCAAGCCCAAGCCGATGTCAGTGCTGCTTCAGCTGTAAGTGCGGCTGGCACTGCAGTTGCAACAACGGCGGTGCCTGTTGCTAAGCCCGCACCGCGACCAAAATCCAATAAGGCCTATCGCATGCCGCCGACGGATTTCCTGAGTAAGGGTGAGCCGCCCAAGGAACGCTCCAAGGCCAACGACTCCATCATCACTGCACTGTCCGGCGTATTGGACGAGTTCGGTATTGATGCGCAAGTCACCGGCTTTACGCGCGGACCCACCGTTACGCGCTACGAAGTAGAACTCGGGCCTGCGGTCAAGGTGGAAAAGGTCACCGCTTTGCAGCGCAACATCTCCTACGCAGTCAAGAGCGCAGATGTGCGCATCATCGATGTCATCCCTGGTAAATCAGCTATCGGTATTGAAATTCCCAACATTGATCGTGAAGTAGTTCAGCTCGGTGATGTCATCCGCAGCAAGGAAGCCACGTCGCAAAGCCATCCGATGATGGTGGCGCTGGGTAAAGATATTGAAGGTCACTACATCGTGGCGAACTTGGCCAAGATGCCGCACGTTTTGGTGGCCGGTGCCACCGGTGCTGGAAAGTCGACCTGCATCAACACCTTGATCACCTCCATTTTGATGCGGGCCACTCCCGATGAGGTCCGGATGGTCCTGATCGACCCCAAGCGCGTTGAACTCAATGTGTATGAAGGTGTCCCGCACTTGATCACACCGATCATCACTAACCCGAAGAAGGCCGCGGAGGCTTTGCAATGGGTGGTGCGCGAGATGGACATGCGCTACGACGACCTGTCGCACTTTGGCTTCCGTCACGTTGATGACTTCAACCGTGCGGTGCGCAGTGGGGCATTGACTCTGCCACCTGGCAGCGAGCGCGAACTCAAGACTTACCCCTACTTGCTGGTCATCGTCGATGAGCTTGCCGACTTGATGATGGTGGCCCCCCGCGATGTTGAAGATGCCATCGTTCGCATCACTCAGTTGGCTCGCGCCGCCGGTATTCACCTTGTGCTGGCAACTCAGCGACCCAGCGTTGATGTGGTCACCGGTTTGATCAAGGCCAACGTGCCAAGCCGGTTGGCCTTTGCTACTTCTTCTTCAACTGACTCACGGGTGATCTTGGATCAACAAGGCGCCGAGAAGTTAGTTGGTCACGGTGACTCGTTGTTCTTGCCGATGGGCGCAAGTAAGGCCATGCGCATGCAAGGTGCCTACGTTTCAGAATCCGAAATTGATCAAATCGTCAAGTGGACTAAGGATCAACGCGATCCAGAGTTCCGTGAAGACATTGCTGCTGCCGCATCCTCTCGTCAGTTAGTCGATGCCGACATCGGCGATGACATTGATTTGTTGTTGCAGGCCGCAGAACTGGTCGTCTCGTTGCAGTTGGGATCAACCTCAATGCTCCAACGCAAACTGCGGGTGGGCTTTGCCAAGGCGGGTCGCTTGATGGACTTGCTCGAATCGCGCGGGGTTGTCGGTCCTAGCGAAGGTTCGAAGCCTCGTGAGGTGTTGGCTGGTCCCGATGAGCTGATGTCCATCATGGCTTCGCTGCGCGGAGAATGATGAGTCAGATCGACTCTTCTCGCACCGTCGCACTGGTCACCTTGGGTTGTGCTCGCAATGATGTGGACTCTGAAGAATTAGCCGCACGCCTTGAAGAAGGTGGCTGGATTCTCACCGATGATGCACAAAGCGCCGATGCGGTACTGGTTAATACCTGCGGATTCATTGAAGCGGCGAAAAAAGATTCCGTTGACGCGCTGATCGCCGCCGCGGACCTCAAGAGCGATACCCATTCACCGGCCGTGATCGCCGTGGGATGTATGGCTGAGCGTTATGGCCAAGAACTTGCCGATGAATTGCCAGAAGCCGATGCCGTGTTGTCCTTTGATGACTACAAAAACATTTCCGCCATTGTCGATTCGGTGGTTCATGGTCAACGGCCGGCTTCACACACCCCACAAGATCGTCGATTGTTGTTGCCGATGGCACCGGTGGAGCGTCAAGCGGCGTTCCATGGCCCTGGTCGCGATGATGACCAGGCTTTAACCGGTCGCCCAGCATCGGGTCCACCGGTGTTGCGCAAACGTCTTGATGATTCACCGGTTGCAAACCTGAAGTTGGCCTCCGGGTGCGATCGTCGGTGCACCTTTTGTGCCATCCCCATGTTTCGCGGATCGTTTCTATCCCGCCGACCTGGTGAAGTGCTTGACGAGGCCAAGTGGCTGGCTCAATCTGGCGCTCGTGAATTGATCTTGGTCTCGGAAAACTCCACGTCCTACGGCAAAGACCTAGGCGCGCTCGGTGCCTTGGAAGAACTGTTGCCCGAGATCGCATCCCTTGAGGGGATTGCTCGCGTTCGGGTCGCGTACTTGCAACCGGCCGAGATGCGACCAGCCTTGGTCAAGGCGATGGTGCAGACCCCTAATGTGGCGAACTATTTTGATCTGTCCTTCCAACACAGTTCGGGTGAGGTGTTGCGTCGCATGCAACGCTTCGGGGACACCGATTCGTTCTTAACGCTGATTGCTTCCATTCGAGAGCTCGCACCCGATGCTGGCATTCGCTCCAACATCATCGTCGGTTTCCCAGGCGAGACGCAGCAGGATGTGGCTGAACTTGAACGCTTCCTTACGCTAGCCAGACTCGATGCCATTGGCGTCTTTGGCTATTCCGATGAAGAGGGCACCGCTGCGGTGGAGCTGCCCAACAAGCTTGATCCCGATGTGGTGCGAGCGCGGGTGGAGCACTTTGCCAGCTTGGCCGATGAATTGATGTCTCAGCGAGCCGAAGACCGCATCGGTGAAAAGATCCAAGTTCTCATTGAGGCCGTTGAAGAGGGCGTTTTGACCGGTCGGGCGGCTCATCAGGGGCCAGAAACCGATGGTGATGTGACCATTGGCTATAGCCCGCAGGCCGATAGGCGCGCCATAGTCATCGGGGACCTTGTTAGTGCCACAGTTGTCGCCAATGATGGTGCTGACTTGGTTGCCACGTTAGATAATTAGGCACTTCAACTAAAGGAGACGCGGTCATCGTGGGTGAGGTTTCAGCGCAACCGCGTGCGTTAAACATTCCCAACGCGTTAACCGTTTTCCGCGTCCTGCTGGTTCCTGTATTTCTCTACCTGCTCATTGCCAGCAACACCCATGGTGATTCCTGGCGGTATTGGGCCTTGGCTATTTATGTTGTTGCGTCACTGACCGATTTGATCGATGGTGATTACGCGCGGCGCACCGGCCAGATCACACCCTTTGGGCAAGTGGCTGACCCCATCGCCGATAAGGCGCTGATCGGGGCTGCGTTGATCGGGTTGTCTTGGCTGGGAGATTTGTCCTGGTGGATCACGATCATCATCGTGGCTCGCGAACTCGCGGTGACTGCGCTGCGATATTGGGCGCGAAGTTCAGGTGTGATTCCTGCCTCCCGCGGTGGCAAACTCAAAACTGTTCTGCAGTTGTTCGCAGTTGGCTTTTACCTATTGCCCCAAAACGGTGCCGGTTTAGAAACTTTCCGCTCCACTTTGATGTTCATCACCGTCCTGGTGACGTTGGTAACGGCAGGGGATTACTGGGTCCGGGCCGTTCGACTGCGTCAGGTCAAAGCTGAGTTGCCGGCCACAGGTGAGAGTGCATGAGCCCGCGTAAATCAAGCAAAGTCAAAGGCCCACTGAGCGTGTGCGTAATCGCAGTGGGCGATGAACTGCTCAGCGGCTTTAAGACCAACACCAACAGCGCCTGGATTGGTCGCCGGTTAGGTGAGTTAGGAATCGATGTTGTCGCCGGGCGGTTAGTCAGTGATGATGTTGATGCCATTGCCACTGCCATTGCCGATGGTTTGGCTCAATGCCAGGTTGTCATCGTCTCCGGTGGTTTAGGGCCAACCAGTGATGATGTCACCCGTGCGGGATTAGCGAAGTTTGCCAAGGTCGGGCTTGCTCGCGATGTGCATGCCGAAGCACAATTGCGGGCCCGCTTTGAACAGATGAATCGCCCCATCAAGGATTCGCATTTGATTCAAGTGGACCTGCCCGTGGGATCAACCGCGATCGCCAATTCGGTGGGTAGCGCCCCGGGGGTAAAGATGAACATCAATGACCATGTGGTCTTTTTGGTTCCTGGTCCACCGCGTGAAATGCAGGCCGTGATGGAAGCCGGTGTGGTGCCCGATTTGGTGCGCCGCCGCTCAACCTTTGTTGTCACCAAGTCTTTGCGGACCGCTTTGCTGCCTGAGACCACGGTCGCGGAGATGCTTGAGGCCTGGATTGCTAAGAATGATCAGATCCAAATCGCTTATTTGCCCTCGGCAGCGGAGGTTGTCGTGCGCCTGAGCGCACATGGGGCTGACAACACCGTGGTGTCCAACGTGGTCGATGCCGCAGCTGAAGATGTGCGCGAAATCCTGGGCGATGCAGTGGTCGGCGATGCGGGCCAAAGTCTGGCTCAATCTGTGGTCTCGCTCTTAACGGCTGCCGGTCGCACCGTGGCTATTGCCGAATCGCTGACCGGCGGAATGATCGCCGCGGCCATGACTGATATCCCGGGCGCATCAGCGGTGGTGCGTGGTGGAGTGGTTTCGTATTCGACTGAATCAAAGCACGATGTTCTAGGTGTTGAAGCCGCGCTGTTGGAAGCCCACGGTCCGGTGCATTCTGGGGTGGCTCGTGAAATGGCTGAAGGGGTTCGTGAGCGCTTTCATGCTGACTTTGGTATCGCTACCACCGGAGTGGCCGGTCCTACCGAACAAGACGGCAAACCGGTGGGCACGTTGCACTTGGCGATTGCTAGCGCGACCAGTGAGGTTGATGTGACCGTGCATCTGCGCGGGGACCGGACCACCATTCGGCGCCAAAGCGTGGTCCACGCCCTGGACCTGCTGCGCCGCACGATTTTGGGACTTCCGCCCGGCCCGGAACAAATTCCGTTCTGGCACGGTTAAGTCAGGTAGTGCTGTGAGCCGATAGTTCCCTAGTTGGCTCTGGCTGGCTCAGGGGAGTCTGGGGTCAGTTTTGAGTCGGCAGGCGGGGGTCAGAGGCAACCGCTAGGCTTGTATCAGGCACAAACAAGCCCGTTCGCGGGCCCGAAGCAAGGGAGGCAAGAGCGATGATTTTGCTACGTGAGCACATCGGAGGAAGCCTTCGTGAGCGTCGCCTACAACAAGGTCGCACGCTTCGCCAAGTCAGTGCTGATGCCAAGGTTTCGCTCGGATACTTGTCTGAAGTTGAGCGTGGCCAAAAGGAAGCATCCAGCGAACTGCTGGCATCGATTTGTGAAGCTTTAGATCTGCGCCTGAGCGAGTTGCTGATGGCATCTGCGCCCAGTGTTGCGCTGCAAGAGCTCGTGGATAACAGTGGTTTGGAAGAACTGCTGAACTCTGAGCACGCTTCCGTTTAATCCGTGCCAACCTCGGTGAATGATCCGGTGGTTTTGTGATGCGTCTAACCGAATTCTGGGAACGCATGGACGAACATCTGGGTGCCACGTACGCCACGTCCTTTGCCAGCGATCATGTGATCACCGAACTTGATGGGCTCACAGTTGAACAAGCTCTTGAAGCCGGAGTGGAAACTAAGCAGGTCTGGCGGGCCGTTGTGTCAGCGGCGAATTTGCCGGAGAGTGCGCGGTAAGACATTTGTCTTAAATGTCCGAATTTTTGAAAGCCAAACTTCCGCACGTTGAAACGCGATAAGTTCCCTCGCCTCATCTACTGTGAAGTTTACGTATTTCTACCTCAGGGGGATGCATGTCAGCGATGTCCGAATCTGGGAAGACGCCATTTGTTTTCTTGGCAAAGTTGCGAGACCAATTCGTTTCATTCGGACAGAAAGCCGCCGATGGATTCCGCACTCCTGTTGCGCTGAATGCGCTCTTTGCTGGCGCTTATACCTTCGTTGGGTTCATAGTCGCGCTTACTCCAATAATTTGGCTGGTATCTCATTTTTCTCGATCAACGGTTCCTGTTCCGATTGCAGCCAGAGGAGCTTTAGCTCTACTTTGGAGTGCGCTCGGTGGAACGACTCGAGTTACCACATCCGCGGGAGATATCCCAGGTTCGACTGAGTGGCAGGCCGCATTAGCAATTCGGCCCACGTTCTTGTCCATCGTATTTTTGTTTGTTGCGGCGTGGGTGCTAAAGCGTGTCATCAAAGCCCATGCAAGTTCGACTATCAATCTAGGGTGGGTTGCGACTGCCTTTGGGGTTGGCGTTGCTGTAACCGGTGGGCTAGGAGCACTGTTTGGTGGCGGCGCGGTGGACTGGAATGACCAAACCATCGCTCGTGTAATGGCCCCTCGCTGGGTGGATCTAGTGGTCGTGGCAATGGTTGTAATTCTTCCAGTCCTTTGGCTCTCATTGCGCGGGCAGAGTCGGGGTAGCTCAGGTGCGGCTTCGGGCTGGGGCTGGTCGCGCGTTTCACTGGCCACTTTTGCCAAGGTCTACGCCGTGGTCGTGACTGTTGCCCTGGCTACCTATTTCATCGTCAACATCATTCGCCCCCAGTTCATTACCTCAAGTGAGAGCCCCCAACCGCTCATTGACTTTTCATGGGACCGAGTGGTTGCCCCTATTGGCCTTGTGATTTTGTTCTTGCCCACTCTTGTTGCCTACGTCCTGTTCTATTTCGCGGGAGTTTCAGTTGGCGGAAGCGGACTGGGTACCTTTGATAGTGAAACGTGGAGTGACTCGGCGAAGGGTTTTCTAAACGATGTAACCGATCCGTTTGGCTCGGCTTCACTTTTTGATGGGAACACCTTGCCAGCGTTTCTGATTGTGCTGGCCGTTCTATGCGCTCTCGGAGCTGGCGGCTGGGCAGCCATCAAAACTAATTATCAACCTCAGTGGCTCAGTGACTCACGCCGAATTTTGGTGACGACTCTGATTGCCGGCGCGGTTCTGCTCCTAGTAACTCAGCAACGCGTGGGTTGGACTAACAATGGCGTACCTGCTCGAGAGGCCGTGAACGGCCAAATTGCACTAGCCAGTGGCTTCGTGCGAGTTGGACTGGGAGCGGGGGCACTGGCCCTGATGAGTTTTGCGCTCATGCTGCTCTCACTGATTAGCGCGATTGCATTGCGAGAGTTTCTAGCCGACGGGCTACCACGGCTGACCGGCCGAGTAACCGGCGACAAGCCCGTGCGCACGGGCGAGCGCAAGGCAAGCCTTGTTCTCGGCGGGCGCGTGGTCACCACGCTGCTTGTGTTGGCGGTAGCCCTTCCGCTTGCCGGCGCGATATTTGAACGCGCATGGGCCCTTGCTGACGGGCCGGGCAAAGTAGTGAAATCTGGAATTGTCGCCTTGGATTCAGGTGATGTCAAAGCCATTCAGGAGCAATTTGGCTTCAAAACGGATCGAAAGCAATGGTTCTCTACTTCTACTTTGCGGCGTGCGATGTCTGATTGGACACCTGGCAAGTCGGATCAAGATCTGGTTACCCTGGAATCCGGTTACTCACTCAACAACTCTCATAATCGTGACTGGAAATTAGGCGAGCTTGACGCAGTGGGAATCCCGAGTTGGACCCTTGATGACAAAACAAGTCAGACGCAGCTTTCGCTACAAGGAACTGTTCGGGACCGGTTCAAGGTATTGCGCCACGCTGATTACGCTTGGACGACTTCTCCCCTTGCGGTCAATGTCTCCGCGGGTCCGTTCTACCCTGCTGCGTTGGCTACGGGAATTCTGATAAACGGGAACAAGACAGGCCCAGGAACATTCTTCGGTGTCCCTGGCTTCTATCGAGTCAGCGCCCGCCCTTACGGTGTGATCGCCCGAACCGATCAGACTTTCTATTTCAATGGTTCTGAGCTCGATATTCAAGTCGGTACTCAGGGAAACGTTCCCAAGCGCATTGAAAATCAAGTCACCGCGCTGCTTGGGAAGACTCAGAGGGCATGTGAGAATGTCAATAAGGAACTTAAATCGCAGTGCCTAAAGGGTGGAGAGCTCTTTTCTGAAAAGAGCGTAGTCTCGGGTGTCCGCGATGTTCCAGATTACGACACTTATGACATTTCAAAGGTTTCCAGCCAGAGTTTGAAGTGTGACTCTGATTCCTCACGTGTGACTTCTTCGGTTTCGGTTTTGTACAGCAGACCGTGCAACCAAGATGTGAACTTTACTGTCACGTATATCAAGAACGCGATCACCGAACCCATTTATCAAACGCGCTCGTATTCAACCTACGTAATAGATGGTTATGACCAGGTAGACACCTGTCCAGACAATCCTGACTACTACTGCTACGAGGATGTTCCCTACGGACACACTGAGACCGGAACCCGTCAAGTTGTCGTAGGGCAGCGAGAGGTGGAACCTCGGAAAACTTACGTAACCAACTACACAAGTTCGGTCAAATACAGCATTCGGGCCCAGGCGGCCTTGCAAAAGAACAAGACATTTGCTGTCTCTAAGGTGGGATAGCTTGATTGACAGGCGGATTCGTCTATGAGTACTCGCGATGAAATTGGTGTTCAGGCATCGCAGGACTTCACCTTTGACGGGGGTGCGGCCACATACTGGGGCACCCTGGTTCTGGCGACCTTGATCACGGTTGTCACCTTTGGCATTTGTTACCCGTTCGCTCTCGTTCTCAAAGAGCGTTGGAAGGCTAAGCACTCGTTCATTGACGGTCGGCAACTGGTCTTTACCGGCTCAGCGTTCGGATTGCTCGGTCGATGGATTCTGTGGCTCCTACTGATTATCGTGACCTTGGGAATATATAGCTTCTGGGTTGCTCCACGCTTGCAGCGCTGGCGCTGGGTGAACACTGGCTTTCAAGGTTCCTGACTAGAGCATCTGGTGCGCCGTCATCGAAGAACTCGACTCCCAGCCTCGGGACGCCATCCATTTCCTCGCGCACGAACGAGGAGAACTTCAAGCGCCCAGCCTGCATATTCATCAGCCTTTGAATCTCCGGCGGC
>CAFBLM010000004.1_pt1 | contig 36365 bp, 37 predicted proteins | sample 7268201 | NCBI WGS metagenome assembly CAFBLM01 (sample SAMEA6814037, study PRJEB35770) | freshwater metagenome | biome: Freshwater; feature: Freshwater reservoir; material: water | place: Czech Republic | collected 2017-05-23 | depth 30m m
CAAGACAGTAGTTGGCATGGCCAACCGGAAAGCTGCGATAGAAAGCAGTGCTTCGGTGCTGCTCATAACCGGGACTTCCTCAAAGGGGGTGCCCGGGCGTGGATTGAAGAAGTTCAAAGGAACTTCGTGTGGTTTGAGTGCTCCTAGCTGACCGGCAAATTCGGCACGCTGCTCCACGCTCTCACCCATACCCACGATTCCGCCGCAACACACTTCCATACCCGAGTCGCGCACCATTTCCAATGTTTCCCACCGCTCATCCCAGGTGTGAGTGGTGACCACGTTGGGGAAATACGACTGCGCAGTTTCGAGATTGTGGTTATAGCGGTGAACACCCATGTCCACTAAGTCGTCAACTTGCTCTTTCGTCAAAATTCCCAAGGAGGCAGCAACGTTGATATCAACGGCTTCCTTGATCGCGGCTACTCCTTCGCGCATCTGGGACATCAAATTTTCGTCAGGACCGCGAACGGCTGCGACGATACAAAATTCACTTGCGCCAGTTGCGGCGGTCTGCTTGGCCGCTGTGACAAGTTCTTCAATGTTCAGCCATACCGAGCGCACTGGGGAGGTAAACAATCCCGACTGCGAACAAAAGTGGCAATCTTCAGGACATCCACCAGTTTTGATCGAGACGATGCCTTCGACTTCAACTTCGGGACCGCACCACTTCATGCGCACTTCGTGGGCCAGTGCCAACGCATCTGCCACTGATTCATCAGGTAACTGAAGTACTTGCAAAACTTGATCAGCGCTGAGCCCGATTCCGCGGTCAAGGACTTGTTCGCGTGCCTGCTGCAAAATCACGGCGGCATCGGCCTGAGGTTGCGTGGTTTGAGTCACCGGTTCAGCTCCTGAGTGTGGGTATGGGTGAAGTCTGCCTCATCGAAGGTTCCAAGCAGCACAGGATGCAGGCTTGTTCGAGCAATGTGTTCAAACTCTCTAGCGTTGCCTGATCCTGATGGGATCGCCCCCACGAGAGGTACCCCGAGTCGTTGAAGGTCTGCAACGTTGGACCGCTGCGCGAGATCAGGCTGGTCGGGCCAGCTGCCGATGATCAAGCCCGCGATGTCCAGACCCCGATGTGTGGCGACCTCAATGGTCGCCGTGCTGTGGTGCAAGGTGCCTAAACCGGCATGAACAACAATTAGCACGGAAGCATTCAGATCCTGTGCTAAGTCAGCAATCGTCCACGCAGGGTCATCGCTGTAGCGAACTAACAGGCCGCCGGCTCCTTCAACCACAATGAGGTCACTGGTCAAGGCCTGAATAGATCGCAGAACTTCGCTGCGCGCAAGCGCCGGGGCGCCGCTGATGCGTGCTGCCGATGCTGGAGCAAGGGCAGGTTCGTAGCGCCCATATTCATGAAGTAAGAGTCGCTGCGCAGCACCTGGAATAGTGGAAGTCAGTTCAGCGACAACATGCAGATCACCTGGTTCATTACCGCTGACTCCCGTTTGTCCAGGCTTTACGACGCTGACACTTTTTCCAGCCATGAGTGCGTTGGCTGCAATGGCTGCTGTGGCGATGGTTTTACCAACATCGGTACCGGTGCCACTGACGATCAATATTTGGCTCATCACACACCCAATCCAGCATGGGCAACAGCAGCAAGGGCCGCCGCCGCACGCGCGAGTTCAGGCTCGCCAAGGTCAGCTCTGGCTGTAAGCCGAAGTCGGGAGGCAGAATCGGGAACCGAAGGTGGTCTAAAGCAGCCAACGCGGACACCGTGGGCGGCGCACAGGTCACGCGCCGCAAGGGCGTCCTGCGGTTTGTCAATGACGATGGAAACCACGGCAGCATCAGGTGTGCAGACGTCAAACCCCATGCTTTGGGCCAGGTTTGCAAGATGACCGGCATTAGTACGAGCTTGGTCAGGCAGTTCGGGGTGTTGCTTGATCAAACGCAGTGCAGCTTGGGCTGCACCCACATTCATGGGGGACAAGGCGGTATCGAAAATGAAAGGGCGGGCTGAGTCAATGAGGTGGTCGATTGTTGCTTGAGTCCCGAGCACAACTCCGCCTTGCGACCCAAAGGCCTTTGACAAAGTGGCGGTAAGGATTACCCCAGGCTCACGTTGCAGTCCAAGAAGACTAGTTAACCCTTGGCCGTGATCGCCCATAGTTCCCAGCGAATGTGCTTCATCAACGACCAACACTGCGTTATGGGTCCGTGCAACATCAGCTAATGCAACCAGCGGTGCTTGATCGCCATCGACACTGAAAACTGCATCAGTAATCAGTAAGTGCGATGGTTGATGAGGCGCTGTAGCGGTAGCGGATTCCAATGCTGCCCGGATGGAATCTACATCTTTGTGCGGGGCAACGAAGACATCGCCGCGTGCAAGTCTGCAGGCGTCCACGATGGAGGCATGGTTGCTGGTGTCACTGATGATCAGAGACTGCGCATCGGTCAGTGAAGAAATCACACTCAAATTGGCCAGATACCCGGATGAAAAAAGAAGCGCAGCTTCAGTTCCGACAAAATCAGCCAACTGCGCCTCGAATTCCGCATGGAGCCAGGTAGTCCCGGTCACCAATCGCGAAGCAGTAGCTCCGGTTCCCCAGATTTCCGCTGCTTCTTGAGCGGCCTTGATGACTTCAGGGTGTCGGGCCAGCCCGAGATAGTCGTTGGAAGCCAGATCCAAAAGCCCATCAAGGGAAGGCGAGCGTGGGTGGAGTTCGCGACGCAGGCCTTCGTTGATTCGACGATCCCGAAAACTAGTCAACCAGTCCAGTGCACTCATTGCGTGACCTGGTCAATCGCGGCAATGCACACATCAACGATGGTCTTGAGGTCGTCATCGTTCATCGCGAGCGGTGGCATCAACACCACCACATCACCCAGAGGCCGAGTCAGCACTGAGTTGTTTTTCATGATTTGGCAGATTTCAAAACCGGTGCGCTCGATCCCATCAACCGGGTTGACTTCAATTCCGGTCATCGTGCCGAGTCGCCGCACTTCTAGGACTCCATCGTGAGTTTGAAGTGGTGCGAGCAGTTGTCCCAGTTTTTCGCCAAGGCGCGCTGCGTTATCCACCGTGTTGTTAGCGTCCATAAGTTTGAGATTGGCAATTGCCGCAGCGCAACATAATGGATTTGCAGTGTACGAATGTCCGTGGAAAAACGTTCGTGCAGACTCGGGAGCACCTAAGAAGGCTTCATAAATTCCTTCCTTGGCCAAAACTGCAGACAGTGGCAGGTACCCGCCGGTCACCCCCTTGCCCAAAGTCAGCAAGTCGGGAACAACTCCAGCGTGATCCAAGGCCCATTGTTTGCCGGTTCGCCCTAGGCCGGTCGCGATTTCATCAGCGATTACGTAAGCGCCAAATTCATCACAGAGTTCACGAACACCACGAAGGAAGGATGCATCGTGAGTCAGAATTCCGGCGGCTGCTTGGACCATTGGTTCGACGATGACGGCGCAGATGCGCTGACCTTGGTGCTCCATTAATTCGCGAAGTTCAGTAACCACTTCGACTGCGCGATCGGCTGCACTTTGGCCCGGCTCACGCAGGCCAGGGGAGGAAACCTCAACCGTGTCGAGCAAGATCGGTCGATACGTGGAATGGAACAGTTCAATGCCCCCGACACTGACTGCGCCCAGAGTGTCGCCGTGGTAACCCTCTTTAATGTGCGCGTAAAGCGGACGGTCTTGACCGAGTTGCGCGCTAGCTTGAAAAGCCATTTTGATTGCGGCCTCAACCGAGGATGCGCCATCGGAGCCAAAGAAGGCGCGAGTTAATCCGGCGGGCGCGCGATCAATCAGTAGTTCGGCAAGTTCAATTCCTGGTTCATGGGTAGTGCCCAAAAAGGTTGCGTGATCGAGTCGATCAAGTTGGGCGACAATGGCTGCATCAATCTCGGGAACCTTGTGCCCGTGAACATTGACCCACAGCGACGAGTTCGCATCTAGGTAGGCACGAGAGTCGGCGTCGTAGAGGTACATTCCCTCGGCCCGATCGATAACCAAGGGTTCGTCGGTAGCCCAGCGGGCATGTTGAGTAAAGGGATGCCAGACCCGCTTGCCATCGCGGGCAAGGAGGTCTTGTGTACGCGGCCCGAAGCCGCTGGGGTGTGACTCCATGGCAATGCCATCCTCGCAGGAAGGCTTTCCTGCGCGACCGCCTACCCTGTTGCTGTGCCCGCGCTTAATGACCTTGTCCGCACGCGTACGGACTTGACTGACATTGACCTGGATGGACTTCATGTCCTGCTCAGCGAATGGCAGATTCTGGCTGACTTGTCCTTTGCTGATCTGATCTTGTGGGTCGCCACCCGAGGTGGATTTTTGGCAGTGGCTCAAGTGCGTCCAACCACTGGGCCCACGGTAGTTCCCGAAGATGTCGTCGGAGAAGAAGTCAGCCGCGATGATTTTCAAGTCTTGACTCAAGCCGTCGAACAAGGGCAAATCGTTGGGACCACGGTGGATGAGCTTCACAGCGATTGCATTCCAGTGCGACGTGCTGGTCGCATTGTTGGTGTCATTGAACAGCGCCAGCGAAAGGGAAGTGCACGAGAGGGCGAGTCAGTACTTGAAGCCGCCTACCGCGAAAGCGCACATGAGTTGGCATTGATGATCGCGCAAGGGCGGTTTCCCTTTCCGGCGATGTTTAACGACCCGGAGGCAGCCCCGCGGGTTGGTGATGGGTTTATCCGATTGAATGCTGATGGTGTTGTCACGTACGCAAGTCCCAATGCCTTGTCCGCTTATCGACGGTTGGGCTTAACCGCTGATTTATTGAATGCCGACCTGAGTACCTTGACCATGACACTTGCTCCAAGCGGGCCGTTAGATGAGGACCTCGCAGCTGTTGCACGTGGCCGAGCTCCGCGTTTGGCAGAAGTACAAGCAAACGGCTCTCAGGTGCTTTTGCGCGCAATTCCCATGCAACCCGATGGGCAACGTCGGGGCGCTGTTGTTTTGCTGCGTGATGTCTCGGACCTGGCCCGACGGGACCGCCTGATGGCCACGAAGGATGCCACCATTCGCGAAGTGCACCATCGAGTGAAAAACAACCTGCAGACGGTGGCTGCACTTTTACGCCTACAGGCCAGACGACTGGACTCACCAGAGGCCCAGGCGGCCTTAGACGAGGCGGTTCGTCGAGTGGGATCGATCGCTTTGGTCCACGAAACCTTGTCCCAAACCCCTGACGAGGTCGTGGCTTTTGATGACGTGGCAGATCGGTTGTTAGGGATGGTTCTTGATGTGGGCTCTATTGGGCAAGCCCACGAGATTTCAACCCGACGGTCCGGAACCTTTGGGGTAGTACCTGCCGAGGTTGCAACCCCACTTGCGATGGCCCTGACTGAGGTATTGCTGAACGCTGTTCAACATGGCTTGCAGGGTTTAAGTGGTCGCATCTTTATTAATGCAAGTCGCGCGGGCGATCGCCTCAATGTTGAAGTCGTTGATGACGGTCGTGGCTTGCCTTCTCAGTTTGCTAACACCGAGTCGGATCGGTTGGGCTTGCAGATTGTGCGCACGCTGATCGTGGGGGAATTGCAAGGAACATTTGAGTTAGAACTGGCCCCTGGCGGCGGTACACGCGCAGTCATTGATGTGCCACTAGTGCACGAATAAGTTGTGAGAAAAATTAAGCGCTGAACGAGCGGACTTGACGACGCTTGTGCAAGCGACGCTCGTCTTCGCTCATCCCACCCCAGACACCGGCATCTTGGCCAGATTCAAAAGCCCACTCGAGACATTCATCAACAACGCTGCAACTACGGCAGACGGCCTTGGCCTCTTGAATCTGCAGCACAGCTGGACCGGTTGTTCCGATAGGGAAGAACAACTCTGGATCTTCGTCACGGCAGGCGGCTTCGTGGCGCCAGTCCATGCGGGCTCCTTCGTTGATGTGACAGGTGGGGCTGAAGGTAACTACTGAGCCCAGTGTGTTTTTTAAGCACGAAGGGTCAGGGGGGAAGTCACCGTTCGGAGGCCCTATCGTCCCACTCTCGGGCGTGTCGCGCAAGGGACTTGGACCAAGCCGAAGGAACGTGTTTCTGTCGGCTAGATCACATCTGACAGCTTTAAGGATTATCCACAGGGGTGAAAACCCTGATGGCATCGGGAACAGAGGCAAAAGTGATGGAGGTGACCGGCTTGATCAGGTCGCCGTCAATTTGTAGGGGGACTGGCCGATCGGAGGTCATGGTCACGGTGGCCAGATTGGTCAAGACGGTTGATTCAGGCAGATCTCCGATGCCACGTCCGGTGAGCAAGGTCCCCGCAATACGCATCATCGTCTGGGCTGACAGGCTCTCTAGAGACACGACATCGAGTCCTTGTTCAAACCTAGCCTGGGTGCTGGCCTGGAGTGCGATTTCGCCAAGCATGGTCCAGGGAGTGGTGTTCTGGACGATGGCAAAAACGAGTTTGTCAATGGACACATGCTGATCATCGTGTGAAACGCCTGTCATCGTCATCGGTCCGTTCCAGCGATCCGTTGCGATCCACGACTTAACCAGTCCTGCCATGTAGGACCCTGGCGTTGTAGGGAAGCCGCGTTTGCGCATGTCTTCAACGGCCGCCACAACTTCAGCGTCTATCCCAAGCCCCGCGTGCAGCGCGAACCAACGATCACCAGCTTTGCCCAACCCGATAGTGCGAATGGATTGAGACTGCATGTGGTCGATGAAGGCTTTGGCTGCTTTTTTTGAATCGCTTGGGAGAGCAAGTGCATGCGCTAAAACATTGGCGTGGCCGCCAGGGATGATGCCAAGAATGGGTACTTCGTACGCGCTGCGGTTCGGCTGGCTCAGAAGGCCGTTGATCACTTCATTGACCGTGCCATCGCCGCCCAAGACTGCGACCACGTCATAGCCATCATGAACTGCTTGCTGGGCTAGGGATTGTGCATGATTGCGAGCCTTGGTTTGTTTGACTTTGACATCGAGTGCACCCTCAAGGGCGGTGGTTATGTTCTTGCGGACATGTTTATTGGTACTGGTGGCCTTAGGGTTCACGATCAATAACGTCCGCACCCCCTCAGGTTAGGCTCGGGGTGTGAGTGCGAACCCCCCGCCACCGGAAATAAGTGACCATCGGCCTCATGGGCGAGGCAAAATGTGGCCAGGGCCGCTGGGATGGGCCGCCATCGTGTGTGCGCTCCAGGGGTTGACACTGCTTGGAGTTGAAGCAGTGGCATGGTCCGATCGGACCGACACCCTGTCTGCAGATATCGCTCAGGCGGTCTGCCTATGCGCCATCGCAGTTGGCTTATTGGCTTTGGCCTGGGCGTTGATTAATCGTCGGCGATGGGCACGTGGGCCAACGATCACCATCGAAATCATCACAGTCTTGATCGCGGTCTCGGAAGCCAAACTCACCACAGGCTATGGATGGGTCATTGGGGTGCCAGCGCTCGTTGCGCTCGTGATCGTCTACCGCAGCGATCAATGGTTATCAAGTAGTTGATCACGCATACGCGACAAGATCCGTGCTATCTGTCTTGATACTTGGCTCTGCTCCATGCTGAGCAGTTCAGCTATTTGCGCTTGTGACTTTTCTTCAACGAATCTCAAGGTCAATAGTTCCCGATCCCGTTGCGTCAAGCTGGCCAGAGCTGGACCGAGTTCGCCGCGATTGAGGACAGCAGCAATAGAGCGGTCTTGTTCGCTGACCTCAAGCGGTTGTTCGGGAATATCTAGCGAGCTCAATCGGTAGGCCTGAGCCGCTTCCAAGGCATCCAAAACATCTTCAGTTGTGCGGTCTAGGGCTTGTGCGATCTCTGCAACAGTTGGTGATCGACGAAGGCTTTGCTCAAGGCTTCCCCGGACCTGATTGACCTCCCGCGAAAGTTCTTGGAGCCTTCGCGGCACCTTGATACTCCACGCAGTTTCGCGAAAATGCTTACGAATTTCACCCAGGATGGTGGCCATTGCAAAAGAGGTGAAGGAATCGCTTTGGGCTGGGTCAAAGCGATCAACCGCATTGATCAAGCCAATTGAACCGGCTTGGATCAAATCGTCCAGCGGTTCTCCACGGTTGGCATAGCGCTGCGCAAGGTGTCGAACCAGGGGCTGATGAATGACAATGAGCGCTTCACGAACTTTTGACCGAGCCGGATCGTCCGCGTCTAGGCGCGCATACTCGGCAATAAGGTCGCGTTCTGCTTGGTAGGTGGACTCCATGACTATCGAGGAATCTGCACTCGGTGCTTTAGTGCCAATGTCAGGGATGTCAACTCGTCATTGCGGACGACCACGCTTTCAACCGAAGTCAGCAGGGTGGTCAGGACGGTCCAGGAAAGTGAGGCAGTCAGTTCGGGTGCAGGGTTAGTGGTTTTTGTCGTGAGACTTAGATAGATATCAGCGCCCTGGCAGTCAAGGGTGATCTCGATGAGTTCACTCTCAGCGGCATGCTCGAGCAGTAGAGCGCAGGCCTCACTGATCGCCAGCCGGAGGTCTTCGACATCGTCAACGGTGGCGCCAACTTGGACCAACGTTGCGGCTACAGCACTACGCGCAATTGAGGTATGTGCTGGCGTGGCCGGAATGTGAAGCGTTATCAATCCCGATGTTGAACTACCCGCGGTACTGATTGTTGGTTCGAATGAGGCTGTCATGACATCTCCGCCCTAAGTTCTTATTCTTCAGGTTAGCCCTTGGTGCTGGCTCGTGGCTAGAGAGAAAAAGGGTCAGGCAGCGCGAGCTACCTGACCCTTTAGCGAAGGTGTACTAGGCCTTCTTCGTGGCCCAGAAAATCTCAGCAATTTCATCAATCTTGGCAAGAAGTTGATCAGCCACGGATGGATCAACAGTGCCCTTGGTTCCGGCAGCACCAGCAAGCTTGGTGGCGTCATTGAAGAGTTGGTGCAAGTTTGGGTAGGACTCGAAGTGCGGTGGCTTGAAGTAGTCAGTCCACAACACCCACAGGTGGTGCTTGACCAAACTGGAACGCTCCTCCTTGATCCCAAGCGCGCGAGCCTTGAAAGTCACATCATCTGATGCCGCGTACTTCTCCATGCAAGCCTTTACCGACTCAGCCTCAAGGCGTGCTTGAGCTGGGTCGTAAACGCCACAGGGCAGGTCGCAGTGCGCCGAGATTACGGTCTTGGGTGCAAACAACTGCATGATTTTTCCTTCCATGGAAAACATAAAAGTCCTGTGTGGTGTCCCACGAACTTCGTTCTTCCCAAAGCCTACCCTTGTATGCGTAGGCCCACATTGGGGATTGATCAGTCGGGACGGCAATGAAGCTGCGTACCTCAGGTTTCTCACGCGCAAAGGTCGAAGGTCTATCCATGATCCCGACCTTGGCCCCTGATGAAACCGTGCTGATTAGATGGGGATCGCAGGTGTGTATTGGCCAGGTTGTGGTGGCGCTAAGACCGGATCGACCCGAGAGCTTGATCGTCAAGCGCCTGATCCGCGGAACCGATCAAGGGTGGTGGCTTGAGGGGGATAACCCCGGAGCCTCAGACGATTCGAGAACCTTTGGTCCGGTTCCATCGCAGTGCATTGTTGGCAGAGTTGTCTTGCGGTTGAGTCGAAAAGGCATTCATCGCATTGCGTGACTTAAGGGGTGAGAACGATCTTGCCCATCACATCGCCACTAGCCATTGCGCCAATGGCCGATGCGGCTTGGTCAAGCCCAACCACGCGATCAATGGTCGGGCGAAGGCCCGTTCCTTCAAGAAATGACACCAAGCTGCTGAGCTCGCCAATAGTTCCCATCGTGGAGCCCAGAACTTGAAGTTGGAGGAAGAACAAGCGCGAGAGATCTGCCGGCGGCATGGATCCGCTGGTGGCCCCGCTGATCACAATGCGCCCGCCGGGTCGAAGTGACTTCATCGAATGAGACCAGGTTGCATCGCCAACCGTTTCGATGACTGCATCTACGCGATGGGGAAGCCGGTCGCCGGGTTCGAAAACTGCATGTGCTCCAAGGCTCAAAGCGAAGGCTCGCTTTTCTTCACTTCGACTCGTAGCCCATACGCGTAGCCCCATCGCTCGTCCCAGCGCAATCGCCGCGGTTGCCACGCCGCCAGCGGCTCCTTGAACTAGGACCGTCTCGCCGGGTGCGAGTTTGCCCACTGTGGTCAACATCCGAAAGGCAGTCAGCCAAGCCACCGGAAGGCAAGCTGCCTCTTCAAAAGACATGCCTGCAGGTTTGTTGATGAGGTTTCGCGTGGGTACTACGACAAATTCAGCGAAGGTGCCATTGTGCACTTCTGAAAGCAGGGAACGGCCAGGATCTAGCGTTTCGTCGCCACCGCCGGCGGCTGGATCAGCGATCACTCCGTGAACGATGACCTCGCGGCCTGTGTCATCGATTCCGGCCGCTTCGCAACCAAGGGTGATGGGAAGCCGGTCCGAGGAAATTCCGACTCCGCGCAATGTCCACACGTCATGGTGATTTAGACCAGCAGCCTTTACTTGAACTCTGCTCCACCCAGAATCGGGAATTGGGGTGGCAATGTCCATCAGTGAAAGAGCTGAGACTGGGTCATCGGCTGAGGATGAAATTGCGCGCGCAGCAAGCATGTGATCAGCCTAATGCGAAGCTGGCATCAAAACAGGGGACCTTAGCCTTGTTTGGCAGGGGGCAGTCCAATTGTTTTCCGAGGCCTGAAGTGAATTGAATTAATCGTCATCTTCGTCGTCAAGGCGGGCCAGCCAGGTTGCCAGCCGCTCAACAGGGATCTCAAATTCTGGGTTCAGATCAACGAAGGTGCGCATCTGATCTACCAGCCATTCAAAGGTGATTGATTCGGATCCCTTGCGGTTGCTGAGTTCCTCAAGTCCGCGGTCGGTGAAATACATAGGTGCATCCGGCCTTAAGCGAAGGCGGCCGCGACGAGTTCGCGTTGTTCGCCGTCATGGACATTGTGGGAACCGCTAGCCGGAGCCGAAGCTGCATCGCGAGAAATCAGGCGGATTGAGCGGGCCAGGGCCGGTGCCAAGTTCAGGCCCATGAAAGGCCACGCACCCTGGTTAGCGGGTTCTTCTTGAACCCACACAACCTCAACATCTCGGGGGTAAGAACTGAGCACCCGAGCAATATCTACTACTGGCAGCGGGTACAACTGTTCAACGCGAACGATTGCGGTCGTCTTGGCGAGATCCTCGTCCAGGCTTTGGCGGTGGGCAATCAAGTCATGCGTGATCTTGCCTGAACACAGTAAGACGCGCCGAACCCGAGAGGTTTCAACGCTGTTGTCTTCAATGATCGGGGTGAACTTGCCGGAGGTGAATTCCTCGGTGGCCGAGCTTGCTGCCTTAAGCCGGAGCATGGATTTCGGCGTGGCCACAATGAGTGGCCGCACGCAGTCTGCGAGTACGTGATTGCGTAGCAGGTGGAAGTAGGACGATGGTGAAGATGGCATCGCAACTGTCATATTGTCTTGCGCGCACAGTTGCAAGAAGCGCTCAATGCGAGCCGATGAGTGGTCTGGACCTTGTCCCTCGAGGCCGTGTGGCAAAAGGAGAGCCACAGCCGATCGCTGACCCCACTTTTGTTCACCGGAAGAAATGAATTCGTCAATGATGGTTTGTGCACCATTAACAAAGTCGCCGAACTGGGCTTCCCACATCACCAAGGCTTCTGGCCGAGCCACTGCATAGCCGTACTCAAACCCGAGTGCGGCGTATTCACTGAGCAATGAGTCGTAGGCGTAAAGCCGCGAGCCGTTGGTATAGAGCGTCTTCAACGGCTTAAAGGCGTGGCCATCAACTTTGTCCATGATGACAGCGTGACGTTGTCCGAAGGTTCCACGACGGCTGTCTTGTCCGGCTAGTCGAACGGATCGTCCTTCGGCAAGGAGCGAGCCCATCGCCAGCATTTCTGCTGTTGCCCAGTCGATGGTTCCATCGGCGATCATTTGCACTCGTCGTTGCAACTGCGGCGCCAACCGTGGGTGCACGTGGAAACCTTCGGGCAAGTCAACTTGGGTGCGAACTACTCGATCAACGAGTTCGCGCGAGATGGCTGTCTCAGCAATGACATTAGATTGAACCGGCGCCGGAGTGGCAGCCTCAATCGGGTGTGCGTGCGCTTCTTGAACTTCCCGGTGCGCATTGTCGAGCAACTGCTGGAATTCACGAAGGGCTTGTTCGGCCTCTTCAACGGTGATGTCGCCGCGACCAACCAAACTTTCGGTGTAACGCTTACGGGTTGAGCGCTTTTGATCGATGCGCTCGTACATCATGGGTTGAGTCAACGACGGGTCGTCAGCCTCGTTGTGTCCGCGAAGGCGGTAACACACCATGTCAACGACAACGTCCTTGTGGAATGCCTGACGGAACTCAAAGGCGAGCCTGGCCGCGTAGACCACGGCTTCAGGGTCATCTCCATTGACGTGGAAAATAGGGGCTTGAATCATGCGGGCAATATCAGTTGCGTACACAGAAGATCGTGAGTGTTCTGGAGCGGTGGTAAAGCCCACTTGGTTGTTCACGATGATGTGGACGGTGCCGCCGGTGCGGTAGCCGCGAAGTTGCGAAAGGTTCAAGGTTTCAGCGACAACACCTTGACCGGCAAAAGCAGCATCGCCGTGCATCAGCAGCGGCAAGATGTTGAACGGTCCTTCTTCCTTGGTCAGCATGTCCTGTTTTGCGCGAACAATGCCCTGCAGAACTGGATTGACAGCTTCCAGGTGCGAAGGGTTCGCGGCCAAGTACACCGAACAGGTTTTCCCTGAGTCAGCGGCGAATGTTCCTTCAGTTCCTAGGTGGTATTTCACATCCCCCGAACCTTGAACCGAACCTGGCATCACTGTTCCGTCAAATTCACGGAAGATCTGGCTGTACGACTTGCCGGCAATGGCGGCAAGGACATTGAGGCGACCACGGTGTGGCATTCCGATGCAGACTTCACGAAGACCGTTGTCGGCGGCAGCACTGAGCACCGCATCAAGAAGTGGAATCAGTGACTCGCCGCCTTCAAGCGAGAAGCGCTTTTGGCCAACGTATTTGGTCTGCAGGAAGGTCTCGAAGGCTTCACCAGCATTCAGACGACCCAAGATGCGAAGTTGCTCGGCCGAGTCAGGCTTGGCGTGAGCTCGTTCAAGACGAGCCTGAAGCCAGCGTCGTTGCTCGGGGTCTTGAATTTGCATGTACTCAACCCCGAGCGTGCGGCAGTACGAATCGCGCAGCAGGGTCAAAATTTCGCGCAAGGTGGCAATCGGCTTACCGCCAAATCCACCGGTGGCAAATTCGCGGTCGAGGTCCCAGACGGTCAAACCGTGAGACTTCAGATCCAAACCAACATTGGCTCGCTTTTCGTAGGTCAGCGGGTTGGTGTCTGCCATCAGATGGCCACGAACTCTAAAAGCATGAATGAGTTCTTGAACGCGTGCAGTCTTGTTGACGTCATCCTCGTGGGAGGCAACAACATCGGTTTCCCAGCGGATCGGTGTGTAGGGAATGCGCAAAGATTCAAAGACATCATCGTAGAAGGCGTTTTCACCAAGCAGTAGTTGGTGAATAGTGCGCAGGAAGTCACCTGACTGAGCGCCCTGAATGATGCGGTGGTCATAGGTGGAGGTCAACGTCATGATCTTGCCGATAGCCATTCGCGCAAGCGTTTCGGCTGATGCCCCTTGATACTCGGCTGGGTATTCCATGGCGCCGACGCCGACGATGGTTCCTTGGCCTTGCATCAATCGTGGTACCGAGTGGACTGTGCCGATGGTGCCCGGGTTTGTCAGGGTGATGGTGGTGCCGGCAAAGTCATCTACCGAGAGCTTGTTTGCACGCGCACGCCGAACGACATCTTCGTAGGCAGCCCAGAACTGAGCAAAATCCATATTCTGGGTTGCTTTGATGGACGGAACCAAGAGCTGCCTGGAGCCATCTTCCTTAGCAACGTCAATGGCTAGACCGAAATTGATGGAAGCGTTCTTACTGACAGCAGGTTTGCCATCCACCGTGGTAAATGAGTTGTTCATTTCTGGGAATGCTTTAAGGGCTTGGACTATGGCATAGCCAATCAGGTGCGTGAAGGAAATCTTTCCACCGCGTCCGCGCGCAAGTTGTTGATTGATGATCGCTCGGTTCTCGATCAATAGTGTGGCTGGTACCGCTCGCACACTAGTGGCAGTTGGAACGCTTAATGAGGCATCCATGTTGGTCACCACACGTGCTGCTGGTCCACGCAAAATTTCTGCCGCTGGTTGAACTGATGCCACAGTAGGTGTCGCGCTCGTTGCGGTTGGTGCTGTGTTACTCGGGGCAGTGGCAACCGGAGTGGTCAAAGCAGGTACTGACTGCGCAGGGGTCTGACCGGTTGCTACCTGAGGTGAAGCAGGAGCTGGTGTTTGTGGATTCGGTACAGACGGGCTTGCTACGGATTGGCCATCACTGGGTGTGTAGTCAGCAAAAAAGTCCCACCATGCTGGGTTAACACTGTCCTTATCGCGCAGATACGACTGATACATCTCATCAACGAGCCACTGATTGGGTCCGAAGGCATCCATTGGGGACTCGGCAGTCACGGGTTTTCTCGGGCCTCTCGCACGGGGAACCGGTCGATTGATAACAGTAGTGCGCGCAGATTATTAATGCGTGACTGGGCGGATCACTCCGGTGGCGGACCCCAGTACGGCTTCATCCGGGAGTCTTCATCCCAGCCTGGGACGATGCGCAGAACCCGACGGTCGTTACGCAAGATCTCGTCAGCATGTGCGCGGACGGCTTCAAAATCGTCGGTGGCGTGCAGGAACTTGCCATCGAAGTCATCCCACTGACCAGTGGCGCAGGCCACGACGAGATCGCAGATGCGCTCAACTGGGGTCCAGCCCCCGGGGGGTGCCGCTGGCGCATCGTTGGCTGAGGTCAAAACCAAGCCGGGGGACAGGTCAAGGGCATGAACTCCTGTTCCCTTGAGCTGCGAGGCCAGTTGATCGGTGAGGCGGAAAAGTCCCGATTTACTCACCGGATATGCGCCGTCAGTCATCGACAGTGCTGCTGCTCCGGCCAGGGAGTTCATCGCAAGGACGTACCCTTCGCCACGAGCGACCATGGCCGGCAAGGCGTAACGCACAAAGAGGTAAGGGCCCAGCAAGTTGGTCTCAACACGTGACCACCAATCTTTCGGGTCTGATTCCCAAAGCTTGGCGCCATCCCATGAGGCTGACCTGGCAGCGTTATTGACCAGAAGGTAGATAGGACCAAGGTCTGCTTCGGTGCTCGCAATAATTTTTTCCACTGCAGATTGATCGGCGACATCTGCCGCGAAGGCGATTGCCTGCCCGCCGGCAGCCACAATTTCATCGCGCGCTGACTCCACATCGGCCTGGGTGCGGGCAACCAGCGCGACCTTCATGCCCTCAGCAGACAGGCGCACAGCAAGTGAACGCCCGATTCCTCGGCCAGCTCCGGTAATTAATGCGACGCGACCGCTGAGGTCATTGGCCATGGGTTTTACTCCGAGTCTGTCTGTGAGTGCGCTGTTGTGATCAAGTGCTTTAAACGCTCTATTGCTTGGGTGCGGCTATCGTGCCACGAATGCACACTTTCGGCAGAGATTTGCGCAACTCGTCGGGCGAAGGTGGCATCAAGGGCCCAAAGGAAACCTCCTTGAACCGCGACGCCCGCACCGATGCCCATCCACTCACTTGCTGGTCGGGAAGTTCGTCGACTCAAGGGACCAGCAGCCAGCATCGTTGCCACTCCAGCCGCGACGTAGCCAACATCAAGAGCAGCATTGAAGGCTAGGAGCTTGTAGAGCTTGTCTGCTTTAGCTTGGGCTTTGCGTTCATCGCTGATTCTTTCGTCCGGTGATGCTGACTCATCGCCCATTGCTTGGAGCACGTCAGTTTGACTTTGTCGCCACTTTCCAAAACCTGCAATGGCTCCATCAATGGCGCCCCAGCCCAAGGTCTGACCGGCGAACCCTTTCAAGAAGGGTGAATCTGTCATTGTGCCCAGGGTTTTCAAAACCGATCCCACCGCAACACTGCTCGCTGCCCATTGGCCAAGGGCGCTGGTGAGCTCGTGTTCGAGTTCGGTGGTGTCAGGTACGGCCATGTGATCCATTGTGCTGCCTGCGAACCGATTACGCCTAGTGGCTTGTGAACTTTGACTAGGTTCGTCGGAAGATCAGGTCAAAAATTTCGTGGCCCTTGGCAATCCCTGCACTTTCGTAGCGAGTCACCGGGCGCCACTGTGGGCGCGGTGCAAAATCTTGAACGGTGTTGGTCAATTCTGAACAGTTAGTAAGCACCTTCAGCATGTGTTCGGCATAGGGCTGCCAATCCGTGGCGCAATGAAGCGTTGCCCCCGATTTCATTGCGCTAACAAGCAGGCGGACGAAGTCAGGTTGAATCAAGCGGCGCTTATTGTGACGGGCCTTGGGCCAAGGGTCAGGGAAGTAGATGCGAACTCCATCAAGGCAATCGGTGGGCACCATGTGGTTGAGGTAGGAAACGGCATCGGTGTTCAGGGCACGCACATTGGTCAGATTGCCATGGTCAACTTCTTGGAGTAGCCGTGCAATGCCACGGACATGAACGTCAAAGGCGACTATTGCGATCTCGGGTTGGGCTGTTGCCATCGCCGTTGTTGCTTCCCCAAAGCCACAGCCAATGTCGAAGATGACCGGGGTAGCACCAAAGGTTGCGATCGGATCAAAGGGTGCTTGCGGATCAAGGATGAAACTTCCCTGATGGCTAGTGATGGTTTTTGCCGTCAGTGGACTGATTCGACCTTGGCGAGCATGGAAGGTGCGGATGCCCCGCTTTTGGTCCTGTTTGGGTGAATTCGTAAAGCTCATAGTTAGGACTTTGCAGCAGTTTTCGCACCAGTGATTTTGGCGGTGCGCTGTGAATCAAAAAGGACAACCCAAATCTGTCCAGCTTTCATCGGGAAATCTTTACCTTGGTACAGCCAGCGCGTAGGCGACTTTGGAGTGGGACGAGTCCAGGTCAAGGCGTACGAGCGACCATCGCGCAAGGCGATGGCTTTACCACTACCCACGGTTCGAACTTTAGGAACTGGGTTGCGCGCAACATCCTTGCGACCGGTGGTGGTCAGGCGCACTGACTGAATAAGCACAGTGGAGGCGGCGACTTGCCCCTGACTTGATGTGTCGAGTTTTCCGCCTAAGGAATAGGCCCATAAGCCGGTGGATTTGTTGTACGCAAACAAGACGCGGGCGCTGGGAAATGACGCGGTGACGGTGCTTGCTGGTTTGCCGCCGGCCGGTAGTGATCCAAAAGTAAAACCAACATCTACTGGCTGGGCTGATCCTTTGGCTCGCTTGATCAGTCGAGCGGGGCGAGCGAATTCGTTGTACGGAGCATTGCGATAGGACAGGCGGCCGTAGCCCCCGCTGTATTTTTCAGCACTGACATCAACTAATCCTGCTTGTTTGACTAATGCGTGCACCGCATCAACCGAGCCACTAAAGCCAAAGGCAATCTTGCCGTACATCGGTAGCAGTTCCGCATCAGTTTCGCGTGCACTGCGAACCGGTGCGATCACGTCAGGAAGTTTCGTCGAGTAGATCGCGGCCAGCCGTGATAGTCCACCTTCGACTTGTTCAACATAGACAACATCAGCAGGAACTAATCCGATATGCGGAAGCGAATTTCCGGTGTTATCCATTTTGATGGCAAGGACCGGCCCATCTGCGAGAGCTCGGCCGCTAAGAATTGATGTGGCCGTTGGCGCGGGAGTGCTCACCGTTGGACTTGGTGTGGGTTTACTCGTGCCGCCACAGGCTGCCAGGGCTAGGACCACAGAAAGCCCGGCCGCAAACACCACCATGCGCGAAGTTTTTTGCCCGAGAAGGTGCTCTTTGAATTGCTTGCGCGAGGCCATAGTCCTCAACCTAGGCGATGAATACAGGAAAACTGTGCCCCCGGCAGGATTCGAACCTGCGCGCATGCCTCCGGAGGGCACCGCTCTATCCCCTGAGCTACGGGGGCTCGGGACTGCCGAACCCTACCGGAGTCGAATCCGCACACGTCTAGTCTGATCACCTATGACACCCGCTGAGCTTGCCGATGCTGTCGCCCTCGCGGTGCGCGATGCCGTAGCGGCCAATGAATTGCCCGTCGAGGTCGGCCAGGTCCCACTAGATATCAAGGTGGAGCGACCACGCAGCAAGGAACACGGTGATTACGCAACAAGTGTTGCGATGATCATCTCGAAGTCAGCGGGTAAGAACCCGCGGGAAGTTGCCGAAGTCCTCAAAGCTCGGTTGGAAAAAGTTGCAGGAATTACCGCAGTTGACATTGCCGGTCCTGGTTTTTTAAACATCACCCTTGAAGCAGGTGCACAAGGTGTGCTCGCGGAAAACATTTTGTCAGCCGGCGAAAACTACGGCCACAGTCAAGTGCTGTCACATCGAATTATCAATCTTGAATTTATTTCTGCAAATCCCACCGGCCCTTTGCATTTAGGTCACGCTCGGTGGGCCGCCGTTGGCGATGCTCTCGGACGTGTGCTCAGCGCCGCTGGTGCGAAGGTGACTCGGGAGTTCTATATCAACGATGCTGGTGTGCAGATGGATCGCTTCGGTGCATCCCTTCAGGCTGCTGCAACCGGCCAGGACATCCCAGAAGATGGTTACCACGGGGCTTACATTCCGACCTTGGCCGCTCAGGTTGTGCAGGAAAACCCGCAGATCGTCAACCTTGAAGGCTCGGCTCAACAAACGGCCTTCCGCGACGATGGATATCGCCTTCAACTCAAGCAGCAGCAGGAAATTCTTGAGCAGTTCGGCACTGTTTTTGATGTCTGGTTTAGCGAAACCGTGCTGCATGCATCCGGTGATGTGGATGCCGCCATTGAAACCTTGCGCGGACAAGGGCATGTCTTTGACAAAGAAGGCGCGGTTTGGTTGCGCACCACTGATTTTGGTGATGACAAAGATCGTGTGATGGTTAAAGGCGATGGCGAAAAGACCTACTTCGCCGCCGATGCTGCTTATTACCTCAATAAGCGGGCCCGAGGCTTTGACCAATGCATGTACATGCTGGGCGCCGATCACCATGGCTATGTCCAACGACTCAAGGCGATTGCGGCCTGCGCCGGTGATGATCCAAAAGTCAACATCGAGGTACTCATTGGACAGCTTGTAAAAATTGTTGAAGATGGCAAGGAGATGCGGCTGTCCAAACGAGCCGGAAACATCATTACCTTGGAGGACTTGGTCGAATGGGTTGGAGTTGATGCGGCGCGTTATTCGTTGGCGCGATCCTCAGCTGATACGCCGTTAACCCTTGACACCAAGGTGTTAACTGCCCGCACCAATGACAATCCAGTCTTTACTGTGCAGTACGCCCATGCGCGGATCTCTTCGGTGCTGCGAAATGCTGTTGAACTCGAAGTCATCGGTGAGGGCGAGATCGCCTCCGCCTTGCAAGCTGCGGGCCCCTTCGATCCGGCCTTGCTCAATCACGAACGCGAAGGCGATTTGTTGGGCGCGCTAGCTGAATTTCCGCGGGTAGTTGCCAGTGCTGCCGAACTGTTCGAACCGCACCGAGTGGCTCGCTATCTCGAAGAGCTTGCCGGCACCTATCACCGGTTCTATGACGCGTGCCGGGTATTGCCCCACGGCGACGAGGAAGTCACGCCCTTAGTTCTGGCTCGTCTGCGGTTGTGCGCAGCAACGCGCGTGGTGGTGGCAAATGGCTTGCAGTTACTTGGCGTCTCGGCCCCCGAGCGTATGTAGTGCTGCTTAAGCCTTTCTCCGGCACACTAGTTGCATGAGTACTGAGCCTGGACCGATCGCACTCGTAGGCAGTGGCGAGTACTTGGAATCCATGCTTGAGATTGAGAGCGAGTTGATCGCCGATCGCCCGCCCCGTTATGTTCAACTCGCTACGGCAGCAGCTCCCGAAGGCCAAGCAAGCCTTGATCGCTGGCATGCATTAGGGGCAGCGCAGGCACAACGTTTGGGCGTTGAACAAGTCATCATCGATGTGCGAACAGCAGAAGATGCAAGCCAGAGCCGTTGGGTGTCGGCGATCGAAGGCGCAGGATTGATTTACCTCTCCGGTGGCAACCCGACTTACCTTGCTCAGACTTTGCGCGATTCACCTGTGTGGAACGCAATCGAGAATGCGTGGCGAGCAGGTTCAGCTCTTGCTGGTTGCAGTGCCGGCGCCATGGTCATGGCCCAACGCATCCCATCTCTTCGTCATCCCGTTGCTGGCGAGACCTCCGGTTTGGGTCTAGTGCCGCACCTTCGGGTCATTCCACATTTTGATCGGATGGCCGGTTGGATGCCCGAAGGTTTTTCCCGGTTGCTCATGCATGGATCCGATGATGTGACGTTGCTGGGGATTGATGAGGAAACGGCCCTGATTGGTGGGCCAACTCATTGGCGCGTTGCTGGTCATCGCAAGGTGTGGCGGCTGGATCGTTCTAGTCGGACGGGTTTTGCCGCCGGTGAGGTACTTGAACTGCCCGCTGGTTTGGGATCTGCCAACTAACCCTGTCTTTAACACGCCCAGTGATCTGTTAAATGCCAAAGCAGTGGGAAGATCACACCATGTCCTCAACCGTTGGCATTCCGGCCGATCTGAATGTGTTGGCTGCTCATGTGTGGCCCGCTGGCGTGCAGCGTTCGCCGGACACGGGTGTGGTGTCCATGCACGGACACGATGTTCGCGAACTTGCTGAACAATTCGGGACGCCTGCTTATGTGCTGGATGAAATTGAATTTCGTGATCGGATTCGGTCCTGGAAGTCGGCCTTCGATGAGGCAACCAATTCAACTGCAAGTGTGTATTACGCAGGCAAAGCATTTTTATGTTCGGCGGTTGTTCGCTGGCTCGCCCAAGAAGGTGTCAACCTTGATGTGTGCACCGGCGGCGAGTTGGCGGTTGCTCTTCGCGCAGGGTTTGATCCGGCTGCAATTTTGATGCACGGCAATAACAAGTCGCAGGGCGAACTCACTCAGGCAGTTGAAGCCGGCGTCGGGCTGATTGTTCTTGATTCCTTTGAAGAAATCGCTCGTCTAGCGCATATTGCGGCGCAGGCAGGCAAAGTCCAAGCGGTATTGATCCGGGTCACGGTTGGTGTCGAGGCCCATACCCATGAGTACATCGCTACGGCTCATGAAGATCAGAAGTTTGGCTTCTCACTGGCCGGTGGCCAGGCATTGGAGGCCATTAAGCGAGTAAACAAGCTTTCGGCTTTGAGCTTGCAAGGTTTGCACTCACATATTGGAAGTCAAATCTTCAACACTTCAGGTTTTGAGGTTGCGGCGCATCGCTTAACTCAATTCTTGGTGCAAGTGCGCGATGAATGCTCAGTAGAGCTTCCAATGCTGGACTTAGGTGGGGGATTGGGTATCGCCTACACGCCAGATGATGATCCACTCGCACCACAGGTGATTGCACAGCAGCTGATCGGGATCGTGGCAGAGCAATGTCAAGTCAGTGGCTTGGCAATGCCCCGCATTGTTGTTGAACCAGGGCGGGCCATCGCAGGTCCAACCACCATGACCATTTATCAGGTCGGCACGATCAAGCCCATTGACCTTGATGGCATCACCCGCACCTATGTCAGCGTTGATGGTGGCATGAGTGACAACATTCGGACAGCGCTCTATGACGCTGTGTACACATGTTCGTTGGTCTCGCGCGCAAGTGCAGCTGAACCGATGTTGGTTCGAGTCGTCGGTAAGCACTGCGAAACCGGTGACATCGTGGTGCGCGATGCATGGTTGCCCAGTGACCTAGCTCCGGGCGATTTGATCGCAGTTGCCGCCACTGGAGCTTATGGCCGCTCAATGGCCAGCAACTACAACCATGTGCCCCGACCACCCGTGGTGGCGGTGACCCCTGATGCATCCCGCCTCATAGTGCGTCGCGAAAGTGTTGAAGACATCCTTGCTTTGGATGTTGACTGAAATCCTTGAGCCATTCGCATCCGTTCGTGCCGTAGTCTTAGCGGGTGGATCCTCTTCGGGTAGTTCTCTTAGGTTGCGGTGTTGTTGGCTCGCAGGTCGCTCGGCTGTTGCATGAAAATGCCAGTGACCTTGAACAACGCGCCGGGGTGAGAATTGAACTAGCCGGCATTGCTGTGCATGACCTTGCTGTCGCACCGGATTCCTTGCCTCATGATTTGTTCGCCACAGATGCCATTGAGTTAATGGCGCGAATCAAGCCAGACATTGTTATTGAGTTGATCGGTGGCATTAATCCTGCGCGTGAATTCATTCTCGCTGCCATCGCTGGGGGAGCCAGCGTGGTCACGGCCAATAAGGCTTTGCTCGCCCACGATGGTGCAGCCTTGCACGATGCCGCTGCCCAACACGGCGTTGACCTGGCCTTTGAAGCCAGCGTTGGTGGTGCGATTCCGCTTCTTCGCCCACTCAAAGAATCCCTAGCTGGCGACAAGGTTGTTCGGGTTCTAGGAATTGTTAACGGGACTACCAATTACATCTTGACTCGGATGGATGAGTCCGGAGCTGACTATTGGGATGCCTTGGCTGAAGCCCAGGCGCTCGGCTTTGCCGAAGCAGACCCAACGGCCGATGTTGAAGGTCACGACGCCGCCGCTAAGGCTGCGATTTTGGCTGGGCTGGCCTTCCATACCCGGGTCACCATCAACGATGTTCAGGCTGAGGGCATTTCCAAAATCAGTAAGGCCGACATCGACTCTGCTCGAGCCATGGGCCATGTCATTAAGTTGCTCGCCGTTGCTGAGCGAGCTGACGATGGCGGAATCGGCGTACGCGTGAATCCAGCCATGGTTCCTCGGACTCACCCGTTGGCCAGTGTGCGCGAATCCTTCAATGCCGTTTTCGTTGAAGCAGAAGCGGCTGACCAATTGATGTTTTATGGCCGCGGCGCTGGCGGCACCCCGACTGCCTCGGCAGTTCTAGGAGATGTCGTGGCACTTGCTCGTAACAAGGTGCAAGGCGCCCTCTCGCCAGGTGAATCTGTGTATGCGCAGTTACCGATTTCACCAGCCGGTGCAGCACGCAGTAGGCACTACATCAGCATCGATGTTGACGATCGCGCCGGAGTGCTGGCTCAAGTGGCCAGCACCTTCGCCGAGCACAAGGTGTCAATCGAAACCTTGCGTCAGGATGGCCGCGGCGATGATGCGTCCTTGGTGATCGTGACTCACGTGGCGCGTACCTGGGATGTTATGGCCACAGTTGAGTCGCTTCGGGCCCTTGATGCTGTTCGAGATGTGGCCACTGTCATGCAAGTCGTTGGGGATTAGGCTTAGTCCATGACTGCCACCCCCACTCGCACTCACGCATCTCCGCAATGGCGCGGGGTTATTGAGGAGTACCGCGACCGGATGCCGGTGACCGATAAGACGCCGATCATCAGCTTGCGCGAAGGCGGCACCCCGCTGGTTCGCGCGAACGTGCTTTCTGAGTTGACCGGTTGCCAGGTTTGGCTCAAGGTCGAAGGCGCCAATCCGACCGGGTCGTTTAAAGACCGCGGTATGACGATGGCTATTAGCAAGGCTGCAGAGGCTGGTGCCCGAGCGGTGATTTGCGCATCGACCGGCAATACCAGTGCCAGCGCGGCTGCCTATGCAGTGCGGGCCGGCATGGTGTGTGCGGTTTTGGTGCCCCAAGGAAAGATTGCTCTGGGCAAGATGTCGCAAGCTTTGGCACACGGTGCTCGGTTGCTTCAGGTAGAGGGCAACTTTGACGACTGCCTCACGCTCGCTCGTGATTTGTCTGACCAGTACCCGGTGGCGTTGGTCAATAGCGTGAATCCCGATCGCATTGAGGGACAAAAATCTGCTGCTTTTGAAATTGTGGACATGCTCGGCGATGCACCAGATATCCACTGCCTGCCGGTGGGTAACGCTGGAAATATCACGGCGTACTGGAAAGGCTTTAGCGAATACGCCTTGGATGGTCTTGCATCTCGGCGACCACGGATGTGGGGTTTCCAGGCAGCTGGTGCTGCACCGATCGTCAATGGCGCCCCCGTTGCTAAGCCGTCCACTATTGCAACGGCCATTCGTATCGGTAACCCTGCCTCGTGGCAACAGGCGGAAGAGGCGCGCGATGTCTCGGGTGGATTGATCCACGCCGTGACTGACCGCCAAATTCTCAACGCTTACCGTCTACTTGCTGCACAAGAAGGCGTTTTTGTTGAACCAGCCTCAGCCGCCAGCGTTGCTGGACTGCTCCAAAGTTTGGAAGCCGGTCTGGTTGATCCTGGTCAAACCATTGTCTGCACGGTTACCGGCAATGGTCTTAAGGACCCAGAGTGGGCCATTGCCGGAGCGCCAGCTCCGATCACCGTTGCCGTTGATGCGCGCGCAGCAGCTCTCCAACTTGGCTTAGTTGACTAACCCGATGGCCTTTTGGGAACAACCGGTCACGGTTCGAGTACCTGCGACCTCGGCCAACTTGGGTCCGGGATTCGACTCTATGGGTCTGGCTCTTGAGCTCTTTGATGAAGTCAGCGCAGTTGTCACCTCTGGTGTGGGAACAATCGTGGTTGAGGGTGAAGGCGCAGGCGAACTTGCCCTTGATGATTCGCATCTAGTGATCGCCACGATGCACAAGACCTTTGCCGCGATGAACATCGCTGCGCCCATTGTTGGCCTGCATTGTGTGAATACCATTCCGCAAGCCCGTGGTCTGGGTTCTTCCTCTGCAGCCATTGTTGCCGGCGCATTGCTTGCTCGGGGCCTGGTAGTTGACGGTGATCAATTGCTGTCGGATCAGGACTTGTTGCAGTTTGTGGTTGATCTTGAAGGCCACCCTGACAATGTCGCGCCGTGTCTGCTCGGTGGATTAGTGCTTTCCTGGGGAAACCCTGTTCATTCATTGAATCGGCAGATCCACGAATCCATCAAGCCGACCGTCTTTATCTCCGCATTCAATGTCAAGACCGAACATGCCCGCGCAATTTTGCCTGACCACATCTGGCATCACGATGCAGCAATGAACTCTGCCCGAGCAGCGTTATTGATGGATGCACTTACCCGCGATCCGTCAAACCTGTTCGACGCCACCGTGGATTACCTTCACCAAGAGCAACGCAGGCCAGCCATGCCAGCCTCGCTTGAATTGATGGATCGCCTTCGGCTAGCCGGTGTGCCAGCCACGATTAGTGGAGCTGGACCCAGTGTTCTTGCCTTGGCTGTGAGCGCAGAGCACGAAACAGCCATAGCTCAGATCGCATCGGCAAGTCCTGACTTCAGTGCCTTGGCATTGCCGGTAAGCCCCGCCGGCGCAGCGATCATTTCCGGTTAATTTCCCCCGTTTTGCCCCTTTGGCCACCCCCGTCGCCATGGCGTGTTATGGTTCAAACATCGCGTTCAGGTCAATTGAAATTTCTGATATGGCCCGCTCATCAAGCTAAAACTTCCCTTTTCTACCGATGAGCTTAGAACGGATACTCCACCGCATAGTTGTTCTTGGCTTGCGGTTTCCACTCACTAGTTTCTCGCACGGTGAGTGCCTCACAGCACCTTTGTCAGGCCGATTCGTAGGGGAAACAAAAATTCGAAAGGGTCATAAGTGGCCAACACATCTAAATCTGATGGTCTCTCCACGATGTTGCTGCCCGAGCTCAAAACGCTCGCGGGCAAACTCGGGATTTCTGGAGCCTCAGCCATGCGTAAGGGCGATCTAGTTTCTGCAATTGCGAAGCATCAGGGCGCCAAGTCAAAATCATCTGCATCATCAAAATCGACAGCTTCGGCTGAATCCTCAGCGTCCTCCACAACCGCCACCCGGACTCGACGCACGAGTTCGCGTGCGGCCGGGGCATCGGACACGTCAGAATCGGCACCCAAATCCGAGAGCGAATCAACTTCGGCAGCTGCGGCTACCGACACGTCGCAATCCTCGGGCTCGACGGGTTCAGAGCGATACAACCGTAATAACCGGGATCGCAACAACCGCGACAACAACCGCGATAACAACCGAGACAGCAACCGGGACAGCAACCGGGACAGCAATCGGGACAGCAACCGAGATAACAACCGAGATAACAACCGGGACAGCAACCGGGACCGTCAGGGTGGCAGCTACAACCGCAACGATGCCGATAGTCGCCGCCGTCGTGGTCGCGATCGCTTCCGCGATAACCGTTCACCCCGAGGCCCACGCCGTGAATTTGGAGATTCCGAACCCGAAATTTCAGAAGATGATGTTCTGCTCCCAGTAGCGGGCATCCTCGATGTCTTGGACAACTACGCATTTGTTCGGACCTCTGGTTACCTACCTGGTCCCAACGACATCTACGTCAGCTTGTCAATGGTTCGTCGATTTGGCCTGCGTAAGGGTGATGCCATCACCGGCGTTGTTCGCCAACAAGTTGAGGGTGAGCGTCGCGACAAGTTCAATGCCATCGCTCGCATTGACTCGGTTAATGGCGTTGAACCGGATTTGGCCAAGAACCGTATTGAGTTCAGCAAGCTCACGCCGCTCTACCCGCAGGAGCGTTTGCGCCTCGAGGGCGAGGGCGAGCCTGGGAACATGACCGCACGTGTCATTGACCTTGTTGCCCCTATCGGTAAGGGTCAGCGTGGATTGATCGTCTCCCCACCCAAGGCGGGTAAGACGATGGTGCTGCAGGCCATTGCCAATGCGATCAGCGTTAATAATCCTGAGTGTCACTTGATGGTGGTTTTGGTGGACGAGCGTCCAGAAGAAGTTACCGACATGCAGCGCTCGGTAAAGGGTGAAGTTATTTCCTCCACCTTTGACCGTCCGGCTGAAGATCACACCATCGTTGCTGAGTTGGCCATTGAGCGCGCTAAGCGCCTAGTTGAGCTTGGCCATGACGTGGTCGTCCTGCTGGACTCGATGACTCGGTTGGGGCGCGCCTACAACCTGGCCGCTCCCGCCAGTGGGCGAATCCTCTCCGGTGGTGTGGACTCGGCTGCTTTGTATCCGCCAAAGAAATTCTTCGGTGCCGCTCGCAACATCGAAAATGGTGGTTCGTTGACAATCTTGGCCACGGCCTTGGTTGACACCGGATCGCGAATGGACGAAGTGATCTTCGAAGAGTTCAAGGGCACCGGAAACATGGAGCTCAAACTTGACCGTCGCTTGGCCGATAAGCGCATCTTCCCCGCCGTTGATGTCGATGCGTCGGGAACGCGTAAGGAAGAAATCTTGTTGGCTCCCGACGAGCTCAAAGTCACCTGGAAGCTTCGTCGAGTCCTGCATTCCTTGGATCAGCAGCAGGCCATTGAGTTGTTGCTCAGCCGATTGCGTGAGGCCAAGACCAACTATGACTTCTTGCTTCAGGTACAAAAGACGACTCCGGCTGGTCCTGGGCAGTCGGACGAGGACTAAAGCGTTTTTAGCCCGCTGGTCATAGGCCATACAACGGCTGGCACAATATGAACAGTTCCGGTTCACGGTCTGCGCCCCTGCACGATCGATCCGGAACCTTGATAGGAGAGTCATGAAGAACGACATTCACCCTGCGTATTCGCAAACAACGGTCACCTGTACCTGTGGGGCAACGTTTGAAACCCGCAGCACGGCCGACAATGGCGTGATTCATGCTGATGTCTGCAGCCAGTGCCACCCGTTCTACACCGGCAAGCAGAAGATTTTGGACACCGGTGGTCGCGTTGCCCGCTTCGAGAAGCGTTTCGGCAAAGCCCCCAGCGAGTAGATTGTCTGCAGCGCCGGATGCCCGTGGAATCACGGCGCATCCGGCGCTGTTGTTTTGCCCGATGATTATCCTCAGAAACGTGGGAGGTGAGCGCAATGTTTGATCACATTGAAGAACTAGTTGTTGAACATGCTGAACTTGAGCGCGCTATCGCCGACCCTTCCGTTCATGCGGATCAAGGAAAAGCCAGAACCTTGAATCGTCGTTATGCCGAACTGACTCCGATCGTGCGAGCCTTCAAGCAGTGGAAGCAACTGGGCGAAGACATCGTTGCTGCACAGGAATTCGTGGCAGAGGACGCATCCTTTCGCGAGGAGATTATTTCCCTGAATGCACAACGCGAAGAGCTCGAAGGTCAACTTCGCGAATTGCTCATTCCGCGTGATCCTGATGATGATCGGGATGTCATCGTTGAGGTCAAAGCTGGCGAAGGTGGCGATGAGTCTGCCCTGTTTGCGGGGGATCTGGTTCGGATGTACCTGCGCTATGCCGAGCGTCGTGGCTGGAAGACGGAGATCATTGACGCCGTTGAGTCTGACCTCGGCGGGTATAAAGACATTTCCATTGCCGTGAAATCCAAAGGCATCGCAGAGTTAGGCCAAGGCCCTTGGGCGCGGTTGAAGTATGAAGGTGGAGTGCACCGAGTGCAGCGAGTTCCGGTGACCGAATCTCAAGGTCGCCTGCACACCTCAGCCGCTGGCGTCTTAGTCCTGCCCGAAGCTGAAGATGTTGAAATCACCATCGACCCCAACGATCTGCGCATTGATGTCTATCGATCGTCGGGACCTGGCGGTCAGAGCGTGAACACCACAGATTCTGCAGTTCGCATTACCCACGTGCCGACCGGGATTGTGGCCAGTTGCCAGAATGAAAAGTCACAATTACAAAACCGTGAGCAGGCGATGCGTATTTTGCGCGCCCGATTGCTGGCAGCTGCCCAAGAAACCGCAGACAAAGAAGCCTCCGATGTTCGCCGATCTCAAGTGCGCACCGTCGATCGCTCGGAACGCATTCGCACCTACAACTATCCGGAAAATCGGATCAGTGATCACCGGGTCAACTACAAGTCATACAACTTGGACCAGATACTCGACGGTGACCTTGATGCAGTAGTTCAGGCATGTCTTGATGCCGACAACGCTGCTCGATTGTCTGGTCAGAGCTGAACATGAGTACAGCCGAGCTAAGCCTGAATTCGGTGTTGCGAGACTGTGAGAAAAGGCTCGCTCAAGCCGGAATCGAGTCAGCTCGCCACGACAGCGAGGTTCTGGTCAGTTTTGTATTGGATGCCGAACGCTCCGCGATTCGAACCTGGTTGGCCTTGGATGTGAGTTTGACGCAGGAACAAGTTGACGCTGTTCTGGTCCTGGTCGATCGTCGAGCGCAGCGGGTTCCCCTGCAACACATCACTGGGACGGCAGCATTTGCCACCATTGAGTTATCGGTTGGGCCCGGGGTCTTCACTCCGCGACCTGAATCAGAATTGCTCGTTGAGCGCGCGAATGCGCACCTGCGTGAGCTCGTTGATCCCTTGGTCGTGGACTTGTGTAGCGGCTCTGGGGCCATCGGATTAGCTATTGCGCAGATGAATCCCACAGCACGCGTGGAGTTAGTCGAACTCGATGACGATGCTTACCTGTGGTTGCAAAAGAATGTGGAACTGTTGAACCTCGGTTCGCGGGTGCGAGCCCATCACGCTGATGCCGTTCTCGCCTTGCCAGAACTTGAGTCGGCAGTAGATGTTGTGGTGTGCAATCCGCCCTATGTTCCGCTGGGGGCAACAATTCGAGATCGCGAAGTTCTTGACTTCGATCCCCCCTTGGCCCTGTGGGGCGGCAGCGATGGCTTAGAGGTCATCAGGGGCATTCAAGCCAATGCGGCCCGCTTACTTAAACCAGGCGGATTGGTCGTAATTGAGCATGCCGATGTGCAGGGGGAGTCCTTGCCGCTTTTGCTGGCCAGTGCGCGCAACGCAAGCGGCGCAGCGTGGAGTCAGATCATGGATCATCGCGACTTCAATGATCGTCCCCGCTACACGACCGCGGTTGCGAGCTGAGATTGATGACTAATGTTTATCGATGTTCTGACCGGCAAGAGCGCGAGCGCGCCTTGGGATTGGCCGCAACATTAATCAATCGTGGTGGGGTGGTGCTGGCTCCTGCCGATAGCAGCTATGCGCTTATCGCCGACGCTTTTAATCCAGATGCAGTCGGTGAATTACTTAAGCTCAAAGGTCGAGATCGCAGCAGTGTAGTTCCGGTGCTCGTTGCTTCCTCGACAACTGTTTCTGGGCTTGTCTATGAGATGGATAGCAATGCCCACCTACTGATGGATGCATTTTGGCCCGGTGAGTTGACTCTGATTCTTCGTAGTGCCCCAACGCTTGCTTGGGATCTTGGTGCAACCTTGGGGACGGTCAGCGTGCGGATGCCAAGCAACGCGCTTTTGCTGGAATTGTTAGAGCGCACCGGACCGGTTGCCGCCATGAGTGCAAATCGATTAGGGCTGCCTGCTCCAACATCGCTAGCCCAGGCAGAGCAGGTACTTGGCGAGCTTGAGGCATTGGATTTGATCTTGGATGATGGTGAATTAACTCCATCTCCACCAAGTTCAATTGTTGATCTCAATAGTTCAACACCCACGCTGGTTCGCGCTGGTGGCATCACTGTAGACCAGATCCGAGCAGTGATTAGTGACCTGGTGGTACTGGAGTGAGTGGTGTGATTAAGACGACGTTGCCGGTTCATGCTCTTACTTCGCCTACGTCCTAGACTCACATTTACGCTCACTCACACGTCATTGGAGTTCACATGGATCACGCTCCCTTTTGGGGACCTGACTTCAACGCACTAAATCGTGAAGACCCTGAAATCGCGAACGTGCTCTTGGCTGAACTTGATCGTCAACGTGAGGGATTGCAACTCATCGCGAGCGAGAACTTCACCAGCCCGGCTGTGTTGGCCGCCCTCGGTAGCACGTTGAGTAACAAATATGCCGAGGGTTACCCAGGCAAGCGATACTACGGTGGATGTGCTGAAGTCGATAAAGCCGAAACCATCGGAATTACCCGCGCCAAGGAACTTTTTGGAGCCGAGCACGCAAACCTTCAGCCGCACTCTGGTGCCAGCGCGAATATTGCCGCCTATGCAGCTTTTCTTGTACCAGGCGACACTGTCTTGGCGATGTCATTGCCTCACGGTGGTCACCTAACGCACGGGTCAAAGGTGAACTTCAGCGGTAAGTGGTTTAACACCGTCTCCTATGGAGTACGTGAAGACGATGAACTCATTGACTATGACCAGGTGCGCTCGCTAGCCCTTGAGCACCGTCCAAAGATGATCATTTGTGGTGCCACTGCGTACTCACGCCTGATTGATTTCGCCGCATTTCGCGCCATTGCAGACGAGGTTGGTGCGATCTTGATGGTCGATGCAGCCCACTTCATTGGTCTGGTGGCTGGCAAGGCCATTCCAAGCCCGGTGCCATTTGCTGACGTGGTGTGTTTCACCACGCACAAGGTGTTGCGTGGTCCACGCGGCGGAATGATCTTATGCAAACAAGAGCACGCCGCAAAGATCGATAAAGCCGTTTTCCCCTTCATGCAGGGTGGTCCCTTGATGCACGCAGTTGCCGGAAAGGCTGTTGCGCTTCGTGAAGCTGCCTCGCCGCAGTACCAGACCTATGCCAAGCAGGTCATTGCCAACGCACAAACGCTCGCCGCTGGATTGGCGGAGCAAGGGATGCGTCCGGTTAGCGGTGGAACCGATACGCACTTGGCCTTGATTGACCTTCAAGGTATCGGAGTAACGGGAGCGGATGCAGAAACTCGATGCGACGCGGCTCGTATTACGTTGAACAAGAATGCAATCCCTTATGACCCACAACCACCGATGATTTCTTCTGGCATTCGGGTTGGAACACCAGCGGTGACCACCCAAGGTCTCGTGGAAGCAGACATGAGCGTTGTTGCTGATCTGATTGGACGCTCTGTGCGAGACGTTGATGGATCGCAGAGCGCAGCAATTGCTGAAGAGGTTTCAGCTTTGGTTGGTAAGCATCCGGCATACGCCGGTAATTAGCCTTCGGTTGGTTAGCATGGGCTTGTCGCACACCACTTCGACGAACGGCGATACATGAGGCAACGCACAAGGTTTGTTGTTGCAACCTTGATTCTTGATCTCATTGCGCTGGCGGTGGGGTTAGTACTTGCGTCGATTCGGGTGTTCAACGTCGCCTGGCTCACCCAGGCAAAGCTTCTCGTTGGTCAAAACCCACGTCCCATGCTGGGGCTCTTGATTTTGGGCGTATTCCTGGGTTCCTGGTTGGCCCTGCGGGTCATCGACCCAGCACTCTCACGCCCCAACTATGGGCATGCCCTGTTTACTTTGGCCATCGCCATCTCAGTGGTGGCGGCTGGCTCTTTCTTACTGCGTACCTATTTCTCTCGCGAATTTGTTTTCTTGAGTTTGGCGATCTGGTTGGTCATTGCGGTGCTGCATCGAGCGCTTCGCCGTACCGTGCCGTGGATTGAGCCGATGGTGGTCATCACCGATGAGCAGTATTTGGTCGCTGACTTGGCAGCTGCGCCACACGCGCGGGTAAGTAGCGTGCTTGATCCGCAATCAAGCGCCCCACCTGAGTCGTTACCTTCCGATACAACATTGGTCGTTGATCTTCGTGCGGTGCTCAGTGACTCAATGGCAAGTTTTGTTTCATCCTCAACCCTGGCTGGTCTCGAAGTTCGTCCCTTTAGTCAAACCTACGAAGAGCACACCGAGCGAATTCCGCTCGTGCACTTGGCCGAAGGATGGGAGATCAGCGTCCCGCTAGGGCGAAGAGCGTTTTACGCACCGTTCAAGCGGCTCTTAGAGGTCATTTTCACGGCAATTATGGCGCCTGCCTGGTTGCTCGTGATGGCGTTGACAGCCCTGGCCATCGTGATTGATTCCGGTGGTCCAGTGGTATTTCGCCAGGTGCGAGTGGGTAAAGATGACAAGCCATTCACGATCTATAAATTTCGGACCATGGTGGTCAACGCTGATAAGGATGGTCCCCAATTCACGATCAAGGACGACCCGCGCATTACGCGCATTGGCAAGTTCTTGCGGCGCACGCGTCTTGATGAAGTTCCTCAACTGCTTAATGTTCTCAAGGGCGATCTGTCCCTGGTAGGACCCAGAGCTGAACAAGTTTTGTTCGCAGAGCAATTTCAAGAGGTCATTCCGTTCTATCGTTATCGACACTTGGTGCGACCAGGAATCACAGGTTGGGCCCAAGTCAACTCCGGATACGCCGACAACCTTGAAGCAACAATCGAAAAGTTGACCTATGACTTGTACTACGTGCGCCACATGTCACCGTGGGTTGACCTAAGCGTGGTCTGGCGCAGTGTCCTTACCGTGTTATCCGGTAAAGGCGCTCAGTGAGTTTTCTCTACGACGACTCCTTGCCTTCACAGGCAAAGGCTGACAACTCAGCGTTGGTTCGCCGCATCGGGCTGAGCCTTGTTGTGCTGGCTGCGATTTTGATCGTTGGCTGCACCCTTGGGCAGGGGAGCGCAGGCCTGATCGGATCTGTGGTCGGCCTGACGATTGTGTTCACCTTTTTTGGCCTTGACGTCCTGGCGCTATGGCGCACCCGCAGTTGGCCGGCCTTGAATGTTTCGGCCTTGATGGTCGGGCTTTATGTCGTGAAGTTGTTACTGGTGTTGCTGACGTTGTTGGTGCTTCGTCATCGCTCAGGAATCGACCACCCTAGCCTGATTGTTTCAGTCATTGTTGGCAGTCTTGGCGCATCAATTGCAGGCGTGATCCTCTGGTCTCGGGTCAAGATTTCCTACGTCATCCCGTGACCGATGTCACAGGTGTGTGTTCGTGCCTGACCCTGTGATTTTGTGTCTTTCTTGAGTTGATAGATTCCGCACGTGCCGCAGGAAGGTCCGGTCTCCAAACGCGGAGATTCAGATTCTGAAGCGGCATGGGGTGTTGTCGGGTATCTGGTTTCGGGTCTGCTCGCTTGGGGCGGAATCGGCGCGATCGCAGATCACTTCCTGAAAACATCCATCTTCTTCCCCATTGGTTTAGCGCTGGGATCTGTTCTCGGCCTTTACTTGGTATGGGTTCGGTACGGCAAGGCTTAGCTCGTTTTTATTTGTTAGCAGTTCTTCGATCGTGTGACGTGGAGGTTTGGTGAGTTCGACCATCGTGGCAATGGCTCACACCGCCGACCCAGGGTTTGTTCCACCCGGCATTGGTGATTTCAAGTACCCACCGATCTTTCCTGGCACCGCCTTGGAATGGGTCACCAAGCCGCTCCTAGCTTCGGTTCTTGCCGCCGTCCTTGTTTTTGTCTTTTTCACTGTGGGCGCTCGCAAACGTGCTCTGGTTCCGGGCCGATTCCAGTTTGCTGTTGAGTCCACTTACACCTTCATTCGTAACGGCGTAGCTCGCGATGTCATCGGTCATGGATTTGAAAAGTACGTGCCCTTCTTGGTCACCGTCTTCGCCTTTATCGCCGTCAACAATTTGTTCGGCATCATCCCGCTGATTCAGTTTCCAACCCTTGCTCGCTTCGGCTTCCCGCTGATGCTGGCAATTTGCAGTTGGCTTGTCTATCTCGGCATCGGCATTCGTCGAGCTGGATTTTTCGGCTATTTCAAGTCCGTCATGTTCCCACCGGGACTACCGGTCTTTATTTATCCGTTGCTAGCACCGATTGAATTGCTCCAGGTGCTAGTTGTTCGTCCGTTCTCGTTGGCACTGCGTCTTACCGCCAACATGTTTGCTGGTCACATCCTGCTGCTCTTGTTCACCTTGGGTGGCACCTACATGCTCACGAATGAAAATCTGGTGTTGAAAGTCTTGGCACCGTTTTCGCTCGCGGGTGCAATTGGTCTGACGTCCTTCGAAGCTTTCATTGAAGTTCTGCAGGCTTACATCTTCACCCTCCTTACGGCTCTCTATATCGCGGAAGCGATGTCAGAAGAGCACTAAAGGAAACCCGCGCTCACTCGAAAGGAAAGTCTCACCATGGATCCACAGAAGTTCACTCTTGCCGGCCCGTTGGTTTACGCCATCGCAGCCGTCGGCCCCGGTATCGGAATTGGTCTGATCTTCGCCGCTTACGTCAGCGGAGTTGCTCGCCAGCCTGAAGCCAACAACATCTTGCGTCCGATCGCATTCCTCGGATTCGCCCTCGTTGAGATCTTGGCCCTCATCGGTCTGGTCTTCGCGTTCCTCTAAACACAAAGGGAAACCGACACCATGTCATTGACGTATCTGGCTAGTTCAGGAGTCATCTCCGCTGAGGAGTCGATTTCTGCTCTCGTGCCCAAGACCGAGGAACTCATTGTTGGGTTGCTGGGCTTCTTGGTGCTGCTTTGGTTGCTCAAGAAATTTGCCTACCCGCAATTTGAGGCAACCTTCCAAGAGCGCACCGCAGCTATTGAGGGTGGAATTGAAAAGGCTGAGAAGGCGCAAGCTGAAGCCGCTGCCGCGTTGGCTCAATACCAAGCGCAGTTGGCCGATGCACGTGGTGAAGCCTCCACTATTCGCAGCGAAGCTCAGGCGGAACGATCGCGCATTGTTGAAGAAGCACGCTCAGAAGCCACTGCGGCTGCTGAACAGGTCACTTCACGTGCGGCGGCTCAAATGGAAGCGGATCGATTGGCTGCCAAGGCCGAACTTTCTGCCGAAGTTGGGCGCATCGCTCTCGACTTGGCCAGCCGCGTCGTTGGCGAAGCGTTGAGCGACGATGCCCGCGCACGTGCCACGGTGGATCGATTCATCGCTGACTTGGAATCATCCTCACAGGAGGGCAATCGCTGATGTTGGGCGCTAGTCGTGCATCTCTTGATTCGGTTCGTGAAGTCCTCGCGACCAATCCTGGCGATGCCGAACTCGGGGAGCAGATGTTGGCTATTGCCACGCTGCTTGCTTCTCAATCCACCTTGCGTGGATCCCTTGGTGACCCGGGAAGTCCAGCTGCTCAGCGCATCGCCATTGTTGAATCGCTCTTGTCCGGCAAGATCTCGGCAACTGCTTTGGCCTTGGCCAAGGATGTGGTCTCCCGCCGTTGGTCCAGTGGGCGCGACCTCGTAGAAGCCTTCGGGACATTAGGTGCAGAGGCGTTGTTCATCCAAGCCGAAACCGGTGGGCGTTTGGATTCTGTACAAAATCAGTTGTTCGATTTCTCCCGAGCGGTAGCGGCAAACGGTGAGCTCCAGATGGTGCTTGGGAATCCAGCAGTTCCTGGTGACCAACGTGCAGCGGTAGTTAATTCCCTCGTTGAGGGGCGCGTTGAAAATGAGGCAGCCATCTTGCTCAAGGACGCGGTGCAAAATCCACGCGGCCGTCGACTTGATGATGCACTTGAGGAATTAGTTGAACTTGCGGCTGTGCGTCGCAAGGAGATCTTGGCTCAAGTACGTGCAGCAGTAGAACTGTCGGCTCAGCAAAGTGAGCGCCTGGCCACAGTTCTAGCTCGCATTTACGCACAGCCAGTCCAGATTCAAAACATCGTTGATCCCACCGTTATCGGTGGAGTCAGCGTGACGATTAATGACGAAATTATTGACGGCACTACCGTCCAGCGCCTTGAGCAGGCACGTCGCCTGCTCGTGGGTGGCCAGGGCTAATCAAACAAAGCAACACGCTGGCACCCGCTAGCGCTAACAAGAGGGAAGCGAAGACACATGGCCGAGCTAACGATCCGACCGGATGAGATCCGAGACGCGATCGAGCGGAACGTTGCTGCGTTCACGCCCGAGACCTCCCGCGAAGAAGTAGGCCGCGTTGTTGAGACCGGTGACGGTATCGCGCGCGTTGAAGGC
>CAFBLM010000005.1_pt1 | contig 36092 bp, 31 predicted proteins | sample 7268201 | NCBI WGS metagenome assembly CAFBLM01 (sample SAMEA6814037, study PRJEB35770) | freshwater metagenome | biome: Freshwater; feature: Freshwater reservoir; material: water | place: Czech Republic | collected 2017-05-23 | depth 30m m
CGTTCTTGCTCCCGCTGCGCATCGGACAACACCAGTGCCAAGGCGGTCTGACTAGCGAAGGATTCGGCGAAGGTCACGTCCTGCTCATCCCAGGCCGATCCCCCGCGATTGCGCGTGACCGCGATCGCCCCAAAGGCGCGCTGAGCCGTTACCAACGGAAGGAGGACCGCCGTACCAAATTTGCGGTAATTCGGATCATCGGATCTACCCAAAGCGCCTAGATCATCAATGACCACAGGAGTTCCCGATGACTTCGCGTGCATGGAATAGTGCCACGATTCGTTGGCCACCATGCCCTTGAATCCCTCGGTCGATTCACCGATGGCTACTTCGACGACCATGTCGCCCTTGTCGTCCTCCAGCATGATCGCCACACCATCGGCACGAGCACATAACAGGGCGCGACGAGCGACGAGCTCAAGAACATCATGAGTATCCGAGCCCGACAAAATCGCAGTTGCTACCTCAGTTGAAGCACGCAGCCACTCCTCGCGACGTTGCGAGCGCTCGAACAAACGTGAATTCTCAACGGCAATTCCGGCAACGCTGGCAAAGGCGACCAATCTCCTTAGGTCTTCGTCAGTAAAAGGTTCGCCGTTCATCTTCTCGGTAAAGTAGAATGTTCCAACACTTTCACCGCGTAGCCGTATCGGGGCGCCAACAAAAGTGTGCATGGGCGGGTGGCCTTCCGGAAAGCCGACCGACGCGGGATGCTTTGTCAAATCATCAAGGCGTATCGGGGTTTCAGCATGTGCGGTCGAAGCGAGTACCCCCAACCCCTTCGGGGGGTGGTCCATCCCCGCTACAACCGATTCATCCATCCCAACGTGAATGAACTCATAAGGAACCCCTGACCGGCCTGTTAGCCCCAAGGCCCCATATCGAGCCCCCAAGACTTCCCAAGCACCACGCAACAATCGTTCCAAAATGATGTGAATATCTTCGCCCTCGGCCACCGCAGCGACAGCATCAACAATTTCGCCCTGCTGATCCCAGCGAAGGGGGTCATGTGAATCTTGGCCTGCTGTCACGGGCTGACAAATTCGCTGGCCAGTGCGATAAGGCGATCGTTCGCCGCACGTTCAGCAATGGTCACGCGAACCCCCACACCCGAAAACAAACGCACCGATAACGCCTGCTGTGAACACATACTCGCAAATGTTTCCGAACGCTCCCCCAACGGCAGCCACACGAAGTTGCCTTGAGCATCTTGCGTAGCCATCGGTCCTAATGCTGTAAGTACACGTGACCTTTCAGCTTTAAGGTAATCCACCCGAAGTTGCAACTCACCTTGGGCTGCCGGCGCCAGGATTGCTAAACCAGCAGCTTGAGCAACCGCAGAAATTCCAAAGGGCAAAGACACTGCACGAAGGGCACCTGCAACTGTCGGTGATGCAATGGCATAGCCCAAGCGAAGACCAGCCAAGCCATACGCCTTAGAAAAAGTGCGCATAACGCAGAGGTTGGGAAATTGCTTCACCAGGTCAACGGATCTCAAATCACGATCATCGTCAACAAATTCCACATAGGCTTCATCAAGAACGACAAGAACTCGTGATGGCACGGACTGAAGAAATTCAACAAGTTGGGCTCGAGAAAATGAGGTTCCCGTCGGGTTATTGGGGCTACAGACAATGACCATTGAAGTCTTGTCAGTTATTGCAGCCGCCATCCCAGCCAGATCGTGTTCATAAGAATCATTGACTCGAACTTGAATTGATTCCGCTCCCGCGATGGCCGCAACGATCGGATAGGCCTCAAAGGATGGCCAGGCATAGACAAGCGCATCGCCTTGGTCACATGAGATTTGAACCGCGTACTGAATCAAAGCCACCGATCCTGTGCCCAGCGCAAGTTGGTCAGCAGCTACGTTCAACGACTTGCTCAGCGCCTGCGTCAATTCGGTGGCCGCAAAGTCTGGATAGCGATTTACTCCGGTGGCCGCATCTGCAATGGCAGCTAAAACCCCAGGTAGCGGCGGGTAGGGATTCTCATTGGATGCCACCTTGTAGGCCGTGAGTCCAACTGGGCCAGGTGGCGGGGCTACTCCAGCCTTATATCGCGGCACAGCATCAAGAGCTGCTCGCAGTTCTGGTTCGGAGTGTGCGGACGTCACATCATTGAGCCTAGACCTAGCCTGAAGGTATGGGAATACGACGCAGACTCCAATGGGTACTAATCATTGTTCTGATCTGCCTACTAGGACTAAGTATTTTGGTCTCTACCCGTTTAAGCACGGTCTCTGCTAATGGACGAACTATTACTGCCGAGGTTCAGCCTTCGGTGGCAGCGGCCAACGATGTCACCGCAAACATTTTAGAAATTGAATTTACAGCGTCGCGATTTGCCCTTGATGGCTCAGCTCAGGATCGCGCCGACAACAAAACTGCCGATGTCGCAACACGTCGCGCCCTGAGCACATTGACAAGTGCCTCAAGTGGCGATGTTGCAACCAACTCCGCGTCCAAGACTGCGACGAACGATTACGACCAGTGGTACACCACTGTTATTGCGCCCCTGTTGGATGCCAAAACGCTCACGGACCGTCGGTCCGCGCGCGATATCCAAACCACGCCTGCTTCTATTGCTCTCACCGACACCTTGCGATCCGACTTAACGAGATTGCAGTCCAACTTGTACACCTGGCGTGATGCCGAAACTGCAAGTACACGCACGTCCTTGGAGATCTTGCGTATTGCACTGATTACTTCTTTGATCATCATTGTGCTTTTGGTCTTTGTGTTGTGGTTGGGCTTGCGCAGGTGGGTGACGCAACCACTTATTGACATCGCTGCTGACCTTCGGGAAGTCACCCACGGTGAACTCAAGCATCGAATCCAGTCCACCGGACCGGCTGAGATTGCGCAGACTGCTCAAGATGCCGAAGCCATGCGTCAACGTTTGGTCAACGAAATTGATGAGGCCGTTGCAGCGCGCGAAGCACTCGATCAGCGCGGGCCAGTGGTTGCCGCTCTGCGCCGTGAACTTCAAAGCCGGGTGAATGCCTCCACTTTGACTATTCCTGGCCTTGAAACCGCCGGACTTCTACTGCCTGCTGAAGGTGTGCTCGCCGGTGACTGGTTCAGCACCTTGGTCCTAGCTGATGGTCGACTAGCCGTGGTGATGGTGGATGTATCTGGTCATGGGCCTCTTGCTGGATTGATAGCGCTGAAACTGAAGTACGCCATGACAGCTTGTCTTGAAGCCGGTGGCAGTCCGCGTGCAGTGCTGGAAGCTGGTGCGCACGTGTTGTCAGGCGAGAGTGAACGCTTTGCAACTGCAGTTGTGATCACGATGACTGGCTCGGGGGAAGTGGCCTGGGCAAATGCCGGCCATGTCGAGCCACTGATCATTGATCGCCACACGGTGACTCAGCGTCTGACGAAAACCGGACCGATACTGTCGGCACTGGGCGGGCAGTGGAGTATGGATAAGACCCGGTTGCCTAGCGATTCCCTATTACTGATCACCTCAGATGGACTGAGCGAATCGCGCGATATTGACAATGTTGAACTATCTGATGCTTGGTCGGATGAGACCTTCGCCGAACTAACAGCCAACAAGGATTCGGTCCGAGGTTCCATTGAGTCTCTGGCCGCGGCTGCCCGCGAACGAGCAGGCCGTTGGCGCATTGACGACCTGACGATCGTGGGAATTAGGCGCTCGTAGGTCAGATCCGACGCACTACTGGTGAGTCAGCAATGCCAATTACAGCTGAGCCATATCGGCAAAGCGGCTGTAGTGGCCCAGGAAGGACACCGGAACTAGGCCGGTTGGTCCGTTTCGCTGCTTAGCAATGATCAAGTCTGCTTCACCGGGGCGATTGGTTTCGTCATAGGCGTCGTCGCGGTGAATCAAGATGACCACGTCAGCATCCTGCTCAATGGCGCCTGATTCACGAAGGTCGGACAGCATGGGTCGCTTGTCAGCGCGAGCCTCTGAACTTCGGTTCAACTGACTGATCGCGATCACGGGAACTTCAAGCTCTTTGGCTAACAACTTCATCGAACGAGAGAACTCGGAGACTTCTTGTTGTCGAGACTCAACGCGCTTTCCACTCGACATCAACTGCAGGTAGTCAACGACGATGAGCTTGAGGTCATGACGCTGCTTGAGGCGACGACACTTAGCCCGAATCTCCATCATTGACATATTTGCTGAGTCGTCAATAAACAAGGGAGCATCGTTTACCCGCCCCATGTGCTTAGCAATCTCATGCCATTGCGGATCAGTGACGCTGCCAGATCGCATGTTTGTCAGCGGGACGCCACTTTCGGCGGATAACAAACGCATGGCGATCTCGTTGCGGCTCATTTCAAGCGAGAAGATCACACTGGTGAGCCCGTTTCGAATACTTGCGGTTCGGGCAAAGTCCAAACCAAGGGTGGACTTACCAAAACCTGGTCGAGCAGCCACCACGATGAGCTGTCCTGGGTGCCATCCGTGCGTCTTTTGGTCCAGTTCAACCAGGCCCGTGGGCACCCCGCTGAAGCCACCACCATGAGCCTGGATGGCATCGATTTCATCAACAGTGTCTTGCAAAATCCCCGACAGCGGCAGGTAGTCCTCACTGGCGCGACGTTCAGTTACTTCGTAAACGGCAGCCTGTGCTTGATCAACAACGTCATCGACTTCGGTGCCATCGGCTGCATAACCCAACTGCACGATGCGCGTGCCGGCTTCAACGAGTCGGCGAAGAATGGCGCGTTCACGAACGATGCGCGCGTAATATCCAGCGTTTGCTGCAGTCGGCACTGAGGAAACCAAGGTGTGTAAATACGGTGCACCACCAATGCGGGCCAATTCACCATCGCTAGCTAAACGAGCAGAAATGGTGACGGCATCGGCGGGTTCACCGCGGCCATACAAGTCGATGATGGTTTCGTAAATAGTTTCGTGGGCTGGTTTATAGAAATCTGTTCCGCGAACTACTTCAACAACATCAGCGATCGCATCCTTGCTGAGTAACATTCCACCGAGAACTGACTGTTCCGCAGCGACATCTTGCGGCGGTGTGCGTTCGAGAGATGGTGTTGAAAAATTGGGTGAGGAAACCTCGGCCAGACTCATCTACTCACCTCCTGCTCAAGTCTCATCATGACGCTGATGTGTGACAGTGTGGAGGCAGCGCGCGCAAGCACCAAATCTGCCTGTGGGCGAAGGTGTGGAAGGCCCGTGGATAGGTGCCCCAAACCGGTGGAGATGCTGGGGAGCGACCTGTGGATAACTAAGTTTTTTGTCTCAAGACGCGCCTAGGGGCAGGGGAAAACAGGGCTTTTGCTTGTGTATAAAAAGTTTTTGCCGGCCCCCAGATGGGAAGCCGGCAAAAACCGAAAATGAACCAGCGGACATCTTTCTAGCCCGCCGGGCTGGAACTAGTTGGCTACAACCGAAATGGTCAGCTCAGTGCTGACCTCTGGGTGCAATTTAATCGTGACGTTGTGCTTACCGACGTTCTTGATAACACCGGAAATCGCAATCGAGCGCTTATCCAAATCAGGACCACCAGATGCCTTAATGGCATCGGCAACATCAGATGTGGTCACTGAACCAAACAGGCGGCCAGTGTCGCCAGCTTTGGTAGCAAGAACAACATTGGTTGAACCAAGTTGCGACTTGACATCCAACGCATGACCAAGGTCACGAATCTCTCGAGCCGAACGAGCCCGACGAATCTGCGTGATCTGCTTTTCACCACCGCGTGTCCAGCGAATAGCTAGGCCGCGTGGCATCAGGAAGTTACGACCGTAACCATCCTTGACCTCAACCACATCGCCTGGTGTGCCCAGACCGTTTACTTCTTCAGTAAGAATCAGTTTCATGATGATGTCCTAACTCAGCGTGCTGAAGAGGTGTAGGGAAGCAATGCCATTTCACGTGCGTTCTTGATTGCCTTAGCGAGTTGACGCTGTTGCTGCACGGTGACACCAGTTACCCGACGGGCACGGATCTTGCCGCGGTCAGAGATGAACTTGCGAAGCAAGTTGGTGTCCTTGTAGTCGATGTATTCCACTTTCGCAGCCTTGAGCGGATTGCTCTTCTTCTTTAGCTTACGAAGCGGTGCCTTATTTGAGGGCTTCATAGTTAGTTACCTTTTCCAGTCAAGAAATTTAGAAGGGGGGTTCTTCGGCCGAGGGTGCTCCCCAGTCGCCACCGGAAGGTGCCGGCGTTGCCCAGGGGTCATCTGCAGGAGCGGCCGGACCTGCGTCGCCGCCAAATCCGCCACCAGATCCGGCGCCACGAGAAACCTTGGCGACCTTGGCAGTGGCATAACGAAGAACAGGACCGACATCGTCTACTTCACATTCAACTGAAGTGCCCTTAGAGCCATCCCGAGCTTCGTACTGACGCACTTTCAGGCGGCCAGTAACAATGACGCGAGTTCCACGGGTGAGCGATTCGGCAACATTTTCAGCGTATTGACGCCACACGTTGCAACGAAGAAAGACAGTGTCTCCGTCTTTCCACTCGTTCGTAGCCTTGTCAAGAATTCGAGTGGTCGAAGCCACAGTGAAGTTAGCAACGGCCGCACCTGAGGGCGTGAACCGAAGTTCAGGGTCCCCGGTCAGGTTGCCTACGACTGTGATTTGAACATCACCTTGTGCCATGGCGCTACCTACCGTGCATCCGGACGGATGACCTTGGTGCGCAAAACAGACTCATTGAGATTGAGCTGACGATCGAGCTCTTTCACAGCGGCTGGTTCGCAGGTCATATCGATAACGGCGTAAATGCCGTCAGCCTTCTTTTCAATTTCATAGGCCAAGCGACGACGGCCCCAAATGTCGACATTGTCGACGGCACCACCGGATTGACGAATGACATTGAGAAATGTCTCGAGTGAGGGCGCAACGGTACGCTCTTCAAGCTCGGGGTCAAGGATGACCATCATTTCGTAACGACGCATAAATAAACCCACCTCCTCTGGTCTCAAGCGGCCACGGTCGATCCGCGGCAGGAGGGCACCTGCGTCGTAGCAGGAACACCAAAGGGTAGCAATGTGCGCTTATCCCCCACGCGCAAGGGCTACGCTTGGAGCAACTACACGCCTACCAGGAGTAAGCCCGATGAGCCAGGCATCAACATCGACCCCGATTCAGTCCAAAACTCGCAGTGACGCATTGGCCTACCTCTGCTTGGTGCTTGGTGTCATCACCTTGGGTATCGCATTGGGCGAAAGCTTCAACCTTGCCAAAAGTGCGCACTTTATTGGGGTTATCACCGGCGTTATCGGCTTTGTCATCTCCATGTACGCCCAAATGACCTCAACGAACACGCGGGAGCGCTGGATTTTGATGCCGGGCTGGATTTTGTCCGGCACCTTTGCTGCGGTCAACTTCTGGTTCGCTATTAATTGATCAACTCTTCTAGGCTGGGCACATGAGGATTGGCTCGCACGTAGATCAGATCAATCCGGTTTCCGACGCAAAAGCTCGTGGCGCCGAAGTCGTTCAGATATTTCTTGGTGACCCACAAAAATGGGTCAAACCTTCGGTGGCCTTTGATGGCGGTGCTGTTGCGCTCAAGAGCGCGCTTGAGGCAGCCAACGTGGAACTTTTTGTCCACTCGCCGTACATCATTAATGTGGCCTCAACGAATAACCGGATTCGCATCCCATCGCGGAAATTGCTCCAACAAACCGTTGACCTAGCCAGCGAGTGTGGAGCCAGTGGAGTGATCGTTCATGGTGGCCATGTCACTAAGGACGATGATCCTGCAACCGGCTTTGATAATTGGCGCAAGGCATTTGAAGGCCTAGACCAAAAGGTGCCCGTACTTATTGAAAACACTGCCGGCGGAGAGCACGCCATGGCTAGACGGCTCGAGGCCATTGACCAGCTCTTCACTGCCCTAGATGGGCACGATGTGGGCTTTTGTCTGGATACCTGCCACGCCTGGGCCGGCGGAATTGAGCTTGTTGACGCAGTTGATCGCATTAAAGCAATCACTGGTCGAATTGATCTGATTCATGCAAATAATTCACGCGATAGTTTTGATTCTGGCCGGGACCGGCATGACAACTTTGGTTCAGGAACCATTGACGCCCAAGCAATCGTTGAAGTCATCAAAGCTGCCAACTGCCCCACCGTGTGCGAGACGCCAAACGGGGTTGAAGCTCAAAGTGCGGACATTGATTTCCTACGCGCGCACATCTGATCGCCCAACCACAGCAACTAACTGAGCCTTATCCGAAACGACCGTGCACATAGTCAAACGTGCGCTGATCTGATGGTTCGCTGAACATGGCTTCAGTGGGACCATATTCAACGATGACACCAGGGGTACCTTGTTCGGCAAGGAAGAAGGCACACTGCTCAGAAACACGTTGAGCCTGTTGCATGTTGTGCGTGACGATCACGATGGTTACCTCTTCAACAAGTTCGCGAATCGTTTGCTCGATACGTCGAGTCGACGTCGGGTCCAGGGCCGAACACGGTTCGTCCATCAACAGGACCCGCGGACGAACTGCAAGGCTGCGAGCAATGCACAGCCGCTGTTGCTGGCCACCTGAGAGCGCCCCACCAGGCTGGCGTAGGCGGTCCTTGGTTTCCTTCCATAGTCCAGCCTTTGTCAGGCACTCCTCAACCAAAGCATCTTTCTGGTCACGATCAGTCTTAGCGCCGGTGAGCTTAAGACCAGCCAAGACATTGTCATAGATCGACATTGCTGGGAACGGGTTTGGCTTTTGGAAGACCATGCCAACTTGGCGACGCGCATCAGTGAGGCGACGATTGGGTGCATACAGGTCATCCCCATCAAGCAAAACCTCACCAGCAAAACTTGATCCAGGAATTAATTCATGCATTCTGTTCAAGGTGCGAAGAAAGGTTGACTTACCACAGCCGGATGGGCCGATCAAAGCCGTCACCTGGCCAGCTGGCATGGTCAATGAAACGCGATCAAGAACTTTATGAGTGCCAAACCATGCCGTGATCTCACGTGCCTCAAGAGCGCTTTGCCCATCACTGAACCCACGACCGGGCTCTACTGACTTCTCATTGATGACATCGGGTGCAGCGGGCAACACGATGGTGGCTCCATTCACGTTAGGCATATCTCTCCTTAGATCAGATTAGGCAAAAGCAACGAGACTTGTCCGGCAACGGACAAACCGATGAACAAAATCACTGGAACTCCAACAACCCAGGCCTGCCAACGGCCCCAACGCGCCCACGCCCACGTCATGGCCAGGGCCGCAACGAGTAGGGCTTGGATCCAAAAAACCAGCGGAATCCAGGCGCTCGAATCTCCGGCTAAAGCAGCCTCAGCTGGTGTCAAGGATGCGTCAGAAAGCAACTGGGCCGCAGGGTTGAACGCAGGAGTGATGAGCTCCGCATCGACTCGGGTAATTCCGTCCGGAAGGAATCGGTAGCCATCGGCCGTGATCAAGGTCAGTCGATTGAGTGGCAAATTTGCAGGAGCAACAGCGGCTTTGGCCCCACGGTTGACCGCCACCACTTTGTACGTGGCCTTACCTTGACCCGTTGTCGTCTGGATCAGCTGTCCGCGATACATATTCTTCAAGCCAGCAAACGGACCGCCGTATGCGTCTTTGCGACCCATGATGATGACCGAACCAGCTTGGCCCGGAAGAACTGAACTTCGTTGGTGCCCAGGTCCGCTCACAAGTACTCGGGATGTGGTGCCCTCGAGAACCGTTTGCTCAACGCCCAATTTTGGAATCGTAATTAAAGCAACCGGAGTTCCCAGGCTGAGCAAGCGGCCGTTTACGTCTTTGGGTCCCACCGGTGCGGTGGCCTTAGCCAAGGAAACGCGGAGGGAATCAAAGGCCACGACCTGATCACGTGCATGCTTGAGTGAACCCACGACCGTCAAATTGACCAGAAATCCAACCAGCAGCGCCGCCAGGATGCACAAACTTGCACCTACAAGAACCGATTGCGGCTGGTTCAACGTCTCGCCGGTATTTGACGAAAGCTGGTTTTGTCCGACCGAAGACCGCACGACCTCAGACTCTGATGCGATACCAGAGTCTGAGGGTCGTTGTGCGGACGTGGTTGTCATGACTATGCAGCCTTCTTGCGTCCGGTGGTTGCCGAGTTACTCGCATAACCGGTCTTGCGAACGGTCACAGTGCAGGTGAGGTACTTGCCCTTGTCGGCTGCAACCACCTTGTAGGAGATTTTGCGGGCCACACTTCCAGCAATTGACTTACCGTTTCGCTTCCACTGATACGAATACGTCAAACCTGAAAGTGACCACGTCCCCTTAGAGGTTGAGATGGTCTTGCCAACCTTGACTGTTCCCGAAATCACTGGAGCTCTGCGCAGCGTTGGCTTTGAACCCAGAGCGATCAGGTGGCCTGCGCTTGTCGATGGTGTATCGCCGTAGGAGTTGTGTCCGGTGGCTGTACAAGAAATTGTGCGGTTGTAGTAACTACCCGAGAGGTAGAAAGTGCTAGCCGTCTGCCCCGAAATTGCCACACCATTGTTGAGCCAGGCGTAGGCAGTCGAGCTCGCTCCCTGGAAAGCGGCTCCACAGGCGAGTGTGTAACCAACCTTGTAGGTGCCAGTTGCGCTTGCCCCTGCAATTACGCTCGGAGCCGCCGGGGTCAAAATCTCGTAAGACACCGAATTTGATGTTGATTCCCCAAAGGAGAGTGCATCAGCGGGCGTGAATACCGCTGTGAGGATGTGCGGGCCCACGGTAAGGGCTGTGGTGTCGAGACTTGCTACACCGGTAGGGGCAGGCGAGACGCTTCCAAGATCTACAGCGCCGTCTTTGAACTGCACAGTTCCAGCCACCCCTAATGGAGTAACCGCTGCTTCCAAGTGAACGTTTTCGCCTTGGTAGGAGCTGCTAGCCGGAGTTGCCGTCAGGGTTGTTGTCGTTGCCGGCTTCGTGCTTGTCCAGGCAGTTCCTGATGAGAAGTAGAGCGAACCGGTGAAGGTTCCATAGGTTGTGGCCCCGAAACTGTTCTTACAAATCACGCTGATGTCATAGCGGCCACTAAACGATGTCAGCGCTGGTGATTGGGTAGTACCGTAATCGGCCAGTGTTGACGGGAATTCAATATCGAATCCGCCATCAAGATTGGTTGGGTACGACGTAATTGCTGTATTTCCCACGATGTTCTCGGTGGCTGATTGGACTCCAGCGCCAGAAATGATGACCTTGATATTCGAGCCCTGATCGCACTGGCCTGGAGTTGACACTGAAATAACCGTTTGAAGGTTTCCAGATCCTGGGGCGATCTTTAGGGAACCAAGAACCGCTGCCTGGGCCGGGGCACTTACGGCAAACAAGCCTGCAGCCACTAGGCCACATACGGTCACTACAGAGGCAATCTGACGCCTGCTCGTCTTCATTCGCTTCTTTCCTGTACATAGTTGAAATGGTTTGTGAACATCCCTATTCATTAGCTTCTTCCCCGTACATAGTTGAAATGGTTTGTGAACATCCCTAGGACCTCTTTGCGGATTGGGAACGACGAACGTACAAAGCAGCAGCCAGCATCAAAATGATGGCAAGACCTACGAACAAAAGTTCACGGCCAATTCCTGAGTCAGAATTCGAACCTGCGCTATCGGTTCCATCACCGTTAGTTGATGGGCTCAATCCCTGCGGAGTTTGAACCGGCTGCGAGGCCGAAGAGCCAGAACCCTTCGTTTGGCCGTTCAGCGTGCCCTGAGTCGGCACCGGTGCAGTTGCCGGGTTCTTAGCGACATAGTTGCGGTAACCACCGGCTCCAACCTTGTTCGAAAAGGAAACAGTGCCGGTGAATTGACCCAGATCTGTCGGCTTAATCACCCCGCGGCACGTGGCCACGACTTTGTACGAACCGGTAAGGCCCTTATACACACGTTGAAGTTTTGCCACGTCCCCGAACGTGTACTGCAACGGGATGATGTATCCCCCTTTGGTAGTGCGAGGGTAGATTCGTAACGGAGAGTTCCCAATCAGGTTTTGTCCTGATTCAAATCCCGAACCAGTGATGGTGGCAATGACATTGGTTGCCTCGCGCGGACAAGGACCAGAGGTCGTGATCACCACAACGGATGAATCGTTTCCGTTGGCTGGCGTGACCGTGAGATCACCCAGAGTTGAGGCATAACTAGGCGAGGCCACAGCAAAGAGCACGCCCATGACAATCGTTGACACAAGTGCGGCTAGCCATCGAACTTTCACTACACCAACGCTCCTAGATCAACATCGGATTCAACAAAATCACTGGTCGGGGCTTGCGGCGTTGGGTCAGTATTGGCATCGCCACTACCGCTGCCGCCACCGATGCCAGGCACTCCTGGTCGTAGAACCAAGAGCCAGAGAACGAATCCAGCTAGTAGGCCAAACAGGATCAATGCTGCTGTGACAGATACCGCCACGAACCACACACTGGCGCTTGTATCCGCGAGTTTGGGGGCGCTCACACCACGGGCGAGAACGGGATGAAGGACAACGGATGCCTTCAACAGCCCCAGCGGTGCAACTGAATCGATCTCGGTAGAAAGGTCAGCAGACTGTCCCGGCAGGAGCTCACTGATTTGCAGCTTCTGTTCAGGTGTGGGGTTTAGCCCTCCAACACCTGCCACAGTGACTGTGCCACGTGCGGCCAAGCGAACGTTGCCACTGTTGACAACTCGATAACGCACAGTGACCGTGCCGCGACCTAATGGGTTGGCTGTCTGGGAATAGCTTGCCGAGACATTGGTCAGCGACAAAGTTGCGCGAATGGCCCCCGTTACCCGCAGATACACCCGAGAACCAGTGCGGAAATTGACTGCAACTTTCTGATCCTTTGATCCCGATGCACCTTGGACCGCGGTTGCTACAACGCCAGCAATGTGGTCACCAGGTGAGGCATCCTTTGGAACACGGAGTGTGAATGGAATGCTCAAACGTGTTCGTGCCGGCACCGTTATTCGTGATTGGCTGGGAGTAATCCACTGGCCAAGGTCCTTGGACTTTTCTCCCGTTTGCAACAATGCAAACTGCCCGTCGGGGGTATTGAAAGCATCGATGGCTTCAAGTTTCAGGGTCAATGCTTGGGTGCTGAAATTTGTCACACCCATCATGTCGGTGATCACCGAACCCGGCTTGGCCGTATATGCATACTTCGAACGACCATCTAGGTCTCCGCTGGCGTCAACTGGCACCAACGCCCAGGTGGCGGTTGTTTGTTGACTCGGAGCTCCATACGTTTTCAGTGGCGAGGTCGGCTCTGGCGTGGGCGCGGCAATTGCTGGAGCTGCAACTGTGGAACCAAGAACAAGCGTGGCAAAAAGCATGGACACCCACCGCCACCCAGGGCGTGATCCACGGCTGTTCTGCATGCCTAAAGCCAACCCAACCAAGGTGGCGCGCAGGTAAACGAGCAGGGAAGTGCCTGTGAATTGCGAGCGTGAATTTGGCGCCTGGCCACCCCCAAAGCGATGGGGGCTGCCGAGTCCGAATTGGACTCGACAGCCCCCACCAGGGACTAACTCCTGACTAGATGGCCGTCAGGGTCAGATGAGCCAGGTACACACCAGGAACGGCGTTGGTGGGCACGTTCAGGGTCAACGAGCCTCCCAGCACTGTGGTTCCCAGACCTGAACCGGTTGCGGCACCAGAGGTACCAACTGTTCCGGTCTTCGAGCTGGTGTAAGCGAAGGCGCGAGCCGTCTTCAAACCAGCACTCGAGGAGAAGGTGATCGGACCGGCGTCACTGGCCACAGTTGCACCAGCGAAAACGTTGTCCGCGATGTTGGTTGAGGTCACCGAAGGAGTCCAACCAAGACCTGAACCAGGCAGAGTGTGAACCCCACCGAAGTCCTTGAAGTCGTCAACCTGTCCGGTGAAGGACCACGACTGGTCAGGAGTGCGAGTGTCAGTGATCGTCACTGGCTTCAAGGTTCCCGAGGTCTGCAGCAAGTTGCCAGCACCGTTGAGAGTTGGTGTCGGCAAAATGACATCGTTACAAGGGTTGACCGTGTTGTTAGTGCTTCCGACCGTTCCGCTTGCACCATTTGACGGACCCGTTGATGGGCCATCGTTCAGCGGTGCAGCCTGCGGTGGACTGGCGTACGAGCAGCCATTGACCGAAATAACCAAGGCACCCTGAGCGGTAATCTTGGTGATGATGTCTTCGGTCGATGAAGGCTTGTTGCTCACTTCAATGTTCACCGTGTTTGACGTTGAGTCAGTGAACGATCCGGTAGGAGTAAAGGTGGCCGTAAAGGCATCCGTTTCCTCGCCACTGGGGGTGTACACGTACTGCGCCTGGTTAGAAGCAACAGTCACGGGCGAACCCAAGTTCGAACCGTTCTTCTTGAACTGAACCGAACCAGGGGTGCTGGCTGGGCCAGTTGCCGCCGTCAAGGTGATCGCGGTGCCGGGGGTCACAGGTGAGCCCTGGTCAGCGGTCAACGTGGTGGTCGTGGCAACGAGCTTGGCAACCGTGGAGAAGGATCCCTGCGTTGCAGCGGAACCATCGAATGCCGTCGTGCTGGGGATGAACGTGGCGTCCACCGTGTGGCTTCCCACCGAGAGGGTGGGCGTCGTCAACGTGGCAACACCTGAACCGTTAACGGTTGCCGGGGTACCAACATTGCTGCCGTCAACCTTGAACTGAACCGTGCCCACAGGTGTAACCGAACCTGAGACAGTGGCCGTCAAGTTAGCCGTATCCGTGGTGGCACTGGTTTGCGCACCCGAAGCAGTAATTGACGTTGCGGTGGTGTGGTAAACGGTTGATGAGGTGAAGTAAATGCCACCAGTGAACGTTCCATAGGTCGTTGCACCGACAGAGTTCTTGCACACCAGCGTGAAGTCATACCGACCGCTGTAACTAGTAAGAGCCGGTGACTGCAGGTTTCCGAAGTCCGTCATGTTGTACGCCGACGGAACGGTGATCCCGCCATTGCCGTTAGTCGCGTATCCTGCGATACCCGAGTTACCAACGATGTTCTCTGATGCTGTTTGAACGCCCGTACCAGCGACGGTCATTTTGATGTTTGCTCCGTTGTCACAGGCGCCAGAGCTGTTGGCCGTGACCACGGAGGAGTTAGAGCCGGTCGCAGGCGTCAATGCCAACGAACCAATCACAGCTGCACTGGCAGGTGAGGCATTGAGCCCACCAACCAAAGCAGTCAAACTCAGGGTAACCGAGATGGCTACCAGCTTCTTGATTTTCACGATGTTAACCTTCTGTTCTCTCGAATGTTGTGCGGGAGTTGTGTTTGGCGGCGGTGCTACCCAGGTGTACAACCTTGTGGGTCGCACCGCCGCCAAACCTTTTTTAGTAACTACTGGTTAGTACGAGTTGCTGACGTCTCCACAGCTTCCCGACAATCCAAAGCCATAGGCCTGGATGATCGCTTGGCTAGCAGAGCTACACGCCAACGATGAGCCACCGTTGAAAACTTCCTTCCACGGCGAGGTGTTCTTCAACGCAGTAGGAATCACGTTGTAGACAGATCGTGTGATGTTGAAGGACGTGTTCACCTTGTTTGGCGAGGTGATTCCTGTTGGCGCGGATGAGGTTCCACCGCTAGCAATTGAAGCCAACTGGGCACGACCGCGACGGTCGGTTAGCAACTGAGTTGCTTGCGCGTTGTACTGCGGGATGGAGAACGGCACCAACATGTTGTCGGTGAGGAATGTTCCCGTGTGCTCCTCAATGGTTTGGCTGTTGTAGGAACCATCGATGATGCATGGGTACTTACCAGCAACAACGTCGGCGTCAGCAATACCCATTTGGGATTCCCAGAAGGAGCGAGTTCCCGAGCCAGCCTGCGGAAGCACAGGCTTGATGTCGGAGGTAACTACGGCCTTGGCAGCTGCACCCGAGCCAGCGCCACCGGTGAAGCTCACGGTAATTGAACCGTAGCCCGAACCAGCGTTGGTCAAGTTGACGGCGGTAACAGCACCGGAGGTAACTACTGCAGTTGCCGTTGCGCCGGAGCCCTGGCTGGCGTTGCCGGTGATCACAACGGTGGGAGCTGAGGTGTAACCCGTACCACCAGCGGTAACAGAGATCGAGGTGATCGTCTCGGTTACGTAGTCGGTGTTGCAGGTGTAGTAACCCTGGAGGTCTGACTTACGCAAAGTGCGCGAGACGTTGCTCGTGGGGGTGACTACATAGTCCACTGCATCGAGTGCGAACGGCACGTAGGTCAAAGCTGGGCTGTTGGTTCCAGATCCACCAGATGATGAACGTGAGAACTGCAAGCAACCGTCACCCTTGAATCCGAGCGCGGTAGCAGTCGCGGCACCTGTTGGCAAGGTAGGACCAGATGTTGAAATCGTGGTTCCTGAAACCCCGGTGACAAAGGTTCCGGCTGGAATGTTTGTGCCGGTGACTTGAAGACCGGCCTGGATACCAGTGGTGTTGGAGACATTCGTAATCGTGCCGTTGGTGTTGACATCACCTGTTGCGCCGGTGGGAGCCGGGGTGTTGGTGTTGTTCAACGAAGCCAATAGGCCGGTCTTGCCGGCGCCTGAACCATTTTGACGCGTTACCGCGTCACACAAAGCTGAAGCCTTGGTCTTGATGGTGGCCGTTCCTTGGGCGTTGTAGCTACCGACGATCTTGGTGCCGCTAGGAATCGTGGCACCGGTCAAGTCCGTAATTGTTCCGTCCGAAACCAAGGACGAGGTCAAGGACAAGGAGGTTACGCCGTCAGAAAGGCCAGCGACGACACCTTCAGTGGTGTCGGAGCCAACACCTGAAAGGGTGCGGTACGTGGGGGAACCAGATGGATCGGCATAGGCCGAGCCCATCGTGAGTCCACCAGCAGCAATTGCGATAACCGCAGCCGCTGCCGTAGCAAGCTTGTACTTGCTGTTCATAATCAATTTCCTCTCGATTTCTATCTCAGTTGTCCCAACACAATTTGCGCCGGGTTGTTGTTGTGCGGGCCTTATGAAGTTGTAAACCATGTTGAGTTGTGTAGCTGGTGGTGCGGACTACCAGGTAGCGTCACAGCGCACGCCCCCCGAGTTTGTAGAGAATCGGCCCACTAAAGGCCGAACCCAAAGCAAGAATTAATGCGACCAGAACTGCAAATCGGCCAAGCCCCAAAGCCGCTACCACTGCTTGCGCAGCGTTAACAACAGCTGCAAGGGGTGATCGCGATTGGTTGTCCGGCAGCGCGGTCACAGCTGCTACCGGCACGACCGGGCCACCATCAATGCTGGGAACCGCTGACGTGTTGCCCGGAGCGCGGTTAGTTCCAGAACTTGATGGAGCCACTACGCCGATCTTCTGCTGCGAAACTATGTGGTCAGCGGCGGTTACAGCCTGGGCGCGGAGATTGTTAGGCAACGGGGCGTATCCGTCAGGTAACTGACCCTGGAGCAATCCTGGAGTTTGTCCAGGTCCGACTGCATATTTGATCAGGTCCGAGTAATCCTTTGCCGCTTCAGCTGTCAACTTGGTGGGCACGGTGGCTGCATAGGTCAGGTTCGTGAGTGGATAGGAATTCCCAGTAGCCGCCGATGGGTTCGCTTGAAGAACCGACGTACCTGCGACTTCTTTCATGTGTCCGATCGCGGCAAGCATGTTTGTGGATGTCGGTGCTACGAAGTTCTTGCTGGCGTTCACAAGGTTGGCTGTAGATAGGCCATATCGCGCGGCAGTAGCAGCATCGGTGATACACAACAAGCCTTGCGCGTTATTGGGCTGCAGAGGAACTCGCTTGAAGGACGGCGGGGTGGAGTTTGGATCCCACAAGCGGCCAAGCGTGTCACCGCGTGAGGTCGCGCGCGCAGCATCGTGGTCATCTGCGGCATAAGGGTGGGCATCAAATTCGCACAGTTGCGGAAAACCTGGCTGCACATCGGCGCAATACAGGTCATTTCGAGGGAAGCGATCAATGGGCAGATCAAGGTTCTTGTAGTTGGGATTGATTGTCATGCCATAGGGATCGGGCTTGCCGGCCAAAAAGTCGCGAGCATCCTTATCACTGAGTACCCATTTCCACAACGTGCTCGCGGAATCGGAATTGCTTACCGTCATCAAGAGTCTTGACAGGGTCTGGAGTTTGCGCCCCTTGCCGGTGAAGTTTGGATTGAGATTTCTAAACTCAGTGTCGGCGACAATGTCCTCGGGGTTGTTCGCAACTTCGGGCGCCAAGGCATTGGCCAAACTCAAGCGATACGACTGCGATAACAACTTAAGAACCAAACGCTGGTTGAGATTCATCTGCGTCAAGCGCTTGCCATCATCTTTGGTCACCTCCGGTGGCGGCGCGCGTCCACTGGAATTGCTGTAGATGTTGAAGGCGATAACAGTGGCGTTGGCAGCAACCGGGGCATAGACAGCTGGGTGATCAGCGCCAAGTCGATCATTTGAGACCGGGTTAGATAGGAACGACAATGAAGGACTGGCTACTAAGTTGGCACGAGCTGTGGAGTCCGGCACCTGCGAGTAGCTAAAAATCGTTCCAGCACTTTCGCAAAGCTTCGGCTGCCACCGGTTCAGTGCCTCTTCAACCCCTTCTTGACCAAGAGTTTCACGCTCCTTGGCTCCGATCTTGCATGAGGCAGCAATGGCCTGGAAACCTAACGGGATGACAATTCGGTTCTGCCAGTTGGAATACTCCAAAGGTGAGGAATACAGCGAATTGCTGCCTTCTATCAGGGTGCCATTGACGTCTCGATCGCCGCGTGGAACAACCACAAGCCAGCAACCACGGCCGCGCGCAGTTGTTCCTGAGCCAACCGGAGTTCCGCAACCAAGGCCGGGCGCATCAAGGGCTGTTTGGACCTCAAAAAACTGCTCGCCGGTGCCATCAGGGCTGGTACGCGCGTAGGGAATCTCGTTCGTCGTAAACGAGTTAAAGAACTCTCGAGAGTCGTCGCCAACACCTGGGATCGTTTTACCCGTTACAGACTTGAAAGGTACGGACGCTTGATAAAAACCACCGTCATATTTGATGGGCTCGGCTGGATCATCGCGTAGCGAGCCATAGCTAACTTGACGAGAAGACGTTGATGAATCTGCACCACCGCGAGGGTCTCCGGTAAAGCCACCAAATTGACATTGCGTGCGATCAGGTCCCTCTGCTGCATCACCCCAGCACTGAAACATCTGCAAGTAATTCTTCGAGTAAATCGAATCCACCGGAGTGGGAACCCCACCCGTCCAGGACACACGCACCACTTGATTGGTCAGGTTTTCCGTCTGGTCAACCGTGACTTTAAGGTCGCTGTAGTCCCCTGTGCCCGACTGAGTAATCGACGCGGCCCCAACCCGAGAGGTTGCTTGCGCCATATTCGGGGCGCCGATCAACGATGAACCCACTGCAACCGAAATAACCACACTCGCCAAGGCCAGTCGGCCAAGGCGGGTGTGATTGGTTGTCAGTGGAGTTGAGGTCATGGCGTAAGGCCCCCACGGCGTCGTAACCGGCGAGCTACAAGTGGTGGAGCAATCACCAATCCGAGCAAGAAGATGCCCGCAACAATGACGGAAGTTTGCTCAATGCCCCAACCAGTTGATGGGGGCACAGTCAAGGCCGTGGCTTGACTTTGTTCGCCGGTGAGGCCTCCACCTTGCACTGCAGTGCCACCGGCTGGATCAACAGCACCAGAGGTCGTTGCAGTGTCGGTGGTGGTCGAACCCGTCGTCGAAGATGTCCCCGTACTACCTGATCCCTTGGTCACAGCAGTTGATGTGTTGCGCTGACCACCGGTGCCCGTAGTGCATTGAGCTGCACCTTGCTTATCGCAGGCCGGCGGATAAGGGGCGTTCTTGGCCAGCAAGTTCGCCCCTGTACTTGAGAACGTTGGGTTATTGCATTTGGCAATGTTGACGGACTTCACGTCAACACCAGGGATCTTCTTCACCTGTTCTAGCCCTGCCTTCACCAAGTTGATCGGTAGCGCCGAATACCCCAAAACATCGGCTTGCTGCTGACCTTGACACAGGAAGTAGTACGCAAAGGCGCCTAATGTGTAACCCTTATCTGAACTAAAACCAAACTCTTGGCGCGTGGGGATGACCATGTAGCTGTAGCTCGACAGCGGGTAGGTGCGCTTGTCCGAGTTGTTGTAGACCCCACCCAGCTGCTGGGTCAGATAGGCCGAGGACTTGGAATCGTTGTTCACAGTGGCCCCAAGAAGCCCAACTGCGACATTGGAGGCGGTTGGTTCGGTGTAGTAGCCCGCCTTGTTGAGCACCTTGGCAACTGGGAACCCAGTGTTGAGTGCGTAGGCGTACTCGACATAGGTGATCGTTCCCACGTTTGCGCTCTGTGAGACATAGCCAGAAACACCTAGGGAACCTGACTGGGCGGTAAAGCCGCCGCCAGGAACCACCGGGTAGTTCGACGTCACCCCACAGGGCGAATTTCTGCCGGCCTTCACGCAGTAGGCATTCCACAAACTTGAGTACTTCGAACTTAGCCACGTTGTGAACTGAGCTGTCGTACCCGAACCATCCGAGCGAACTACCGGAACGATCTTGCGAGCTGGCAGAGCAAGGGAGGGATTGTCAGCTGCAACCTTAGGGTCATTCCAGTTCTTAATGTTGCCGGTGAAGATGCCTGCCAAGGTAGGACCTGACAATCGCAGGTTGGTGACACGCTTTCCGCCGATAACTAAGTTGTACATAAAAGAGGTTCCACCAGCCACGATCGGCATGTACGCGTAGCCACGAGATGGCGGGCTATCAACAACACCACCATCCTTGAGGCCGTAAGGGATCTCGGAAACGGCGAAGTCAACGGTGCCGTTGCGAAATTGGTTTCGACCATCAGAGGAGCCAGTACCTGCGTAGTTGACCTTGATGCCGTACTGCACAACGTTTCGGCGCCATTGGTCCAAAGCAACCTGGCTCCAGGTAGAACCGGCGCCACTAACCGGTACATAACTTGCAGCTTGCGCGGGACTGCCGATCATCATCACCAAAATGGACAAACCAAGAGTCATGAAAGTGGTCAATCCGCGACGAGACTTCACAAAACTGAATCGTTGGCGCATCACGTTGATGAACTCCTTGTAGTGGTATCTGCTAACTGAGAAAATCTCTTGGCATCGCGTTCAGACTCTTTGGCCCGTCGCTGCACTTGGCGCTTCGTGAGGTTTCCTGGCCCACGCCCACCAATAATTCGCGCGATCACAAACAGAACTAAGACCACAACTAGCAACGTCATAGCAGCGCCAAAGGCGCGTTGAATCGACGTAATCTGCGGGTTGCCCACCAAGTTGAATGCGGCTAGTGGCAGCGAGACCATCGGACCGGAGAACGGATTGGTGTTCATCGACGCCGTGTATCCAGCGGTGATCAAGACTGGGGATGTCTCACCAATGCCACGAGCGGCACCCAAAATCACCGCTGTCATCAACCCGGAGCGCGCCGTGGGCAAGGTCACATGCCAGACCGTTCGCCACTGGCCAGTGCCTAAGGCAAGGGATGCTTCCTTCAATGAACCCGGGACCAGGCGCAACACCACATCGGCTGCTCGAATGATGATGGGAAGCATCATCACGCTGATCGCAAGTGCGGCAGCAAAACCAGACTTAGGTAATCCCAAAATTAAAATCAATGTCGCGTAAATAAAAAGTCCTGCAACGATGGAGGGCAACGCAGTCATCGCTTCGGCAATGGTGCGGACAAAACGTGCGAATGTTCCAGGGATTTCATTAAGAAATACCGCGCAGGTGATACCCAGTGGAATAACTATCGCCAAGGCGATACTGATTTCAATCAGGGTGCCAACGATGGCGTGACTGATTCCACCCACAGACAACGGATCCAGCGGTCCGGCATTAGTCAAGTCCTGGGTATAAAAATTTATGTGTACCAAGGCTTTCAACCCACGGTAAGCCGTAAAAGCAACGATCACTACAAGCGCGGACAGGAGCAGAAAAGCAAGGGAGTGCACTACGGCTGCCACAACGCGGTCGCGAACGACCGGACCCGATTCGTCAAAGGAAACCAAGAGTGCATAAAGGACCAAGAAAATCACATAGGTCAAGAGCACAAAACCAATCGGGCCCGAAAGGGGCGCAATCTGCGTAAACAGCAAGGTGACAATGCTCAACGCAGCCAGCGCAGAACCACCAAGGGCCAGCAGATCTGATCGACGCAAACCAGAGATGCTGCGAGCTCGAGTCGCAGGAGCATCACTAGGAATAGGTGGCACAACGGTGGTGCTCAAACCATCAGCACGGGGCGCAAAAAGTTTTTCCGGATCTGTTATCTCAGGCATCGCTCACGGCTCCAGAACGAGATTTAGCAACGATGGATGCCGCCACAAAGTTGACAACCAATGTCACCAGAAACAGCGCTAACCCTGCGGCGAATAGCGCTGACGTACCGAATGCGCTTGCGGCGCCGTATTTACCTGCAATAGTGGCGGCGATTGAACTAGCGCCCGTTTCCAAAATGTGTGGCTGAACAGAAAAGACTGGCGAAATAATCAAGTAGACCGTGATGGTCTCGCCCAATGCTCGGCCCAAACCAAGCATCGTGCCGCCGATGATCCCGCCCTTGCCAAAGGGAAGCACCACCGAGCGGATCATTCCCCACTTGGTCGCTCCAAGGGCCAACGCACCTTCGCGCTCACCTGCTGGAGCTTGGGAAAAAACCTCCCGCATCACAGAGGTAGCAATGGGAGTGACCATCAACCCAACGACGATGCCTGCGATAAATGTTGAGGACGTCAACGTTCCGGCCGGACCAGCGAGCGGATCTGCCTTATCAAAACCATCGACATGCAGAAATGGGATCCAACCGAAGTAGGTGGTCAGCCAGCGCGAAATTCCAGTGACGCGTCCTTGGAGAAGGAACAATCCCCACAATCCATAAACGATGCTGGGCACCGCTGCCATTAAGTCGACCAAACTAATGAGCAATTGCTTAGAACGACGTGGCGCATATTCAGAGATGTAAAGAGCCGTGCCAATTGCCAGTGGCACTGCAACTGTTATTGCCACCAATGCAATGAGGAATGTTCCGAACAAGATCGCGGCAATGCCAAAGTTTCGTGAATCTGGCTCCCAGGCCTGATCGGTAAGAAATTTGAACCCCTGTGCTCGAAGGGCCTCACTGGCTCGGTAGGCCAAGAAGAGCCCCACCAGAGACATGATGGTCAGGACCGTGATGCCGCTGGTTCGCGTAATTCCTCTAAAGATCAGATCAGCAATTCCGACTCGTTCACGAATTTCCCGTGCCGCTACATCGGTTTCTGGACGCTGTTCTACAACGGTTGTATTCACAGTGCATCCGCAAAGGGTTCAAAGGTTCCCGGTACTGCGTGATCTTGTCGGAGTCGAACAATGCGTTCGGGGTCATCGACAACTTCAGCGGTGGACACTGACTCCAAAAATTGGGCCAGGCAATAGTGGCATTCGCGTAACCGCTCATACCCTCGTGAGCTGCGGGCAACTGGCTGTTCATCAAGCATCAAAACCCAAAACCATTCAAGTCCAGCATCGGCATGAGTAATGACCGGTTCAACGCGTTCAATGTTTTCTCGAACAAAGCGGAAGTGTTCAACACCTTGGTCGTGAGAAGCAAAGAGATTTTGTCCTCGACCAAGATCGCGGTTATTCGCCGAAAGTAAACGCCACAAGATCCAGGTTTTCATTCCTTTTTCAGACAAGGTCAAGGTACTTGGGGCATCGCCCGAGCCTTCTAAGAAGACCACTCGTGGATCAGACACCGTTCACCTCCTTCACGTGCCTAACCGTGGTCTAGAAGGTGAACCTGCAGGCAAAGAGAAGGTGAACAGGCGGTGATAATCCGGTGAGTTATCGGCGCTAGTTGGCTACCGGCGATTGGAGTTCACGGTGGCTAAGGTTGAGGGGTGCCTGACCAGACCCAAGTCCCATTGACCCCTGGGCTAACGGTCAGTCCCATTTCAGCTGAAGACCACCTGACCTGGCTTGCCGATCACAGCGCTTCTTTCCTCCAAACCCCCGCATGGGGAAAGGTGAAGGCAGACTGGAGGAACGAATCCCTTGGGTGGTTCCGCGGCCAGACCCTAGTCAGCGCAGCCCTTGTGCTCTACCGCCCAATCCCGAAACTGAAGTGGTCCTTGGCCTATCTTCCTGAAGGCCCATCGTTGCCAACGCTCAATCCAGAGCTCCCGGTGGACAGTTGGGCCACACCACTGGTTGATTACCTCAAAACCAAGAAAGTCTTCAGCATCAAAATGGGCCCACCGGTGATTAGCCGGCAATGGAATGCGGCCACGATCAAGTCAGCAATTGCCAACGGGAACGTGAGCAAACTTGGTGATGTTCCTGCTGATTCCCACTCAGCGCAAGCTCAAGAGCTCGTTGAACAATTGCGTGCCAGTGGCTGGCAGCAGGAATCATCAAAGGCTGATGGGTTTGGCGATGTGCAGCCACGATTTGTTTTTCAACTCGGCCTTGAAAACAAGAGCCTTGACGAACTCTTTGATGGATTTAGTCAGGAATGGCGCAGAAATATTCGGAAGGCAGAAAAATCCGACGTAGCCGTCAAAGAAGGCACCTTCGATGACCTCAAGGACTTTCACATCGTCTATGTTGAAACGGCGCAACGCGATCACTTCACCCCACGGCCCCTTTCCTACTTTGAGCGCATGTGGCAGGCCATGGCTGACGAAGATCCAGCTCGTTTGCGGCTCTTCCTGGCCAAGCGTGGAGATGAGGTCCTGGCCGCAACAACCTTGGTCACCGTTAATGGACATGCCTGGTATTCCTACGGGGCATCAACGACTGCAAGTCGGGATTTGCGCCCCAGCAATGCGATCCAATGGGCAATGATCAAGGCCGCCCATGAAGCAGGATCTCACACCTACGACCTTCGTGGAATTGGCGATAGTTTGGACCCATCAGACCCGCTGTTTGGTCTAATTCGTTTCAAACTTGGAACTAACGGCCGGGCAAGCGAATACATCGGTGAATTCGACTTTCCGCTCAATGCACTTTTGCACCGGGCCGTCACGGCGTATTTAGCCCGCCGTTAACGCAGTAGTTGAGAGGATGGGCACGTGAGTTTTTCATTGCGCGTGGACGGTCCGCTCTGGCGTGAGCACCTGTCCAAGACCATCGCTAAGGATTCAAGCCTTGTTCCCGTCATCAAGGGAAATGGGTATGGATTTACCAATGAGCAACTCGCTCTCGAAGCGGTTCGACTGCCGGTGAGCACGATCGCAGTGGGAACCCAAAGCGAAGTAGCGATGGTTCGTCAACATTTTGATCGCGAAGTTTTGGTACTGGCTCCGTGGCATCCGAGCTTGAGCCAGTCAGAGCGTGAGGCCGCCAACACCACCATCAGAACCTTGGCCCACACCGAAGCCATCATTGATTTGGCCTCACACTCGCCGGGTTGTCCAGTCGTGGTTGAAGTGCTGACATCGCTTAGACGACACGGCGTAAGTGCGAGCGAGCTAGCTATGTTGCTGCGTCCCCTTGAAAATCTTGACGTTCGTGGATTTGCCCTTCACTTACCCCTAGATGCCAGCGCCAACAAACTCAATGAAGTGTTCACCTGGGCCGGCCGTCTTGCAGATGCAGGATTGAATCCACGAACCCTGTGGGTTTCACACTTGAATGATGATGAACTCGCTCGCGCGCGAGCAACACTGTCGAATATGAGTATCAAGCCTCGAGTAGGTACTGACCTGTGGCTCGGAGATCGCACATCATTTGCTATCAATGCCACCGTTCTTGACATCCATGAAGTCAATAAGGGTGATCGTGTTGGTTATCGCCAACAGGCTGCTCCCAAAGACGGTCACGTTCTGGTGGTATCGGGTGGGACAGCGCACGGAGTCGGCTTGGAGGCCCCCTCAATTCCACGTGGTGTCAGCGGTCGCTCAAAGGCGGTGGCCAAAACCGGCTTACAGGCTTTCGGAAAGGCACCTTCACCCTTCCGCCTAGCAGGTGAACGACTGTGGTTTGCCGAACCGCCACACATGCAAGTTTCCATGCTGTGGTTGCCTCACGACATAGCCCCGCCCGCCATTGGCTTGCCATTGAACTGCCAGGTTCGAATGACCACCGCGTATTTTGACGAAATCGTTGGTCTTTAGCCTGAAATTGGTCAATTTAGGCAAAAACTGCCCAAGTAGTAAGCGCGAGATTTGCTGGTGCTCTAGATTTTGCTCACCCGATACAGCCACTACAGGAGTGCATCAATGACGCAGCCGGTCAGCCAAACCAAGACCATCCACGAGTTTCTCGCCGAGAATCCCAACGTTGACGTAACCGATACCCACCGTCAGCTCTACGGCATCTTGAGCGACCTCAAGGATCGCGTGATGGAAGAAATTCCTGGCCTTGAACCACAGCAGGCATCGATCGGTTTGGATTACTGGGCCAATGAAGCGCCGAACAAGGACACCGGCGTGATGGAAACCACCTTCGAAGGTTCCATGCAAACCTGGACGGGCCCACACGCAGAGCACGTTGCTAACTCATGGATTGGTAACCGTAAGGCATCCATTCTTGACATGAACCTTCAGGTGTTCTTGTCACAGGAAACCGATGTCCCACACTTTGTCATGGTCTTTGGCACCATTCCGCAGATCTTCTTCTACTCAGAACTTGTTGGTCGTCGCGATACTCGCACCGACATTGACTACTTGGAGAAGTACTTCGGCGCCGAGAACGAGGACTTCCTGAAGATGCGCGGTGACACGCGTTTCGACTGGTCCGTATCGCACGGCACCTACATGCGCGCCCTGAACGGTCCAAACACTCACTCCTATACCGCGCCGCTGGGAACCGAAGCTGAAGTCATCCCAGTACTTCGCGAAGTAGCTACCAAGCGATTTGAAACCTGGCTGGGTTGGTGGAAGGAAGCCATGAAGAACCCCCTTCCGCAGTCAGAGCGCAAGGAATTGATGGAGCGCGATCACCTGCTTCGTCGCTACGGCTACGAACTCGACCCAATGAACAAGATTTCCGAAGGATTCTTGGGTAAGGAGCGGGTCCAAGAACTGCTCGCAGTGCGCGTGGGTCGCGAGCAGATCCGTGAAATTGAAGCCACCAACGGAATTGACACACTCAGCCGCTAACCAGATCTACTACAGAAGAGGGCATCGATTCGTCGGTGTCCTCTTCTTATTGCACCTAACCGGCCCAATGACCTTGAGTAAAGGCAATTGCCAGTGCGAAATTTAAGGGAATGAAAACAGCTACGACATAAGGCCACCATGCGGGGTTGGTTTTCAACCAAGCTCCCAAACCAATCCACACCGGCCACCACAACAGGAAGACGCGTGGGACGGACAAGAAGTATGAAGATGTGAGCAAGGCAATGGTTTGCCCACCAACATAAACCGATTCTGGCCACCTGCGGCGCCACAAAAGCCAAGCCAACACCGCGATGGCAAGAACTGCACCGATTAATTCAGCCCGCCACATCCAAATAAAATTCGTCTCCTGCCCACCACCGAATGCTCCACGCCAGGTTGTCTCCCACGCATCCCACGGCAAGGTGAATCTGCGATTCCAATTCAGCTTTTGTGCAGTTAGCCACACGCCCCAGTCACCGGTTCGACCATGTTGATACACCGTGTAAAGCAGTGGTGAGGCAAACGGCAAAAGCAGCACCGGCCACTTCCGTCTACGATCGCGCGCATGCAAGGCAAACTCAACAATTAGGGCAGCCGCGAGAAATAGCCCCGTAACTCGAGTTGCGCTAGCCCCGAAAGCTAGGACTCCCGCAAGCCCCCAATGTCCGCGCTTTGCTGCTAACCATGCCGGGATAGCAAAGCCTAAGAAAAGTGCTTCACTGTAGCCAGCCATCAAGAACACAGCCCATGGGGAAATCATCAGTAACAGCGCCGCGCGCTCACCAACTCCTGGTCCAAACTCCAGATCGCCCAATCGGCGCAGCGCCACAACTGCAACGGCTAATGCGGTTGCACTAACTAACAGACCAGCTAGACCAGATGGGATTCCGAGATTGATCAGTGGACGAATAGTTATGGGAAAACCAGGGAAGAACGCTTCAAAGTAGGGAGCCTTGCGCGATCCATCCCCGGCATAGCCAAAGCGTGCGATGACATCAAAGTTGATCGCATCCCATTGCAGCCAACGGGAAAGAATCCCTGATGGCTTATCAGTGCCATTGGCTAATAACCAAGCCCCGCTTGCGACAGCAATTGCGGTAGCAAAGCGTGTGAGCAGCCACCATTTCAAGGTTGAGATATCGGCACGAGCTAACCGGCCAAAAACCCACGGCCAGCCACTTGATTCTTCGCCTGACTCATCCTCACAGAACAGGGATGCCGGCGTTGACGTGATTTCTTGCCCGCTCACACCGATTCCTTCCGGCGCAACCAAGAAGCATCCTCAGCGTGATCGAATTCCCCACCCTGCGGATCATCGACGCCATCCACGCGCACGCAATCTTGGTCAGGTCGCACAATGTCACGTACCACTAAAGCCGCAATGTATAGCTGCGAGGCAACCTGCAGCAGGATCAAGAGCGCATAGGTTGGGTCATCAAGTGCGCGATCGGGAGTTGAATATTTGTTCAACCACAACCACACACCAACGTAATAGATGGCTTGACCACTTTGCCAAATCAATACATCCCGCCATCGTGGGCGAGCTAGAGCAACTAGTGGCAACAACCACAGCGCATACTGGGGCGAATAAACCTTGTTTGTCACAACAAATGCAATCACCACCAGCACCATGATTTGCATCAATCGAGGTCGCCGCCCAGCCTTGAGGACAAGTACGGCGATCGCGCACAGTAAGACCACCAGCGCACCAGTGACCGTTGCGGTGGCACCAAAGCGATCAACCGGCACGTGGAGAAACCGCAGGGAGAGCCACAGCGAACCAAAGTCAAAGCCACGATCTTTTGATAAATCGTAAAAGCGGCGCCACCCGTCGGGGTAAAAGTAGGCAACCGGCAGGTTGACCACCAACCAGGCGCCCACTGCCCCAAGCGTGACTCGGCTAAAGCCACCAATTCGCCCAGTTCGCAATGCAAGCAGGAACAGCGGGAAGACAATCAGCAGCGGATAGATCTTGGCTGCGCCACCGAGGCCGATCAGAACCCCTGCTAGCCACACTCTCTCCCGCGTCCAGGCCAAAATTCCTAACGCAAGTAAGGCAACGGGCAACAAATCCCAATTCAAAGTGCCAACAAGAGCAATTGAAGGTGCGGCCGCAAGAATAATCGCATCCCAGGGCCTACGGCCTGCCGATTTAATCGTGGCCCACAGCGCGACTAGCAAAAAGGCATACAGCAACAGTGACGAGATCGCGTAGTACTTCAACGTCCTGGACTTGATCTCTCCTGTGGTTCCCACCACTTGTGTGGGCACCCACATCAGGATTCCTTGAAGGACCGGGTACTCCACATAGTCGGAACCATCAAGGCGCGATGCATACGGGAAGTCGCCGCGATCAAGGCCTCGATCGACGTAGAGCTTTCCGATGTCGGTGTAACACATTTTGATGTAGTTGCGACCATCTTGGAAACCATTTGTCGCACAGGGCCCGCGTAGAACTACACCGGCGCCAAAAACTAAGAACGAAACCAAAATGCCAACAACAAAAGCTACCCACCGATTGTCACTTACCTGAGCGCGCTTGCCGATCGGTCCACCAACACCAGCACTTTGGGATGCAATGAGGTCATCATCAAGGGTTGGACTAATCAGCACCCGTCCATGGTGCCCTACTGAACTGGTCTAGCCCTTCACTCTGGCACTCAGGCACGATCCTTTACCGGACTTCTCAGCCTTAATCCCAAAGAATGTCTGTACTTAGGTCCTTAATTGACCCCACTCCAACCAAGGCCATCGCCATAGCCAGTTCGGCGCGCAAGACCTCAGCCACATAGGCCACGCCATCTTCACCATGGCTAGCCAGAGCCCAGATATAAGGCCGACCGATCATGACCGCATCAGCGCCAAGGGCAAGAGCTCTGACAATGTCTGTTCCCCGTCGAATGCCGCCGTCAACAATGATGGGTGCGCGTGAGGCAACTGCGTCAACTATTCTTGGCAAAGCAACCGCCGTAGGAATAATCGTATCTAGGTTTCGTGCGCCATGATTTGAAACCATGACGCCAACTGCTCCGTGATCCAAGGCGGCAATGGCATCATCGGCACGCAAGATTCCCTTGACCCACACCGGTACATCTGCGGCCAAGGCGCGCAACCACTCAAGGTCTTTCCACGAAAAGTCAGAATCAAGCATCGGATTAAACACCCGTTGATGAATAGCAATTCCGTCATCTGGCATTTGGCCCCAGTCATGACGACGATCGTTATCGCGTGCACCCAAAGTTGGTGAATCAACAGTTAAGACCACGGCCTGCGCACCAGCAGCGATAGCGCTTTCAACCAGTGATTGGGTTAACGAGCGGTCCCGATGTAAATACACCTGATACCACCAAGATCCTGACCCCTGTGAGGCAATGGCACCAAGCTCGTCAAGCGGAACACCGCTGAGTGCGCTTTGGATGTAGGTAGTTGACGTGCGTACCGCAGCCCGCATTGTGGCTGCTTCGCCTTCAGGGTGGTAACTCTTCGCCATTGCCGTAGGGGCGAACAAAATGGGATGTTCCAGCGTCCGTCCCAGCAGCGAAATACTGGTGTCAACCTCGCTCAAGCCAGCCATCACCTTGGGCACAAACCACGGTTCCTGCCAAGCCAATTCGTTTTCGATCAAACTTTGCTGCTCGCCGGCGCCATCAGAGAGGTAATTCCACAAATGTTCAGGCACAACGGCACGAGCCAAACCTTGAAAATCTTTAACCGCTACAACGCCATCATCGTGCGGATTGCTACTCACACTTTGCCTCCGGCATTGCTTAGTTCGCTGAACTGCAGACTTCTAAGATTTAGACAGTACCGATTCAAGCACGGCCTTGAAGGATTGTTCCTTAATCGGGCCAATTACACGCACTGCGATCTTCCCTGACTTGTCGATTATTAGGGTGCTGGGAAGGGCAGCCGGTGGCACCACCTTAAGGGCATTAAGAAAGTTCCCGGCAGGATCAAAAATGTGCGGGTACGTCGTGCCAGAAAACCGTGCAAAACTTTGAGCAGATGTCTTGTCGTCCTTCACGTCTAGGCCAACGAAGGCAACTCGTTGCTTCTTAAATTCGGTGGCAAGGCGTGCAAGTGTCGGGGATTCAACTTGGCAAGGTGTGCAATATGAAGCCCACGCATTCAGGACAAGAACTCTTCCTTTCAAATCAGCTAGGCCTAGTTCCTGGCCATCCAGCGTGGTTCCGCGAATTGATCCCACATCAGGCCGCTGGCCCACAGCAAAAACCGTGGTGCCCGGAGCAAGGCTGGTCGTAGGTGCGGGTGCACTCAAACTCGTGCTTGAGGAGCAACCCGTGAGAAGCAAAGCGCCTACGAGAAATAGGCCGCCTACAAATCGCATGCCCGAAGGCTACCGGCGTACCCTCCTGGACCGGCCATCCCTCACAATAGGAAGGTGGAATCTATACCGAAAATGAACCATGAGCCGCTGACCATGTCGCGCTCTGGCTACTTTCCGGTCCTTCGATGGATGCGAACCGATCTGCAAGGTATGAACAGCCTCTTGGTCATCACCGCGGTTGCGACCTTAGCGGTTCTGATCTGCCAGGCCATCATCCCGCTCAAAGTTGAATCCATTTTGCATGAGCCGGAAAAGGGAAAGAATCAACTGATATTTCTGGTCTCACTCATCTTTTTGCAACTGGTAGCAACGTACGTTTCGCACCGAAGTGGCCATCATGTAGCGACCTTGTCCAGCACGTCCTTGCGAAACAGAATTTTTGCTAAAACACTCAAGGGCAAGGCCCTCCGGCAAGATGGTCTAGTCCGTTCATCGGTAGTTAGCCGACACACCTCTGATGTCGATCGCATTGCCGAGGCTCTGGAAAAATCCATCGTTGAAGGTCTTCCGGCAATCATCCGGATTGCTCAAAGTTTGGTTATCTTGACGTGGCTGCAGCCACTTATTGGTTTAACGATGACGGTGGCCGCATTAGTATTTCTCGCCCTGAGATCAGTCATTGGCCGTTCGATGCTGATCATTGACCGCGATCGACTTGACGCCAGTAGCCGAGTCGGCGAGACGGTGGATGAATCCATAACCGCCGCTGCGGCAGTAGCTGGGCTTCATCTAGGTGTATGGCAACTCAGACGTTTCAAGACAATGACTGAAAGACTCTCGTACAAGACCGAGCTTCAAGGCATCAAAGTTGCGCAACTTGTCGTAAGCGCAAACGCGACCGGGCTCGTGGGATTAACCGCAGTCTTGGTTTTTGCATTGACCCACGGCGAAGACACCATTGCCATTGTTGCGGCCTCCTTGCTTTACGTCGAAAATGTCGTTAAGGGGCTCGAAGTTCTACCGGGTTGGATTCGCGCCCTACAACAAGGCGTCGTCAGCACTCGACGAGTTGACATGATCTTGTTAGCCAACGATCGAATCGAATATCCGCCAGCAACTACTGACAACGGCGATCTTGGTCTTGAGCTAAAAGATCTGAAATACGAATTCGAATCGGGCGTAACCCTTTCCAACATCAACATCAAGATTCCGACAGACTGCATCGTTGGTCTGGTGACCCCACCGGGAACCGAACCTGATGCATTGCTTTCCTTACTCTGCGGTGATGAAAATCCTGCTTCTGGCCACGTGCTCTTCGATGGTCAAGATGTGCGAATGCCAGGTGTCAACTCCAACGTTTGGTACGTCCCTGCAGAATCGGTTGCTTTCAATGCCTCAGTGCTTGAACAACTATCGGCAGTCAGGCCCGACGTCACCACAGCAAACTCGCTTGACCTCTTAGCCAAGGTCGGGCTCACCCACCTGCTGGAGTTCGAAGGCGGACTACACGATCGCCTTGGCGCAGGTTCGTCAAAGTTGAGCCGAGCCGAACGCCAACGACTTTCTCTGGCCATCGCCTTACTCGCAAAGCCGGAAGCATTACTTATTGGATCGCTCTTTGCACTCAACGACGCAGATACAGCCCTTCCGCTGATCAATCTCATTCGCGAATCTCATTTCAAAACTACCGTTTTATGCATTCGTCACCCCGAGGTTGCGGCCAATGTTGATCTCGTCGCCTTTGCCCATGATGGTGGTATTCGCATCGGTAGCCACCAGGATCTTCTGGCTACCGAGCCGGCCTACACCCAACTCTGGGAACAACGACTGAACTTTGAAGAAGTCGACCTCAGCGTCCTTGGAATCTCTGAGGAAAACCTTGAAGGTCTACACACCCGACTGGTCACCGAACGCTATTCAGCCGGGGACGCCATCTATCGGCAGGGAGAAGAGGCCGATCGCATCTACTTCACCATCGCTGGGCGGGTTGAGATCTCAACAGCCAACCCCGATGGCACTAGTACTCGAGTTGCTGTCATGGGGCCGGGTAACCACATTGGCGACCTGCGGCTAACCACCGGTGAGCGCCGGGCTGAAAGCGCTACCGCCCAAGATGATTGCGTCCTGCGTTCCCTCAGCCGTGAAGCAATCTCGGCTGGGCTTACCGGATTGCTCGATCGCACACCTACGGAACGTAGAATCGTCGCTTCGATTTTGCGCGATGGCTCAGCAACTCCCGATGAACTCACAACGCGCCTCAGCGATATTGACCTAACCCAACTGAACTCAGCCATCTCAATGCTTCTCAACGATGGGGCCCTGCGCCAAAGTGGTGAAGCGCTCTCTGTAGTTCAAAAGCGCTCCGTCAAGGCAGGCAGCAGGGACCTACTCGACCGCCTCGGCGACTTCTAAATCCGCCGAAATCTCTCGTACTACCGGTTTAGCGCTCAGATTGCGCCTATTGTGCATCCATGACTACTGCTGATCAGACCCCTGCTCGCACGCGTGCCACGAACCGCTCCAAGTGGGCTCGATTGAGCTATCGCATCGCTTTGTTGATAGCGATCCTGCTGGTCGGGTCAGCCATCGCAACCACAGTATTCTCGGTTCGATCTGTGCAACGCACTTACTCGAAGCAATCAACTGAATCAGTGACCAACGTTCACAAATCAGTAACTGACACGATCTCAGTGGCAAACAAGAACGTCATCGCTTACGAGGACGCTGCTATTGAAACTCGTAAAAACCAACTTAAGGACCAGAGCAACGCGGTAGTGACCGCTCTGGACGCACTCAACGCAGCGGTGAAGGCTGGCCAAATATCGTTGGCCGATGCACAAGCCCAAGCCTTGCTGTATTTGAAGACCATCCGCTACGGCGATGAGTACTACTTCTTTACCTACAACCGAACACTGGTAGCCATCTCGCACCCCAACCCTGCATTCGAGGGCAAGAACCTGAGTCAACTCAAGGATTCAGATGGTTCCTTTATCTTGCAAGGAATGCAAAAGCTGACCGATGCCAAGGGCAGTGGTTACTACAACTACAACTTTACCAAACTCGGATCACCTAAGCCTGTTCCCAAGATCAGCTACGTTTTCAACTACAAGCCTTGGGACTGGCTGATCGGTACCGGCGTGTACATCGACGACATCCAGGCTGAGGCTGCAAGCCGCCGAGCAGCCGTCCGTAAGACCCTGAGCGACCAGTTCGGCGCAGTGACCTTCAACGGTGGAGGTTTGTTCTTCGTTCTAGACAAGAAGGGCAATGTTGTCGTCGCTCCCAAGGGTAAGAACCTCACTGACTTGGCAAAGACACCAGCCGGCAAGGAAACCGTCAAAGTCATTGAAGCAGCAGTGCCCAAGAAAGACGGGAACATTGTTGAACTCAACAAGAGCGTGACGCTGGAAGGGAAAGACAAACAAAACTGGGTACTCAACGTCTCCTCGTACAGCCCGTTGAACTGGGTCTTGGTCTCCGCCGTTCCGCAGCAGGACCTTACGGCGCCAGGTCGCAGCCTAGCTATTCAACAGGCCCTCCTACAGGTGTTCTTGTTGCTCATCGGTCTGACAGCAGGAATCCTGATTAGTCGTCGCATCACCGGACCGGTGGAAAGTGTCACCAAGGCCGCGCGCGATTTGTCGGAAAACAATTTCCACCCCAGCGACCTTGATGCTGCTGCAAGTCGCACTGACGAGGTCGGTGACCTCGCACGAGCATTCCAGCGAATGGGCGTTGACTTGGTCGAACGTGAACGCAAACTGCGTGAGCAAGTGGCCAGCTTGAAGGTTGTCATTGACCGCAACAAACTTGCAAAGGACATCGGAGAAATCACCGAGTCTGAATTCTTCCAAGACCTAGCAGCTAAGGCTGATGAAATGCGGAAGAAGAAGTTCGACTAACTACGCCAAGAGTCTCCAAGCCCAGAAACTAAGGGCTAGTTAGTTGACGCTCTTAACGGTTTCAGCGATGCGACGGATCTGTTCCGACCATGCGTTGTCGGGGCTAGTGAGCGAGAACAAGCCCTTAGACGCGTTCTGCACAACTTCTTCTGACAAGGGCAGAACGGCTGCTGTCTTTTCGCCATATGCCTCAAGCATTTGGGCCTCTAGATCTGCCGCAGTAATGCCCGATGGAACCTTATTGACGATGAGGAACAGATTAGGAACACCCAGCTTGTTTGCCACATCCACCGTCACCGCAGTGCCCTGGAAGTCTTGACGGTCGGGACGGAGAATCAGCAAAAGAATGTCGCTAATCGTGATCGAAAGCAACGTTTCTTCGTTCAATCCTGGGTGGGTGTCAATCAAGAGGTAGTCCAAATTCAAGGTTTTGGCTAACTCACGGAAACCATCATTGAGCGTTCCGACGTCATAGCCTTCACGAAGCACTCGCGCGATGTCTCCAGTTTTCATACTTGAGGGAATCAAGAAAAGCGCTCCACCGGGTTCAACAGTGGTGGTTGAGGCAATGACGTCAGTGATGTCATGGGCCGCCTCGTGGATGGGAATTGTCCCCCAGAGGTAGTCATTGAGAGTTTTTGTCAGGTCATCTTCAAAACCGAACAGGACGTGAATACCCGGACTTTGGATGTCCGTGTCAACCACACCCACTCGGGCACCCGAAGCAGCTAACTGGCCAGCCAGGTTCGATGTCGTGTTGCTCTTACCTGTTCCGCCACGAAATGAGTGGACCGAAATCACTGTGGTCATTAGCGTCTCCTGTTGGTTGACCGTGTGCCAAACATACTTTGTGCGCGAGGGGGGAGTTGAACCCCCACACCCTTTCGGGCACTGGAACCTGAATCCAGCGCGTCTGCCTATTCCGCCACTCGCGCGAGC
>CAFBLM010000006.1_pt1 | contig 33130 bp, 30 predicted proteins | sample 7268201 | NCBI WGS metagenome assembly CAFBLM01 (sample SAMEA6814037, study PRJEB35770) | freshwater metagenome | biome: Freshwater; feature: Freshwater reservoir; material: water | place: Czech Republic | collected 2017-05-23 | depth 30m m
CGCCAGGCCATTACCCGCGCCATGGCTGACCAAGCTCGCACCATTCGTATTCCCGTGCACATGGTCGAAGTGATCAACAAGTTGGCTCGAGTCCAGCGCCAGATGTTGCAAGACCTTGGTCGCGAACCCACCCCTGAAGAGCTCGCGCGCGAACTCGACATGACTCCTGAAAAGGTTGTCGAAGTTCAAAAATACGGCCGCGAACCGATCTCTTTGCACACCCCGTTAGGTGAAGAGGGCGATAGCGAATTCGGTGACCTGATCGAAGACTCAGAAGCCGTGGTTCCTGCCGATGCAGTCTCATTCACCTTGCTTCAAGAGCAGTTGCATTCGGTACTGGACACCCTGTCTGAGCGCGAAGCCGGCGTAGTTTCCATGCGCTTTGGTTTGACCGATGGCCAGCCCAAGACCTTGGACGAAATTGGCAAGGTTTACGGCGTTACGCGTGAGCGCATCCGCCAGATCGAATCAAAGACCATGTCCAAACTGCGCCACCCATCACGTTCACAGGTTTTGCGCGACTACCTGGACTAGGTTGATTCGCGAGCGAATAATTTAAGGGGAGCGGCCATGGCCAAGAAGAAGTATGTTCGCGAACCGATGACATCTTCTGCCAAGGGTTCGTCTGGCGGTGGGGCGAAGTCTCAACCTTCGCCGTCCAGTAAGGCGACCGAGCAGTCAAAGCCAGGGGTTGAAAGCATGTGGGGGTCCCTCTTTGGCGGGATCAAAAAAATAGGCGGCCTTGAGTGGCTTGCTCTAGCTGCTGTCTTCGTTGTGTTTTTCACGTGTTTTCGCTGGGGACTGCACTTACGCGCGGTGGATGCGCTGGCCCACACGCGACTCCTTGCATGGTTTCAACAGTGGCAAACAGACTCGGACCAGCTGGTCTTAGAGCGCCTCAAGCAAAATCATGCTGGTGGAATTTTCTCGGAAGCCTTAGCCCTCGGTGAAAAGGGCAGTTATGGAAGCCAATTTGGCCTTGCCAGCTGGCTCGTGGCCCTACCGGCGACGTTATTTCCGTCCAGCGTAGGAATCCCATTGATGTTCACGCTTGTCGCCGGTTTCAATGCTGCGTTGGTAACCGTCGCGCTTCGAGCACTAGCACGCACTTTGTCGTTCGGGGGAGCAGTTCTAGCGGCGATTGCACTCTTGCAACCCTGGCCCACGGCAATGGCGCATAGCATCTATTGGTTTATGGGAATCAAGATTCTCCCAGCGGTTGTCCTTGCCCTGTTGTTCGCCTGGGGTAAGGATTCGCTCAAGCAGACATATGTCGCTGTAAGTATCTTCACGGCCTTAGCTTGCTTGTCTGGGTACGAGTACATCACGTTAGTTGTGGCTCTGCCTTTGGCCGTGTGTACCTACTATGTGGTGCTACGTGACTACTCCTGGTCAGATGCACTGAGAAGGCTCGGCGTCACCCTGGGTGCTTCGATTACAGGGTTTGCCTCAGCGCTGGTAGTCCACCTAGCCCAGTTGTCAGCTCATCTGCATGGTGTTAGTGCCGGGCTACACCTCTTGCTTGAACGGGTTGCTGTGCGCACGGGATCAGGAACCGTTGTATTAGCTTCAGGCACCCCCGCAGATGTGCAAAAGCTAGTAGCTGATGCTTTGGCATCCAATCCCAAAGACGTTCTCGGTCTCTACTTGAGTATGCCTATTCTTGGCGACCCGGGCGACTTTGGCCTACTGCGGTTGGTGAATGTGGCCACGCTAATCCTGGTGGTCATTGTCGCGTTGGTTCTTGGGTATCGGGTTATCCAACGATCGGAGCTAGAGAGTCGCCATCAGGCAGCAGGTATTGCCTGGCTAGTGGCTTTGCTTGGTCCTGTTGGCTGGATTTTGTTAGCTCGACCGCATAGCTACATTCATTCGTTTATTAATTTTGACCTTTGGTACGTGTCGGTGATTCCGTTGGGGTTGGCCCTTTTATGGATGCCAATCAGAGATGGATCAAAATCTCTCAAAGTTCAAAAGATTCCGTTGAGCATATGTGCAGTTGTTGTGCTTAGCGTCCTGATTTTCTTTGTGTACTCGGGTCTGACCCGCCGATAACGGGTCGAAGTAATTGTTTTCGCCAAATATTAAAACCCTAAGGGAAAAATTTTCCACGCGCTGCATCAAGTAGGACAGCAATCAATCTGGCGTAGCTTGAGAGACCGTGAATCTTTGTGGGCGTAGGTTCATTCGCTGGATAGGCACGGGACACTGGCACCTCCTTGACGGCAAAACCCAGTCTTCCCGCCGCAATGGGTAAGTAGGCCAAGAGCTCGTAGGAAGTGAAAATATCCCGTAGCGGTTGAACTCCCGGATCGCTAAGGAATTTTCTTGAATGCCCCCTGAATCCGTTGGTCGTGTCGGTAAAGCGATGATGCGCGCCAAGGCTTGTGATGGGAGCGTGTATAAGGCGAATGGCCCAAAGTCTCGAAAGCGGAGTATTTGTGGCCGATCCACCGTCAATAAACCGTGAGCCTTGGACAAAATCGAATCCGTCATCAAGGGCATCTACAAATGCCGGAATAGCTTCAACGCCATCCTTGCCATTGCCATCAATGGTGATAACGCCCTCGTAGCCCGTTTCTAAGGCGTAGTGAATGGCCATTCGCAACTGCGCTGACAATCTCCCCGGTGCCAGTTTGGTCAACAGCGTGGTAACACCGAGGGAAGCCAAGAGGGCAGGATCGACGGATCCATCAGTACTGCCACCGTCAGCCACAATGACGTCAACTTGATGTGTGCGATTGGGGAGTTCTTGGATACGAGCAAGCTGTGATTCTAGTCTGCCCGCTTCATTAATCACAGGGATCACGAGTGCAAATTTGCAGCGTCGAACTGCAAGGTCAGTCACGCGATAGTCGGGCGCCAGCTCAGGTGCCGAGATTTGCCGTTGAGGGAATTCCATTACTACGAGTTTCCCTTGAAAGTATCGTGTAGCCATAAGGCGGCTTGTGCTATGGAATCCAAAACGTTGTTGTTCTCCGGCAGCATTTCCAAGACAACCCAATCTGAGTAGTCAACAGCATGTAATTCGGCTGAGAACAAGGTTTGATCCACGCCGTTTTGAGGGGGCGTTAGGCCCTCAGCGCTAATATGCACGTGTTTAGGCTTTCGAAGGCGAGTGGCTAGCACAGAATCTTCATGAACTAATGACATGCATCCGGTGTCAATTTGCGGTTGTATCCATGGGCTATCAATGCGGTCGGCCAAGCTTACGGTTTCGACATAGTGGGTCAGGAAGTCAGCGCCATAGGCTGGAGCATTGGGTTCCAACGTCAAGATCACACCGTTGTCTTGCAAAAATGGAGTCAGGGCAACGAAGAATTCAGTTGCTAGGTCGTTAGCTTGTTCTGTGCTCAACGATCCCTTTATCCGATTTTTCGGCGAGCCAAAGACGGCAACATGTGCATCTAGAGCGCGGGCAATCTGGATCATTGATTTCAAGTGAGTCAGGAGTTGGGGCCAGGTTGACCTATCTAGGAGTTGGTAGTCAGGCTTGCCGAAGAGTAAGGATTGAATACCTGAAACCTCAAGCCCATAATCTTGGAGCTCTTTTGCGTATGTGCTGACCACTTGCATTGGCATGACGGGTGCCTCAGGCCAAAGAACTGTTGGGGCAATTTCAATCCCGTCCAGACCAGCGCTCTTCAACACTGGTGCGATGTCTTGAATAGATGCTGCCTGCCACGCAAGATTTGACATGGAAAGTTTCATGAGCTTGTGAATTCTGAACGTAAGGCGGAAATTCCCGCCAGAATTGCCGTGCGATCAAATTGATATCCATTTTTTCCGCCAAAACGATCAGCGTGTATTGAACGCATGTCGTAGTGAACCTCTGGTGCAGTGCCTTCGAGGTTTTTGCCAAAGAGGTCAGCAACTTCTTGGGCCAAAACTGGTTCGCTGGCAACATTGAGCACCTTCAGCCGTGCCCCTAATCCAGTTGAGATGACCTGCCATGTGTAGTTGGCATCAAAGAATTGAAACGTTGACGCTGGATTGACGGAGGCGTACTGATCCTGCTTGTTGTGTAGTAGGTCGTGGATGAGGTTCTTTCGCACGTCGGATGCAAAAAGCCCAGGGAGCCTAACTATCAGGGAGTCAGGGAATTGAGAGCGAAAAAATGCTTCAAACCATGCGCGATGCCTCCCGTATGCCGAGGGGCCATTGAAGTTAGGAGGGGTGTCTTCGCTGACATTAGTGGCTGGTTGAAAGACGTCAACAGTGGACACAAGCACCGCCTGCTCGGCGCGCGTAGAGCTCAGGAGTTCGGCAAGGGTGCACACATTTTCAAAATCTTCATCTGGGCTGTTGTTGGCTCGCCACTTCTCTGCTGGAAGTCCAGCGCAAACCAATAGGTCTGTTCGAAGGTCGCGGATGCGTCCGACATCGGGGCGATGCACTTGAAGGTCGAACGGCTGATGCTCACGGATATGGCCGCCAACGAATCCGGTAGATCCAATGAGAACTGACACGTTTGAATCATAGGGGAACAATTTTTGGTACAAGGACGATTTGCCTACGGCGGAAGGCTATGGTGGAAATCATGACGTCTAGAGTCGTTATCGGTGGCGGGCTATTTGGGGCATTTGCCGCGCTACATCTGGCTGAACAAGGTCACGACGTCGTGCTCATCGAACGTGAGGATGATTTTCTTCAGCGGGCTTCTTTGGTAAATCAAGCGCGATTGCATACCGGACTTCATTACCCGCGAAGCCTTTTAACTGCTAGAGATGCGCTTCGATGCTATAGCTGGTTCCTTGAGCGTTTTCCTGGGTCACTTCGGGAATTTCGCCAAATTTATGCGTTGGCCAGGTTTAATTCAAAGACCAGTGAAGGGGACTTTTCAAACTTTTTGAGCCGACTTGGCGGTGATGCTACGGAAGTAGCGCCAAATCAGTGGTTTAAGGCGGGCACTGTGACCGCTGCCTATGAAGTAACTGAACCAACTTTTGATGCTGATGTCTTGCGACAAGTACTGAAAGAGGAAATCTCTGCTTGTGCAAATATTGAAGTCCTACTTGGCACTGCGGTCCAAGAGGCTGAATCGACGCAGAGTCACATCAGACTCGTCTTGAGTGAGGGGACTCGTCTGGTTACTGATGGTTTGGTGATCTGCACTTATGCGGCGACGAACTCAATTCGCACGATGATGGGCTTGGCCCCGATGAACCTGACCTATGAATTAACCGAAGTAGTCATCGGCAAAGTGGGTCCGGCATTACAGGGCTTGGGCTTTACGGTTATGGACGGCCCATTTTGGTCGTTGATGCCGTTTGGTCATGGAGATGAAGTGAGCCTTACTTCTGTTGGCTTCACGCCTTTGCAGCGAAACGCACACGAGCCTGCATTTGAATGTCAGCAGCACAGGCATGACTGCACACCAAGCAATGTCCAGCTTTGTGATTCTTGTAAGTTCCAGCCACCTTCGGCTGTTGAACATCAGATCCAGCAGATGCAACTTTTTCTCAAGGATTCTGAATCCTTTTTTCCAAAAAAGCGTCTCCTCACTGTTAAGACGGTTCTGTCGGCTTCAGATGTTGATGATGCTCGTCCCACCATTGTTCAAAAGGACCCGGGTGTCCCCGTTTGGACAGTGCTATCTGGAAAGGTAAGTACACTCGTGGATTTGGAAGGGTCTCTTACGTGAAGCAAGCATATGTAAGCGTTGTTATTCCTGTACTAACCGCGCCCGGATCCGAGTCACTGATGCAGTTAGATCGTGAGCTTGAACGAAGCTGTCGCGCCCACGAAATTGTTCTCGTTCTCGACCGCAGTCAAAGCCTGCAGGAGTTGCCTCCAGGAATGAACCTCCAGGGTCCTCTCACGTGTGTTCGCACTCACGATAGATCTAGTCGAGATGCGCCAACTCTGGCCGGCCTGGCTAGGTCAGTGGGCGATTTTGTTATTGAGTGGCACGGTCCCTTGGATTATCTAAGTCATGAAGTCATTGATGCTTTCTTGGAAGGCACGAATGAGGGCTTTGAGCTTGTGGAGATCGCGGGGAACCAATCGTGGTCAAGCAAGTTCTTCTATTCCGTAGTTAATGTCCTCAGGCCCAAGGGTGTCCCCGTCCGCAAATCTATTGCGAGAGTTTTTTCACGCAGGGCAGCAAACCAGGTGATTGCCTCGGCGGCCTTTGACGATCAATTGTCCGTTTTGGTTGCTGAGATTCCAGTGGCTCGGATGCTTATGCAGGTCCCATGCGAATATGTGAACTCAACATGGGGAAGTCGCTTAGCTGAAGGTTTTTCACTGCTCTCGAAGGGAAGCCGCTTTGGAACGGCGATTCCGTTACTTCTTGCTTCGTTGTCGGCGATTTTCGGCTTGGCAGCCGCGCTCTATGCGGTGCTAATTCTTGTGATTCGTGGGAGAACTCCGGAAGGTTGGACAACTCTCATGGTGGTTTCCGGTCTGGGTCAGGCGGCGATCTTGTCGATGATGGGCTTGACGTGGAGTCGGATCAGTTCCCTTGCCCGGGGTCTGACGAGATCCATTGATGTAACCACGGACGTTGAGGTGTGGCCACCCTCCGTGTGAACGTTCACAGGTTTTGCGCGACTACCTGGACTAGGTTGCCATCGGCCTCGTAACAGATGGCTTGAGCCGTGGTCAAACACCAATCTGGCGCCTTATTTGCTCTGGATTTGACCTGACTTCGTGTAGGCGGCCCAGATGTGTGATCACCCGACAGGTTGCGATGTGGCAACGACTAGGATTTTTTCTAGAAATCGGGTGTAAAACCTCCAATAATGTTGTATGGGCTACGCCTAGGTTGCCTTCATTTGAGTGATTTTTGACCACTTGAGTGATCTGTGGTGATCGGTGGCCCGGCTGTCCTCACGTGAGGTGGTCGAACGGTTCTAGACGCGGGGAGGTGAGGCTTGATGAACGAATCGCAGTCGGATGCATCGGCAGCCACGCCTTCGCCTATCCCCGACCAGCTGGGTGCGCGCAGGCGCACGAAACGAATTCGGATTGCCTCTCGCCTAGGTGTGGGTTTCATCGCGCTAGCCGCCATTGTGGCTGCGGTGTTTTCCTTGCTTCCGAACCCATCAGCTCTGGCTGCTGCATCGGCTCTGTCGGGTAAGACCATCACGCAGGTAGTCACCGGGGGCGATCACAGTTGCGCGCTGACCAGCGATGGCGCCGTTTCCTGCTGGGGCAGTAACAATCATGGACAACTGGGCAACAACACCACGACTTCTCGCTCGCTGGCAACGGCTGTCACCACTTTGGGGACCCCACTTGCTGGCAAGGTGGTTACGCAAGTCTCTGTGGGCGGATCGTTCACGTGCGCGTTGACCGCTGGCAACGCCAACTCCGACCCCGTTGAACTTCCTGTTGTGGCCTGTTGGGGAGATAACACCCATGGTCAGCTAGGTAATGGCACCACTGATGATGCGCTGGTTCCCACCGCCATCACCACTTCCTCAACACCTTTGTCCGCAAAGACAATCACGGCGATCACCACGGGATCGCAACATGTATGCGCTCTGGCCTCAGATTCGACGCTTGCCTGTTGGGGTCTGCAAACAAGTGGCCGACTCGGCAATGGAGAAACCTCTGCCACAGACGTTGAAACCCCTACCGCAGTTACCACCTCTGGCACCGACATCTCGGGCCTAACTGTCACCGCTATCTCTGCCGGTGATGCACATACGTGTGTGCGGACCTCGAGCAATGTCATTGCCTGTTGGGGCGTGAACGGTTCTGGTCAGCTCGGAGATAACAGCACAACCACCCGATCGACTCCCGTTGCCACCGCTGTTGCCGATACCCCGCTTGATGGCCTGGCCATCGCTGGGATTAGCGCCGGTGGCGCACATACCTGCGCGGTGAGCGTCAGCGGGATTGTGGCGTGCTGGGGTGAAAATGGCGATAACGAATTAGGCGATGGCACCACTGACAATTCATCGGTCCCGATTTCACCTACGTTGACCGCCACCCCCATTGCCACCAGCACGATTTTGTCAGTCTCTTCTGGCGTTAAGGACACCTGCGTTGTTGCTACCGGTGGGGCAGTTTCGTGCTGGGGTAACAACGGCACCGGCTCTGTCGGCGATAACACCACGACCACCCGCGCCGTTCCTACCGCCGTGGTGACAACTGGAACTGCTTTGGCCGGCAAATCTGTGGTCACTGTCTCTGCTGGCAATCGCACTGCCTGTGCGCTGGCAAGTGATGGCACTGCTGCGTGCTGGGGAGATAACTCCGATGGAAAAATAGGCGATGGCACCACCACGCAACGCAATGTTCCGACCGCGGTGATTACCAACCCCTTGGTGTCGGTGGATTCCATTGATGGACAGCGAACTGGTGTCAGCGCTTATGGCCGAATCGGTGAAGTGCTTACCGTTTCTGGATCTTGGTGGGATGGCTCTCAGGCCAGTGGCGACTTCACCGTCACCATCGGTGGCGTCACCGCAGCGGGTCAAAGTCTTGAAACAGATTCCAGCGGTGTCCTTAGTGGCACGATCACCGTTCCAGCAACGGCAGCAACCGGCGCTGGTTCGCTGGTGATTGCAAACGGCACGGACACGGTGACTCGATCCTTCTATGTGTTGGGTACCCGGACTGTGACCCTCTCGCCGACCTCCGGTGTGCCCGGAACGGTGACGGCCGTTACGGCTACAAACTTTGACCCTGTCACCGATGTGCAAATTCGCGGTTTGACGTCGACCTCTGGCCCGACTGTTTCCGATGACACCCCAGTGGATACGACAACGACATCGACTGGAACCTTGGCCTCGACGAACTTCACCGTCAACGATTACCAAACCGTCTCTATTGAAGTGCGCGAGAAGTTCTCTACCGGCGGGCTGACCGGGGACTATGCACGGGCAGCATTTACCGTTCCGCCCGTGACTGTGGCCGGTACTGCAGTTTCAGGACAACGCAGCGGCGTGATCGCTTACGGCCGACCTGGTCAAGTAGTGAGCGTGACCGGTTCGTATTGGCCACTAAGTCTGACCTCCTCTGATTTCACCGCAGCCTTCTGTGATAGCTCAGGAGATAACTGCGACAGCAACGCCACGAAGTCCTTAAGCACCTCAAGCATCGGTGCGTTATCGGGAACGGTGACGATTCCTTCGAATGCCACCACCGGTGCACGCACCTTGAAGGTCACCAATGCCGGCCGGTCAGCTTTGTTTGACTTCACAGTTCTTGGTGTTCGAAGTGTGACCTTGAGTCCAACCAGTGGTGGCTTGGGAACATTGGTCTCGGTTACCGCTTCAAACTTTGACCCATCTGCCTTTGTCACGGTGCAGGGTGTTCGTAACACCACTGGACCGGTTAATTCCGGCGATGCACCGGTGGCTGGATTCACCGGGTCTGATGGTTCGCTCAGTTCAACCGGCATCACGATTAACGACCGGCTCACTACAGCCATTGAGGTATTTGAGGACTCACCAGCAGGGGACCCTGAAACAGATCGTGCCTTTGCTCCCTATTCCACGCTCACCGCGGTCTTGGTCATTGATTCGGTTACAGGTCAGCGGTCCGGAGTCAGTGGCTACGCCCGTAAAGCCGACGTGATTAACGTTTCTGGTACCGGTTGGGCCGTCAATAAGCCAAGTAGTGGCATCACTGCGTTGTTGTGTCAATCCGATGGCACCGGCTGCGACCCGGCGGCCACATCAAGCTTGAGTACAAACGGCTCAGGGGATCTGACCGGCACCGTGACTGTGCCAAGTGGTGCTACGACAGGCTCGCGCGCGGTCAAGATTGTGGCGACGTCATCAAATGCGTTTGCTCCGATCACTATTTTGGGTAATCGAACAGTGACGGTCATTAGTACGCCCAAACCTTTAGGCGAAGCGGTTCAAGTCACGGCATCAAACTTCGATCCCGGTGCGTCGGTTCTCATTAAGTCCGCATCATCAGTTTCGGGCGCAAGTCCTACGTACACGGCAGACACTGCGGTAGCAGCAACCATTGATAACACGGGCGCTCTATCGGCAACCTCATTTACCTTGTCCACCCCCGGTTCAATTGTTGTAGTGGAAAATGATGCTGACGCAAATTCGGCTGTTGATTGGGCCGCAGCCAACTACAACGCACTAGTTCCCGGCACAACCCTTTCCGTCCAGGCCTATGTCACTGGGAGCAATCCCACCAATGGAGTCGTGGACTTTGGCAGCTTGGTTACGCCGCTGTCACCAACCACTCTCACAGGTTCGCTAAACCGGCTTCAGGTGGTTGACCAACGCAATGGATCCTTGGGCTGGTCGTTGACGGCAAGTTTGACCAACTTTGTAGGCAACGCTGCGTCGATGTCCAACAGCGTCGTGACCATTACGCCGAGTTGCTCGGTCGTCGGTAGCGCTAGCGCCAGCGGCATTGCGCCTGGTACGGCCGCGCAATCGCTTTCTGAACAGGTTCTGCTGTGTGAAAAGGACGCCACTCAAAATGATGGTGGGACAACATCAGGTGTGTACAACGTCAGCGGATCAATGGCCTTAACTGTCCCAGCTTTCCAAAAGACAGGAACGTACACAGCGATTTTGACTGTGTCATTGGCCTAGCGCGTTAGTAAAGCGCCAGTGGCAAGGTGGCTAGTTAGAAGCAGCGGGATCGGCTTGCAGGCGCTGCGACTCATCGTGAATGTCGGCCGCAACTTGCCGAAGAGCAGATTCGTATTCGTGACCGTGGTGGGCGCAGAACATGAGCTCGCCACCATTGTTCAGGCTTACCCGTACATAGGCTTGGGCACCGCAACGATCGCAACGATCGGTTGCCAGCAACTCTTCGGCGCTGATCGTCTGGTTAGCTGCTACTGATTCGGTCATGTGCATATCTTGCCATGATTTGGATCTATCGCGCGCAATCTGGCGCGCCCAATGTGCCCCGTTCGCTAAGAGCGGAGGCCGGTGGTTTGGGGAGTGGCGAGCCCGACTTATCGGCGGTTTTCGCTACGGTCATTGCATGGCCGCTTCCTACACTGCGAAAAACCTCTCAGTACTTGAAGGCCTTGATGCTGTTCGCAAGCGCCCAGGCATGTATATCGGGTCAACAGATGCCCGTGGGCTGATGCACTGTATTTGGGAGATTATCGATAATTCAGTCGATGAGGCCCTTGCCGGTTTTTGTACCGAGATTGACATCATTTTGCACCCGGACGGATCGTTAGAAGTTCGTGACAATGGACGCGGGATTCCCGTTGATGTTGAATCAAGGACCAAACTCACCGGGGTCGAGGTTGTTTTGACCAAGTTGCATGCGGGCGGAAAATTTGGTGGTGGCTCGTATGGAGCCTCGGGTGGTCTGCACGGGGTTGGAGCCTCGGTAGTTAATGCTTTGAGTTCAAGGTTAGACGTTGAAGTTGATCGTGATTCCAAGATTTACCGGATGAGCTTTCGTCGCGGCGTGCCTGGCATTTTTGACGCTGAAGGCCCTGACTCCTCGTTTAGCAAGAAATCTGGATTACGCATTGACGGCAAAGTGCCTAAAAAGGTCACCGGCACGCGTATTCGCTGGTGGTTTGACCAACAGATCTTCCTCAAGGACGCTGCAGTTTCCCTCAGCGAATTACACGATCGCGCGCGACAAACATCGTTCTTGGTTCCCGGTCTCAAACTTGTGGTCAAGGATCAACGAGATAAGGCAACGGCCAGCGAAGAAGTGTTTCAGCACAAAGGTGGGATCAGTGAATATTGCTCCTTCCTAGCCTCTGGTGGTCGAAATGATGCTGACGCTGACCAGATGGACGTGGACCACGTCCTTAGTGATGTCATTCGCATCAGTGGCGGAGGGTCCTTTAAGGAAACTGTCCCCGTTCTTGATGACAAAGGCCACATGACCTCAACTGAGGTAGAGCGTGATGTGCACGTTGACGTGGCTTTGCATTGGGGCGGCGGATATGACACTCAAATTCGCTCCTTCGTCAACATCATCGCCACGCCTAAGGGCGGAACTCACGTCGTCGGTTTTGAACGCTCGCTCACCAAGACTTTAAATGATGCAGTCAAAACTGCGCGATTGCTCAAAAGCGGCGATGAAGACTTAGCCAAAGATGACGTCCAAGAAGGCTTAACTGCGGTGGTGACGGTGCGTTTAGCCGAACCACAGTTTGAGGGCCAAACCAAGGAAGTTCTTGGAACCTCTGCGGTATCGCGCATTGTGGCCAACGTGATGGCTCAAGAATTCGGCGGGTTTCTCACCAGCTCGCGACGCGTGGACAAGGCTCGGGCGAAGATCATTTTGGAAAAAGTGGTGGCCGCAGCCCGTACCCGCGTAGCCGCCCGGCAACATAAAGAGCTTCAGCGGCGCAAGACGGCCTTGGAGTCGTCTTCGCTTCCAACCAAACTGGCTGATTGTCGAACCGATGATGTTGAACGCAGTGAATTGTTCATTGTGGAGGGCGATTCGGCGTTGGGCACGGCAAAGCTTGCTCGTTCCAGCGAATTCCAGGCGCTGCTTCCCATCCGCGGAAAGATCTTGAATGTGCACAAAGCGTCCGTGGGTGACATGCTCAAAAATGCGGAGTGCGCGGCCATCATTCAAGTGCTCGGTGCCGGCTCGGGACGCAGTTTTGAATTGGAGCAAGTGCGCTACGGGAAAATCATTTTAATGTCCGATGCCGACGTTGATGGTGCCCACATCCGGTGCCTTCTTCTTACGCTCTTTCATCGCTACATGCCAGAACTGCTCAACGCAGGACGCATCTACGCCGCTGTTCCGCCATTGCATCGCATTGAAGTTGTTAACGGTGGTGGCAAGAAGAATGAATACGTGTACACGTACTCCGATCAAGAGATGCGCAAGGTAATCGCCGACCTTGCTAAGAAGAACAAGCGCTACAAGGAACCCATTCAGCGTTATAAGGGACTTGGCGAGATGGATGCTATTCAATTGCGCGAAACAACGATGGATCCCTCAAAGCGAAGTTTGCGTCGAGTGACCATGAAAGACGTCCAGGCTGCCACGGAAGTCTTTGAATTGCTCATGGGCAGCGATGTTGGGCCCCGTAAGGAGTTCATTGTTGAAGCTGAAGGACTTGCCCAGGCGCGCATCGACGCCTGATGCCACCTCAGGGCTGATTAATCCGTTGAGGCTATGTAGTTCAATTTGCCGGTTGCCACATCGTAGATAGCGCCGGTGACGTCGAGGTCATCTGGCAATAAGGGATGCGATGCAATAGAGGCGATGTCTTTGCGAAGGGTCGCGATGGGGTCCTTAATCGGTTTGAACTTGATGCTGCTGGTGTCGATGCCGTGACGCTCATCGATGAGCTCATGAAGTTCTGCTTCGGTGGATTGGGCCATCCGACATTGGGTATGCGGCATCACGAGAACTCTGTCCACCCCGAGCAAGTACACCGCTAAAACCAGAGTTCGCAAGACATCGCCTGTGACGCGCGCACCAGCATTACGCAAGATCTTTGCGTCCCCTGGTTCGAGCCCTAGGACTTCAAGAGGGGAGATGCGCGAGTCCATGCAGGTCACAATGGCCAAACCACGAGCTGCTTTAGCTTGAAGTTCGCCGAGCGAAAAATCCTTGACGTATTGGTCATTGGCTGTGAAGACGTCGGCGAAGGCTTCGGGAATGTTCTGGCTCATGGAACTATCTTGCCCGATGAGGTCACCAGCCAGCATGTCCGGCGATCTGGTTCGCCATTACATGAGGCAGGACTGGGGTGGGGGTGCTCCACCTGCTCAAGGTGGACTTCCCAGACCTGGTTCAAGGTCACTGTGGCCTGTGAGCCGGTCAAGGTGAGGTCAACGGTGGTCAGTTGGCTGTAGGGCAGATCGCCCAGCATGGCCACTTGGGCTGCTTGCGCGGCTGGATGTAGGTAACTGCGGCCACGGATTGTTTCGGCCCGGGGTTGCCCCTCCACGGCGTTAAGGACATCAGCTGCGGATGCATTTCCCAAGATCAAACCATCAGGAAGTATCAATACCGTGGGGGCAAAGCGATGGCCACCGATGTGTGAGCACTCCCAAAGGTCCGAGTCGTCAAGAAGATCATCAACGAGCTTGCGACCCATCACGGCGCAACAGGCATCCCGCTTTCCATTGGTGCAGATCCAAACCATGGGTTCGTCAACTGGTGACCAATCCAGAATTTTCCCTGCGGTCAAGCCACCAACATCAAGTGCGTCAAGACTGGTCGCGACGTCTTGATCACTATCGAACTCGCGCACCACTGACCAGGTGTGCGTCAGTGAGGCAAAAGAGATGAAGACTTTGCGCCGTGTGACCCGATCACCTAAAGATCGCCCAGGGGCGCGCAGGGCAAGGACGTTAATCAGCTCATGGGATGCAAGCTTGATTGCGCTGTAGGAAATTTCCTCAGGAAGGCTCGTCAATGCTTTAGGGCCCCACGCGCCTGGGTGCTCAATTCCAATCCACACGGCGATGTGCGGTGCACTTCCGGCTAAAGGTTCACCGGCTAGCTCAGTAAGGGCCGAGCACGATGATGAACTCACCGAGCTAGCAGTCATGGCAGAGCCTGGGTGGGTTGCTTACCGCGTTCACGCAGGACCAGAGACTGCAGAAATCGCATTCATGACAGGCGAACCTGATGCATCGCGCTTGGACTGTTCTTGCGGCAGGTCCGCGGCTGCACCCCGTGGTCCGGCAGCTCGTGCTGGTGCAGTCCCAGCCCATCCGAGTGAGAGTTCATCCTCACCCTTGAGGAACTTGTGACAGCGCATACCCGAGGTGCCACGACCTTTGACGGGGAACTGCTCAAGGTCAGTGATCTTGACACTGTTCGCCGACGTGCCGGGCAGTGCATGTGAACTTCCCGCTACCGTGACAACTTCTGCATCCCAGGTTGGATCCACCACACCGAAGAAAATCACTGGTGCGCTGACTTTCATACCCGACATTCCGGCAGCTCCTCGACCTTGTGGCCGTACCGCAGAAATTGCCGAGCGCAGAAGTTGCGCATCTTTAGTGATGAAAACAAATTCGCTGTCCTCACTGGTTACCTCAACAGCTCCCACCACCTGATCGCCTGGCTTGAGCGCGATGATGCTGGCTGCGTCTTTGGTAGTCAGTTCGGGTGAAACTCGCTTGATGACACCTTGTTGGGTTCCTAAGGCCAAGGAAGGCGCGCTTGCCACTTCATCTTCAGTTTGTGGACATCTGACTAGTCCGATGATGCGTTCCTTTGCTTCAAGGGCTGTCACTTCAGAAGCTGACACACCACCGGCCACGTTGGGTGCGCCCGAGGTCGTGGGCAGGTTGGGCAGGTCAACACAGGCAATGCGCACCACCCGACCCAATGTGGTGACCGCTCCAACAAAGCCACGGGTAGTAGCGGGAGCAGTTGCCACGATCACGTCATGGCGCGCGCGCTTGCCATCGTCCTGGTTTTCGGACTTCAGGGCTGAGGTGCGGGCAAGCAAACCGGTTGAGGACAGCAACACTCGGCAGGGCTCGTCATCGATTTCTAATGGAACGCTTGATTCGGCTGGGCGGCCGGCCGATTCAAGCAGAACAGTTTTGCGATCTGTTTGATGATCTAGAGCAACCTGCGCTAGCTCATCGGAGACTAATTTTTTCAATACTGATTCATTGTCCAAAATCTTGGTCAAGGCCGCGATGGTTGCTTCAAGCTCGGCCAACTCGTCGCGCAGTTTGCCCACTTCAAGTGAGGTGAGCCGGCGAAGTGGCATGTCCATGATGTGTTGGGTCTGAATTTCAGACAGTTCAAAGGCCTGCGCGAGCTTTTCCCTGGCTTCAGCCGAATCCTTGCTGGTGCGGATGATGTGAATGACATCATCGATCGCATCCAAGGCGATGAGCAGACCCTCAACGATGTGCGCTCGGTCAGCGGCCTTCTTACGGCGATATTGGCTACGACGCCGGACCACATCGAAGCGGTGCTGGATGTAGACCTCCAGCATTTCCTTCAATCCCAAGGTGCGCGGGCGACCTTCGACCAAAGCCACGTTATTTATAGAGAAGGAATCTTCCATGGGGGTGAGCTTGTAGAGCTGCTCTAGAACGGCCTCAGGGTTGTAACCATTCTTGATTTCCACGACTAAGCGAAGGCCATTTTCACCATCGGTCAGGTCAGTGACATCAGTAATGCCGGCAAGTTTTTTGGCTCGAACCAATTCGGCAATGCGATCTATGACTTTTTCTGGTCCCACGGTGTAGGGAAGTTCTGTGATGACCAGTCCGGTCTTGCGGGCGGTGACGCGCTCAACCGAAACCGTGGCGCGAGTCTTAAACGAGCCTTTTCCTGTTGCGTATGCATCGCGAACACCGGCAAGACCTGCGATAGAACCACCGGTGGGGAAGTCCGGACCGGGCACGAACTTCATCAAGTCAATCAAGGTGGCCTTGGGATGATCAATGAGGTGACGAGCGGCGGCTATGACTTCACCGAGATTGTGTGGCGGCATATTCGTGGCCATGCCAACGGCAATACCGGTGGCTCCGTTGACGAGCAAATTCGGAAAAGCTGCCGGCATCACCACTGGCTCGGTTTCGCGGTCGTCGTAGTTGGGAGCAAAGTCCACGACGTCTTCGTCCAGGGAACCGGTCATCAGCATGGCTGCTGGTGCAAGGCGGCATTCGGTGTATCGCATGGCGGCTGGACCATCGTCGAGATTGCCAAAGTTGCCGTGCCCGTCCACCAGGCGAACCCGCAGCGAAAATGCTTGTGCCATGCGCACGAGTGCGTCGTAGATGGCCCCATCACCGTGGGGATGCAGCTTGCCCATAACGTCGCCGACTACTCGCGAAGACTTCACATGCCCACGCTCTGGGGTCAATCCCATCGCGGACATTCCGAACAGGATGCGGCGCTGCACTGGCTTTAGCCCGTCGCGGGCATCAGGCAGGGCTCGTGAGTAGATCACCGAGTAGGCGTATTCGAGGAAGGAACTTTGCATCTCATCGGTGACATCGATATCGATGATGTGCTCGGCTACTGGTGTTACTGGGGCTGCCTTGCGGGCCATGCGGTCGTGCTCCTTTTGTAGGTTTTGCAACGCACACCATCTTGGCGCACGCGAGCCAACGGCGCTTGAGGGCGCGCGGCGGTAGCCTTAGGGCGTGAGCCAGACAAATACAGCCACGCAAGCCCATTACCCCAATCGGTGGGAAGCCGATGTGCTTTTGCGCGATGGTCGGGCGGCTCACCTACGCCCCATCACCCCAGATGATGCGGACAAGATTGCAGACTTTCAGCGCAGTCTTTCGCCAGAGAGCATTTACTTTCGCTATTTTTCTCTGCGCGGAGAACTGACTGCAGCAGAGCTAGTCGAGCTGACCACGGTTGACCATGACAAGCGAGTAGCGCTGGTTCTCACCCTTGGGCCGCAGATCATTGGCGTGGGCCGCTATGAAACGGTCAGCCCCACGCAGGCAGAAATTGCTTTGACCGTTCGTGATAATCACCAGGCCCGCGGCGTTGGTTCAATTCTGCTTGAACATCTAGCCGCCGCCGCCCGCGAGCGCGGGCTACTGAGCTTCACCGCGTCTGTGCTGCAAGCCAATGAGCGCATGCTGGATGTTTTTGCCGATGCTGGTTTTGTAGCCCAACAAAGTGTGGATGATGGGATCGTGCACGTAGAGATTGATCTGGCACCTACCGAGCAGTCCTTACATGTGATGGAGTCGCGCGAACATCGTGCCGAAGCCCTATCCATCAAGCGCTTGCTGGCCCCTGAGTCAGTAGTCCTGGTGGGGGTGTCGGTTCGTGAAGGCACCTATGGCCATACCTTGCTGCGAAACATCATTGATTCAGGTTTTTCCGGACAACTCAGTGTTGTCCACCCATCGGCCGATCAGATCGCCGGCGTGAGAGCTTACAAATCGGTGGCGGATGTGCCCGGCTCGATTGATTTGGCAGTCATTGCCGTCCCCGCCGATCGCGTACTCGATGTTGTTCGGGCCTGCAGTGATAAGCACGCACAAGCTGTCGTGGTGATTTCCTCTGGATTTGCCGAGTCAGGGCCAGCAGGTCGTCAGTTGCAACAGCAATTGGTCAATGTTGCACGCGGTCGGGGTATGCGCGTTGTCGGTCCGAACTGTTTAGGGATCATCAATACCGCCCTTGATGTGAGTTTGAACGCATCATTGGCTCCTGTGATGCCACCGCGGGGTCGGATCGGTTTCTTCAGTCAATCCGGGGCGCTGGGAATTGCCCTCTTGGAAACAGTTCGTCGTCGCGGGCTGGGAGTGTCCACCTTTGTGGGAGCCGGCAATCGTGCTGATGTTTCCGGCAATGATGTTTTGCAGTACTGGGAGGAAGATCCAGATACCGATGTCATTTTGTTGTACTTGGAGTCCATTGGTAATCCGCGCAAATTCACCCGCCTGGCTCGACGGATTTCACGAACCACGCCCATCGTCGCGATGAAAACCGGTGGGTCCATGCAGGCCCGGCCACTAGGTCATGCGGTGCGCAAGTCAACGCTGCCTCCCGCGGCCCTTGACGCCCTATTTACCCAGTCGGGTGTGATTCAAACTGAAACGTTGAATCACCTTTTCGATGTCAGTCAGGTATTGACCTTTCAACCGCTTCCTGCTGGCTCAACCTTGGCCATCGTGGGAAATTCAGATGCGCTGGGAACCTTGGCAGCCGATGCGGCCGCCTCCCGAGGACTGGACGTTCTTGAAGAGTCGGTGTCACTGGGAGCTTCGGCAACAGCAGATGATTTTGATCGAGCCCTTGCCGGTTTACTTGAAGACCCAGCCGTTGATTCGGTGTTGGCAATTTTTGTTCCGCCACTGAGTACCGCTGGTGCAGGCGCTGTTGAAGCCATCGCGCGGGCCGGCGCGCGTTCCCTAAAACCGGTGGTGGCCACGGTGGTTGGGGTCGGGCCGGATGGTGCCTCAAGTCTTGAAGTGTTGATGAACCGCGATGAGGCCGGCGTGCCGCAACCGGGTTCGGTGCCGGCGTTTTTCTCGGTGGAAGAAGCGGTTCGCGCCATTGCTGCTGTGACCGAGTATTCACAGTGGCGCCACGGACCAGTGGGTCAGTTGCCTGAGTTTGAAGGTCTGCGACGACACGATGCCAAGGTCATGGTCAAGACCCTGATGAAAGACAGCGTGGTCGCTGGGGACGAGCAAGTCTTCTTGGATGGCCAACAACTGGCGGCCTTGTTAGCTTGCTACGGGATCGACGTGTGGCCAAGTGTTGAGGTCAGTAGCGAGGATTTGACTGTTGAAACAGCCAATGCGATCGGGTATCCGGTGGGATTGCGCATGAGCGATCCCGAGCTAGCTGGTCGCGCTGACTTAGGAACTCAACGATTAAATCTTGAAAGTGATGCCGCCGTGCGAACAGCGTTTAGACGTTTGCAGAATCGCTTTGGTGTGAAGGCTGATCGGCTAGTCCTTCAGCGGATGGCTCCGCCTGGGGTTGCTTGTGTGGTCGGCTCGGTTGAAGATCCGCTGTTTGGTCCAGTGGTGTCCTTTGGTGTTTCCGGTGTCACCACCGAATTGCTGGGGGATCGGGCGTATGCGATTCCGCCACTGACCGACCTTGATGCTGCTCGGCTTGTTCGCACTCCGCGTGCAGCTCCGTTGTTGTTCGGGCAAGCAGTTGGCGGGCCGTTGGATCTGCCCGCCGTTGAGGAACTGCTGCTTCGGGTTTCAGTCATGGTCGATGAGCACCCAGAAATCGCTGATGTGGTCCTGGACCCGGTGTTGGTCAGCCCCAGTGGCTTGGCTGTCCTTGGGGCAAAGGTGGCCTTGAAGGTGCCTCAGGTGCGCACCGAAAGCCCAGTTCGTCGGGCCTTGGACTAGGCGGCGGCTTCAGTTTTGCTAATAGCCCGCCGGTACGTGCGCACAGTGATGAAATAGGGACATGAGAACAACGATGCTCAGTTCCATGCAGGAAGCCATCGAGCGCAGTGGCTATTACCCAGCTCTTGTCATTGACGCGTTGAACACGGCATTAGCCGATGAACCGGTTGAAGCTTTCGTTGTCCAGCATGAAGCCACCTTTGATCACAGCGAGCTTCGACGTCACATCACGGTGTTGGCATTAACGCCCTCCCGTTTAGTCGTGGGGCACACCGATGAGCATCCTGTTGATGAAAACAATGAACGGCCCTACGCCACTGCCGGAACCGAAGCGGTCAGATTGGAAAAAGTCAATTCTGTTGTCGTGGCACGAGTAGCCACCAACCCAGAGGCTTACACAGCACAGGGACCAGTGGCCGAAGTCATGCTCACCATCGGTTGGGGCGCGGTTCAACGCATTGATCTTGAACCAGCGGCTTGTGGTGATCCAAACTGCGAAGCAGATCACGGCTATTCCGGGACCACCTCGCACGATGATTTTTCACTGCGCGTCAGTGAAGCAGCAGATGGCGCGCAAACTGTTGAGCAGGTCCTTAATTTTGCTCGCGCCTTGAGTCGGGCTACAACTGCCTAACGTGGTTTTTCCAACTACGTACAAACAGCGAAATTACTCGCTGGGGCGCTGGGTTCCAAAGACGATGTCATCCCAGGAGGGAACTGAGGCCCGACCCTTGCGCTTGATGCTAGGGGGCAACGTAGGGGCCGGTTCGTCGATCAATTCGAGTTGAACCTCATCATCAATGAAGTCGCCATCATTGAAAGGTTCGCCAGGTTGTACAGCCGGTTCAACCACTAAGACGGGCTCCTGCGTCACGTCGATCAGTTGCACAACGTCTCGGTCCGCAGGTGCAGCGTTAATCGGACGCACCGTTGCAAGCAATGGACGGCCGCGATCTTGGGAAGCCGGTTCGGCTGCATCCGGATCGATGAGCCAGGTACCTTCATCATCGTCGGCAATCAGTGACGAGGTCTTGGGGTCAAAGGCCCAGTGACCTGATCGTTGTTCACGTCCAAGGACAAAGTTTGCTTCGATGATCCAGCGACCGTCTTCGCGACGCCAGCCTTGCCAGTTTACTGAACTGCGTTCAACTCCAAGGGGAGTTAGACGATCGGCGACTGCCTGAGACAAAGAGATGTCATTGGCAAAGTCGCGACGAAGTTCGGTTTCTAGAGCCAAATAGATGATGTGTTCGCGTTCAGCCAGCATCGGTGCTGCGAATCGTTCAACGCGCTCGCGATCAAGGCCGGATTCAACAATGACATCATCAACTGAGGCACCGGCGCGAATTCGAGCTTGGATATCGCGGGGTCGCATTGTGCTCTCCATGTCCACCTGTCCTGCACCATCGGGCTAAGTCCGCTTCAGGCCTAAATCCACGCCTAGATTGCGTACTCGTGCGCTTAGAGGTGTGAACTTACCGCGCAGACCCCGACACGCGTGGGCGGAGGGGCAAATCAACCTGGTTACGGTTCCGTAAGTTACGGTAGCGTAGGTTAGGCAGAGCGCACAGAAAGTGCGTCAACTAAGTGGAGGCAGACCCATGACGGCAACCGCAGATCCGGCGCCCTTGAGGCAAAAGGCGCGCAATACCTCCATTGATGCTGACGCTGCCGCTGGATTTTCTGACGTGGACATCTTGCGTGAACTTGAGCCCTTGGTCGCAGGAGAGGTTAACCGCCACATTGGCATGCATAAGGACTGGCGCCCACATGAGTACGTTCCATGGTCGCAGGGTCGAGACTTTGACGGTGTTCTTGGCGGACAAGCCTGGGAGCCTGACCAAACGAGTTTTCCCGATGAAGTGCGCACCGCCTTGGTGGTCAATCTCTTAACTGAAGACAATCTGCCGAGCTATCACCACGAAATTGCTTCCATCTTCCGTGGCGAAGGTGCGTGGGGAACCTGGGTCCATCGTTGGACTGCGGAAGAGGCACGTCACAGCGTTGCCATTAGGGACTACTTAATGGTGACTCGTTCGGTAGATCCTGATGATCTAGAGCACGCTCGGATGACGCACATGTCCACCGGCTTTAAGAACAGTCATGAGGATCAACTCCTGCACGGAATTTCGTACGTAGCTTTTCAGGAGTTGGCAACGCGGGTTGCGCACCGAAACACTGGGCACCTTTCCAAGGAACCCATTTGCGATCAGTTGATGCAGCGCATTGCACTGGACGAGAACCTGCACATGTTGTTTTATCGCAATGTGCTCTCTGGCGCCTTGGATCTGGTGCCTGATCAGGCCATCAGCGCGATCGTGGACGTGGTCACTGACTTCCAGATGCCGGGCGCATCCATTGAGGGATTTGGCCGTAAGTCCATTCAGATGGCTTTGGCTGGGGTCTATGACGCACGCCAACATCTTGATGATGTCTTGCTGCCGATTCTTCGTCAGTGGAATATTTTTGATCGCACTGACTTTAGTCCAGCCGGGGAAGCTAAGCGTGAAGAGTTGGCTGTGTTCTTAACTGAGCTTGAAGCCCAAGCGTCAAAATTTGAGCAGATGCGCGATGCTCGGCGCGCTCGGCAATCTTCTTAATCGAGCCGTTTGAGTTCACCCCGGTAGCGGTGGGCGTTGGCTACGTAGAGCGCAACGGCATCGTCAAAAGCGCCCTGAGCAACTGCGTTTTCTCGAAGCTTGGCCGGAATGCCTAGTGCCATCGCGAAACTTGGCACGTCCATTCCATTGGGAACCAACGCGCCGGCACCGATCAGCGCGCCACTGTGGACAACTACGTCGTGAAGCACGATCGAACCAGAACCGACCAGACAGTTATCTTGCACAGTGCAGCCTTCAAGGTGGGCGTTGTGTCCGATAACGCAATCTGCCCCGATGGTCGTGGACTTAGTGGCAGTGGCGTGAATGATGGTGCCGTCCTGGATTGAGGTGCGAGCGCCCACAGAGATCACGCCGTAGTCGCCGCGCAGGACCGCGGTTGGCCAAATGGAGGCTTCGGGCCCAATGGTTACCGCGCCGATGATGACCGCATCGGGGTGAATAAAGGCCGTGGGGTCAATGTTGGGTACCCGGTCCGCCAATGCGTAGATCGCCATATTTCCTCCAAAAACCACACTATCGGGACCTGCCTTCGGGTAAGAATGCCCCAAAAGAGAGGCAATAAGCCACTCTCGGCGCGCCCCGAGGTGACGAATTGCCGCAGGTGCGACACAATCACCGCGCCGGACAAGGTAAGAACGAAATCGCAAATGAGGAGTTTTAGAACAACATATGGCTACTGATTACGACGCACCACGCAAGACCGACGAAGAACTCAATGAGGAATCGATTGAGGAACTCAAGGCTCGTCGGGTAGATAAGGCTGCCTCTGCAGTCGATGTTGATGAGACCGAGGCGGCTGAAAACCTTGAGCTACCTGGCGCCGACTTGTCCAATGAGGAATTTTCAGTTCGAGTACAGCCACAGCAAGCTGATGAGTTCACCTGCTCACGATGCTTCTTGGTTCACCACCGCAGCCAACTTGAAAAGATGGTCAAGGGTCAGCCGGTGTGCAAGGAGTGCCTAGCGTGACAACGAGTCGCTCAGGATCTGCAGCCGTTAACGCTGCAGTTGATCGACTGAGCGCTTTGTTTGAATCGGTCGGGGGCGATCGCAATGCTTTTACTCCTGGCGAAGTCATTGCGATGTGGCCGAAGGTCCTTGACCAACTCAAAACTTTGATCGAAACCCCGGCCGCGGATGCGATCATTCGGGACCCTGATGGCCAAGTGCGTTCACCGCGGGAGAGCGCAATTATTGCGGCCAATCGTCTACGCGAAGTGGCCACCGGGATCGCTCCGCGATTGCCCATTCGTGACCGCGCAACGTTGGAGCAGCATTTGAAAATGCGCGATCCTGAGCGCCTTGCAAATGCGGTGACGAAAAACGCTGCTAACGCCACCGCAGTAGCCGGGTCCGTGGGCGGCTTCTTTGTCCTTGCCTCTCGCACCGGTCCTGGATTGCTGCTTTCCATTCCACTTCGCGTGGCAGCTGAAACTTTGGTGGTTGCTGTCATCGAATTGAAAATGATCGCTGAACTCCATGAAATCTATGATCAGCCACTCGAAGGAAATTCCACCCAGAAGGGAACAACTGCGCTGAAGTTGTGGGCCTCATTTCGCGGCCTAGATATTTCCGATACCGGTGGCATCGTGCAAACCGTGGCCGAAATTGCTCGACGCCCAACAACGCGACGAGCCGCTGCATCGGTCACTGGAAAGGCACTGGGCGGACGTGGGCTTCGCTTGGGTGCAGGTGTGGTGGGTGCGGTGGAGAATCGAAAATCAAGTTTTCAATTGGCCGAACAAGTTCGCACCGAACTTCGACGCGGTCAGTTGCGAAGTTTGACCATCATCAAAGATCAGGATTAACTCCTGCGCTTGCGCGCAATGGCGCGAGCCTGGCGTTGTGCCAACAGGCGAGCAGCACCAACAGCAGCGCCAAGCGCAGCCCCCCAGAGCAGAACAACCGTTCCGTCTGCTTCGCCTTGTTCGCCACCTGGTGGGGTCTTTCCGGTGGAGGCTTTCCACACTCCGGCAACGGCCTTACGTGCTACCGATGCTGCCACGATGCCCAGCCCAAGGGCTAAGAGTTTTTCAAAGCCGTCAGCTTCATCGCGCTTGCCATCATCTGTCATGCGGCTATCTTGCCCTAGTTAGACGTCGAGAACTTCAGCGCGGCAACAAGCTCAGTGGGTTTACGGGTAGAAATGAACCAATACGGTGTTGGGTCAGCCGCATCAGCTAGGTCAATGCGCACCGCCGTGGGGATCCAGGAGCGCAACAACATCCATGCCAGCGGGTTGGCTGCCGGGCCACGCAAGTTGTATGCCGCGATTGGGTCCAGTGCGATCGCCTCAGCGATGTACTCCAGCTCAAGGTGGGCGCGACCGGCATACAGGACGCCCTGACGCACTTCAATGGTCGGTGACCACGCCAGCAATCCCCATGTAAGCAATGCCCCGCATGCAAGGCAGATCACTGAACCAATGGTCGCAGTAAATGGGGCACCAAAGGCGATTCCCAGCGAAAGTGAAAAAAGAGCGGCTAATGCCCACAACCACCAAGGAGCACTGAGGCGTTCGCGAAATGAACTCACCTAGCCAGCATTCCACGCCGGATGGGCCTTAGGCAGATAGGGTCAAAATGTGAACGATGACCTCATCCCTGGTGTGCGCCATGTTGATGCGCCAGCGCCAGGGGAGCCTGTCGTCTCGCACTATCACCTGTGTTTTGGATGCGGTGTTGATCACCCCACTGGGTTACATATGAAAATCACAGCCGGTGAGGGTTTAACCGTGACCGCCGAATTTGTTGTGGGAGCCAATCATCAGGGCGCCCCTGGATTAGCTCACGGCGGAATGCTGACTACCGCCTTTGACGAGACGCTCAGCGCCATCAATTGGCTTTTGAGAAAATCCGCTGTGACAGTGCAGCTGCACACGGAGTTTCGCCGGCCCGTTCCGGTTGATTCGCGCGTGTTTATTCACGCGCAGTGCACCGGGATTGCTGGCCGCAAGATCTTCACTGAAGCCATTGGGCGCCTGAACGGGCCAGATGGTCCCATTGCAGTGAAGGCAAATGCCATCTTTGTGGAAGTTCCGCTTGAGCACTTCTTTTCCTATGGTCGTGCTGAAGACTTAGAACATGCGGCTACCCGCGACGAAGTGCAAGAGCGCACGAAAGGACTTTCAGTTAACCCATGACTCAAGTACTGATCCAACAACTGGACCCGCAGGCCCCGATGCCCAGTTATGCCCACGCCGGTGATGCTGGCTTGGATCTGACAACACGGAAAGCCTGTGTCATCCAGCCAGGTCAGCGCGAACTCCTGCCCACCGGTATTGCCATTGCCCTGCCGGAAGGATTCGCCGCATTTGTTCATCCGCGTTCGGGCTTGGCCATCAAGCACGGGGTTTCTTTGGTCAATACCCCCGGCACCATTGATGCTGGCTATCGCGGCGAGATCCAAGTCATCGTGATTAACCACGACCCAGTCAGTGCAGTTGAATTTGCCGTGGGAGATCGCATTGCACAGTTAGTGATCCAACGCGTTGAACAGGTGAGCTTGGTTGTGGTGGATCAACTTCCCGGCAGCGATCGGGGTGAGAAAGGTTTTGGCTCCTCAGGCTGATCAGCACGTAGGACCATGGGATAGCGCCGATGCGAGTCGGCCCGATCCACCGAGCGATTGGATGCCGGTGGAGCTTGGAGCGATGCTGCTTTATGTTCCGCAGGATTTTGAAATCCGACTTGAGGTGCGCGAGGACGATCAAAGCGTTCTCAGTGTTGATGTCTTGCATAACGATCTAACCTTGCAGGTGATGCCGTACGCGGGTCCACGCGGTAGTGGAATCTGGGATGAGGTCTCAAGCGCGCTAGCCGAGGCCATTGCCACCGATGGGGGAACCAGTGCGCCGTACCCGTCCGGTTATGGCACGCAGTTGCTCGCCAGCCTGAAAAACGAAGGCTCTAGCGTCCAAGCCCGGTTCCTGGGATTTGATGGCCCTCGTTGGTTCGTGCGTGCGGTGATTTCTGGGCCTCTGGCTCATGACGATCAAGCAGTTCAGCCGTTCCTTGATGTGATCAATCAGGTTGTCGTGGTGCGCGATGACTTAGCCCGACCCATGCAAGAACCACTCGAGCTTTCTTTGCCTTCTGATCTTCCGCCGGTAGTGTGAGAGCCATGGCATCGTTGCGACAAAGAGGCGCTGGCCAGTCGGTTGGCAAACTTTCCTGGTGGCGGCGATGGACCCGCTCGGAAAGTGAGCTTGATGCTGACGAATTACGCAACCGAGCCGAGCGCCACGGCGCAACAGCAATTGACCGATGCGATTTGGGGCAACGATGCCACGTCGTGGGTGTGCTTCGAACCGTGACCATCCGACCCAGATCGGGAGTTCAGGCGGTAGCTGCCGAACTCTTCGACGGATCTGGCGCAATTCAGGTGGTCTGGTTGGGACGACGATCCATCGTGGGAATCAACCCTGGCCGAGTGATCGCTGTTCATGGGCGAATTAATCAGCATTCTGGCGAGTTGGTCATGTTTAATCCCAAATACGAACTGATTCGAAACCTTGATGACTGAACCAGATCCGAAAGAGCCATCGGAACTATCTGAAACGTTCAACACAGCCAACATTGTGGCTGCTCTGGGTGGGCCGCGGGGTTTGTTGGAATCGACAATTCCTGGAGTGGTCTTTGCCACCGTGTTTGCCTTTACTAACCCACGCTTTGATATTGCCCTGACCAGCGCCTTAGCTGTGGCTGTCATCATCTTGATCGTCGCGTTGGTGCAAAAGCGATCCGTTCAACAAACTATTAGTGGGTTCATCGGAGTGGCCTTAACCGCCGGGATTGTCTTGATCACCGGGCGGGCCCGAGACTTCTTTCTCGTTGGTCTTTATCGCAACGGTTTTTGGTTAGCGGCCCACTTGTTGACCGGACTCGTGCGCTGGCCGCTGATCGGACTCTTCCTTGGACCGTTTACCGGCGAAGGTGTGCAATGGCGCAAGGACCCCAAGCGCTTGCGCGCCTACCAGTGGTGCGGGCTTGTGTGGGTGAGTGTGTTCGCGATTCGCCTGGCAGTTCAGCTTCCACTGTTCAAACGCGATGAAGTGGTGGCGCTGGGATTGGTAGGAATACTTTTGGGTCTGCCACTGTTCCTGGCGGCCTGTGGTCTGACGTATTTGATACTTCGCGCAGTCCCCATCACGCTTCGGTCAAGTCCTGATGAGAGTTCAGAGCCTGAGGTACCGCCACTTCCGATGAACTAGTGCGGCGCCAGCACCTGCTGGAGGCCAGCTTCGGAATCAGGACTACAGACAAAGAGCAGTTCGTCGCCTACTTCAAGGGTGTCATCAGTGGACGGGGAGATCACGCGTTGACCGCGAACGATGGTCACCAAGACACAGTCCACCGGCCACGTAATGGTTCCCACGCGAGCTTGTGCGACAGGGGAGTGTGAGGGCAAAGTCAATTCCACCAGGTTTGCATTGCCGGTGCGCAAACTAAAGAGCTGTACGACATCGCCAACGGTTACTGCCTCTTCCACCAGGGCGCTAAGGATTCGTGGTGTTGAAACTGAGGTGTCAACACCCCAAGATTCGTTGAACATCCATTCGTTATTGGGGTGATTAACTCGGGCCACAACCCGGGAAACACCAAACTCTGTCTTTGCTAGTAGCGAGACCACCAAGTTTGCTTTGTCATCTCCAGTAGCCGCAATCATGACTTCGCAGGATTGCACGGTGGCGCTTTCCAGGATCGTCAATTCGCAGGCATCGCCAATGATGACCTCAATGTTGCTCGGTAAACCTTCCAGTGCCGTCGGGTCTTTGTCGATCGCCAAGATGGTGTGGCCATTGCCTGCGAGCTCACCAGCAATTGAGGTGCCAACTTTTCCTAAACCCGCGATAGCAATTCTCATGCCGATTCCTCTGGTGAGCCGGCCAAAATAGCTCGGATTCGGTCCATCTCACTAGCCAAGCCGGCTGCATGAATGATGTCGCTTTCTTGATAAACACTGCTCGCGGAGGGAATGAAACCTTCGCCATAGCGACTGACAGCCACAATGCGCCCACCTGATTGGCGCTCGACTTGATCAAAGGTGGTTCCGATCCAAGCCGGTGATGCGCTGACTTCAGCAACAATGACCCGGCCACTGGGGTCATGCCAGTCATCTGATGCATGGTCTGGAAGTAGTCGTCGCAAAATTTGATCGCTGGTCCAGCGCACCGTTGCCACTGTGGGAATTCCCAGTCGTGCATAAACCTCAGCGCGACCTGGGTCGTAGATGCGTGCAACCACATGCTCAATGCCAAAGTTTTCTCGAGCAACGCGAGCGGCGATGATGTTGGAGTTGTCTCCATTGCTGACGGCAGCAAATGCGCCCGCCCGTTCGATGCCAGCTTCAAGCAAGGTATCGCGATCGATTCCCACGCCGATGACGCGCTGACCGTGGAAAGACTCCCCAAGTCGTTGAAGTGCTTTTGCATCCTGGTCAATGACCGCGATGCTGTGACCAGATTCCTGAAGACTGTGGGCCAGTTCGGTGCCGACTCGGCCGCATCCCATGATCACTACGTGCATAGGTACGACGCTACACGCACGCCTACCGTGTAGCGGGGCCATCCGGCCGTAGTGTTGAGCCGTGGCAAATTTGACGGATTTGGGCAAGCGCCTGCTCGTGGGTCGAGCCATGCGTTCGGAAAGCCTGGCCGAGACTGAACTCCCCAAGAAAATCGCCCTACCTGTCTTTGCTTCTGACGCTTTGTCCTCCAACGCCTATGCAACTCAGGAAATTCTGCTCGTGCTCTCGCTGGGTGGGGCCGCCTTTTTTAGTCGGTTTGCCCCGTGGGTGGCTTTGGGTGTGGTGGTCATCTACTTCGTGGTGGTGGCCTCCTATCGCCAGAATGTGCACGCCTACCCCAGCGGTGGTGGCGACTATGAAGTCGTCACGACAAACCTTGGTGAACGCGCCGGCATTGTTGTTGCTGGGGCCCTGCTTGTCGATTACGTCATGACGGTGGCGGTATCAATTGCTTCGGCTACCCAAAACATTGCCTCAGCTGCGCCCTCTGTCAATCAACACCTTGTCGTGATTTCCATTGTGCTGATTTTGATCATCACCTTTATGAACCTGCGTGGGGTGCGCGAGAGTGGAATCGCGTTTGCGATCCCGACCTACGCATTCATCGTCGGAATTTTTGCCATGGTGATCTACGCCCTGATTCGGATCGGCGGGGGAGACACCCTGCAGGCTGAGAGCGCCAATTGGCAGATCAAGCCCGAAGCATCCTTTGCCGGGCTTGCACTGGTTTTCTTGTTAGCCCGCGCTTTTTCTTCTGGTACCACTGCTTTGACCGGGGTTGAAGCCATTAGTAATGGCGTTCCTGCGTTCAAGAAGCCGAAATCCAAAAATGCAGCCACGACGCTGCTCCTGCTCGGGTTGATCTCGATGACGATGTTCGTCTCGATCACTTGGCTCGCGCTCTACACAAAAGTCAAAGTGGGAGAGACCAGTGCCGATCTGATTGGGCTTCCGGCAGGTCAAGCGCAAAAGACCGTGATTGCCCAAGTGGCCAACGCCGTATTTTCTGATTTCAAGCCAGGGGCAGTTTTTGTCTCAATCGTGACGGCTTTGATTTTGGTGCTTGCCGCAAATACTGCATTTAATGGTTTCCCAGTGTTGGGTTCCATTCTTGCTCGAGATGGTTTCTTGCCCAGGCAGCTTCACACTCGCGGTGACCGCTTGGCCTTTAGTAACGGCATCGTGGTCCTAGCCGCAATGGCCATCCTTTTGATCGTGGTCTTTAAGGCTGATGTCTCGAAGTTGATCCAGCTTTACATCGTCGGGGTTTTCATCTCGTTCACACTGAGTCAACTCGGCATGATTCGGCACTGGACGCGGCTGCTCGCAGCAGGGGTATCACCTGCCGAGCGAAGCAAGATGTTGAGGACGCGGGTAGTTAACGCGGTTGGGTTTGTTATCTGTGGCGCCGTGCTGGTGATTGTTCTGTTGACCAAGTTCACCCGTGGCGCTTGGATTGTCTGTTTAGCAATTCCTTTGCTTTACCTGTTAATGCGGGCGATCAGGACGCACTATCAGCGGGTGGCTCGCGAGATCGCTCCTGACCCTGATGAGCGAATGGAACTGCCTCCCAGGGTTCATGCAGTGGTTTTGGTCTCTAAGGTTCACCGACCCACGTTGCGCGCTCTAGCCTATGCCCGAGCAACCCGGCCTTCGGTTCTTGAAGCGATCACGGTGGACGTTGATGCTGATGACACTCAAACCCTGACACAGGAATGGGAGCGGCGGGAAATCCCCGTGCCACTGAAGGTTTTGGATTCGCCGTATCGAGAAATCACCCGCCCAGTGGTGGACTACATCAGGTCACTTCAGCGCACCTCACCGCGAGATGTGGTCATTGTTTATGTACCTGAATACGTTGTCGGGCGATGGTGGGAACAGCTCTTGCATAACCAAAGCGCTCTGCGCTTGAAAGCTCGCCTGCTGTTCTCCCCGGGTGTGATGTTGGTCAGTGTGCCGTGGCAGTTGCTCTCCAGTGCCGGAATTGACGAGCGTCCTGAATCGGAAGCTCCAGGATCTGTGCGCCGTGGCCAGCCAGCGCCCGAAGTGGCTGAGAATTTTGTTGAAGAAGAAATCTCGTCTACGAACCCACGTGATGCATGAGCTCACTGGTAGGTCAACAGTTTGAAGTTGTTGTTGGGGCAGTTGCACACGGTGGTTTTTGTGTCGCGCGCCATGAAGGTCGAGCCATCTTTGTGCGCCACAGCTTGCCCGGTGAAAAGGTGATCGTTGAGATCACTGAAGGTGACGTGGATTCGCGCTATCTAAGGGCCGATGCCGTAAAGGTTGTTCAAGCTTCACCAGATCGAGTTGATTCCCGCTGCTCGGTTGCCGGCCCGGGGGGTTGCGGTGGTTGTGACTGGCAGCACGTGTCAATGGATGGCCAGCGACGATTGAAAGCATCAGTGATTGAGGAGCAACTCAAACGCCTCGCCGGGTTGGATCGCAGCGTTGAGGTCCTTGAGGTACCTGGTTCACCCGATGGTCTGCACTGGCGAACGCGCATGAAGTTCACCGTCGATGCAGATGCGCGAGCTGGTCTTAGGCGTTCGCGTTCTCACGAAGTCATTGCCTTGGACGATTGTCCGATTGCCCATCCGAAAGTCCTTGAGGCCGGAATCTTTGAGACGACCTGGCCAGGGGCCGAAGCAATCGTTGTGGCCGCACCTACCGGTCCGACGGTAGAAACCAATGAGACATCAGTACTTGTTGAATACACCAACGGTCAGAAGTTTCAAGCGCTTGGACCTGCCACGTTGGTCAATGATGCGGCGGGTCGGCTTTGGCGCTCGCGCGTGGATGGGTTTTGGCAGGTGCACCCAGCGGCAGCGCAAACGCTCGTTGATGCAATCGCTAAGGCGGCTCAACCACGCCCGAGCGATGTGGTGTGGGACTTGTACGCCGGAGTTGGATTGTTCGCCGGTGCTCTGGCCGGCCACGTCAGTGATGTTGTCGCTGTTGAAACTGACGCTTCAGCCTGTCGCGATGCAGAACGCAATCTCAAGGACTTAAAAAATGTGCAGGTTGTGGCCGCTCGGGTGGATCGTTGGCTGAAGGCCAATGGCGGCGAACTCAATGGCCCCGATGTTGTCGTCTTAGATCCACCGCGTAAGGGCGCAGGCGCCAGCGTTGTTGACTTGATCAGCGCTAGTAAGCCACGAGTGGTGGTTTATGTCGCGTGCGATCCGGCAGCCCTTGCTCGTGATGTGGCCCTGTTTGCTGCCAAGGGGTATTCGTTGCAGGATTTGACGGCGTTCGATCTGTTCCCCATGACGCATCATATTGAGTGTGTAGCGGTCTTTCGTCCCGTCTAATGCCACCGAGTGGCCATCACTGATGCGGGCCTGACCGCCCATGTGTCGCGGCTTGCTCGCTTGTAGGATTTAGCCTTACAGCCCCCTGATCAAAGGACAGCCGATGTCGGTCAACAGTTTCAATGCACGCCAGTCACTGACTGTGGGTAGCCAAACTGTGGATTACTTCTCCCTCAAGGCCGTCGAAGGTAGCCAGAACCTTCCCTACAGCCTCAAGGTGCTCCTAGAGAACATGCTGCGCACCGAAGACGGGGCAAATGTCACCGCTGGCCACGTTCGCGCGTTGGCGTCCTGGGATCCAACGGCTGAGCCAGACACGGAAATTCAATTCAGTCCAGCTCGAGTGATCATGCAGGACTTCACCGGCGTTCCCTGTGTCGTTGACCTGGCCACGATGCGTGAGGCCGTGCGCGACCTTGGTGGCGACGAATCAAAGGTCAACCCGCTAGCGCCAGCAGAACTTGTCATTGACCACTCCGTGATCGCAGACCACTTTGGCACCCCTGAGGCTTTTGGACTGAACGTTGCGTTGGAATATGAACGCAATCAAGAGCGCTACCAGTTCCTGCGCTGGGGGCAAGGCGCCTTTGATGAATTCAAAGTTGTTCCTCCCGGCACCGGGATCGTGCACCAGGTCAATATTGAATACCTTGCCCGCGTGGTGATGGTCCGCGATGGTCAGGCTTACCCCGATACGGTCGTGGGAACTGACTCGCACACCACGATGGTCAATGGTTTGGGTGTGCTTGGTTGGGGAGTGGGTGGCATTGAAGCTGAGGCGGCGATGTTGGGCCAGCCCGTTTCGATGTTGATTCCGCGCGTTGTTGGATTCAAACTCTTTGGTGAACTGCCAGCCGGCGCCACGGCTACCGACCTTGTGTTGACCATCACCGAGATGTTGCGTGCCCATGGCGTGGTCGGAAAATTTGTCGAGTTCTATGGTCAAGGAGTTGGC
>CAFBLM010000007.1_pt1 | contig 29236 bp, 20 predicted proteins | sample 7268201 | NCBI WGS metagenome assembly CAFBLM01 (sample SAMEA6814037, study PRJEB35770) | freshwater metagenome | biome: Freshwater; feature: Freshwater reservoir; material: water | place: Czech Republic | collected 2017-05-23 | depth 30m m
CGGGTAGGAAGCCCCACCGAGGTGGTGCCAGCAGTAGCGAAGGACGTAGGCGCGAGCACTGTCTTTATCAGCGCCGACTTTGCTCCCTATGGTCAACAGCGCGATGCAGCTGTCGAACGCGCTTTGATGGATAACCAGGTAGCGCTGGAATCTGTGGGGTCACCGTATGCGGTTAACCCAGGGGTTGTTCGCAAGTCAGATGGAACGCCCTACCAAGTCTTTACCCCCTTTTATCGAGCGTGGTGTGACAGTGGCTGGTTGGCACCGGTAGCAAACTCCACTCCATCGTGGCTCAGCCTGGTCAGTGATCCGTGGCCAACGGCCGAACTGCCTACTAGCGTGCGACTTCCCTCGATCGGGGAAGAGGCAAGTCTGGATCTATGGAGGACATTCCACACCGACCTCATCGACGAGTACCCAGACCACCGGGACAGACCTGATCTTGCGGGAACCTCGAGCTTGTCCATGGCTCTTCGCTGGGGGCACGTGCACCCGCGCACCTTGCTCGCCGAGCTCAACGATTCCAGGGCGCACGATGTCTACCGGCGAGAGTTGTGCTGGCGAGAGTTCTACGCCGATGTGCTGTTCCACGTCCCGCAATCTGCCCAGCACAGCCTTAAACCCACCATGCAAGGCATGCGAACAGATAGCGGAACTAGCGCAGATGCTCGATTCGCTGCCTGGGCTGAAGGCCGGACCGGCTATCCGTTTGTTGACGCGGGCATGCGCCAACTTCTAGCCGAAGGCTGGATTCACAATCGAGTGCGCATGGTTGTGGCTTCGTTCTTGGTTAAGGATCTGCACTTGGACTGGCAACGCGGTGCTGCGCATTTCATGCAGTGGCTGCGTGACGGCGACATCGCGAGCAATCAACACGGTTGGCAGTGGGCAGCTGGCACCGGCACTGATGCGGCGCCGTACTTTCGAGTTTTTAATCCTGTGATGCAAGGCATCAAATTCGATCCCGAGGGTGACTACGTTCGCAAATACATTCCTGAACTTGCACAACTTGCTGGAGCAAGCGCGCACGAACCCTGGCAAGCACCACTGCTTGCCGGTGATTACCCCGAGCGCATCGTGGATCACAGTCTTGAGCGTCACGAAGCACTTGCTCGACTAGCCGAGCTGAAAGCTGACCAGTAGCCAGCAGGCTGGCGGGTTTGCAGGCACCCGGGCCAACTAGCCGATGGAGCGACGGCGCAATCGCAGGCTCAAACCAAGTCCGATAAAGACCAAGCCCAAGATCAGCGTGCCAAGGATGCTGGCACCAGTGTGTGCCAATTTTTCTGGGACGTTGATCACGGCATCATCGGTTGCGGTGGCCACCTGGTCAGTGTTACCGCCACTTACCGTGGCCACATTCTTAATGGTTCCCGTTGCACCGGCCTTGACCGATGTGGAGATCACCACCGAGGTGGACGAGCCCACCGTAAGTGGCTGATCGTTGGTGCACGTCAGCGTTTGACCAACAGCGCCACACGCCCAGAAGTAGCCATCGGAGGCGACATAGGTCAGCTGTGCGGGCAACTGATCCTTAATGATGATCTGCGTGGTTGTTGTGCTCGGCCCGTTGTTGGCCACCGTGATTCGATACTTCGCGGCTGTCCCGGTAAAGGAAATCGCATCTTTTTGGATGCTCAATCCAGAAACCGATTGAACAATCGTTGGATCCTCATCGGTGTTATTGCTCGGATCTACATCTTCGCTCGGCGTTGACACGGTCGCACTATTTGTCACGCCAGGTGCTGCTGATGCCAAGACATTGACCTTCACAGACACCGTTGAACTCGCATCCATTCCCAAGGATCCGGTCCGAGTGCAGGTGAGTACCTGCCCAACTGCCGAACAACTCCATCCCGTCCCGGTGCCAGAATTGAAGGTCAGACCATTGGGCAAGGTGTCGGTCACAGTGATCGGTCCTAGATCTGCGGTCGGACCTTGGTTGGTGACTTTGATCGCGTAGGTGCCAGGGGTGCCAACTTTGAAGACTCCACTGTGTGATTTAGCGATACTCAGATCAACCAGTGCGGGCACATCTACCTGATCTGTGCCGGTGTTATCGGACTCATTGGAATCTGGAATATCAGATTGAGCCGTCGCAGTATTGGTGACCGACGGATAAGCACTCGGCAGAACTTTGGCACTCACGGTGTACTCGGCGTAGGCCAAAGCATCCAGTGGAGCGCCAAGGTCGCACGAGATGACACCGCTGTCCTGCCCGCAGGTCCAATCACCGTCACCGCTGACCGAAACAAATTGCAATCCGGTGGGCAAGGTGTCAGTAGAGGTAACGGCGCGGGCTTGAGATGGTCCGTTATTTGACACGCGGATTGTGAAGGTTAGATCTTCCCCGACTTTCACATCGCCGGTGTGCAACTTGGTCGTCACCAGATCAACTTTGCGACCCACGTTAAGGCCTGCTTCATCGGTGTTGTTCGAAGAGTCGGGGTCAGCCGTTGGTGAACTCACCTGTGCGCTGTTGGTGTACGTGCCAGGGTCTGCCGCGGAGTTGATGTCAACCAGTATTTGCAGATCCGGCGCATCGCCATCAGCTGGAATGCCAAAACTTCCCTGCAAGGTACAGCTGACTAGCTGGCCTGAGCCGTTGACAGCACCTGGCACACAGTCCCAAGGACCGACGCTGTCAGCAAAAGTTAAGTTCGGGGGCAGGGTATCGGTTATGACAATGTCGGCGGCAGCATTTGATGGCCCATTGTTGTGGACAGCCAAGGTGTAAAGCGCCGAGTCACCTGCCTCAACTCTTGAGTCTGGTACGGACTTGGTGATGGCCAAGTCTGCAGCTGTTTGAACGCCAACTGTTGACTCATCTGAGTTATCTGCCGGGTCATCACCAGGAGTAGTGGTAGTCACTGACGCGGTATTGGTCAATGTAGAACCTGGATCAACATCTGGATTGACCTTTGCCGAGATTTGCAACGTCGGTGAAGTTCCAGGGACGAGCTCTGCAAGCCGGCAGAGAATCTTGTTGCCCGCCACCGGTTCGCAGGTCCACCCATTGTCATCGATAGTGATGTCGCTGAACGTGGACGGCAAGGTGTCTTCCACGATCACATCATCTGCGGTTGATGGCCCTTGGTTGGTGACAACGACGGAGAACTCGGTGCGCTGACCGGCCTTGACAGGGTTTGCCCCTGTGGTGGTCTTAGTCATCGTCAAATCGGTCGAATCATTGACGACAAGTTCATCTGTAGATGTGTTGTTTTCCTGATCCCGATCATGCGTGGTCGTTGAAGTAACTGTGGCCGTGTTGAACAGTGATGACGGACCCGCCGATGGATCGATGCTTGCCACAACCGTGATCAAAGGCGCACTCGCACCGCTGATCAAAGTGGTGTTGCGAGTGCAGGTCAGCTCTGCCCCGTCGGCTGAACATGACCAACCAGAACCACTTGCTGATACGAAACTCAAACCATCCGGCAGGACATCGTTGACCACGATTGAGGATTCAGCATCTGAAGGACCGTTATTCTTCACAGCCAAAGTGAACGAAATATTTTCACCAGCAACCCCGTCACCGGTGTGCGACTTGACAATCTGCAAATCGGCCTTCGCCGTGAACAGGGAATTGTCGGTGTCGGTGTTGTTATCGGGATTGGGATCTGTCGTTGTGGACGTTACAGCCGCGGTATTCGCGATATTGCCCACTACCCCCGAGGCAATATCAACGTTGAGGTCAACCTCTGCCGAGGCACCACTGGCCAGCGCCCCACTTAAGTCACAGGTCACAGTTCCAGCATTGACCGAACAACTCCAACTACCGGTGGACGAACTAAAGCTCGCGTACGTTCCGCCGGTTGGCAAGGTGTCACTGATCGTTACTGATTGCGCACTCGATGGTCCGAGATTTTTGACCACCAATCGATAGGTGGCCGTAGTCCCAGCTATCACTGAACCGGTAGAGGTCTTGGTGAGGATCAGGTCGGCCGAAGTTTGTGGGGTGGTGGTGACTTCACTGTCGTTATTAGTTAGATCAGGATCGGAGGTTGGACCGGTCACGTGTGCAGCGTTGACAACTGCACCGGTGCGATCAGAATCAACGGCCAGCACCACCTTGATTTGGCCCGCGGCAGTGCTGGGATCAAGATCAGCTAAGTGGTCACACGAAATCGTGCCGGCGTCTTGCGAACACGACCAACCAACACCGCTGGCGCTGACAAAGGTCGTACCTGTGGGTACCAGATCAGTCACGGTGATCGTGCCACGGGATACCGATGGGCCACGATTACTCACATCGAGCGTGTACGTGGCATTTCGCCCTGCGACCATCGAACCACTGAGGCCTTTGGTGACCTTGAGGTCTGCCGATGTAGTCACTGTGACCTCATCGGTTGATGAATTGTTAGCTGAATCAGGATCGTACGTGCGATCAGTGACCGAACCGGTGTTGGAGTACGTCGTTGCTGAAGCAACGTTGGCCGCGATGCGCAGGGTCAAAACGATGGAGGGGAAGGAAGCCCCGGAAGCCAACGTATTGGTTCCATTGGTGCGCTCACACGTGACCTGGCGAGAGGCAACAACACAGGACCAACCACTACCCGTGGCACTGACCAAGGTCGGGCCAGAAGGAACTTCATCGGTGACAACAAACGGGCCGACTGCGGTGTCTGCACCGTTGTTCTTGACATCAAGTTTCCAGCTAAATGTGGAACCAGCAACCACTGGACTCGTATGGGACTTGACGATTTGAACATCTGCACTATCAACGTGCGCATTCGCCGTATCCGTGTCGGTGTACGGGCCATCTGCATTGTGATCATGCCCAGTAGCGTCATTACCCTTAGCCGTGGAACTGTTGGTGTGCTGCGTTGACGATCCAACCCCTGGTGTGGAAACCACCGCAGGAAGTGGCTTGGCCGTCAGCTTGATAACGATGGACTCACCCACTGCCAAGTCACCCACGTTGGCAAAGGTCAGGCTCTGAACAGCGCCCACAATGGTCGAACTACTTGGCTCAAGGGCAATGGATTCTCCGTTGGCCACACTGACCAACGCCGAACCGGCGACGTATCGCCAATTGGGAGGCAGCACGTCGTTGACATCAACGTCAAAGGCATCGGCCTTACCGGTGTTCTTGACCTGAATGTTCCAACGGAAGTCATCATTGATGTACGCAAGGCCGCCCTCAGGCGCGGTCTTGGTGACAGTGAAGGCCGGGAATGCCGGGGTGAGTGTGGCTGGATCACTTGGCCCGTCATAGACACGTCCACCACCGGGTTGACTGCGATACGAAGTGATGTCAGCTGTATTTGTCAGCGGCGTTGCATTCAACGTTGTCGAATTGGCTAACAACGCTGTGTAGGTCAACGTCACCGATCCACCGGGAAGAATGTTTCCTGTTGGTACCCAGGTAATCGTTCCGCCGCCATTTGGTCCAACTCCTGCAAGCGTTGCACCCGGTGGCAGCGGCGTTTGAATAACAACGCCTACCGGAATCGTGTCGGTCACCGATGTGTTGTACGCAGTGCTGACATTGGCAGCAGAGGAGTTCGACACCTTGACTGTGTACGTGAAAAGTTGACCAGGACCTGGCGTGGAGTCATTGACTCGCTTGTCTATCGACAGCAGCGGCTCTTGCACGGTGACACTTGCTGTGGCAGGAATCGGGGTCTTGTCGGTGTAGACATAATCGGCTGAGGTTGGCGGTGTTGACGGTGCTCGGTCCCACTGAGCATCCGCACTGTTGACTAAGACCGAGTTGCGATTGACTCCCGTGAGGTCCTTGACCTGCAAGGAGTAGGTCACCTTGATCGTGCGCCTTTGGGCACTAGCCCGGGCATCGCCAAACAGCCAAGCAGCCTTAGTGGACCCATCTAGCTGAGCAATCGGAGTTAGTTCGGTGGGATCAAGATTGCAATCAGACCCATCGGCATTTGTGCAACTCACCGTGTCGGTGGTCAAAGTGGTGCGATCAAAGCCTGCTGGAATTTTGTCCGTGATGGACAGGTTGTAGAAATTAACATTCGCCGGCAAAGTCGTGGTTGCAGTAAACGTGGCAACTTGGCCAATGGTGCGAGCAGCTGGCGTGACAGTTTTACTGATGGTTGCGCCGGCCACCTTGACGGTGTTGGTCGCATTCAAACCAAAGACATACTCAAGAGCCGCGTCATTAACCCCGTTATCCAACGTGCTGCCCACCAAAGTGGCGGTGTTCGTGTACGAAGCATTTCCCACTGCTTGACTAGTCACCTTGACCGTATATTCGACCGTCTTTGCAACTCCGGCTTCGACCGCGCCAATGGTCCAGGACAACTTCGTCGTCCCCACCGCGCAACCATTGGTTCCATCACCAGGAACTGCAGGCGAAGTGGTACCCGAGGTTGGCGGTAAGTAACTTTGGAAGATCAGACCCGCTGGGACACAGTCAACAACTTGGGAATCAAACAGGGTTGGGCGCTTGGCCGCATTTTCTACCCGAAGTTGATACTTCACTACCCGATCACCCAGGACCGTTCCGGTGGAATCGTTGGTCTTGGCCAATGTCGGTGCGGGGCGAATGACTGTGATGACTGAGTTTGCCGTCTTGGGAGCAAGCGCAGAGCCGGTCACGGTGTCGGTACTGGCAAAGCTGGCGGTATTGGTCTTTTTACCCACGCCAGTAGTGGGTGAGGCTTTGGCCACAATCGTGATCTCGAAAAGATCGTCGGTGGAGCTGGAGTTGGTATAGATAGCGGGGAAGGTCAAAGTCCCAGCCAACGCATTAAAAGTAAATCCGGCTGGCAAATTTCCGGTGGCCGGAGATACACCTGTTGAAGAAAACTTCACGCTTGAACTTGTGAACGTAATTCCGGTGGGTAGCGGATCAGTGATCACCCCATTGAAGACACTAGTTCGCGCCGGTACGGTCAAACCGACGCGATACGTCACAGACTCGCCATTGACAGCCTGGGTCAGTTCAGTGTTATTAGCATCGGTGACGCCAGTGCTGATCACTTCCTTCTTAAGGAACGTATCAACAAGGAAGACATTTGATGGATCTGACAAATCGCCAACACGTTGATCCTCAACGGGAACCGATGGATCAATGTTGTTGGTGGGGAAATAGGTCGTCGACTCATCACTTTGATCGTTGAAGACCTCATACGAGCGCACGTTTGCGGTGTCAACTAAGTCTGCGCCGGCGCGGGTTGGCGTTGGAATCAGCACGTCATAACTCAAGGTGCGCGTTGCCCCAGGCAAGATTTCATCTTCACTACCGCTGCGGAAGGTCCAACGAATAGCGCTTAAGGTGCCACTTCCGGCGAACGTAGGCTGATCAACATCGCCAGGATTGGTACAAGCTCCAACTGGAGCTCGCGCTGCACTACTAACTGCCGAAATTGCCGAAACCTGGGCGCAAGTAATCCCGGGTGCCAACACATCCCAAACATCTGTTGCCCTGATGGGCGCAGCATTGCCGTCCCCTGCAACGCCCGCATTCTTTAAGTCCACTCGGAACTTAACGCGATCGCCTTGCACGACTGCCTCATCATCGACGTTGGTGGCAGGTCGGTTGAGTGGGTTGAGTGAATCAACCGCTCCTGCACCGTCGGTAATGGTTGCTATGCCCTTGGTAATTTCAAGTGGAGTAGCCGGCGCAATGCCGAACCCAACGTTGTCGCGATAAGAAACCACGGTGCCGGCCGTTGATTCCGACCGCATCTTCATCAAGTTGTCCGTGAGATCAACTGCTGCCTTGTTCGACGCCCGAGTAACGATTACGCCGATATAAGCCTTAAAACGTGAACCTGCTGGAACAAAGGCAGCCCCGCCAATGGTGTTACCCAATGTCCAGGTTGGGAACTGCGTGTCAGCTGCAGCATCTGCTTCATTAAATGTCACATCAAAGGTGGGGCTAACCACGGTGCTCTGGGAGCCGGCCTCATAGACCGTGCCGTCAGGGAGCACGTCATTAATGACAACGTTTCGAGAATCGGTCGATGTGGGGAAAGTGACGTTGAGCTCGAAACAAATCCGTGATCCCTTAGCAAAAATGAAATCTTTTGCCGAATAACCAGCAGTCGGCGGTTTAACGTACGGGCCGGTTCCGCATTCATAGGGATCAGATGCTGGCTTGATCTTCTTCTCAATGCTCAAGGCTGACGTAGTCAGCCGAGCCGATGAAACGTCATAGACCGTTTGGGTTCCCGACTCACTGGTTCCCGCAATGGGCGAAGTGGTTCCGGTCAACGAAGCGTTATTGACAACCGAGTCGCCGGCAACCACCGGGTCGCCATTACTGAGGTAGTTGGCCAGCATGGCTGCTTTGAAGCTAACCACGGCCACGCCATCGGCATCAACAGTCAGGTCATTAAACGTCATGGCGAAAGTGCCATCACTTTGTTGCGTGATGCTGGAGAAGGATCCACCTGTTGGGTCAGAACCGGCAACAGGATCACATGCAGGTACCGAAGCGTCAGAGAAGTTTGTTGCACTCGATAGCGGACACATGCCATCGGGCAAGGTGTCGGTCAAAACAATGGCTGACCCATCGACATACTCACTGACCCGCACGGTCAAGGTAAATGTTGCAATGCCACCAGCAGTAAAAGAGGTAGGGCTAACACTTTTTTGCATTGCGATGTCTTCAGCAGTAACGGTGTAACTACCATCGCTGGCCACCTGAGTGCTTGCGGTGGGCGCGACTGGACCGGTGTAGGTGCCTGATACGCGCGCAATATTTGTCAGCGCTTGCTCACTTGAAGTTTCTCGCGTTGAGGCGCCGGTGTTGTTATCGAGATTGGCGATCTGATCCAGGCTTGTTGGACTTGGAGCCCCACCAACAAATGTGGCCGTATTGGCTTGCAACGGGATACCTGCGCGGTACTTAATGGTCTTGACTCCACTGGCCGCGAAATTGCCGAGGGACCAGGTGACCTTGGTATAGACCCCAGCGGGATAAACCGTTGATCCCTGAGCAGGTGGATTCGTGACAGTTTCAACCCGAGTGGGCGTGGGGCAGTTAGCCGCCGGGATCACAGGGGTTGCACTCAACGATGCAGCACCGGAGTACTCAACGCCATCGCTGTTATCCACGCCACCACAGCCAAGGAATTCAAGGCCGGCAGGGATGTAATCCTCAACCAAAACTAAGTCCGTGGCATGTTCGTCATTGTTCGTGACAGTCAGCGTGTAAACGGTTGAGTGATTGTGCACTCCCCGGACTAACTCACCCTCCGGACTCGGTTCAGACTTAGCAACAGTGATGGCTGTGACTTGGGTGGTGGTCGGTGAAGTCTGCGCAGAATTAATCGTCGCACCAGCCACGGGGTCGCCAACGGCATCAAACTTAGGAACCAACCGGGGATCACTACTTGCAAAAGCCTGACTGGTCGTATCGAAAGACCAGCCCACACTCAGCGTCGCCGGATCTGGGGTTGCTTTAAAAGAAATTGCAAACGAGCTTCCAATTTGAACATCGGCCACGTTGGACCAAATCAGCGTTTGTTGACCGGTAACCGGATCGGTCACAACGGTGGGTTCGCCATCGGAGGAAGGTGAAGTACTTCCTGCCTTGTAGGTAACACCTAGCGGCAATTCAGTTCGGAAGCTGACGTTGTACTGCGTTAGCGCAAGTGGCACATTCGGGTTACTGGCTGTAAGAGTGAAGGAGGCGTCTTGACCCACGAGAACTGCTGAGGAGACTTGCTGACTTACAGAAATGCCTGGTCCAATGGCTGCGGCTGGACCAGCTCCCAGAGTTAATGAACCCGCAAGAGTGCTGAGGGTGGCAAAAGTAGCCACCCAGGCGCGACGATTCCTACGCGCAAAGGGTTTCATGAATTGTGGCCTCTCGGGGAATATCGCCAGCAAGTTCCACATAGTACCTGCCCACCTCACTACAACCCGTAAGATTTGGGTCAAATTATGGAACTGGGTGCCAAGCGTCGTAGCGCAGGAACCCAGGACGCCAAGCAACCAGCGCCAAAACCCCCACGATGCACAAAATCCCGCCACTGACCACCGCTAAACGAACATCGAACCACTCCGCAATGGCGCCAGCTCTAAAGTCCCCGACGTAAGGGCCACCTGCGACAACGGCAATCAACACGCCTTGGAGTCGACCTCGCATGGCATCAGGTGTTGCAGCTTGCAAAATTGTGTTTCGGAATACGGCTGAGACCATGTCGGCGGCTCCTGCAACTGCAAGGAAAAGCAAACCGAGCCACCACTGATGAGTGAGGCCGAAAAGACAAATTGCTCCGCCCCACACCAGAATTGAAATCACCACTGCAAGACCTTGGCGACGAACTCGAGAAAACCATCCAGAACCAACAGCGCCGATAACGGCCCCCAGCGCTGGAGCAGTAAAAAGTAATCCGCTCAAGGAAACGTTCACCGGACCAAGACCAACGACTACTAAGCCATAAAAAGCAAGCGGAATTGATGCGAACAACACTCGTTGCATACCAAAAGCCATCGCCACAATGTCGACATAGAAAGTCATCGAGACGTTGTCTCGCCCTTTGAGAAATTTCAAACCTTCAAGAACGGACTTGAAACCGGCCTTATGTCCGGCTGCCCCATCCGGTGGCACTGGTGGAAGCCTCCAGTAGGCATAAACAGCACCACCAAAGGAAATCGCATCCACCAGGTAGGCCCACCCAAAGCCGTAACTCTTTGCAATCGTTGCGCCGATGACAGGGCCGATGGTGAATCCAATATTCCAAGAAATTTGTGCAAGAGCATTAGCTGCTGGCAGCAGCTCAGCCCCAACAAGTCGGGGAATGATCGCCATCCGCGTTGGTTGAGCAATAGCCGACAACCAGGTTTGTCCAACGATCAGTAAGTACAGCGGCCACAAGACGCGCAGATCTGTGTAGGCAATGCCAGCAAAAATTAATGAGACGCCGGCCAAGGCTGATGTCGTCCAATAGGCCACTGCACGACGGTCACGTGCATCAGCTATTGAGCCGCCATACAAGCCACCAACAACCATCGGCACAAAAGCAACGGCGCCAACTAAGCCGGTGGCAAAGTTTGAGCGACTTATGTCAAAGATTTGCAAAATGATGACAACGGCGGTCATCTGCGTGCCGATTTGCGAAACTAATTGACTGAAAAAGATCCGACGAAAATCAACGGACACTTTCAATGGCGTTATATCCGCCAACAGGGTGGTTCGAAGGTTGCTTAGCCGGCTCACGGGCTCAATCGTTCCAGCACCCAGGCTGAAGCCTCTCGTCGGTAACGCAATCGGTCATGCAGGCGGTTGTTACGTCCTTGCCAGAACTCCACCGTTGCTGGCACGACGCGAAGGCCACCCCAAAAATCAGGCCGCGGAATCGGGTCCCCTGCATACTTTTCGGCCAGCTCAGCCCACCGCCGCTCAAGTCCTTCACGCGTTATCACCTGCGATTGCTCAGAGGTTAAAGCGGCAATTTGCGAACCACGGGGGCGCGCCGAGAAGTACTCAACACTTTCGGCATCGCTGACCTTTTCCACTGAGCCAACGATGACGACTTGACGTTCAATGTGATTCCACGGGAAAACCAAACTTCCCTTCGGATTTGCCGCAGCTTCTTGACCTTTGCGGGAGGTGTAATTGGTGTGCAGTACGAAGCCACGGTCATCAAAACCTTTCAACAAAACCATGCGGGCACTTGGTTGGCCATCTGCGTCAGCGGTTGCCAAGACCATCGCGTTAGGTTCTGCAATGACATCTGGGATTCCTAGAACGTGGTCAAACCAATGCTCAAATTGCGTAAAGGGATCGGCCGCCATATCTGCTTCATTGAGCGGATTGTCGGCATAGGATCTGCGCAACTTATAGAGATCGTCACCCTTCATGTATTCGTTCTACCACTTATTGCCCCTGTAGGGGGTTGCGTCACGATCCCGATTGCCGACCCGCCCCCATGTGGCCAAGCCCACACCGGTTGAATGGGACTTACGTCCATAGTTGCTGGAGAGCCAATGTCTGACTTCGTGCCCGGTCTAGAAGGTGTTGTCGCCTTCGAGACTCAAATTGCCGAACCAGACAAAGAAGGCAGCGCCCTTCGCTATCGCGGGGTTGATATTGAAGACCTCGTCGGCAAAGTCAGCTACGGCAACGTATGGGGATTGCTCGTTGACGGTGAGTTTGGGCCAGGACTGCCACCGGCCGAACCATTCCCCCTGCCGGTGCACTCCGGGGATGTTCGCGTTGATGTGCAAAGTGCTATCGCGATGTTGGCCCCTTCCTGGGGACTGAAGCAACTCCACGACATAGATGATGATCAAGCTCGCGACAACTTGGCCCGCGTTTGCGTCATGGCAATGTCCTACGTTGCTCAATCAGCACGTGGCATCGCAAAGCCGATGGTGCCACAACAAGAAATTGATCAAGCTCACACCATTGTTGAGCGATTCATGAAGCGCTGGCGCGATGATCCGGACCCAGCTCACGTTCAAGCTGTTGACTCATACTTTGTTTCGGCGGCCGAACACGGGATGAATGCATCCACCTTCACGGCCCGCGTGATCGCATCCACCGGAGCCGACGTGGCCGCGTCAATCTCTGGAGCCATCGGAGCCATGAGCGGTCCGCTTCACGGTGGCGCACCTTCTCGCGTCCTGCACATGATTGAAGGAGTCGAAGCACAAGGCGATGCGCGCACCTACGTCAAGCAACTTCTTGACAACGGCGAGCGATTGATGGGGTTTGGCCATCGCGTTTACCGGGCCGAAGACCCTCGCGCGCGTGTTTTACGCCGCACCGCCCAAGAGTTGAATGCTCCTCGCTATGAAGTTGCCGTTGCCCTTGAGCAAGCTGCGCTGACTGAACTGCGTGAACGTCGACCTGATCGGGTCCTTGAGACAAACGTTGAATTTTGGGCCGCCATTGTTTTGGACTTCGCTCAAGTGCCATCCCATATGTTCACCGCAATGTTTTCCTGTGCTCGCTTGGCTGGATGGAGCGCGCACATTCTCGAACAAAAGAAGACCGGCCGACTCGTTCGGCCATCTGCACGTTATGTCGGGCCAGGTCCACGCCTTCCGCAAGCTGTTGAAGGATGGGACCCAGCCCTGATTGCACCGAAGTACACGATCTAACTCCAACTCACTACGAAGGAAATCATGAGCGCCTCAGATATCACTATCCCTGCTGACCTGCTGCCAGTTGATGGACGCTTTGGTGCAGGTCCTTCTAAAGTGCGGCCCGAACAGGTCAGTGCACTTGCCGCCGTCGCAGGTTCCTACTTAGGAACCTCGCATCGGCAAAAGACGGTGAAGTCTCAGGTGGGGAGAGTGCGCCAAGGTCTTCGTGAATTGTTCGACCTTCCCGCCGATTACGAAGTAGTCCTGAGCAATGGTGGATCAACTGCATTTTGGGACGTAGCAACGTACGGCCTAATTCGTGATCGGGCACAGTTCCTGACCTTCGGTGAATTCGGATCTAAGTTTGCAAAGGCAACCAAAGATGCGCCATGGCTAGGCGAGCCCACTGTTATTAACGCTGAGCCAGGCAGCGCACCACAATTTAAGGCTGAGGCTGGCATCGACTTTTATGGATCGCCTCACAACGAGACTTCAACCGGTGTTGCCATCACTCCTACCCGAGTCAGCGGCGCCGATGCTGATGCGCTGATGGCCTTTGATGCCACCAGCGGTGCAGGTGGACTCATGGTTGACCCAACTCAGTTTGACGTTTACTACTTCGCGCCGCAAAAGTGCTTTGCTTCCGATGGCGGAATTTGGTTTGCACTGATGAGCCCCAAAGCCATCGAGCGAGCGGCGGAAATTTCAGCCAGTGGCCGTCATATCCCCGCCTTCCTTGACCTATCAACAGCGATTGAAAATTCTCGAGCTGACCAGACCTACAACACTCCTGCGTTGGCAACCATCTACATGATGGCTGAGCAAATTGACTGGTTCAACGCCAACGGCGGGCTGTCCTGGTGCAACGCGCGGACCGCGGAATCGTCTAACCACTTGTACTCCTGGGCCGAAAGCAACCCCATCACCACTGCTTACGTCAGCGATCCAAGCCTGCGATCACAGGTCATCGGCACCATCGACTTCAACGACTCGGTTGACGCCGCTGAGGTTGCCAAGGTCCTTCGGGCCAACGGCATCGTGGACACCGAGCCCTACCGCAAACTGGGCCGAAACCAGCTTCGAGTGGCCATGTTCCCTGCCGTAGAGCCGGACGATGTCCGAGCCCTGACCGCCTGCATTGATTACGTCTTGGAAAAGCTCTCCTGATCTGACCTTTTGGGGTGGCGCTCACGCCCCTAAACCGGACACAATCAGTCCTTCAGTCTCGCCGATCAGGAGTTGCAATGACGGAGCAAATCTCACAAGGCAGCCCGCTACCTTCTGCCATGCCATCGGCTGCCGCGCTAGAGGCGGTGCGCGCCATGATGAGTTCTGCACCCACGCAGGCACCTGCACCAACGGAACCGGTTGCACAACCAACGCCAACTCCGATGGCTGCGCCGATCCCGCCGGCAGCTACCCAAGCTCCAACGCAACTGCCACCACCTGCACCCGAAACACAGTTGCCTCCACCGGTGCCAGCAACACAATTACCGCCGCCAATTCCAACTGAGGTTGAGCCCACTCCCCTAGCTGCAGCAGTGGCGGTAAGCCAAGCACCTCCTGCGCCGCAAGCCCCTGCTGCACCGACGCCTGACCCGGCTGCTGCCCCGTTTGTTGCGCCCATCGAGCAGATAAGCCCGGCCGCACCAGCACCGCTGTATGACGAAATCGTTCATGAACATGAGATCCAAGAAATTCCCTGGACGGGTCCCTACGACTCCATTCGCGATTACATCAAGGCGATGGAAGCAACCGGCAATTTAGTTCATGTGCCGGAAATGGATCAGGACGAATACGAAACCACCGCATTCGTCTACCGCTCCATCGAGCGTCTTGGATACTGGAAAGCTCCTGCACTCCTAGTTGATCGCGTCAAGATTGATGGCCAGTGGGTGGAAGGACCGCTTCTGGCCAACGCGTACGGTCCTTGGGCGGCAGAAGCGCTGTGCCTTGGTGTCCCGATGGACGAAATCAATGACAACCACGAGCAGATGTACCGAAAGACCCTTGATCTGATTGAAAAGAAGATGGGCTTTGGTGGGTTGCCCAAGGTTGAGCCAGAGGTCGTTGACGCTTCCGTTGCGCCGGTCAAAGAAATCATTCTTACCGGTGATGACATCGACTTGACCAAGTTTGCGTTTATTCAAACCAACCCAGCCGATGCTGGCCGCTATATGACGACCGGCTCGGTGATGATGATTGATCCCGAACTAGGTAAAAACACCGGCACCTACCGTTGCCAAATCAAGGGTCCGCGCCAAATTGGCGTCAACCCCGAGCCAAACCAAGATGGCTGGCGAATGATCATGGCCGCTCGCAAACGTGGCGAAAAGTCATTGAAGTGTTCAATCGTGATGGGAGCTGACCCGCTGGTCTTCACCGCATCATCGACCAAACTTGGTGGACCATTTGGTGGTGACGAAATCGCACTTGCTGGTGGACTTCGCGGAAAAGCAGTTCAGGTAGTTAAGAGTGAGCACAGCGACATCATGGTTCCAGCAAACGCCGAAATGATTATTGAAGGTGAAATCCCGCTCGACCAGATGTTGCCCGAAGGTCCATTCGCTGAGCTCTACGGCTACCTAGGCCGAGCCAAAGAAGAAAACTTCTTCATGAACGTAACTGCTGTTACGCACCGACCAAAGCCAATCATCGTCAATGCCTACACCGGAATCGCGCGTGCTTACTGCACGGCGCCGGTTGAAGCAGGATTCCGCGCCCAGTTCCGCCGTTCAGTGCCGGGCTTTTTGAACATGCACCTGCTGCTGCAAGCACTAGGCGTTTACATCGTGCAAATTAACAAGACATCACCGGGCCAAGGCATCTCAGCCGGTCTTGCCGCATCATCGGCATCTGGTTTAGCCAAGGTGGTCATCGTTGTTGATAAGGATGTCAACATCTACCGGCTAGATGACGTGATGGCATCCCTTGGTTCCCGCTGGCAACCTGTGCCAGGAACTGTCTTGATTCCGCAAAGCCAAGGCGTTCCACTTGACCCATCGGCCCCAAAGCGCGGGCTCACCTCACGAGTGATCATTGATGCAACTCGACAACTTGCCATTGAAGGTGGGCCGGAATCGCTCTCACCTGTCTCGCGTGAGCTACTCGAAGAGCTAGCGCCGAACGCTTTTCCAAACATTGATGCGAAGTGGGACACCTACTTCACCAACGACAACGAGGCATAACTGTGCAGTACACCCAACTTGGCCGTAGCGGCCTTAAAGTTTCACGCCTCATTCTGGGAACTATGAATATCGGTTGGACAACTCCAGCTGATGAAGGCAAGAAGATGCTTGACCGCGGACTTGAACTTGGAATCAATGTTCTTGACACCGCAAACATCTACGGCGGACCCAGCGGAGCGGGTGCAACAGAGACGATCATTGGCCAATGGTTTGCCCAAGGTGGCGATCGACGGGACAAGACCGTGCTTGCAACCAAGGTGTACAACGTCATGGCCCCGTTTGGCTCACCTGAACCTTGGCCTAATGAAGCTCGGCTTTCTGCGTTACATATTCGCAAAGCCTGCGATGCATCCCTCAAGCGTTTGCAAACTGATTACATTGACCTCTACCAAATGCACCACGTTGATCGAAACACTCCGTGGGAAGAAATCTGGGAAGCATTTTCCGTTCTTCGCCAACAAGGCAAGGTCGTCTACTTCGGATCCTCAAACTTTGCCGGCTGGCACATTGCCGAAGCACAAGCCGCGGCCAAGGAGCTGGGCATGCTCGGGCTAGTCAGCGAGCAATCGATGTACAGCCTGCTGCGTCGCACAGTCGAACTTGAGGTCCTACCCGCGTCAATCAAGTATGGAGTCGGGGTTATCCCGTGGTCGCCGTTGACAGGTGGACTACTCGGTGGCGTCCTTCGCAAGGAAAAGGAAGGTCGCTCGGCCGGACCGATGACCGCAGCTGGGCTCAAACTCTATGGTGACCAACTTGCAGCCTACGAATCGTTCTGCGATGAGATCGGACACGATCCCGCGGACGTAGCTCTAGCTTGGCTACTGCACCAACCAGGAGTCAGCGCGCCCATCATCGGACCACGAACGGTTGCCCAATTGGAAAACTCACTGCGGGCGTTGGACATCCATCTGGACGAAGCTTCGTTGACTCGTCTGGATGAGATTTTCCCAGGTCCGGGTGGAGCGCCTGAGGACGGAAAGCGTAAGAAGCACTACGCCCCAGAAGCCTACGCTTGGTGATCAGTTTCTTATCAAGGTAAGAACAACCACTGCGGCAATCATCAAAACGAGTGCACCAACGGTGATGATTCGGCGAGATCGGGAAGTCACTACCCCAGCGTAGCCGTCAAACCTGCAGGTAGAAATGTGCCACGAAACGATGTCGTGCGCATTACAGTCATTGATATGTCCAGCCACGTCGATGTTGATGCCGTTAGGCCAGTTGTGGTCGGGACCATTGTGTGGCTAGTAGCTGCGCTGATTGAAGCAACTCAAGTCTTGGGGTGGTCAACTGATCGCCACATCTGGCGACTTGGAATCTGTCTTGCTGGTGCCGCCCTAGGGCTACTGGGCACGCTTGTGGTGATCCGGCGCAAGAGGCGACTAAATCAGGAGTGACCTAACTCTTCACTTGGCGAGGAATCCTCGTTCGCCGGCAACTCTTGGCTAGGTCGCACCTCAACGAGCTCATAACTTTCTTCATCAATGATCAAAGCATCCGGGGCTTGCGAGATCGGTTGAACTTCTGCCTGCGAGTGAGCACCGCAGCCATAGTCCAACGACACAACATGGCCATCACTTGGCGCAATCGCATTCGCACACACACCAAATGCCTGTCGCATTGCGCCACCAATGGGAACCAAGAACCCGCACGTGGTGCAACGGGCTGGGGCGGCTTGAGCCATCGCAGAACGGGGACCAAAATCTGAGGTGTACCAACGCTCGGCGGCTGCTTCACGACCATCAACGCTTAAAACTCGCTCACGCCCAAGTCCTACTTCCCAGCCGGGTGGATTGAGTGGATCGGTTAACTCCTCAGGCAAAGTCAGATCGGCTCCGGTGTAGCCAGGAACTAAACGCGGGTCATCTTCTCGCGTGGGCAAGACATCGCCGATTCCTAGATCGCCGGGCTCAATTCGCTCACTCCACGGAACCCAGGCCGGTGGCAAGATTGCATCTTCACTAGGGAGCAACACCACCTCGTCTAGGGTTGCGCCTTTAGTGCCGGGCGCGTGCGAGAGCGTTACCGCCCAACGCCAACCTTTGTAGGCGAAATTTAAGCAAGCAAAGTAGTGGGTAACAACGTGATCGCCTTCGGCGATAAATCCTTCGTGAGCTCCAACTCGATCACTACCCTCAACGCCTTGGGCGGCCAGCACCGCCACCTTGATGGCATTGCCATCAATCAGGGCTGGATCGGCTTTGTGGGTTTGGGTCTTGGTCACGCCCCTACGCTACCGGCCTGCCACCTGCGAGTCTGCCGATGGGATGGCTCTAAGTTGGGTCTGTGCGAGTTTTATTGATCTGTGCCGTCCCTGAGGAAGCGCGCGCCACCGTGCGCCGGCTTGGCCCGACTCGCAAGGTTGCCATCGGCCCCTACCCCAATTGCGTCACTAGCAGTAGCGCAACAGGTGCAATGTCATTTACCGCCATTGCCGCTGGCTTTGGTGAGGCAGCAGCGGCGACGGCAACCGCAACCGCGTTGAGCGTGGACCCGAGCATTGATTTAGTCATTAACACTGGCATCGCTGGTGGATTTGCACCACGCATTGGGGTCGGTCAGGTCGTTATTGCTGATCACATCTTGGCGGCTGATTTAGGTGCCGAAGACCCCGGATCTCCCGGAGCCAGAGTTCGGCTTTCGGCAATGGGTTACGAAGGTGGAGAAATCGAGTGCGACGCCACACTTGTGCGTCGAGCTGCAGCCATCACTCATGCACGGGTTGGCATGATCTTGACTGTCAGCACCATCACCGCCAGCCAAGCGCGCCTGAACGACTTCATTCAAAGACATCCCCAAGCTCTAGCCGAAGCGATGGAAGGCCACGGGGTCGCTGTTGCCGCTAAGGCGCATGGCAAAGCATTTTTAGAACTTCGCGCGATTTCTAATCCAGTCGGAGTACGCGATATCGGCTCATGGTCCATGGATGAAGCACTTGTTGCCCTCAGCGATGCGGTTTACGCCCTCTTAAATTCGCCGGACTCACATCGATTGTTGCAATCATGAGCCTAAAAATTGCACACTCACCGTGTCCCAATGACACCTTCATATTTCATGCCTGGTCACACGGACTTATCAGCGGAGCACCTGAGCTCGATGTGACCTTTGCGGACATTCACCTGACGAGTAAGTGGGTTAGCGAATCAACCTATGACTTGCTCAAAATTTCATCAGCAGCACTACCGATCGCGCAGGCAGCCGGTTACCAACTCGTTCCCGCTGGCGGCGCTGTGGGTCATAACAACGGTCCGTTGCTACTTTCGCGCTCTGCGGCAACCACCCCTGCTGATCTGATTGGTGCTTCGCTCGCAATACCCTCACTTAATTCCACCGCCTACCGACTTGCTAGAAAATGGTTGGCTGAGAATCTGCCGGAAGGTTTTGGTGAAGTCACCGAAGTTGTTTTCAGCGACATCATGCCCGCGCTTGTCAAGGGTGATTTCGATGCCGGCCTGGTTATCCATGAAGCACGCTTTACCTACCCGCGGTATGGACTGCACCAAATTGTTGATCTGGGGCAGTGGTGGGAGGCAAAGACGGGTCTGCCGGTTCCCCTTGGCGCGATCGTGGCACGCGATGATGTCGTCGAGCGCTATGGAATCCAAACGCTGGCCCAGTGGTGTGCTGATTCAGTCAACTACGCGTGGAAACATCCCGAGGCATCTCGAAGTTACGTTGCAGAAAACGCAGACGACATGGACGAGGATGTTCAACGAGCTCACATTGACCTGTACGTGAATGAATTCAGTGCTGACCTTGGCCCAGAAGGACTTGCCGCGTTTGATGCGCTGTTAGCCAACTAGTCCAAGTCGTCAGCAACGCCCCGGAGCAAGGAAGCAATCTTGCCTGCCTGGGATGAGGTTGGTCGCTTGCCATGACGCAGGCCATTGCCCAAGCCATCAAGCAGTTTGATCAAGTCTTCAATAATGACCGCAAGATCATCAGGGCTTTTGCGCGAGCCAGCAGCAACTGATGGCAACGGGTCAAGAATGCGAACCGAGAGCGCCTGCTCTCCTCTTCGGCCTTCGGCTACCCCAAACTCCAATTTGGTACCAGGCTTAATGGTGCTCACCCCTGCAGGCAGCGCAGATTCATGCAGAAAGACATCGCCACCATCATCGTTGGCGATAAAACCGAAGCCCTTTTCTTGGTCGTACCACTTGACCTTGCCGGTTGGCATAACACCCTCTGCCTCTCGCATCTGCACGAAACTCAACATCAACTTCTCAAGAATACCGCTGGCACTGTGATTGGCGAAACCATACGGTCAATCAACCCAGTTTAGGCCCTAAAGATTACTCAAGCACCCTGCTTGGGTGGGTTATATTGACAAGTATGCAGAGCAAGGACGCTGAGACTAGTTACGTCAGCCTCTTCTTCGATCTTGCACTGGTACTTGTGGTTACGAACCTCTCCAACTTGCTAGCCCACACGCCTAACCTGCGCTACCTACTCATCACCTTTGCTATCGCCGTTCCTATTTGGTGGGCATGGGTTGGATTTACTTTCTACACAGCCCGCTATTCACAAAGGCACACCAGCACGTCGGTCCTCCTAGTTGTGGCCACCTTGTTTGCAACCTCACTGGCCACCACATTGGACTCATCCTGGTCGCTGCGCCTGCGCGTTTTCTTTATCAGTTATGCCGGCCTTCGCTGGTGCCTTGTCGCAATGTACGTGTTTGCAGCAAGACGAACCTCAAGTCCGCTCGCCTGGTTTTACGTCAAAGGATTCGGTGCTGCGGCAGCTATCTCTACCGTTTCAATTTTTCTCCCCAAACCATGGTGCTTTTTAGCCTTTCTCGTTGGGCTGATCACTTCCATTGCATTGCCGGTGATTGCTGGAAAGCGCCAATTACTGTCAACTGCTCGGATCAATCCGCTGCAATTCCCCCATCGATTTGGTCTGATCTTCATGATCGGCTTAGGAACGGCGCTGTTCTGCGTGGGTGAGGCGATCGCTGATTCAAAGGACAGTGCTCAATCCCTCACGCTCGGGACTTTATATTTCGCGCTCATCACAGCCGTCTTTTGGAGATTTTATGCACCACTGGGCAAAGAGATCGAACAAGAAGAGGTTTTTACTGCCCTCTCCGGTCCACAGGGTGGCAGGCTGGCTAGGGATCTTTTTAGTTACGGCCAATTCCCAGGATTTCTTGGTGTGGTCTTTTTAGCTGCATCGGTCAAAGTTTTAATCTCAGAACATGACCCCACCTTGAACCCCACGATTTCGCTCATCCTCGCTCTAGGCCTGATGTGTGTGATGGTGTCCATTCTCGCTATTGACATCACGCTGTGGGCAAGCAAATCTGGTTGGAAACAAGCGTGGATTATTCCAGCCATTGGGCTAGCTCTTTTGGTTTTCAATAACACCCCGGTCATACTGCTGTTGACGCTGACCGTCCTTACCTTCGGCTCCGGGGCCCAAGGCGCAATCATGCGAGGCAACATCCTCCGGAATAGCCAAGAGGTGAGCCCAGCGCCCTAGCGGGAGCGCGACTAGGCACGGGGCGGGCCGGTCGCGTAAGGTAGTGCGGATGTCTAACCTCACGACCGCCACCGATACGCAGGCAACCCAGGCTCGTCCTCGCAGCCTTGCGGACGACCTGCGCCGACGTGATGACCAAGCCTTAACCCAATTACTTAAGAATCGTCCCGATTTGGTCAATCCAGTGCCGGCCGATCTGCGAGCTCTGGCAGCTCGGGCTACCGGTGCACCGTCTATGACTCGAGCCCTTGATCTGTTCAACGCGTTTGGTATCGCGGTGGCCTGCCTTGCCGCGCGCATCGAAGATCCGATCACCCTGGCTGACCTGCAAACTGCCGTCCGCGAAAAAGCACCGGAGAGCCCAAGCGAACTAGTAGAGGAAATCTTCAATCAGCTATTCGACCTGGGGCTGACCTGGGGATTGCCTTCGAGTATCGCCATGGTTCGCGGGTGTCGAGACATTCTGGTGGCACACACTGATGATTTTGTTGACGCTGGGCTTGCTCATCCGAGCATTGGCTTGGCTGCTGATGCCGTTGCGCGCGATGGACAACACATTGCAACCTCAGCCGCACAAAATGCACTGGAGTTTGTTCGTCTCACTGAAGCCCTATGTCGCCTTTGGACCACCGAACCTCCCAATGGCCTAAAAACTGGTGGCCTGAGCGCGAGAGACCTGGCTCGGGCTGCTGATCAACTCGACGTTGACGTTGATACTGCGGCATTGATTATTGAAACCGCATACGCAGCTGGATTGATTGCCAACGACGGTGCCAGCGATTCTGTTTTCACCGCGACTACCAACTTTGACGACTGGGAACAGTGCGATGTTGGCACTCGATGGGCCCTTTTGGCTCGTTCCTGGCTTCTCAACGACCGGGTACCAGGTCTTGTTGGTGAACGCGATGCAAAAGAAAATAAATTGACCGCGCTCTCGGTGGATTTGGAGCGAAGCTTCGCCTTGAAACTTCGTCTGGCCATCATTCGTGAACTTGCAAGCCTTCCACCTAACACATCGGTGGGCGACTCAACAATTATTGAAAGGCTCGACTGGCGCCGACCACGAAAGGTCGATCCGCGCAAACATGAGTTTGTGCTCTGGACTACCCGTGAGGCAGCAACACTTGGTGTCACAGGTCTTGGCGCACTGGCTCCCCATGGATTTGATTTGATTAACAACCTTGTCCCAGCAGATGACGACATCGTGGTGACAACTCTGAGCCAACATTTGCCAGAGCCGGTGGATCACGTGATCTTGCAACCGGACCTGACAGCTATTGCTCCTGGACCACTCAGGCCTGAACTTGCTAAAGAAATTGCCACGATGGCCGATGTGGAGTCAACAGGTGGAGCCACGGTGTTCCGCTTCAGCGAGCAGAGTCTGCGACGAGCCTTTGACTTAGGTCAAGAAGCTAGCGAAATCCTTGACTTCTTAACCAAACTTTCTCGCACGCCCATTCCGCAACCGCTTGAGTATGCGATCGCCGATCTGGCCAAACGCCATGGTCAACTCAGGATCGGCAATGCCGCCTGTTACATCCGATGCGACGATCTGGCCCTGCTTGATTCAGTCATGGCAGCTAGCGAAGCACAACCCTTGCATCTGCGGCGTATCGCACCATCAGTTGTGGTCACCTCAGCAGCACCAGCAAGTGTGATTGCTCGCTTGCACGCAATCGGCTTGACCCCCACGGCGGAGGGCCCCGACGGCGGAATGGTTATCACTCGGGGAAATTCACGTCAACCAACAGCACACCGCCCCCAACCACACCTGCGTGACGAAAGCGCCCCAAGCCAGCGACTGCTTGCCGCGGCAGTCAAAGCACTTCGCGGTGGTGAAGACAACACCGAACGTGCACTTGAAGGCAGCAGCGAACCCTCACGACCTCTTCCACCGCGTTCGGCTCCGTCAAAAACACTGGGGATCTTGCGCGAAGCAATTGAAGAGGGGGTGGCGTTACGGATCGGTTATGCCAGTAGCAATGGCACCACGGTTGAACACATGATTGATCCAGTGCGGGTTAACGCTGGACAAGTTACTGCCTACGACCATCGCGGTGGTGATGTGCGTACCTTCACCGTAAGCAGAATTACTGGTGTTGAAGCCCTTCCCGCAATTCCAGAGCAGGTGCAGCCATGACCGAAGGACCGCTGATCGTCCAAAGTGATAAGACTTTGCTGCTCGACATTGACAATCCACTCTCCGGTGAGTGCCGGCATGCCATAGCTCCCTTTGCCGAACTCGAGCGCGCACCAGAACACATCCACACCTATCGCATTACTCCGTTAGGACTATGGAATGCACGAGCCGCGGGGCACGATGCAGAACAAGTGATCGACACCTTGCTCAAGTACTCCCGATACTCCGTTCCGCACGCCTTACTCATCGATATTGCTGACACCATGGGGCGCTACGGACGCCTGCGCTTACTCAAGCACCCGGCCCACGGCTTAGTCCTTGAATCAAGTGACCGTGCAGTTCTTGAAGAGGTCCTTCGGGCCAAGAAGATCGCACCCCTGGTGGGCATGCGACTTGATGAGGACAGCGTCGTCGTTCACCCCAGTGCGCGCGGCCAAATCAAACAAACCTTGCTCAAACTCGGTTGGCCTGCTGAAGACCTAGCTGGTTACGTAGATGGCCAATCGCATCCCATTGAACTTGTCCAAGACGATTGGGACTTGCGCAATTATCAACGTGAAGCAGCCGAAAACTTTGCTAGCGGGGGTAGCGGAGTAGTCGTACTTCCCTGTGGCGCTGGCAAGACCATCGTGGGTGCTGCAGCCATGGCCATGACCAAAGCAACGACCCTGATTCTTGTCACCAACACGGTCTCGGTTCACCAATGGCGTCGAGAGCTTCTCAAGCGAACGACGTTGACCGAAGAGGAAATCGGCGAATACTCCGGAGCAAAAAAGGAAATTCGCCCTGTAACTATTGCCACCTACCAGGTTCTGACCACCAGAAAGAATGGTGTGTATGCGCATCTTGACCTTTTTGATGAGCACGACTGGGGCCTGATCATGTATGACGAAGTCCATCTCCTTCCAGCACCGATCTTTCGCTTCACGGCTGATATTCAATCCAAGCGCAGGCTTGGCTTGACCGCGACCTTGGTCCGCGAAGATGGTCGCGAGGGTGATGTCTTCTCGCTCATTGGCCCAAAGCGCTATGACGCACCGTGGAAAGACATCGAAGCTCAGGGCTACATCGCTCCTGCCGATTGTGTGGAAGTGCGAGTAACCCTGCCAGAGCACGAGCGCATTGTGTACGCAACTGCTGAACGTGAAGAGCGCTACCGACTGGCAGCAACCACCGCCCTTAAGGAAAAGGTCGTCAAAGCACTGGTCGATCAGCACGCAGATGATCATGTATTGGTCATCGGTCAGTATTTAGATCAGTTAGACAATCTCAGCGAGGCACTCGGCGCACCGGTGATCAATGGCGCCACACCCGTGAAAGAGCGCGAGCGACTCTACGAAGCATTCCGAACCGGCGAACTACCCTGCTTAGTGGTGTCCAAGGTTGCTAACTTCTCGATCGACTTGCCAGAGGCCAACGTCGCAATTCAGGTTTCTGGTTCCTTTGGGTCTCGACAAGAAGAAGCACAGCGTTTGGGCCGGATTTTGCGCCCCAAGGCAGACGGTCGTGGTGCGCGCTTTTATACCGTGGTTTCTCGCGATACCGTTGATGCAGACTTTGCCGCCCACCGGCAAAGATTCCTTGCAGAACAAGGTTACGCCTACCGCATCATTGACGCCGATGATGTTTTGAGCCCGAAAGCCGAGTAGATGTCTGATCTGACAACGGCCACCCCACTGGGTCAACGAATACTTGAGTGGACACACACCACACGCAACGTTGAACACTTGCTCTACGGAGCGATCACTATTGAGGCAGTCATCATCGGTGTTCGCTACGAGAAAATCGTCACAACGCCCTTGGCACTTTCGGTTGCTGTTTGGGAAGCCTGCCTAGGACTGTCCGTGGCATTCTTCTTCGCCTTCGCCCTGTCCCGACGACTAGCCTCGCCCCACGCGCTGCCCTTTGGGACCTACCTACGATTCCTGCCCGTGATCTTGCCACTAATCCTGGTCGGCATCGCTGCTTCGCTGGGTGAAGTTATCGGGGACAAAATCAGCCCCCAGATAGATTCGGTCACCCGTGGCGCTGACTTTGGAATCATTGTCCTGTGTGCCGTTGTCACCTGGTTGGCTGCCTTAGCGCACGAGCTCACTCGCCCCCGCCAGCTCGCACTGGTTGCCATCGTCGTAGCGTTTATGACTTTCGTTGCAGAGCTGAAGTCCTTGCTGGGTCATTAACTTCGCAATAGTGAAAAAGCAAAGTCTCTAGAACCCTCCACGTCGCGAAGAGCTCCCCACAGCAGCCCCATATTTTCCACCAATGCAGCCTTCGAAATATCCCCGATATCCACCGCATCGAGTCCTAAATCAGTTGCAAGATTCATCGCTAGAGCCTTGGCCTGCGCTTGGTTGCCGCACACTGGCATAAAGGGTTTCCCACCGGGGAACTGAGGTTTATTCATATGTTCAAATCCGATGACGTTAAAGCATTTGACGACATGAGCCTGTGGGGCAAGGAATTGAACGAACTCGCCCCCGCTGGCAAAGTCAGCGCCGTTGTAACCAGCTGGCCAGCCTCGACCAAATGGATTTGTTGCGTCAATGAGAACTTGACCTGTCTCAAGGCCAAGTTGGGGAACGACGTCGCCAGTTGCCATAAACGGAGTTGCCAAGATCACGTAATCACTGCCCACCGCGCAACGCTGAAGACCGACCTCCTGGGCGAGCTCTGGTTGTCTACGCGCAAAGCGCACCGACTTGCCCAGGACTTCCAGCCCTTGAGCCAACGAGCGCCCCACTTGACCAGCGCCAACAATGGTGATCATCACAACAACTCCTAGTAGGTTGAGCAAATGGGTAAGCACCAGGCGCTTGAGATTTCTGGCAACTTGCCCTCTGGTCTGAGCGAAATACTGTTGGAACGCTACCGTGAACCCCATCGCAGGTATCACAACGTGAGCCACTTAGCCGCAGTATTGGCAGCCCTGGAAGTTTTAGGAGCTGACAGTGACAATCAAGCGGTTCGCTTGGCGGCCTGGTTTCATGATGCGGTCTACGACCCGCAGCGAGCCGACAATGAGGAAATTTCTGCATCGCTAGCCCAGGGATTGCTTCCGCTCTTCGACTTTCCATCCACAATCATCAATGAGGTTGCCCGATTGGTCCGTTTGACGGCCACTCATCGCGTCCAGCCCGATGATTCCAACGGTGCTTTGCTCTGTGATGCTGATTTATCCGTGCTGGCTGGGGATGCTGATTCCTATTCGTCATACGCCGCAGGCGTTCGGGCTGAATACGCCTTTGTCGGCGATGCTGATTTTGCCCGTGAACGCGCCGCCCTACTCAACGCACTCTTAGACAGTGAACATGTCTTTCACACGCCGAAGGGACAAGAGTTGTGGGAAGCCAGAGCACGAGCAAATATCAGCATTGAACTCAAACTCTTGGCCAGCTAGGGCTTAGGGCTTTCGTGATCGCAGGCCAGCGGCGATGAGCCGTTGGACTAATGCTTTCGACGTCACTAGTTGCGCCCCAGCAGCAACGATGTCATCGAGTTTCGACTCAGGAACGTCATAGTGATCGCGATCAAAACCACGCTCAGGAATTCCTAGCGCCCGTGCAAAGCTGTGAAGTTCGTCAAGAGATTCATCACTGACCAAATGAGCCCACAGTTGTCCGTGTGCCGGCCACTTTGGTGGATCAACCAAGATACTCATCAAGCCCAGTGTGGTACGCCGGAGCGATTTAGGCAAAAAGTAAGGGACCGACCACGTCGTGGTCGATCCCTTACCGATGTTTGAGTGGGACTAGAAGCCCATTCCGCCCATTTCATCTCCACCAGGTGCGGCAGCAGATGCTTTTTCAGGACGCTCAGCAACAACTGCTTCAGTGGTGAGGAACAAGGAGGCAATCGATGCCGCATTCAGCAGAGCCGAGCGCGTGACCTTAGCTGGGTCAATAATTCCTGCCTTGATCATGTCCACATACTCGCCAGTGGAAGCATCCAAGCCCTGACCGGCGGGCAAGTTGCGCACCCGCTCTGCAACAACGCCACCTTCAAGGCCGGCATTAATTGCGATCTGCTTCAATGGAGCTTCAACAGCAATCTCAACGATGCGAGCGCCCGTAGCCTCGTCACCTTCCAATGACAGTGAAGCGAAGGCAACCTTGGACGCCTGCAGAAGGGCTACTCCGCCACCGGCGACAATGCCTTCTTCAACGGCAGCCTTGGCGTTGCGCACTGCATCTTCAATGCGGTGCTTGCGCTCCTTGAGTTCAACCTCAGTTGCGGCCCCTGCCTTGATGACTGCAACTCCACCGGCCAGCTTGGCCAAACGCTCTTGCAGCTTCTCACGGTCGTAGTCGCTATCGCTCTTCTCGATCTCTGCGCGAATCTGATTGACCCGACCAGCGATCTGCTCAGCATCGCCGGCACCTTCAACAATGGTCGTCTCATCCTTGGTAACAACAATCTTGCGGGCCTGACCAAGCAATCCCAGATCGGTGGTGTCCAACTTCAGACCAACTTCTTCTGAAATGACTTGACCGCCGGTGAGGATAGCGATGTCTTGCAACATGGCCTTGCGACGGTCACCAAAGCCGGGGGCTTTGACAGAGACCGAGCGGAAGGTGCCGCGGATCTTGTTCACAACCAGGGTTGCAAGCGCTTCACCATCAACATCTTCGGCCAAAATAACCAGCGGCTTGCCGGACTGCATGACCTTTTCCAAGATCGGCAAGATGTCCTTAACGGCACTGATCTTCTGGTTAGCAATCAAGATGTACGCATCTTCAAGAACGGCTTCCATGCGCTCAGCGTCAGTGACGAAGTAGGGCGAGATGTATCCCTTGTCGAATCGCATTCCTTCAGTGAGTTCTAACTCAAGGCCAAAGGTGTTGCTCTCTTCAACGGTGATAACGCCTTCCTTGCCGACCTTGTCCATTGCTTCGGCGATCATCTCACCGATCAGCGGGTCAGCTGCAGAAATGCTGGCCGTCGAAGCGATCTCTTCTTTCGTCTCGACGTCCTTGGCCATATTCAAAAGTTCGGCGCTAACGGCCGCAACAGCCTTGTCGATTCCACGCTTAAGGGCCATCGGGTTTGCACCAGCGGCAACGTTACGCAGGCCTTCGCGAACCAAGGCTTGCGCCAAGACAGTGGCAGTTGTAGTTCCGTCACCGGCGACGTCGTCAGTCTTCTTGGCGACTTCCTTGACCAGCTCAGCACCGATCTTCTCGAAGGGGTCTTCGAGCTCGATGTCCTTAGCGATGGAAACACCGTCGTTGGTGATTGTGGGGGCTCCCCACTTCTTTTCCAACACAACGTTGCGACCACGTGGGCCCAGGGTGACCTTGACTGCATCAGCAAGTTGGTTCATGCCGCGCTCTAGACCGCGGCGGGCCTCTTCGTCAAAGGCAATGATCTTGGACATAAAACAGGTGGTCCTTCCGAGAATTCA